>Ga0268265_10003133_pt1 | contig 12055 bp, 8 predicted proteins | sample KBSSwiS52_FD_190355 | JGI IMG/M metagenome (GOLD analysis project Ga0268265, IMG submission 190355) | Switchgrass rhizosphere microbial communities from Kellogg Biological Station, Michigan, USA - KBS Switchgrass S5-2 (SPAdes) (version 2) | ecosystem: Host-associated > Plants > Roots >... | reverse complement strand
TGTCATGCGCCGTGCGGCGCACGGCGACGGCAAGCCGCTCAGGCAGGATTGCGGTTCGGTTTTACGGAACGGCGCAGCAACAGCGATTCGGAACGCTGCAGCTATCCTGAGGCCCCAAGCCTCATCGTGCCGAAGTGGCCGCGCGAACCGCAAATTGCAAGTGAGCAGGGGCGACGCGCGGACGGTTTGGCTGCGTCGACTCCTCTTTAACAACGCAGCTTGAGGGATTAGCTGGGAAGCAAGGGAGTAACCCATGTCCACCTATGCCGACCGCCTGAAGGCCCTTCGCGAGCAGTTGAAAGCCAATTCGCTCGACGGTTTCGTCGTCCCGCTGACCGACGAACATATGAGCGAATATGTCGGAAGCTATGCGCAGCGGCTGGCCTGGCTGACCGGGTTCCAGGGCTCGGCCGGATCCGCCGTGGTTCTCCCCGAGGAAGCCGCGATCTTCGTTGACGGGCGCTACACGCTGCAGGTTCGCAGCCAGGTCAGCGCGTCCGAATGGAGCTACCAGTCGGTGCCGGAGACGAGCACCACGCAGTGGCTCGAGGAGCATGCGCCGCACGGGGCGCGCATCGGCTACGACCCGTGGCTGCACACTCGCGACTGGGTCGCCAAGGCCAAGGAGGCGCTCGCCAGCCGCGGCGCCGAGCTCGTGCCCGTGGCGCGCAACCCGATCGACGACGTGTGGACCGACCGACCCGAGGCGTCGAAGGCGCACCTTGTCGTCCAGTCCGACGAGCATGCCGGCAAGTCGGCCGCCGAAAAGCGGACTGAAATCGGCGATTGGCTCGCCAAGCATCACGCCGACGCGGCGGTGCTCTCGGCACTCGATTCGATCGCCTGGGCGTTCAATATCCGCGGTCAGGACGTCACTCACACGCCGGTCGCGCTGGCTTATGCTTTGGTCCACGCCGACGGCACGGCCGACCTCTTCGTCGCCTCGGAAAAGATCGGCCCCGAGGTTCGCCAGCACCTCGGCAATGGCGTCCGCCTGCATGAGCGCGCGGCATTCGAAAGCGCGCTCGGCGACCTCTCGGGCAAGACCGTCGTCGTCGATCCCGAGCGCGCGGTTGCCGCGATCTTCGAGGCCCTGGAAAAAGCAGGCGCCAGGATCGTCCCGATGCGCGACCCCACCATCCTTCCCAAGGCGATCAAGAATACGGTGGAGATTGCCGGGCAAAAGTCCGCCCAGGCCCGCGACGGCGCGGTCATCTCGAAATTCCTCAAATGGATCGACGATGAGGCGCCCAAGGGCGAGGTCGACGAGCTGATTGCTTCCGACCATCTGGAGGCGCTCCGCCGGGCGAATCCGGAGCTGCGCGACCTGTCGTTCGACAGCATTTCCGGCGCCGGGCCGAACGGCGCGATCGTCCATTACAAATCGAGCGAGAAGACCAACCGCAAGCTCGAGACCGGCACGCTCTACCTGATCGATTCGGGTGGCCAATATGTCGACGGCACCACCGACATTACCCGCACCGTGCCGATCGGCGAGCCGACTCAGGAAATGCGCGACCGCTTCACCCGTGTCCTCAAAGGGCACATTGCGATTGCTACCGCGCTGTTCCCCAAGGGCACGCGCGGGAGCCAGCTCGACAGTTTCGCGCGGCGGCCCTTGTGGGAAGCAGGCCTCGATTACGCCCATGGCACCGGCCACGGCGTCGGCAGCTTCCTCTCGGTCCACGAGGGGCCGCAGCGCATCTCGCCGGTCGGCAGCAGCCAGAGCGGCGGCGACGAGCCGCTCCAGCCCGGCATGATCCTCTCCAACGAGCCCGGTTATTACAAGACGGGCGAGTACGGCATCCGCATCGAGAATCTCGTGCTGGTTGTGCCGCGCGACATCATGGGCGCGGAGAAGGAAATGCTCGGCTTCGAGACCCTGACCTTCGCGCCGATCGACCGCCGGCTGGTCGATGCCGCCATGCTCGACCATGAGGAGATCGCCTGGCTCAATTGCTACCACGCGCACGTCCTGGCGAAGATCGGCCCGCAGCTCGAAGGCGCGGACCGCGAATGGCTTCAGGCGGCCTGCGCGGCGATCGACGCGCCGGCCGGCTAAGCGTTAGGGCAACACCCTTCGCCAGACCGAATAAGCGATCGTGCCGTCGCCGGCAGCGCTCGCCGGTACGGCATAGCTCAGCACCCCGTCGGCATAGGTATAGTTGCGGACCTGACGCTTGCCCTCCCAATTGGGGAATGACGAAGCTTCCACGTCGAACATCAATTGGTGCGCCGCCGGGTCGACCTTGACCCGGCCAAAGTGCGTGCTCGATCCCAGCACGGCATCCCGATACTCCTCGGGCAGGCCCTTGGCCTTGATGCCCGAGGCGAAGCTGGTGCGGCCGGGCCGGAAAATCTGAATCGAATAGCGGCCGTCGGCTTCGATTATCATCAGGCCGGTCGGATGCTCGCCATAGTTGGTTGTCCGGCGGCCATCGGCATGGATTTCATAGGCCGATTCCATCGCCCACGTTCCCTGAAGCATGAGCGGTGCCGGATGCGGCGCGGCGCCCATCATCGTGGCCGCGGCGAAGATGGCGGCGACAGATTTGGCGAACATGGCATGTCTCCTGTTGGGGAAGGTCGGGGCTTGCGCAGGGATTGAGCCGCCCTGGTCAGCAGCCGGATGAGCGCGGCGTTCAATTCCGCGCGGCACTCGAGGTAGGTGCGGTCGTACCATTCATCGATCATCGACCAGTTCCTTGTGAGTAACCTATTAAAGAGGTTATCTAGACTTTGGATTTGTAACCTGTCAATAAGGTTACCAATGCCCGAACACGCTGAGCCCCTGGCCGAAGACCGCGACGGCTTCCGCTTTCGCGGAGATCATTTGGCGCTCGACCTGACCGCGACCCTCGCGGCGCGACTCAAGGATCAACCACGCGAGCTGCTTGAACGCGCTGTCGATCTCGACCGGTGGCTGGTCAGTTCGGGGCTCGCTGGCGGAGCACCGCAGGCGAGCACGCAGGACGTCGACACAGCGCGTGAACTCCGAGAGGCAATCTACGCATTGCTGTCTGGCCGGCCATCGGTCGCGGCCCGCGCCACGCTCAACGCGGTGGCGGCCTTGCGACCCGCCAGGCCCCAACTCTCCGCGACGGGCCGGCTGCAGATGACAGGCACTGCCAGCGAGTATCTGGCGACCATTGCGGGATCCGCGATCGAATTGCTCGGAAGCGCGGATCGCGACCGCATTCGTCAGTGCGAAGGGGATGGCTGCGCGATCGTGTTTCTCGACCTGTCGCGCTCGGGCCGGCGACGCTGGTGCTCGATGTCCGGTTGCGGCAACCGGGCGAAGGCCCGCACCTTCCGGAAGCGACGGCACGAGGATTGATTAGCTTAATTCGTTCCCGTAATGTTCTCATCCGAATCGAACAGGAGGAACCAACATGATCGGCTATGTGACGCTCGGCACGAACGACCGCGAGAAGTCGTCCAAATTCTACGACGCTCTGTGCGGCGAGCTCGGGGTCGGCCGGATGATGGAAAATGAGCAATTCATCGCCTGGGGCAAGCCGGGCGGTGGCGCCGGCATCGGCATTACCAAGCCGTTCGACGGCAATGCAGCGAGCGTCGGCAACGGCGTGATGGTCGCGCTGGAGGCGGCCGACGAGGCCCAGGTGCAGAAGCTGTACGACATCGCGCTCGCCAATGGCGGCAGCGACGAGGGCGCGCCGGGCGACCGCGGCGGCGGCTTCTACGCCGGTTATTTCCGCGATCCCGACGGCAACAAGCTGAACGCCTTCCTGATGAAAGGCGAATAAGCGACGCGGAGCAGTTTTATTCCGCAACTGACCTTGAACGACCGAAGGGCCGTCAACATTTAGGCCGCCTTGTTGCGTGGGTGTGCCGCGGCCTCCGGCCGTTTTCGTCAAATGGTCCAGTGGAGAGAGCGGCGATGAACCGCATCGAACCGATTCCCGCAGAGGTTCAAGGTTTTTGGGCGCGCTTCAGGATGCGCCCGATTGCCCAGCAGGCCGGGCTTGTTGGCGCCGCGCTGGCCCTGTTGCTCCTGCTCGTGTGGCTGCTGTTCCCCAGCGCCGGTGGCTCCCAGACCCCGCCGCCGGGGCCGACTCCGGTGGGGGTCATGGTCGTTTCCGAACAGCCTGTCGCGTTGACCGCCGAACTGCCGGGCCGCACTGCGCCCTATGAAAGCTCGGACGTTCGGCCGCAGGTCGACGGGATCATTCTCGACCGCCTGTTCAAGGAAGGCGACTATGTCCACGAGGGCCAGCCGCTCTATCGCATCGACCCCGTCAGCTATCAGGCGAAGGTCGCCAACGCCCGCGCCGCGCTGACCCGCGCCCAGGCCTCGACCATCGGCGCCGAGGGCCAGGCCCGCCGCTACGGCGAGCTGCTCAAGCGGCAATTCGTCTCCCGCCAGAATTACGACGACGCGATTTCGGCGGCCGGCGCGGCCCGTGCCGACGTGACCGCCCAGCGCGCCAATCTCCGTTCCGCGCAGATCGATCTCGATCGCACGGTGGTCCGCGCGCCGATCTCCGGCCGCATTGGCCGTTCCATCTACACGGCCGGGGCGCTGGTGAAGGCGGCCCAGGACGCGCCCTTGGCGACGATCCAGCGGCTCGACCCGATCTACGTCGACATCCAGCAGTCGAGCGCGGACCTCCTCCGGCTCCGCGAGCAGCGGCTGTCGGGCGAAATTGCCAGCGACACGGCGCCGGTCCACCTCCAGCTCGAGAGCGGGTCGATGTACCCGGTCGCAGGCACGCTGAGCTTCGCGGATGTGACAGTCGACGAGGGGACGGGCTCGCAGACCATCCGCGCCGTCTTCCCCAACCCGCAGCATCTCCTCCTCCCCGGCATGTTTGTCCGCGGCCAGCTGAGCCAGGGCGTGCAGGCGCGCGGCGTCCTCATCCCCCAACGCGCGGTCAGCCGCGACGAGCGCGGGCGGCCGACGGTGCTGGTCGTCGGCAAGAACAGCATGTCCGAACTGCGGGTGATCCAGGCTGATCGGACGATTGGCGACAATTGGCTGGTGACCGGCGGCCTTAGGCCCGGGGAGAAGGTGATCGTCGACGCCGGTCCGCTCGTCCGGCCCGGGATTCCGGTGAAGCCGCAGCTGTCGCGCGGCAAATAATGTCGATTTCTCGCTATTTCATCGACCGGCCGATCTTCGCCTGGGTGCTGGCGATCCTCGTTTGCCTGTTCGGATTGCTGGCGATCCGGACGCTGCCGATCGCCCAGTTCCCGGCGCTCGCGCCGCCGCAGATCGGGGTCACCGCAATCTACCCCGGCGCGGACGCAACGACCCTCGACAAGACCACCACGCAGATCATCGAGCAGCAGCTCCAGGGGATTGACAATCTGCGCTATTTTTCGTCGCAGTCTTCGTCTTCCGGCCAGGTCATCATTACCCTCACCTTCGAGCAGGGAACGAACCCCGACACCGCCCAGATCCAGGTCAACAACAAGGTCCAGGCGGCCCTTCCACAATTGCCGCAGGAAGTGCAGCGCCAGGGCGTCCGGGTCGAAAAATCATCGGCAAATTTCGCACTGGTCCCCGGCCTCTATTCGGCTGACGGGTCGCACAACCAGAACGACCTCGCTGACTTGATGGCGTCGAAGATCCAGGAGCCTGTCGCCCGCATCAACGGTGTCGGCAGCTTCCAGCTGTTCGGCTCGCAATATGCGATGCGCATCTGGGTCGATCCGATGAAACTCAACAGCTTCCAGCTGACCATGGCCGACGTGACGTCGGCCGTGCAGGCGCAGAATGCCCAAGTCTCGGCAGGCCAGATCGGCAATCTGCCGGCGCCACCGACGCAGCAGCTGAATGCCACGGTCACCGTCCAGTCGCGGCTCCAGACCCCGGAGGAATTCGGCACGATCCGGCTGAAAACTTCGGAAGACGGCTCGGTCGTGCGCTTGCGCGACGTGGCGCGGGTCGAACTTGGCTCGGAGCAATATGGCTTCAGCGCGAAATATAGCGGCCATCCGGCGACCGCCGCCGCGATCCGCCTCGCGCCGGGCGCAGATGCCCTGAAGACGACCGCCGAAATCAAGGCCAAGATCGCGGAGATCTCCAAGACCTTCCCGCCTGACGTCCGTGTCATTTACCCGTGGGACACGACGCCGTTCGTCAAGGTCTCGCTGAAGCAGGTCATCGAGACTTTGTTCGAAGCGATGATCCTCGTCTTCCTCGTGATGTTCCTGTTCCTGCAGAACTGGCGCGCCACGCTCATCCCGACCATCGCCATCCCGGTTGTGCTGCTCGGCACGCTCGCGGTGATGAGCATCGCCGGCTTCACCATCAACACGCTGACGCTGTTCGGCATGGTGCTGGCGATCGGCCTGTTGGTCGATGATGCGATCGTCGTGGTCGAGAATGTCGAGCGCCTGATCCAGGAGGATGGCTGTCCGCCCAAGGAAGCCGCGCGGCGGTCGATGGACGAGATTTCGGGTGCCTTGATCGCGATCGCCGTGGTGCTCGCCGCGGTGTTCCTGCCAATGGCCTTCTTCGGCGGCTCGACCGGCGTCATCTATCGCCAATTCTCGTTGACCATCGTCTCGGCGATGGCATTGTCGGTGCTGGTCGCGCTGATCCTGACGCCGGCGCTGTGCGCGACCATCCTGCCGCCTGGCGACCCGCTCAAGCATGAAGGGAACGGCCCCTTCGACCGCTTCTTCCGCTGGTTCAACGACCGCTTCGATCGCGCCCGCATCACGCACGAACGCGGCGTTCGCTCAACCATCGGCGGCGTCAAAGGCGCGGCTGCTGCCTATCTGGTGATCATTGCGGTCATGGGGCTGTTGTTCTGGCGCCTGCCGAGCGGCTTCCTGCCCGACGAGGACACGGGCGCGGTGTTCACCCTGGTTGCCGAGCCATCCGGGGCCACGCTGCCGCGCACCGACGCCGCGCTCGACTATGCGCGCCAGTATTTCGAGAAGAACGAGGCCAAGAATATCGAGGGCGTCTTCACCGTCGGCGGCTTCTCGTTCGCCGGCCAGGGCCAGAATGCCGGCATTGCCTTCCTGCCGTTGAAGCCATTCGACGAGCGCTCGGGCAAGGCCAACTCATCCAAGGCGATCGCCGACCGGGCAACCGGTACTCTGTCGCAATATCGCGATGCGCTGATCATCTCGTTCATCCCGCCCGCCGCGCTTGAACTCGGCAACGCCACGGGCTTCGACCTGCAATTGGTCGACACCGGCAATATCGGCCACGCCAGGCTGGTCGAGGCGCGCAACCAGCTACTCGGCATGGCGATGCAGGACAAGCGCATCGTCGGCGTCCGCCCGGTCAGCCTCGAGGACGCGCCGCAGCTGAGCGTCGACGTCGACCAGGACAAGGCGCGCGCGCTCGGCCTCGACCTTGGCCAGATCAACCAGACCATCTCCAGCGCCTGGGGCGGATCGTATATCAACGACTTTATCGACCGCGGCCGGGTCAAACGCGTCTACGTCCAGGCCGACGAGCCCTACCGCCAGCGCCCGGAAGACGTGCAGGACCTCTACGTGCGCGGCGGCGATGGGAAGAGCATGGCGCCCTTCACCTCCTTCTCGAGCCTTAAATGGGCCAACGCGCCGGTCCAGCTGTCGCGCTACAACGGCTTGCCCTCGCTCGAACTGCAGGGCTCGCCCGCGCCGGGTGTCAGCACCGGCACGGCGATGCAGGCGATGCAGGAGATGCAGGCCAAGCTGCCGCCCGGTACGGCACTGCAATGGACCGGCCTCAGTTATGAGGAGCAGCGCTCGAGCGGCCAGGCCCCGGCGCTCTATGGCCTGTCGATCCTCATCGTCTTCCTGTGCCTCGCCGCACTTTACGAAAGCTGGACGATCCCGCTGGCGGTGATCCTGGTCGTCCCGCTCGGCATCGTCGGCGCACTGCTCGGGGCCAGGCTCACCGGGCTCGACAACAATATCTACCTGCAGGTCGGGCTCATCACGACCATGGGTCTCGCGTCGAAGAACGCGATCCTGATCGTCGAGTTCGCCGAGGAGCGGATGCGCGCCGGCGCGAGCTGCATCGAATCCGCTGTTGAAGCCGCCAAGCTTCGGCTCCGCCCGATCATCATGACCAGCCTCGCCTTCGTGTTTGGTGTGCTGCCGCTGGCCATCGCCAGCGGGCCCGGCGCCGGTAGCCAGAATGCGATCGGCCGTGCGGTCGTCGGCGGGACGCTCACCGCGACCTTCCTCGCGATCTTCTTCGTCCCGCTGTTCTTTGTCTCGGTGAAGCGCTGCTTCAGGCTCGACAAGCCCGCGCCGCTGGCGGGGGCACGGCCGGTTCCCGCCGAATGATGGTGCTGCCGGTGAGGATTGAACTCACGACCTCAGCCTTACCAAGGATGCGCTCTACCACTGAGCTACGGCAGCACTTTGTCGGGGGCCGCGCGCCTATGACGGTGCGGCCCTAACCCTGTCAACCCGCACAGAGGCGCGCTAGGGGCTTGGTGTGGCGGAAAAGGACAAAGCCAGGGAAGATCGGCTCGCCGCGGCGCTGCGGGAAAACTTGCGCCGCCGCAAGGCGCAGGCGCGGCAGGCCGCTGGACCGGACGCGAAAAACGACGCTAACGGCGCCGAATGAGGTTCTTTTCGGACAATGCGGCCGCCGCACACCCCAAGGTGATCGAAGCTATTGCCGCGTCCAACCGGCTCGACACCGCTTACGATGGCGACGCCTGGAGCGGCCGGCTCGATGGCGCTTTTTCCGAATTGTTCGACAGGCAAGTGCGGGCCTTCTGGGTGGCGACCGGCACCGCCGCCAACTGCCTCGGCCTCGCCGCGCTCTGTCCGCCGTACCGGGCAATCCTCTGCCACCGCGATGCGCATATCGAGGTCGACGAAGCCGGCGCGCCCGGCTTCTTCACCGGCGGCGCCAAGCTGGTGCTGCTCGACGGGCCCGGGGCGAAGGTGACCCCGACGATGGCCGCCGCGGCTTGCGAGGCCATCCGCGACGATGTTCACCAGGTCCAGCCGGCTGTCATCTCGCTCACCAATGCGACCGAATATGGCCTGGTCTATCGCGCCGCCGAAGTCGCTGCCCTCGGCGACTTGGCCAAGGCCCGCGGTCTCCGTCTGCACATGGACGGCGCGCGCTTCGGCAATGCGCTGGCAACCACCGGCGAGAGCCCCGCCGACGTCACCTGGCGCGCCGGAGTGGATGTACTGAGCTTCGGCTTCACCAAGAATGGCGGGCTGAACGCCGAGGCGATCGTCCTGTTCGACACCAGCCTTGCCGACGAAGTCGCGGTGCGCCGCAAGCGCGCTGGCCACTTGCTCAGCAAGGGACGGGTGCTCGCCGCACAAATTCTTGCGCTGCTCGAGGACGGTCTGTGGCTCGACAATGCCCGCGCTGCCAACGCCGCCGCGCAAGCACTTGCCGCCGCGGCCAGCGATCGGTTGGTCTATCCGGTCGAGGCGAACGAGCTGTTCGTTCGCGCAACGGACGAGGAGGCGGCCGCCCTCACCGCACAGGGATTCGACTTTTACGAATGGGGCCCGGGACAGATTCGCCTGGTCACCAGCTGGGATTCTGACGCACACTCAGTTGCTAAGCTTGCGTCCGCGCTCACGGCGTTATGAGATTTGACATATAAAGATATCTTTATATCTTTAACTGATGCGTGACGGCGGGCCTTCGAACGACGTGCAAAGCTCGACCTTCCGCACCGTCACGCTGCCCTTCATCATCTTCACCGCCATCTGGGGCTCGACGTGGATCGTCATCCGCGGCCAGCTCGGTCCCGTGCCGCCGCAATGGTCGGTTGCCTATCGCTTCCTGATTGCCGCGGCGGCGATGGGCCTGATCGCACTGATCAAGGGTGACGGTCTCAGGCTCCCTCGTTCAGGAATCATCGCCGCGACCTTCCTCGGGTTCAGCCAGTTCTGCATCAACTTCAATGCGGTCTACCTCGCCGAGCGGCACATCACGTCGGGCGTGGTCGCGACGGTGTTCGCGCTGCTGCTGATCCCGTCGAGCCTGCTTGCCTGGGCCTTCCTCGGCCACAAGCCCACGCAGCGCTTCTTCTGGAGCTCGCTGGTGGCCGTCGCCGGGATCGTCCTGCTGTTCGTTCACGAGCTTGGCGAACATCCGGCGAATGGCGGCGCGATCGTGTCGGGGATCGGGCTGACCTTGTTCGGCATGATCGGCGCCTCCGCCGCCAACGTGTTCCAGGCGCGGCCCGAAGTCCGCCGCTTCCCGTTGTTCACCTTGCTTGCCTGGTCGATGGCGCTCGGTGCACTGATCGACGCCGCCATCGCCTTCACCATGACCGGCCCGCCGATCCTTGATTTCACTCCCGCCTATGTCGCCGGACTGCTCTATCTCGCACTCGCCGCATCGGTCCTCACCTTCAGCCTCTATTATCCCGTCGTGCGCATCATCGGCCCGGCCAAGGCCGCTTATGCGAGCGTCATCGTGCCGATCATCGCCATGGGCTTTTCGACCTGGTTGGAAGGCTATCACTGGACGCCGACGACCGTGGCGGGTGCCTTGCTCGCGCTCGGCGGAATGGTCGGAGCGCTGAGCCGCGAGCGCCCGGTTGTGACTTCGCCCGACGCTGCCTAAGGCGGCGCGATGCTCGATATCCGTACCGTACCCGACGCCGCAGCTCCGCCCGCCCATACCGCCATCCGCCGCGAGGATTATCGCCCGCCCGATTGGCTGGTGCCGGAAATCCGCCTCGATTTCGATCTCGGTGTCGACCGGACTCGCGTCCGTGCGACGCTCGACGTCATGCGCAATGGCGACCACGCCCGGCCGTTGCGGCTCGATGGTGACGAGATCGCTGTCTCCTCGGTCAAGATCGACGGCAATGACGCCGCATTCGGGATGGACGGTCAGGCGCTCGTCATCGACCTTCCCGGCGAGCGCCACACGATCGAGACCGAGGTCGAACTCTCGCCCATCGCCAACACCAAGCTGATGGGGCTTTACGCGAGCAACGGCATGCTCTGCACCCAATGCGAGGCCGAGGGCTTCCGCCGCATCACCTTCTTTCCCGACCGGCCCGACGTGCTGTCGCGCTACACCGTGCGGATGGAGGGCGACGCTGCGGCATTCCCGATCCTCCTCTCCAACGGCAACCGCACCGCCGAGGGCAAGGGCGCCGACGGTCGTCATTGGGCAGAGTGGGACGATCCGTTCCCGAAGCCCTCTTACCTGTTCGCGCTGGTCGCCGGTGACCTTGAAGCCAACCGCGACCATTTCACCACGTCGAGCGGACGCACGGTCGAACTCAACATCTGGGTCCGTTCGGCCGACCTCCCCAAGACCGCCCACGCAATGAACAGCCTCAAGCTCGCCATGGCGTGGGACGAGCAGGTCTATGGCCGCGAATATGACCTCGACCAGTTCAACATCGTCGCCGTCTCGGACTTCAACATGGGCGCGATGGAAAACAAGAGCCTCAACATCTTCAACTCGGCCTATGTTCTCGCCGACCAGGACACCGCGACCGACGCCGACTTCGACAATATCGCGCGGGTCGTCGCGCACGAATATTTCCACAACTGGTCGGGCGACCGCGTCACCTGTCGCGACTGGTTCCAGCTGAGCCTGAAAGAAGGCTTCACGGTTTTCCGCGACCAGAGCTTTTCGGCCGATATCGGCAGCGCCCCGGTCAAGCGGATCGAGGACGTTCGCGTGCTCCGCGCCGCGCAATTCCCCGAAGATGCCGGCCCGCTCGCCCACCCGGTGCGGCCCGACAGCTATATCGAGATCGGCAATTTCTACACCGCTACCGTCTACAACAAGGGCGCGGAGGTGATCCGCATGCTCGCGACGGTGCTCGGCCCCGACAAATATCGCGCCGGCACCGATCTCTATTTCGATCGCCACGACGGGGAAGCCGCGACCTGCGACGATTTCGTGCGCGCGCTCGAAAATGGCAGCGGCGAGGACCTGACGCCGTTCAAGATTTGGTACAGCCAGGCCGGCACGCCACGCGTGCAGGCGCGGCTCGACTATGACGCCGCGGGCCAGAGCGCGACGTTGCACCTCGACCAGCGCATCGACCCGACGCCGGGCCAGCCGGTCAAGCAGCCGATGCCGATCCCGCTCAAGACCGCGCTGATCGGCGAGGCGAGC
>Ga0268265_10003130_pt1 | contig 12060 bp, 12 predicted proteins | sample KBSSwiS52_FD_190355 | JGI IMG/M metagenome (GOLD analysis project Ga0268265, IMG submission 190355) | Switchgrass rhizosphere microbial communities from Kellogg Biological Station, Michigan, USA - KBS Switchgrass S5-2 (SPAdes) (version 2) | ecosystem: Host-associated > Plants > Roots >... | reverse complement strand
CTCGACCACGGTGCGCGATTTCTGGCGGCTGCCGGTCGATCAGTATTTCGACCCGCTGTCCTGGTACGCCGACCATCACGATCTCGCCTACAACGCCGAATACCTGCCGAGCATCTTCTATCTCGTCACGCTGCGCGCGCGCGGCCTCGAGGCCGAGGGCCTGCTCGAAGGCGTCTACGATCCGTACGTGTTCTATCGCGACGCGTATCGCCAGCGCCGCCTCTACGAAATCTACGAGGGCCAGCCGCCGGCCGACGTGATCGAGCAGATGCAGGGCGCGAACGACGAAGACATCGACAAACTGCTCGACGAGCAGCGGCAATACGAAAAGAAGCAGCAGCCGCCGACGCCACCGCCGGGCAAGTGATTCGCGCGCCGCGAAGATTTCGCGGCGAACATGATGCGCGGGACTTCAGGCGATGCCGAGCAACGGCTCGGCATCGCACAGGCGCGCGAGCGCGCGCAAGCCATCCGGAACGTTGCTGAAACGCAGATGCGCGCCGCGCGACGCCGCGCGGGACGCCCAGATCAGAAGAACGCCGAGCGTGGCGCTGTCGGCGCGCGTCAGACCGGCAAGGTCGACCGTCAGGTCCGCGCCATTGCCGAGGAGCTCACCGCTGCGCGCGACGCCCTCCTCGGCATTGGCGAAACCGAGCTCGCCGGCGATACGCACTTGCCGGGCGTCGACGCGCTCGATGCGCAACGCTGTGCTCACTTGCCGCCCTGCTGCTCGTGCTCCATGGTCTCGAGAGTCGATTCGCCCTGGGTTTCGAGCCGCGTGATCAGCGCGTCGAGACCGGTCTTCTGGATCTCGGCGCCGACCTGGTTGCGATAATTCGTGATGTAGGAAATGCCTTCGATGATGACGTCGTAGGCTTTCCAGCTGCCTTCCTTGGTCTTGCGGAACGCGTAGTCGACCGGCAGCGTCTTGCCGTCGTCGAGCACGACTTCGGTGCGCACGATCGTGCGCTTGTCGTTGGTGTCGCCCTTCGACGGCAGCACGCGAACGCGGCCCTTCGTGTAGTTGAGCAGGCCTTCCGCATAGCGATGCGCGATCGAGTTGTAGAACGCCTTGGCGAAGCGCGCACGCTGCTCCGGCGTCGCCGTGCGCGCCGACTGGCCGAGCACGAGGATCGAGGCGTAATCGATATCGAAATGCGGCAGCAGGATGCCGTCGATCAGCTTGATCAGCCGCTCGCGGTCGTTCTTGAGCTCGGACTGATGTCCTTCGATCGCCTTGCCGAGATCGTCGGCGATGCCCTGAACGACCTGATCGGGCGCGGCCTGCGCGCGCGCGTTGGTGGTCGCGGCGACGCCCAGCATCAGGGCGAACGCGAAACCGAAGATGCGCAGCATGAAAGACTCCTGGTGTGTGTAGTCGCTAGTGTGTGTGATCGGGTGTGTCGCCGTTAGCGGGTTTGGACGCGTCGCCGGCCGGCTTGCCGGCATCGCCATCCTGTCCGTTGGCGGGTTTCGGCGGCGGATTTCCGGTGACCAGGAACTTGCCGATCAAATCCTCGAGCTGGATCGAGGACTGCGTCAGCACGAACTCGTCGCCGTCCTTCAACGCTTCCGGCGAACCGCCCGGCTGGATCGCAACGTACTGGTCGCCCAATAAACCACTGGTGAATATCGCCGCGGCCGAGTCGTCCGGCAGATCCTGGTAGCGCTTGTCGACCGAGAGCTCGACTTTCGCATCGAGCTTGACCGGGTCGACATCGATCGACTGCACCGATCCGATGCGCACGCCGGCGACTTTCACCGGCGCGCGCAATTTGAGCTGGCCGACGTTGTTGAAACGCGCCTTCAACGTGTAGCTCGGTCCCTGCTGGAAGTTCGCCACCGACGTGGTCTGCGTCGCCAGGTACGCGAGCGCGGCGAAACCGAGCAGGATGAAGAGGCCGGTGCCGACCTGGTAGGAACGTCGCTGGGTCACGGTCTCATCCTCACATCAAAAATGCAGTCATCACGAAATCGAGCGCGAGCACGACGATCGAGGAGAACACGACCGTGCGCGTCGTCGCGTAGGCGACGCCTTCGCTGGTCGGCGGCGTCGTATAACCTTGGAACACCGCGATCAACGCGACGACCGCGCCGAACGCGCAGCTCTTCCAGACGCCGTTGACGACGTCTTTCCAGACGTCGACGCTGGACGTCATGTTCGACCAGAACGTGCCGTTGTCGAGCCCGAGCCACGTCACGCCGACGAGATGCGCGCCGAAGATGCCGAGCGCGTTGAACACGCACGCGAGCAGCGGCATCGCGACGATGCCGGCGAGGAAGCGCGGCGCCGCAACGTACGCCATCGGATCGACCGCCATCATTTCCATCGCCGCGAGCTGATCGGTCGCGCGCATCAAGCCGATTTCCGCGGTGATCGAAGTGCCGGCGCGTCCTGCGAAAAGCAGCGCGGTCACGACAGGTCCAAGCTCGCGATAAAGCGCCAGCGACACGACCGTTCCAAGCGCCGCGGTGCCGCCGAAGATCGACAGCACGTAATAAAGCTGAAGGCCGAGCACCATGCCGACGAAAAGCCCGCAGGTCATGATGATGACGAGACTCATCGCGCCGACGAACCAGATCTGGCGGATCGTCTCCTTGATGTGGCGCAGGCTTTTCGGAATCGCCGCGAGGATTCCGAGCAGGAACAATCCGCACGCGCCGACCTGCGCCAGCGAATCGCCGATCATCGAAGGTCCGCGCTCGCGCGGCGGCGGCGAAGGCATCTGCACGGCGCTCATGTCGCCGCCGCCGGAAAACCGAGATCGACCGCGTACTCGCGCGCCGGATAGTGGAACGGCACCGGGCCGTCGGATTCGCCGCCGAAAAATTGCTTGGTCCACGGCGAATCGTCGTTGGCCAGCTCCTCGGGCGAGCCGTGCGCGGCGATCTTGCCGGCCGCGATGAGATGCACGTTGTCGGCGACGCGCCGGATCGCCGAAAATTCGTGCGCGACGAGAATGCTGGTGATGCCGAGCGTGTCGTTCAAGACGCGGATCAATCTCAGCACCTGGTTCAGCGCGATCGGATCGAGACCGACGAAAGGCTCGTCGTAGAGGATCAGCATCGGATCGCGCACGATCGCGCGCGCCAGCGCGACACGACGCGCCATGCCGCCGGAAAGCTCGCTCGGCATCAATTCCGCCGCGCCGCGCAATCCGACCGCCTGAAGCTTCGTCAGCACGATGTTGCGCACCAGCTCTTCGGGCAGTTTCAGATGCTGGCGCAGCGGAAACGCGACATTCTCGAATACGCTGAAATCGGTCAACAGCGCAGAATTCTGGAACAGGAAGCCGATCTTCTCGCGCAGATCGAACAACTCGTTGCGCGAAAGTTTCGGCACGTTGCGCCCGTCGACGCGGATCTCGCCCTTGTCCGGCATCAGCTGGCCGGTGATATGGCGCAACAGCGTCGTCTTGCCGGTGCCGCTCGGTCCCATGATCGCGCTGATCTTGCCGCGCGGGATGTCGAGATCGATCCCGTCGAAGATGATCTTGCCGTTCAACGTCGTGGAAAGGCCGCGGACTTCGACCAGGGCCGAGCCGGCGACGGCTTGTCGGGTTTGACTCACGGGAAAAGGGTCCAGGATGCCCGCGGCAGGGCGGCGCTACCTTAGCCGAAGCAGCGGCGCGGGTGCCAGCGCCGCCGCGAGCGCGGATTCATTAGGGTTTCAGCAGATCGTCGATCAGTGCAGTGTGCCGCGCCAGCTGCGCCTCGCGGCGCAGGCGCCGCGCCGTGACGATGGCGCGCAGGTCCGCCAGAGCATCGGCGAACTGGTCGTTGACGAGGATGTAGTCGAAATCGCCGGCATGCGCTATTTCCTCGCGCGACTCGGCGAGCCGCAGCGAAATCGTCGCCGCACTGTCCGCGGCGCGCGTGCGCAGGCGCCGCTCCAGCTCCTCGCGCGACGGCGGCAGGATGAATATGCTGATGCAATCGGGCTTGAGCGCGCGCACTTGCCGTGCGCCCTGCCAGTCGATTTCGAGCAGCACGTCGCGACCCTTGGCCAGCAGCGGCTCGACCGCCGCGCGCGACGTTCCGTACAGATTGCCGAACACTTCGGCATGTTCGAGGAACGCGTTGTCCGCGATCAGCCGTTCGAACACGCCGCGATTGACGAAATGATAGTGCTGCCCGTCGACGTCGCCCGGACGCGGCGGACGCGTCGTGTGCGACACCGACAGCACGATGCCGGGCTCGCGCTCGAGGAGCGCGTTGACCAGGCTCGATTTGCCAGCGCCGGAAGGCGCGGCGACGATGTACAACGTTCCCGTCATGGCTCGACGCGCTCTTTCCGAATTATTGTCGTGCGGCCGCGAGTCATCGATGAATTGTATCCCGCAAGCACGATACCGCGCCGCGACACGCTGTCATTCGAGATTCTGCACTTGCTCTCGCATCTGCTCGATCAGCACCTTGAGCTCCACCGCGGCCTTGGTCGTGCGCGGATCGGCGGCCTTCGAGCCCAGCGTGTTCGCTTCGCGATTGAATTCCTGCATCAGGAAATCGAGGCGGCGTCCGACCGCTTCCTTGAGACCGAACGTGTGTCGTGCTTCGGCGACGTGCGCGGTCAGGCGATCGAGCTCTTCGTCGACGTCGATGCGCTGCAGCTGCAGCACGATTTCCTGCTCGATGCGGCCGGGCTCGACCGGCTGCTTCAACTCGGCGAGGCGCGCGTCGAAGCGCGTACGCAAGGCTTCGCGTACCTCCGGCAGGTGCAGGCGCACGTCGGCGACGATCTTTTCGATCGCGTCGAGCCGCTCGCGCATGAAGCCGCCGAGCCGCGCGCCTTCGCGTTCGCGCGCGGCGACCATCTCGCCGAGCGCGCCATCGAGCAGCGCGAGTGCTTCGGCACGCAGCGATTCCTGATCGCTGTCGCGTTCGAGCATGACGCCGGGCCAACCGAGCAGAGAGACGAAATCGACGTTGAGCTGCGGAAAGCGCGCCGCCATCGCCTGCGCGGTTTCGGCGAGGCGCGCGATCAGATCTTCATCGAGCGCGAGCGCGGCCGCATTGGCGACTGCGGGCTTGTAGCGCACGCCGAGATCGACCTTGCCGCGCGATAGCCGCGCCGCGACGCGCTCGCGCACCTGCGGCTCGAGGCTGCGCAGCTCCTCCGGCAGGCGCATGCCGAGCTCCAGATAGCGGTGATTGACCGAGCGCAACTCGATCGAAAGCGTGCCGTGGCCGGTGTCGGACTCGGCGCTGGCAAAAGCGGTCATGCTGCGCAGCATCTGGGTCCCCGCGAGAAAGGAAGTCCGCAATGGTAAACTCCGCGACCCTTTTACCAAAGCGATTCAGCATGACTCTCGCGCGTCCTTCCGGCCGTGCCGCCGATCAATTGCGTCCGATCACGATCCAGCGCGGCTTCACGCGTCACGCGGAGGGCTCGGTGCTGATCTCGTTCGGCGACACGCGCGTTCTGTGCACGGCCAGCGTCGATGAGAAAGTCCCGCCGTTCCTGCGCGGCAAAGGCGAAGGCTGGGTCACGGCCGAATACGGCATGCTGCCGCGCGCTACCGGCGAGCGTACTCAGCGCGAAGCCGCGCGCGGCGGCCAGGGCGGGCGCACGATGGAAATCCAGCGCCTGATCGGCCGCTCGCTGCGCGCGTGCATCGATCGTACTGCACTCGGCGAGCGCACGATCACGCTCGACTGCGACGTGCTGCAGGCCGACGGCGGCACGCGCACGGCCGCGATCACAGGCGCGTACGTCGCGCTGGTCGATGCCGTGCGCTGGCTAAAATCGCGCAACGCGCTGAAGCGCGATCCGATTTTCGGCGCAATCGCGGCGGTCTCGGTCGGCGTCTATCAAGGCACGCCCGTGCTCGATCTCGACTACACCGAAGATTCCGGCTGCGACACCGACATGAACGTCGTCATGAACGACGGCGGCGGTTTCATCGAATTGCAAGGAACAGCCGAAGGCCACGCGTTCCGGCGCGAAGAGCTCGACGCGCTGCTGGCGCTCGCCGGCAAAGGCATCGAAGAGCTGTGCGCGCACCAGCGCGAGGCGCTTTCCGGAAACTGATGGAAAGGATCCGACGCCTCGTACTCGCCAGCAGCAATCGCGGCAAGCTCGAGGAAATCCGCGAAGTCCTCGCCGACACCGGCATCGAGCTGATCGCGCAATCGGAATTCGGCATCGACGACGCCGAGGAAACCGGCACTACCTTCGTCGAGAACGCGTTGATCAAGGCGCGCCACGCGACGCGGCTCTCGGGTCTGCCGGCGCTCGGCGATGATTCCGGACTCTGCGTCGATGCGCTCGGCGGCGCGCCGGGTTTGTGCTCGGCGCGCTATTCGGGCGTGCACGGCGACACGACGGCGAATATCGCCAAGCTGCTCGACGTGATGAAAGGCATTCCCGAAAGCGAGCGCGGCGCGCATTTCCATTGCACGTTGGTTGTCTTGCGCAGCGCCGACGATCCGGCGCCCTTGATCGCCGAAGGCCGCTGGCATGGACGCGTGCTCGAAACGCCGCGCGGCACCAAGGGATTCGGCTACAACCCGGTGTTCCTCGATCTCGATCTCGGCCTGAGCGCAGCGGAAATCGACACGGACGTGAAAAATCGCGTCAGCCACCGCGGCAAGGCGCTCAAGCGCCTGCGCGAGATGCTGCCCGAGCTGTGAGCTTTGCCGCGCCGACGGCGCCTACAATCGCCGCCATGCCGCTCGTCGCTCCGCCGCTGGCGCTTTACGTGCACATTCCGTGGTGCGTCAAGAAATGTCCGTACTGCGATTTCAACTCGCACGCGCAGGACGGCGCGCTGCCGGTCGATGCGTACATCGAAGCGCTCCTCGCCGATCTCGATCGCGACTTGGGTGCATTCGGCAGCGCGGTCGATCGCCGCGCGCTGAGCAGCATCTTCTTCGGCGGCGGCACGCCGAGCCTCTTCGCGCCCGACGCCATCGCGCGGATTCTCAACGGTGTCGGCGCACGCCTCGCGTTGCCGCGTGGCATCGAGATCACGCTCGAGACCAATCCCGGCACGGTCGAGCACGGACGGTTCGAAGATTATCTTCGCGCCGGCGTCACGCGCATCAGCTTCGGCGTGCAGAGCTTCGACGACGACAAGCTGCGCCGGCTCGGCCGCATCCATTCGGCGAGAGAAGCCGAGCGCGCGATCAAGTCCGCGCAGGATGCGGGTTACACCAATCTCAACCTCGATCTGATGTACGCGTTGCCCGAACAGACGCTCGAAGGCGCATTGAACGACATCGATCGCGCGATCACGCTGGCGCCGGCGCACATCTCGCACTACCAGCTCACGCTCGAGCCGAACACGCTGTTCGCCGCGAAGCCGCCGCGATTGCCCGACAGCGATGCGGCGTGGGACATGCAGGAGGCCTGTCAACAACGTCTTGCGCAAACGGGATACGCGCAATACGAAGTCTCCGCGTACGCAAAAGGCGAGCGTCGCTGCGCGCACAATCTCAACTACTGGACCTTCGGCGACTATCTGGGCATCGGTGCCGGTGCGCACGGCAAGCTGAGCGATGCGTCGAGCGGCGAAATCGTCCGCACGTCGAAGGTGAAGCTGCCGCGCAGCTACCTCGAACGCGCGGCGCGCGCCGACGCGCTCGGAACGACGCAAACGGTCGCGCGCGAGCAATTGCCGTTCGAGTTCATGTTGAACGCGTTGCGCCTCGACGAAGGCATCGCGATGACCGAGTTCGAGCGACGCACGGGTCTTGCGCGCGAAACTCTGGATGCGCCGCTCGCGCTCGCGCGCGAACGCGACTGGATCGAAACCGATCCCGCGCGGTTGCAACCGACCGAATCGGGACGCCGCTTCCTCAATGACCTGATCGAGCTCTTCCTTCCCGATTGAGAATGTCACGAGCGAGAACGCCATGATCGAACCGATTGCCATCGATTGCCCCTACTGCGGCGAGCGCTTCGAGACGCAGGCCGACACGTCCGCCGGCTCGCAGAGCTACGTCGAAGACTGCGCGGTGTGCTGCCGGCCGATCGAGATCGCGATCGAAGTCGACGACGAAGGCAATCTCGTCGGCGTGCGCGTCGGAACTGATCGGGACTGACGATCGCGCTGAAGCGCTTGCCGCGCGATCCGGAGCGCCACTACACTGCGCGCGCTCAAGGTGCCGAGGCCGCGCGTGTGCGGCTGAGGTGAAACGGGAAGCCGGTGCGAGATGGTTTGCGATCTTTCGAGATCGCGCGTCTCAATGCCGGCGCTGCCCCCGCAACGGTAAGCAAGCCAAGCCGGATCTTTACGCCACTGCACGACGCGGGAAGGCGATCCGGCCGATGCGCAAACGCATCGCTTGCAAGCCCGGAGACCGGCCTTGGGTTTCGTCGGGGATTCTCGTGTCGTAAGGCCGCACGACGGCCACGCGAGCTTCCGCGACGCAACGGCTCCAGGCGCTGCGGCGGGCAGTGGGCGGGCACGAGGCGCCTGCCGTCCTCTGCCGTCCGACTCCTCCTCTCGCCTGGCTTTACGCGGGTGTGCGACGAGGAATTCCACGATGAAGCGTTCCCTTTCTTTTTCCCTGCTGGCACTTGCGGTGTCGGCGACGTTGGCGCGCGCCGACGAAGTCGAAGTGCAGCCGACCGTGCAGGTGACCGCCTCGCGCATTGCCGAGACGGTCGATCAAACGCTGGCGGACATCAGCGTGATCACGCGCGAGGACATCGATGCGAGCGTCGCGCGTGACGTGCTCGATCTCTTGCGCCTTCAAGCCGGCGTCGATCTCTATCGCACCGGTGGTGCGGGACAGCAGACGTATCTCTTCCTGCGCGGCACGAATTCCAATCACGTGCTGGTGTTGATCGACGGCGTGCGCGCCGCCTCGCTCGACACTGGCGCATTCGCGTTCGAGCAGTTGCCGCTCGACGCGGTCGAGCGCATCGAGATCGTGCGCGGTCCGCGCGCGAGCTATTGGGGCTCGGATGCGATCGGCGGCGTGATCCAGATCTTCACGCGCAAGCTCGAAGGTCCGCGCGTCTCGGTCGGTTACGGCAGTTATCGCGACGCCGACGGCAGCGCCGGCATCGGCCACTGGAACGGCAACGACGGCTACAGCGTGCAGGTCGGCGCGCGGCACGTCGGAGGCTTCTCGGCGACCAATCCCGGCATCTGCAACGGGCCGGACGATCCGTACTGCTCGTACAACCCGGACGACGACAGCTTCCGCAACAAGAGCCTCGTCGCGCGCGCAGCGCACACGCTCGGCAGCCAGCTGTTGTCGGCATCGGTGTTCCGCAGCGAAGGCGAGAACGAGTTCGATCAGGGCCATTCCAAGACCATCGAACAGGACGCCGGCATCAATCTCGAAGGCGATCTCGCGACGAACTGGAGCCATCGCCTCTCGATCGGCAACATGCGCGGCGATATCGACACGCCCGAATATTCGACGCTGTATCTCACGCGCCGCACCAGCGCGCTGTGGCAGAACGAAATCCGGCTCGACGAAAACCAGCGCCTGATCGCCGGCCTCGATTTCGTGCACGAGCGCGGCGAATCGCGCGACACGTTCAGCGGCGCCGCAGTCTACGAAGACAGCCGCGACGATCGCGCCGCGTTCGCCGGCTGGCAGGGACGCTTCGGCGCATTCGACAGCGAAGTGTCGCTGCGTCACGACAGCAACAGCGAATTCGGCGGCGCGACCACGGGTTCCGCCGCGATCGGCTGGCGCGCGAGCGATCTCGTGCGCGTCTACGCGAGCTACGGCGAAGGCTTCCGCAGCCCGACCTTGAACGAGCAGTTCTCGCCGGGCTATGGCGGCTTCTTCGCAGGCAATCCGAATCTCGATCCGGAACGCTCGCGCAGCACCGAGCTTGGCGTCGAAGTGATGCCGGCCGCGGGCCAGCGCTTCAAGGCGAATCTCTATTCGACGCGCGTGCGCGATCTGATCAGCTTCACCGGTCCCGACAACCAGGCCGAGAACATCGCGCACGCGAAGATCGACGGCGCGGAGCTCGCCTACGATTTCGATCGCGGTCCGTGGCTGCTACATGCCGCGTACACCTGGCAGGATCCGCGCAACGAGGACACTGACGCGCAGCTCCTGCGCCGTCCCAAGCAGAAATTCTCGACGTCGCTGGAGCGCCGTTTCGGCGAGCGCTTCCGCGCCGGCGCCGAGTTCCTTTATTCCGGCAAGCGCGACGATGTGGGACCGGTCGGAACGCTCGAGCTGCCTTCGTACGCGCTCGTAAACTTGCGCGCCAGTTTTGCGCTCGACGCGGACTGGACCCTCGCCGCGCGACTTGAGAACCTGACCGATCGCGACTACGAGCTGGTCAAGGGCTACAACACGCCGGGACGGTCGGGTTTTCTCGAAGTCACCTGGGCGCCCGGCGGCACGCGCTGACGTTCGGCGCCGACCTGCTGCCGCCGGGCTCGGCGCCTCGTTTTCCGGTCGTCCCCGGACGCGAGCAGCGCCGCTGTTCGCGATCCGAGGGACGTGCCAGAATGGCTGCGGCTCCGTCGCGATCTCGCTGCGCCGCGGTGCCATCGAACATCGGGGAAGCTGCGTTGCGCGATTCTGAACGCGCCGCAGACTGCAATGGGAGGCCGGCGCGGCATTTATGAGTCGAGAGTCCGCAGCGACGGGGGTTCGCGGCGAGGAGGTTCTGGTTACGCTCGCGCAGCGGCCCGACCTGCCCTCGCGCGTTCGCTCGGTGCTCGAAGGCGTGCTGGAGCGCGCCGCGAACCAGTTCGAGCACGCCGTGTCGCGCACGCTCGACGAGCTCGAGCAGGAGCTTTTCAAGCTCGCCGAGCGCGCCCGCAGCAACGAGCAGCAGCACGCACGTTTCGAAGCGCTGCGCGAGATCAAGCGCGGCCGCGCCGATGTCGCGCCGAGGTTCCTCCTATACGTCGAATCCGCGCTGGCGCAAGTCGTCACCGAATCGACGCGCGTGCGCAAGAAGGCCGCCGCACCGCCCCCCGCCGCCGCACAGACACCGTTGGAGCTGGTCGATTCCGCCGTGCTCGAGGAAGATCTCGCGCAGCAGGAAGTCGCCAGCAAATCCGAAATCCGGCACAGCCAAGCGCTGTATGCGCTGGGGCACCGCTTCGGCGTTCTCGCTGGAAGTCCGGCCTGGGAAGCCGAAACGCTGCCGATCGGCCCCGCCGGCTTCGTGCGCGCGCTGCGTCACGCGACGCACTGCCTCGATCTGGGCGTCGAATATCGCGTGCTGACGTATCGCCTGTTCGATCGCGTGGCGATGATGCCGCTCGGCGAGTTCTATGAAATCGTCAACGGCTATCTCGCCAAGCAGCGCATCCTGGCGCATCTGCAATCGCCTTCGGTGCGCCGCGAGGGCGGCGCCGCGGGTTCGGACGCATCCGCTCAACCTGAGGCGAACGAGCCCGAGCCGACACCCGCCGCGGCCGCGGAAGCCGCTCGAGCGCAAGCGGACGCGAACGAACGCGATTCGGAGCTTTTCAGCACGCTGCGCATGCTGCTGTCGGGTCGACGCGCAATGCACGGCGCACCGTCGCCGATCGAAGACGGCTACCTTGCCAGCCGCAACGATCTGCAGTCCGTGCTCGGCACGCTGCAGCGCACTACCGATGGGATGCAGTCGCGTGGAGGCAAGCCGCGCGATGCGGCGGGCCTGCGTCACGATCTTCTGATGCAGCTGCGTCAGACGAGCCCGCAAGGACGTCCGCCCGTGCTCGCCGAAGAGGATTCGGATACGGTCGATCTCGTCGGCATGCTGTTCGACTACATCAACCGCAGCGTCAACTCGGAATCGAGCGCGCAATCGCTGTTGTCGCGATTGCAGGTGCCGGTGCTGCGCGTCGCGCTTAGCGACAAGACGTTCTTTACACAGCGCGAGCATCCCGCGCGCATGCTGCTCAACACGATCGCCGAGACCGGCGCGCGCTGGATGGGCGACGAGGATTCCGATCCGAGTCTCACCGAGAAGATGCAGGTCGTCGTCGATCGCGTCAGCTCGGAATACAACGGCGATCTGGGTCTGTTCCGCTCGCTGCTGATTGATCTCGGCCAGCACATGCAGCTCTTGTCGCGTCGCGTCGAAGTCGCCGAGCGTCGTTATGTCGATGTGGCGAAGGGTCGCGAAAAACT
>Ga0268265_10003123_pt1 | contig 12077 bp, 6 predicted proteins | sample KBSSwiS52_FD_190355 | JGI IMG/M metagenome (GOLD analysis project Ga0268265, IMG submission 190355) | Switchgrass rhizosphere microbial communities from Kellogg Biological Station, Michigan, USA - KBS Switchgrass S5-2 (SPAdes) (version 2) | ecosystem: Host-associated > Plants > Roots >... | reverse complement strand
AGCCATGACCCCTCCTCGATCCCCCGCAGCGAACGGATCCATTCGGCAGCACTGAGGCGTCGGTCCCGGTAATACGTCACCGACGAGACGGGATCGAAATTCTCGACGACCCACTTCCGTCCCTCCCGGCTGCGACCGGCGCGCACGGGTTGACCCGTCATGTCCAGGTACATCGCCCGCGCCACGTCCATGCCGAGCGAGTCCACGAACAGGCGAAAGGTCGATCCGATGCGCGGGTTGACGTCCAACAGTTTGTAATCGCCCGTGCGGGCGTCGTACCGATAGCCGATGTCGAGGATCCCACGAAACCCGACAGCCTGCATGAACGCCGTCGTCGTGCGCTCGACGGTCTCGTTCTCGAGACAGATCCCGAGGCTCGTGACGCCGGTGTAGGGCGGATACTGACGAATCTTCTTGCCGGTCAGACCGAACAGGCAGCGCGAGTCGGCGTCGAAGTACCCGTTGAACATCCAGACCGTGTCGGGGCCGCCGGGAATGTACTCCTGCAGCATCAGGTTCGGGTCGTTAGGCGTCTCCATGACGTCGTAGTGCTCGAGCAGCGCACGCGCATCCCGAACGACGACCATGCGCCGAGACGGATCGCGCTGGGCCGCGCGATTCTCGATCGGCTTGAGCATCACGGGGAAGACCCCCGTGTCCCCGTACGCGATGACATCCGCGCGCGAGACAGGGAACACGGTCTCGGGCGTCGGCACCGCGTAGCGCTTGCACAGGTAATACATCTCGCGCTTGCTCGACAGCGCGCGCACGAGCCCCGCGGGCTGTGACGGAAACCGAAAGGCCTCGTGAAGCTCGGCACCGTGATCGGCGACGAAGAGACAGGTCGTATCGTCGGTCGGGATCAGGATCGGCATCCCGCCAATGCGCCGGCCGAGCTCCATCAGATAGTCGAGCAATTGGTCGGGTCTGGCGGTGTCGAATTGCCAGATCACGTTCTGGCGCCAGTAGCGCGAGCGCGCCGCCGGAGATCGGGCATCGCCGTGCACGCCGTAAACGGGAACGTGCCAGCGGCCAAGACTTCGCGCGATGCCGTGCCCGACGTAGCCGGGCGCCAGCACGACAACCGGAGTCGACTCGTTCACCGATGCGTGATGGCGCTCGTTCGGTCAGACATCGGCAACCGCAGTCCCGCGCCCGGGCTCGTCGTGGCGTGGTGCGCCAGCCCGCTCGATGCGACCCCGGGAGCTTCGATACACCGCCGTCAGGTCGTTGACGTGTGCCGTGATGAACTCGAGATCGTGGTGCTGGCCAGTGCGACGGAGATACGCCGCACTCGCGCCGCGCTCGACCGCGTCGACTGGAACGCCGTCCCACCGTTCGATGACCGCTCGCGTCGTGTCATCCGTCGGGGTGTACCCGGCGCGTACCAGCTCCTGAGCGATCCAGGCGCAGCACAATTGATCCTCATCGCGGAACTCGCCCCGCGACCCGGCGCCGAGGAGGACGACCGCCGAGTGATGCGCGGCAACGTATGACGCCTGGGCCGTCAGATTACGCAGACACGCGACATACACCGCCTCGGCGGCCTCGGCCTCGACAATGAGCCGCGTGCCCGACGTCGAGACGAGAATCATCGGACGCTGGATGTCGGTTCGCGTGGCGATGGCGGCGGGACTGTTGTGAAGGTGGAAGCCATCCGGCATCTCTCCACTCACCTCGCCGACGAGCAACGGATCGCGCAGGCGATCCGCCAGCGCGAACGCTTCGTCGATGGTGGGCACGACGAAGCAGCTACGACCGAGTACGGCAGCGGTGACCACCGTCGTTGTCGCGCGAATGACATCGACGGCGACAATGGCGTCCGCGTGTCGGTAGTGTTTGGCGCGCTCGGGAAAACAGTCGATCGTTACCGTCTTCCCACTGGCCGTCGGTGACCTCCCCACGGAGTCAGCGCGCCTGCGGCGCAACCGGCCGAAGATTCGGCATGGCGAAGGCATCCGAATGCAGGCCACGCCGGAAGATCTCCACCCGAAGCAGCTCTTCGAGTCGCACGTTGCCCAATCGCACCCGTGCGCCGAAGTGCTCGAGAAACGCGAACTGACTGGCCTTGTTAGGCGCCTCGAAGATCACGGTCTCCAGTCCGAATGCCTCGGCGAATCGATCGACGAAGCCGAGATTCAGTGTCCCTTGCCCATCGAACGCCCCGACATCGAGGGCGCTCTCGCGTGCTTCGACAACGAGCTGCTGCGCGCCTGCCCCGAGCCACACGCGGCCCAGCTCGATGGTCTCGTCGACGGTCACGTCAGTAAACGGTCCTTCATGCTTCTTCCCGAGCTCGAACTGCACCCGCAACCCGCGCTGTGTGGCGAGTTGCACGACGGCGTCCGGACGCATGGAGAGCGTGGTGAAGCCCTCCCCACACTCGATCGTCGTGATCCCCAGGTCGGCACAGAGATCGAGATACGCTTCGAGCTGTCCCTGTGCGGCAGCGATCTCGAACGGGCCACCGCCCGTGACCGTGGCCACGTTGTGTGCGCGCGCTGCCAGAATCTTTCGTCTCGTGGCCTGCTCCTCCGCAATAAGCCAACAGGCCATTGAGATTTTGAGGCTCGCCATGAGATGCGCGCTCTGGGCGAGATGGCTCTCTACCGTCGCGGGATCGTAGCCCGGATCGAACGGGCTGGTGCACGGTGGCGCGTCCGCGACTCCAATCAGTCGGAGAAAGTCGCGGGTACGAAGCGTGCGCGTTCCGTCCGACATTTCGGCCTCGCGTAATGAGCTCACGGATTGTATCTGTGCGCTGGGATCGCGCCGCGGTTTGCGCGTTGATCGAGTGCAAGATATCGCCTCGCACACGTCTGTTCCGAGAATCCGTATGTCAAGGAATGTCTCGCCTCTGACGTCGCCATCAGCACCGGACTCAGCTGCGAGTGCGACTGCGCAGCTGGTCCTGCGAACCGGAGCGTGGTACGGCGACCGTCACATTCACCTCCGCTTGCCATCGACATGGAACGTCGAGCAGCTCGAGCCGTGTCTTGGAGCACCACTCACGGACGATCAGATCGCCGCACAATTCGAGTCGCCGGTCGGCCAGCCACCGATTCGTGAGCTGTGCCGCGGGAAGCGCAGTCCTGTGGTGCTGGTGGATGATCTCAATCGGCCGACGCCCGTATCGCGCGTGCTTCCTCACGTCCTTCGCCATTTCCGCGACGGAGGGATCGACGTCGCGAACGTCGTCATCGTCATCGCGACGGGCACCCATGGGCCGTCTCCCGAGCATGCGCTGATCAGGAAGGTCGGTGCGAGCGTCGCATCATCCTGTCGTGTACACGTGCACGACTGTGAACGCAACGTCGTGCGGATGGGACGGACCTCCTTCGGGACGCCGGTGCTCGTCGACCAATACGTCGCGCGCGGCGATCTCATCATCGGCATTGGTGGACTGTACCCGAATCACACTGCCGGGTTCGGCGGCGGGTCGAAGCTCGCCCTCGGCGTGTTGGGGCACGCATCCATCGCCGGATTGCACTACGGTCACGAGCCAGTGGGATGGGGAACGCTCGACCCGCACAGCACGTTTCGCGCAGACCTGGACGAAGTCGCCGAGATGATCGGTCTCCGCACCAGCATCACGGCGGTGGTCAACGGGGATCGCGAGATCGTGGGTATGCGGTGCGGTGATCCGAGCGCCTACTACGCGGAGCTGGCCCAGGCCACGGCGGAGCAGTTCCGCGCGCCGGCCCCGGCGGCTGATACCGACCTGGTCATCTCGAATGCCTACCCGAGCGATACGTCCCTGACGTTCGTCCGGATGAAGGGCATCGTTCCCCTGACGCTGGCGCCACCTAACGCCTCACGGGTCGTGATCGCCGCGTGCAGCGAGGGCCTCGGCTTTCATGGACTGACGCCCTTCCTCAACGCGCCACCGCTCCATCGCTGGCGCAAGGCGTTTCTGCGTGGGTCGGCGCTGTTGCGGCGGCCGCGGGTGCTCCAGCGCAAGGTGCGCGCACGGGTTGAAGGCGTCGTACGCGCGAAGCGACATGGCGCAGCGCCGGTGGTGCGCAAACCTATCTGGATGTTTCGCCCGTCGGAGCGCGATGCGCTGCCGTTACCAGACCTCGATGGCGGCATGCGCGTGAGTCAGGAGTGGGAGGAGGTGCTCGCCGCAGTCACCACGGAACAGGGCGGCCGGGACGCCCTGAACGTGATGGTGTACCGCTGCGCGCCGCTGCAGTGGGTCCAGCGCGACTGACGGCTTGCCGCAACTCGTTAGGCCCGAGCGTTCTCCTACGGACACATGGAGCGGGTATCGATCACGTACGCACCGACAGGGCGACCGGAGGTGTTCCCCCAGTTGGAGCGGAAGATGATCCGCTTCCCGTCCCACGACGGCGAGGCGAACGGCGCCGCCTCGTAGTCCGTCTGCACCGAGCGGTGGTGCGCGTAGCGCTCCACCGCCTGCGACCCGTCCAGCTTCAGCGCGTAAATCTCCCCCGACAGCACGAACGCCGTGCTGTTGTTCGTCCCCACCACGCCCCACCCCGGCCGCTTCGTGTTGCGCGTGCTCGCGTGCCAGTCCCACGTCGTCGGCCGCGACACCGACGTGAACGCGCCGCTCCCCAGGTCCAGCGTCACCATCTGCGTCGGGTTGAGCGTCCCGGCGTCCCCGCCGAACGCCACTTCCCGGCCCGCCGGCGTCACCCCGAGGTCGAAGTGCCCGAGCGGGTGCGTCGGCCAGTACCCGGTCTGCTGCAGCGTCGTCCGGCTCCACGCCTTCACCCGCTGCCCCACGCCGTCGATCACGCCGTGAATCACGATGTAGCCGCCCAGTTGCGAGACCGACGCCCAGTCCGCGTCGCTGACGCCGAAGGCCGGAAAGTCGATGTCGCCGCTCTTGGTCCCGTTCATCAGGTCGACCGCGTACGCCACCTGGTGCCCGTCCGAGGTCCGCTTCGCCAGCACGACGACCCAGCGGCCGTCCACCGACACGTTCCCCTCCCCCTGGCCTAACGTGGCGCTCGAGTAGCCGGCCGGCGCCGTGAACACCCGCGTGATCCCCTGGGTCCGCACGTTCCAGTAGCCCACCGACCCGTTGGCCTCCGAGAACACCATGATGTCCGGCTGGGTCGGGTGCCAGAGCTCCTGCGTCCCCGGGATGCTGGTCCGCCGGAACACCGGCTGGTAGGTGCTGCCGTCGAGGTAGAGCCAGCCCGAGGTCCCGCCGTTCATCACGCGCAGCACGAGCAGCGACATGTCGGCATTCCACGCCGGCTCCTTCGCGTAGGCGTTGCCCGAGAGCGTGCCCCAGGTGCCGCCGATGTTGGCCACCGTCGTCCCCGGGTCCCCGGTCACGCGCGTGAGCGTCGTCCCGAAGTCCGGCTCGCGCACCGGCTGCAGGTAGGCCGGACGCCCCATCGCCGTCGTTGGCCGCGCATTCCAGTCCGTCACCAGCGAGCACGACCCCGCAGGCGGCGTTGGGGGCGTCGATACGACAGCCGTGACCGTAACCGCCGCCGCGCCCGTCTGTCCCTCGCTCGCGGCGCTGATGGTCGCGGTGCCCGCGCCGACGCCCGTGACCAGACCGGCCGCCGTCACCGACGCCACCGCCGGAGCCGAACTGCTCCATGTCACCGCGCGCCCCGACAGCACGTTCCCCGTCGCGTCCTTGAGCACAGCGGTCGCCTGCGACGTCTGCCCGACCGTCAGCGACGCCGCGCTCAACGTCACTCCCACACTCGCGACCGGAGCCGGCGTGGGAGTCGTCGTCGTCCTGGCGACCACCTTCCATTGCTGGGAGTCGTATCCGCCGCAGCTCACAAGAAGGATCACCTGCCCGCTCGACGCGTCACCCTTGGCGGTGAGGCAGAGACCGTTGATTCCCTTGATCTCGTCCGTGGCGGTCGTGGACCACTTCTGGTTGTTGGCGCCATGACACGGCCAGACGATCACGCTGTCGCCGGACTTGCCGCGACCTCCATTGTCGTCGAGGCAGTAGTCCGATCCAATTCGAACTTCACCGTTCGAAAGGAAGCGAAACTCCTGCGCCGCGGAGCCGGTGCAGGGCTGAATCTCGGTGAGGGCACCCTTGGTGAGCGTTCCGCCTCGGACGGTGATGCACGCTCCGTTACCACGGACCGACTTGACGTCGGCGGTCACGGGTCCATTCGAAAAATCGAGGACCGCGAGCGACGGTGCGCTCGGCGGACTGACCGGACTTGGGGAGTCCGACCCGCATGCCGCGAGCGAGGAAAGGAGGAAGACGACCGAGCAGGACATGAGACGGCGGGCCGACACGAGTCGGCCAACAAGGAAATTCATACAGCTCCCTCTGGTGCAACGGCGGCTCGACTGGCGTGGCCCGCGTCCCCTGCGCGCAGGCGTTAGCCTCGTAGCTTTGCGTCCCAGGCTTTCGCCGGGTTTGCCTTTGTCGCGTCACCTCGAGGGTGCTGCGATCCTGCCGTCGGTTGTGAAGCCGTACGGTAGGAATCGATGGCTCAACCAACAACAATTACAGCAGTTAGCTTACTCCAAGCTTTGCCTGATTGGTCAGAATCGCTTAGAAACTTGCAATATTTTTGTCCCAAACAGTGCGACCATCCGCTTCACGAATGCCAGCACGCATCACGGTGGCACTTCGGCCGGCTTGTCGGGTCAAACGAAATGACAGAAGTGACGTCTGATCGCGAACGGACGACCCATCTCAGCCACTTAATTGGTCTGCTATAACTCGGATGCAACATTGCCATCTGGTCCGGTCTGGTAGTACGCTCGAGATTGGTCAACTCGGAGGGCGACGATATCGCTCGACGTAGCAGAGGTATTCAATGCGCGATCACGCGACGCGGCGTCCAATCCCGGTGGAACAGGCCATTCATTGGAAGCCGCTTCACGACTCCCACTACATTATTGCGTCGCTCCAGTCGGGTGACGGCGGACGGCGAAAGATTTTCGTCCGCGACCAACTGCTGCCACGTATAGAAGCGCTCGTTCGGTCCGGCCACGGCCGACGTGTCGTCGGTCTTCTCATCGGCGAGCAATGCTCCTGCCCGGATACGGGAGCCGACTATTTCGCGATCGAGTCGCTTGTCGAGCAACCGCCAGCAGTGGATGACGAGGGAGTTGCAGCTGCGCTGGCCTCGGCACTCGGCGCCCATCGGAGTGATCGTCGAAGACAGGTCGTCGGATGGTACAGTGGCGCGGCGAGTGTAGACGCCCGGCCGTTACCGATCACTGCCTATATCCACACGTCCTACTTCCCTGAGCCGTGGCAGACAGCACTCGTCATCGGCGAAGGGCCTGGCGGGGGCGGAGCGTTCTTTCTGGATGACACCGTCAACACACGCTGGTTCTACGCGCCGTTCTACGAGCTGACGGAGCACGCACCGTCCCGAAATCAGCCAAAGCTGACTCACGTTCGGTGGCCGCAATACATGACGACCGATCCAGTCGTGCTCGCACCGTCGGAGTCGGTGCCAGACCTGTCGCCATCCGAGAAGCCCGCGGTCGATCGGCGCGAGAAATGGTACGCACTGCGTCGTGGTCCCTCGCAGCGACGCAACGGTGCGGACACTCCACCGACACATGCTTCGGCCGACTCGGCGACCAGGACGTCAGAGCGCCCCGCTCACCCGCCCTCGGATCGCACGGCACCCATTGCGGACCACGGCGGATTGGCGGACATCTCCGACGCACGGCGAGAGAACCTTCGAGAAAAGGTCCTGGCGCGTTTGTCGAGCGGATCGTCCGAACGGATGGAAATCGTCGATGGCAGCCAGAGTACCTCGTCGACGGCGCCCACCGCTCCTCAGATCAGCGACAGCGAAGACACGACCGCGGGAGATAGCGTGACGCGCTTCGTGGAGCTCGCTCGAGCCGACGGATTCTTCCTTGCGGCGCGGTTCGAAGCCACCGCGGAAGCCGAAAACCGCGAATCGCTTTGGATCCTGAACGAGCCCTATTCGGGGATGCTCCTCGCCGTCGTGGCCGCTGACGATGAGGTCATCGATGCGAGCCTGCACTACAACCTGCACACCGACGACGCGGGGCTGCTCCGCACACCGTTCCCGGAGCATCGCGATCCCGATTCGAGAACGGTGTACGTGCGGGAAACCTGCATAGACGGGTTGCGCCAGCGGTGTCGACAGCTGCGCGCAACAAAAGCGCTGGTTCGCGAGTGGAAGGTCTCACCAGCGATTTCGTTTCTCACGCCCGGCGAGTGGCAATCCGTTGCGGCCTCTACCGGTGTCGCCAGACACGGACCAACGTTGGTCACCGAGCTGAACGATTCTCGAATCGCGGACTTACCCGAGGGCGTTCGGTCTCAGTTCCATCTGACCAGGGCGGTCGACACACAGCCCTGAGGCTCGGGCTGGCAGCCTCTGCCATTCGCCAGTCGATTTCCTGGTGGCGAGCTGCCTAACGCCTCCGAACGGGATCTGGACAATTGCGTGTCGGTCCGTACAATCGCGGGACCAGAGCAGGATCGTGTGTCGGCAGGGTTCGAACCAGGCGCGAAGCGGGCACCAGCGCCGGCAGGCTACCCCAGACAGGGCAGTCCGAGGCAGGACGCGGAGGCGGACGTGGGATTCCGGACGAGCGATCACGTTAGGCGGCGGGCCATGCCCGTCCGGAGCTCGATCCATTGGAAGCCGCTCCGCGACTCCCACTACGTCGTGGCATCGCTCGAGCCGGGCCAGGGCGGACGCCGACAGCTGTTCGTCAAGCAGGCGACTCTTGTCCAGGTGCAGCAGCTTGTTCGCGGCGCTCACGCACAGCCCGCGCTCGGGCTGCTGCTCGGCCGGCGGTGGGAGTGCCCGATCACCGAGACGAGCTACCTCTCCATCGAATCGCTCGCCGAGGGTGGAGTGGCGCCGGACGAGAGCTCGCTGGAGGCTGCGATGGGTGTGCTCGTGGCGCGGTTCCGCAGCCGTGACGGGCTGGAGCGCGTGGGCTGGTACGTCGGAGCGCCTTCACTGGAGCAGCGTGCGCTCGCCAGGACCCATGCCGCGGTGCACACCGCGTGGTTCCCGGAACCCTGGCAGTCGACACTCGTCGTCGCTGACGGCGGCGCCGCGGGGGCATTCTACCTCCACGACACGATGGCGATGCGCTGGTTCCAGTCGCCCTTCTACGAAGAGCTCGAGCCCAGCAAGAAAACTCCGGCAACCAAAGCCACCTCCGTGTCGTGGCCGAACTACCTGACGGCCGATACGGTCGCTCCATTGCCGGTTCGCCCACAAGCCGAGGCCAAGGCTGTAACGGCGGTTCCGCTACCGCGTCGTCCGGCGATCGTGCAGCGAGCGTCATCCGTGACGGTCGCCACGACTGGCAGGGCAGATCGCGCGGCTGCGCGGCCGGCCGGCCCTTCCATTGGTCGGTTGGCTGCTCGGGCGATAGGCTCGTCGCTGGCACATCTGCGCGGGGCGCTTCGCTCCGCGTCGAAATCCTTATGGACGCTGCTGCACCACGCGTCCTCGCGCTCGGGCCATGCGATCGCGCAGCGCGCGCCCGCCGTCCGTGCTTCGTTCGCGAGGGCCGGCAAATCGATGGCCAGCGGTGCGTCGACGATGGCTCGTGCCTCGTTAGGTCGCCTCGCGCGTGCTCGTGCAGCGTCGTCGCGGCTTCTCGAGGAAGGAGCCGTTCGGGGTCGGGCGGCATCGGCCCGAGCGGCCCACGCGGCGACGCAGAAGGCTGAAGCCGTGCGGGCGGCAGCCGCTCGCCGGCAAGCTGAAGCTGCGCGGGCGGCAGCCGCGCGTCGTGAAATGGAAGCCGCACGGGCCGCAGCCGCGCGGGAAGCCGCAGCCGCGCGAGAAGCTGAAGCCGCGCGGGTTGCCGCTGCGCGCCGCGAAGCCGAAGCCGCGCGGGTTGCCGCTGCGCGCCGCGAAGCCGAAGCCGCGCGGGTTGAAGCCGTGCGCCGCGAAGCCGAAGCTGCGCAGGCCGCTGCTGCTCGCCGAGAAGTCGAAGCCGCTCAGGCGGCAGCCGCGCGCGAGCACGCTGAGGCCACACGAGTTGCTGCTCGACGTCAGGCCGACGCGCTGGCTCGCGAGCAGGCTGAGCTCGCGCACCGGAATGCTGAAGCCGCCCGCCCACCGGTCGACGTCCCCATCGGCGTCCCGGCCATCGCCGAACGGACGACTCGAAGCCGAAGCGCACCCGCCGCCCGTCCAGCGTCCAACGGCACGGCTACCCCGCCGTCGGCGCCGGTACCTGCCGCGATGGCTCCGGCGGTCGACCTTGAAGACACGGCGGCGTCGGATCCGCCGTTCCGCTTCCTCGCGCTCGCGTCGCGCGACGGCTTCGCCCTCATCACGAATTCCCAGACATCCGACCAGTCGGATTTCTGGCTGCTCGAGGACCCGGACTCGGGCATGCTCCTCACGGTCGTCACATCCGACCTCGGCGTTCGCGAAGCGGTGCTGCACTACAACCTGCGCACCGACGACGAGGGGCGGTTCCAGCGCACGCCCCCCGAGTACCGCGATCTCGGCTCGCGCACGATCTACGCCCGTGAGTCAGTGGTCGAAGGTCTCCGCGCCCGAGTCCGGCGCCTGCGCGCGACGGGCAGGCTCGTGCGCGAGTGGAAGGTCACGCCTCCGATCGAGCTCCCGCACCCGAGGTCGGATGGCGGGTGACCGGAAGCGGGAGACGGGAAGCTACCCGCTTCCCGTTTCCCGTCTCCCGTTTCCCTAGTAGCGGTAATGCTCCGGCTTGTACGGCCCTTCGGGCTTCACGCCGATGTAGGCCGCCTGCTCGGGCGTTAGGCGCGTCAGCTTCACGCCCAGCTTGTCGAGGTGCAGCCGCGCCACCTTCTCGTCGAGATGCTTCGGCAGCACGTAGACCTTCTTCTCATAGCGGTCCGTGTGATTGAACACCTCGATTTGCGCCATCACCTGGTTCGTGAAGCTCGCCGACATGACGAAGCTCGGGTGGCCCGTCGCGCAGCCGAGGTTCATGAGCCGTCCTTCGGCGAGGATCATCACCGAGTGACCGTCGGGGAAGACGAACTCGTCGTATTGCGGCTTGATGTTGATCCGCTTGACGCCCTTCATCTTCTTCAGACCCGCCATGTCGATCTCGTTGTCGAAGTGGCCGATGTTCGCGACGATCGCCTTGTCCTTCATCCGCGCCATGTCGTCGGCGGTGATGATGCTGAAGTTCCCCGTCGCCGTGATGAAGATGTCGGCCGTCTCGATGACGTCCTCGAGCGTCGTAACCTGGTACCCCTCCATCGCGGCCTGAAGCGCGCAGATCGGATCGATCTCCGTGATCACGACGCGCGCGCCCTGCCCCTTGAGCGCCTGCGCGCAACCCTTCCCGACTTCCCCATAGCCGAACACCACCGCGACCTTGCCGGCGAGCATCACGTCGGTCGCGCGATTGAGACCGTCGATCACCGAGTGGCGGCAGCCGTAGATGTTGTCGAACTTCGACTTCGTCACCGAGTCGTTGACGTTGATCGCCGGGAACAGCAGCGTGCCGGCCTTCGACATCTCGTACAGGCGGTGCACGCCCGTCGTCGTCTCCTCGGTGACACCCTTGATCGCCGCCGCGACCGTCGTCCACCGACCAGGATTTTTCTCGGCTTCGGCGTTCAGGAGATCGAGGATGACCCCCCACTCTTCGGGATCGTTCGCTTCGTCGAACGCAGGGATCTTCCCGGCCTTCTCGAACTCCGCGCCCTTGTGCACCAGCAGCGTCGCGTCGCCGCCGTCATCGAGCAGCATGTTGGGCCCCGCGCCGTCGGGCCACATGAGCGCCTGCTCGGTGCACCACCAGTATTCCTCGAGCGTCTCGCCCTTCCACGCGAATACCGGGACGCCTTTCGGATTGTCGACTGTCCCCTTGGGTCCCACGACGACGGCCGCCGCGGCGTGATCCTGGGTGGAGAAGATGTTGCACGAAACCCAGCGCACATCGGCGCCGAGATCGACGAGCGTCTCGATGAGCACGGCGGTCTGCACGGTCATGTGCAGCGAGCCCATGATCCTCGCGCCCTTCAGTGGGTGCTTGCCCGCATACTCGGCGCGGATCGCCATGAGCCCGGGCATCTCCTGCTCGGCGAGCCTGATTTCCTTGCGCCCGAACTCGGCAAGCGCGAGATCGGCGACCTTGAACGC
>Ga0268265_10003122_pt1 | contig 12077 bp, 29 predicted proteins | sample KBSSwiS52_FD_190355 | JGI IMG/M metagenome (GOLD analysis project Ga0268265, IMG submission 190355) | Switchgrass rhizosphere microbial communities from Kellogg Biological Station, Michigan, USA - KBS Switchgrass S5-2 (SPAdes) (version 2) | ecosystem: Host-associated > Plants > Roots >... | reverse complement strand
TACTGGGTGAAAAAATATTTGGTGGTGGTAGTGCATCCATGGCAGGAATTACTGTCCAGGCTGATGATGAAATGGATCAGAAAATTATCCAGGATTCATTAACCAGGTTGGAAGAAGCATTGCCTCCGAAATATCCTTTACCTGCAGTATTAGCAAAGCTGGCTGACATGTGTGAGAATGATAATGGAAACTTTATTTTTTATCTGGGCATCCTGATGAAATAGATTCCTTTCACGTGCAAAATATTTATCAATGGCAACGGTAAAGGGACAGGTAGTTGAAGCTTCAAAAGGTGAACCGCTGGTTAATGCGAGCGTAGAGATCTATAATAGCAAGGGAACATATTTGGGACAGGGAGTGAAAACAGATAATACCGGGAAATTCAGTTTTACCAGCCCGATATTATCAGGGAATTACCTGGTGGTTTCTTATACAGGATTGGAACCTGCATTCGTCGAGGCTGAAAAATACATGAGTACTACGTATAAACGTATCACTCTTTTTGCAAAGGATCTCGCGGCCGTAACCGTATATCCTAAAAAGTTTCCCTGGTGGGTAGTGATAGCAGGAACTACTGTAACAGCTGTTGCAATAGCTTCCAAAAAGAAAAAGAAAAACAAAATCGGAGCAATAGGTACAGGATCCGGATTTGATTGGTCAAAATTGATAATTCCTGCAGGTGTTGTAATAGGAGGCTTTTTTGTAGTAAGAGCAGTAATGGAAAAACTAGGTCTATTGCCAGATGAATATGAAAAAGAGCAAAAAGAACAGGAAAAAAAGGCAGCTGAAGCGCAGGCAGCTTTAGCCAAAAAAGATTTTAAAGCAGCAACTTTTACTTATTCAAGGGAAACGTTAAGCAATGTAGTGTCAGATCTTAAAACAGCAACGTCTGGATTTAATTATGATTACTTCTTACTTGTGAAATCGCTTGCTTATGTGTCAGGAATGAGAAATGCAGATGCGCAATACTTTTTAGGAAAATTTGTTGAGCAATTTGGTTATACGTTTTACCAGTTCTGGGTTAAAAAGTTTCAGGATCAAATAAATTTTATAGGGCCAATACCAGTATTTTTTTCAGGCTATGAAGAACACTTCAAACATATGGATGCTGATCCCAATTATTTTTTGAGCTATTTCGCCGGATCAGGTTGGGATAAATTAGTGGGTGCAGTTGTGACTTATGCCTATAAAGTAGCTGGAATAGCTAAACAATAATTATATGGAAAAAGGATGTTTTGATGAAAAGGTAACAACTGTATTGAACAACGGACAGGTTGATAAGCAAGTCGGTTGTTATGGTTATTGCTTTATTAATAAAGGTGCCATAGGTGTAACTGTGAATCAAACTTATTTATTACCGCGGCCGGTAGCAGGACTTTCCGGTGAATCTTATGCATTCGTGGATCCTGTCAGGGGCTTGTGGGGAGGATCCCAATTTACTGTAACATTCGATGCCGGCGTTGGGGGTCGCGTTGAAATACATCAATATCACCACATTCTTTAACCTATGAATTACGGAGCAAATTTTACAGGAGTTACTTTTTTCCAGGCTGCAGCTGTAGCTGGTGCCTTCAATGGTACGTCTATTGATGCAGCTACGAAAAATGTACAGTTGGGAAATGATGCGGGAGATCCTACTATGCCGGCAGGGTTAACAAAATTCGTAGAAATCCCATTACTGGGATTCTGGATTGATCTAATCGATCAGGCAGTAGGAACACTTAACAGGATCAGATTCCAGGCTAATGATATAAGGATGGATGAAATTCCCAGTGGCAATGGTATTGTGTGGCAGTGTACAGCTGCATTAATGCAGCAACAAATAAATTCATTAGTTGCTGGTGTAGCTGCAACACTCCAGTTAAATAGTCCGGGTGGAAGTATTGCATTTCAAACTGAAAATTCAACAAATATTTCCATAAGTGATTTTGTTAAAAACTGGTCATTGCTTTTACAATTAGGTGTAATGCATTTCCGGGATAATAATGGAGCCGGCAACGGCCTGATTATGGATCCTGTAGCGAATGATGTTGCATCCACCGGCACGTTGTCTACAGCGGATCCAGGAGCTGGTTCCGGATCCTGGTTGTTGGGGGATGTTGTTGTAGCTGCGTCAGTGCTCGATGGTACGCAGTATTTAGAAACTAAGGTTAATGGAGTTACCAGGAAAATTGCACTTATCACTTAAAGAAAAATAACTCTTCAAATATTTACTGCCTTCGACTGAAAAAAAACATTTTAAATTTTTTTTTATGGGTATAGGCGTATTTAGAAATTTTCAGCTTGCTGCTACACTTTCAAAAGTTAACAGCACTTTGGCCGATGTATCAGGATTTACTACACCGATTGCCGCAGGTCAAAAAATGAAATTCAGGTTCTACCTGCCTGTCAACCTGGTGGGTGCGGCAGGTGGTGTGAAATTCTCAGTGGATGTTCCCGCAGCACCTTCAGTATTTGTTCAAACTAATATTTTAATTGATCAGACAACTGCTACACCGGTTTTCTTTCCGCTTGGTGCAGTTGGTACTATTGTAACACCGGGAGCAGTTGGGGCAACTTTAACTGTAATCGGCCGTCATGTAGTACTTATTGAGGGATCCATAGTAAACGGGACTACTGCAGGTAATTTAAAGCTGCAGTTTGCCCAAAATGTTACCAATGCTACAGCCAGTGAGCTTACTGCAGGTGCATGGATGGAAATATGGATTCTGTAAACGAAATTTCAAAGCAGGGTTAACCGAAGTATTTCAGACGAAAAATTCTCAGTAAATATGTCGTTTTCCCTGTTTTCAATGAAACGTAGATAGGACACGGGTTTTACTTGTTAGGCCTGCAGATCCGGATCAGCTGGTCCCGGCGCCGGCGCCTGGCTGAGCTGGCCAACCTGGTCAGCTGGGTAACGTTAGTAAAAATGAAATAAATACCGTTATATGGGAGATGGATATTTACCGGAAGCATAAATGATTCCTTTCACGTTCAAAAGATTTTAAATTCCAATTCCGTGAAAAACCCGGATGACACCGGATCGCGCCTGGCCTCCCAACAGTGTGCCAGGTTGCGGCCGGTGAATCCGATAACAGTTAGGCTATGAATAAAAAATGGTGGTTGTTCATAGGCATTGGAGCAGTTGCGCTTTTTGCTGTTGCGAAATCATTGGCCAAATGGCAGGATTTTATAGTAGACTACTTTTTAAAGTTTGAGCAATACAGTGCAACACCTTACTGGGATTTTTCCAGGTGGAGCTGGGGATATGGAACGCGGGTCCCCGGAAGTATTGACAACCGGAATTATAAGCCGGCAGGAAGTATTACCAGGACAAAAGCCTTGCAGGATGCATTTGATCATGTTTACCAGGATTACAAATATTTAAAACCATTGATTAAAGTATCATTAACAGCAAGCCAGTGGGCAGCTCTTTTATCATTCAGCTATAACCTGGGTCCCGGTGATGCAGATAACCTGGTGCCGAACATAAATGCAAAAAATTGGATTGCCTTATCAAATCAGTGGATCCTGTATAATAAAGCTGGTGGCATAGTGCGGGATAACCTGGTTAAAAGAAGATCTTACGAAATAAACTCATTTTTGAAGGATGTGTAGTATGTCCGTGTATAAGGTCAGAGTCAAGGGCCGGCAGCTGGTGTAGCCGGCCCCTTTTTAAAATTATTACTGGGTTCCATTTTCATACTTTCATGTACAGTTTAGGATTAGGATTAAAGGCCGGCGCTCTGCCGGCTTTTTTTATTTGTACTTTTATTTATATGCAAGACTGTAAATTGTTGATTGAAATTAAAAATGGTAAACCCCGTGCAGAAATATCTGCAGATACCTGGTATTTGAAGGATGTGGTTTGTGCTGCAGCAATTGGCGATCCTCGTGTTAGCGCAATCATGAAAATTGCAGTAGTTACATATTTCAGGTATCAGGAAATCCCATTACAGGAAATGATAAATGAATTGTCAGACCTCTATATTCATAAAGAAACCAGGAAGCCTTAACTATTCTGCCATGAAGAAATTTTCAAAGATCAGCGCTTTTGTAATTTGGTTATTATGGATGGCAAGTGGTGTATACGCTGCAATTGATAGCCTTAATCGTTCGTTTGCAAATCAGGATATACGATTGAATATTGTAATCTGGATGCTTTGGATTATATCAATGCCGGTTATACACCGTATAATGCGTGAAAATTTCGATCATTGGGATTTCAGGTTATGATTCCTTTGACATTACTACATAAATTCAGGTTCGATTTTTATGTAGGGGGAAACCCTGATTCTTTTCACTTGTAATTGATTCAAATGATAGTAGAAACTGTTTTAAAGCTGCTGCCGCCAATAATAAACTTTGAGGGTATTAGTTTTCAATTTGGGATTTTTAAAAATGGAAAAGATGAATTAAGGATCTGTTACAAAATATTAGGAGTTTATTATACATCAAATCATTTCAATGATTATAATAAATTTCGAGGTTGGTACAATCCATTTTATGGCAGTAAGAAAAAGTTTTGTGATTTCCTTTACCTGGTTGAGAATATTTCAAATGATCAACAGCTATTAGATGCAATTAATGAATGTCACGCATTCCTGCTCTTAAATAATTTGAGTACTGAAAAGGAGTGCTGATTCCTTTCACGTTCAATTGCTGTATTTTTATCTCAAACCTTTAAGCTTATGGGAAAGTCTCAACCACCTGGTGGGCAGGGCCGGCCCAGGAAAGAGAATATTCAAATTGATCTTACCAATGCTGAAGATCTGCAGGCATACAAACAATGCTTACGGAAATTCGGATCCCTGCGCAGGACACTTAAGTTTGCTGCAGAGTATGAACCGGGGAGAATTAATAGATTACCGGGTAAAAAGGGCCATTCATCGAAATAATATCCCTAATTCAGGAAATTAATTTGCACATTTCCGGAAATTATATTTCCTTTGAACTGACAATGGAATTACAGTTTGACTATATGGCAAAGAAAAAGAAAGCGCAACGCCGTGTCGGTCGCCCGTCCAGGGAAGATCTTGGATTGGAGGCATTGGTTACGGTGTTTACGCAAGTAGAGGGTAGTGTAAAGGATGCCATTCTCAAAAAGCATGGCACTATTGCGGCATGTCTGCGGTGGGCTGCTAAAGAGAATGCTCCTACGAACTGATTGATTTTTAATTAGTTAAAAGTCAAGCTGACTCCGTTTTGTCCTATAATTGATATTATGCGTTAAATGAAACCCGCGCCCTGTAAGGGTTTCAGCCGAATCTGATTTCCTTTTTTTTTATCATTAATTAATGGCAATTCCTGCTATGAAGCGGGACAGGAATCCTTTTGTGTATATGAAAAAGAAAAGAGCACGTAAGCAAAAGATTTTGGTGAAGTATATGGTTCGCTTTAGAGTGAATACCAAACCTGAAAGAACAGGATCCTTTCCGTCATGTAGCATGAAGGATGTAAACAACCGAATAATTTTTTTAAAACGTGAATCACAATATTGGCTTTTTGATTTTACACTTTGGAACTATAGAACAGGAATGAAAATTCGGAACCTTTCAACCTAACACCTATGACTGAAATGGAAAGATTACAAGCGAAAATTGATTTCCACAAAAGAACTGCAGAGAATTTGCAGAAAATGCATGATCAGTGTCTACCAGGTCTTTTACATACCCGGCCGGCATTGGAAAAATTGATAAAATATCATTTAGATAAATCGGGTTTCTTGTCTCAAGACGGCGCATCATTTAGGTTTTCTACTTCCGGGGTTAAGGCCCTGGTTTACTATGGTTGAAACAAAGTAACCGGCCCGGTATCATTTAAGGTTTTATGTTTACTGGTGCCGGTTGCTTTTTAAAAATTAGAATTATGAATCCTTTTTTCTTCAGAGATCCTGAAACTGATTTGCAAAAGGCAAATGAAGCATTTGATAATGAGCGATTATGTCATAGAATGCCTGAAGAACAAAGAACTGCATTCTTATTAGGATGGGTAAAGTTTAGTTATAAAATGATTTTTGAATACATGATGGAAAAACAAAAAGAGAAAAATGAAAGTACTGGCCATTAATTATCATTTGAAAGGCAGCCCAAAAGAGGAAACGCAGGGATGTTATAAACAGTTCGATACAAATATGGAAGCTTCAGCCTGGTTAGGGTGGAGAAAAAATAAGACCCCAGATTCTGCGAAGGGTGGAATAGTGTTCAATACGAAAGAAGAATTGCAAACGGTCTTGGATTGGGGTTTTGAAGATCAACCTATATCGCTGCAGAAAGCGATTAAAGCATACGTGAAATGGGAAAAATTATAAAAGGATCTACCTACTGGTAATTTCCATTACTGGTTTATGAATGATCAATTATTAAATGGTTCATTGGTTAAAGTAGATCCTTTTTTAAATCGCGAGCTGGTATCTGTACGTCCGGGATTTCTATTTCGGAAACCTTGCCTTTCTTAATGAAAGTTTCCACAAGGTTTGCAGATACCTTTTAAATCACTGGTATCTGCATGTCCGGGATTTCTATTTCGGAAACCTATTCTTGATCAGACTTACTTAAAGGTTTGCAGGTACTTTTTAAATCACTGGTATCTGCATGTCTGGAATTTCTATTCCGGAAACCTTCTTATTGTAATTATCCATAGGGTTTGCAGATACTTTTTAAATCACTGGTATCTGCACGTCTGGAATTTCCATTTCAGAAACCTTCATGCTATAATCAGTCTCACTACAAATAAAAGGTTTGCAGGTATCATTTTTTAAAGGGAGCTGCACTACAGATGCATTTCTATGCGGTCAGTAGGGGTTTAAGGATCAGAGTACTTTCAACATAGCAGCTCCCTTTATTACTGACATAATAAATTTTTGATATGAAACTGAATCTTGAAACAGCAACATTCCAATTTAATGGGAAAGCTGGTGTGACATATACAGCCAGGATAATAATTCTGAAAAGTGGCCGGTGCTACTGGAATCTCCATAAGGATGGGGATCATTTAGGCAATTATGAAGAGCAAAGAACTGAGCAGTATGTTAATCAGACCAGGGCGAAACAAATGATCCAGGAGGCTGAAAAGGCCCTTAAAATCAATTCTGGAAATGGCAAATAATCGCACACCATATTGGTTTATCATACCGCTTATTCGTGTGCAATAGCCTTATAACTAATTGACAATCAATAAAACCGTGTTATGGAAATACAGGAAATTCAAAAGAGTTTGGAAGAAATTGTAAAGCTGGTTGCAGCTGTGAAAGCAAATATTGCAGCTGATACGGCTGAATCCTGGTATGCTGTGGGTGCTTGTAATAGCCAGTTGGAAAGTTCAGCCCGGAAACTGACTATTCAATGCGATATATACACCAGGGAGAAGTATAATTCAATACCGGTAAAACGTGGAAAGTAAAGAAATGCGGTTTTTGCCAAAATCCTTTTGCCCGCATCCATATCCTTCATTTACAGGAATCATAATTGATGATGGGGAAATATTTTGGCAAGTTGCTTTAACGCAGAATCTGGCCTGGTTAAATGATCTGGGAAGTGAGGGAATGTATGTACAGTTTCAGCCTAAAGGATCAAAAATAATGGTGCCAAAGGATATGTTTCACGATCCAAACGAATTGCCATTTTGAATATGAATGAATTTTTTAATTATTACCCGGTTCTGATAGTAATGCTGATTTGGGGTTGCGGCCCTGAAATAAGCATGTTAGGTGAAACCTTTGGTGACATCGTAACGGCTATTCTGATCAGGTATTTAAAACGCCGGAAAATGTCTAAAATCATACGCCGGCATATAAAAGGTACTCTGAGATTTTGGGAAAGGCAGCAACTGGAAAACTGGGTTACGGAATCTGAAGAGAATATGCAATGTTTCCTGAAACTGACAAATAAGACTTTCGAGCATAAGAAATAAATATCCATTTGAAAAACCGGGATAGGTAAGTAAGTATTAGGGGTTCCCCGAATACTTATGAGTAAAAAATATGCAGGACAGTTATCCTGGAAAGAATCTAGCGGAATATCATCGATACCCGTCATGCAAATCCGTCACCGTTCGGTAGTGATGTATTATGAGTTATTGAACCATAGTTCAAGGCGCAATAACAAAAAAACATTTCAATGGCATTCTAAAAACCTGAATAAAACAGCTTACAGTGGTACTGTGACGGTAGGTGTAAGAAAGAGAATGACAAAGGCTCTTAATGTGATGCTGCAGACTTTACAACCCAAATGGATCACCAATCCGGTTAGTAATAAACTGCAGTATCATAAGCTGTCATTCCTTACCCTGAAAATTTCTCATTGTAAGCAGGTTACTGGCCGGCAGGCTTATGATCTGTGTTTAAATCATTTCCTTGACTGGTTAACCAGGACAAAGGGTGTTGAACAATATGTGTGGAAACTGGAACCACAGGAAGATAGCCAGATCCATTATCACATAACAACACCTGCTTTTATTCATTGGCAGGAAATAAAAGATAAATGGAATGAATTGCAGCGCAAAGCCGGTTTCCTGGATGATTATGCTAAAGAGCATGGCCATTACCATGCTAATAGTACAGATATACATGAAGTAATAGGAATTACTGACTTAGCGAGTTATATGGTAAAGGCTTTTGCTGATAGCCTTAAAGAAGCTGAAAAGCGAAAGAAAAAAGAAACGGGAAGGGATATATCCGCTGAAATGGGAAAAGATATTAAGGAAGTGGAAAGTACTGACGGAAAAATCTGGGGATGTAGTGAGCTATTGAGTGCTGCACATTATGTCTCATATCACATGAATAGCCGGCATTTGGAAATGCTCGAGCAATTGAAAAATGAGAAACGGGTCCGGGAAGTTGCAGATCCAAATGGCCGGTGGTGCGTTTGGTATTTTGCGGATTGCAGTCCACCTGAAATTATGAGTGATGCAGAACAATTATATGTGAAAATGTATCTGAAATGGCAAATGAAGTTTCCAGGGAAAAGTTGCGCACCACAGGAATTAATTGATTGGGCAAATAAGAAGCCTTTTTTAAATTAATTTTTTTATGTACAATATTTTAGAGGCAAAGATTGAATTTTCTAATAATGTAATTGATAGAATTACTTTGTTAGTTGAAATATCGAAAAATGATGTTAGAGCAATCTTCGCAACTACAAAAGTCCGTCCGGGATATATACATATTCCTTTTGCTGCAGAAATCAGCAATGAATTACTGCAGGAGATCGCAGGGTATGGATGTGAAACAGATGATAGAGATCAGATTTTTAGCAATTGGAAAAAGAAGTATGCAAAGTAATCACCAAATAAATTTTTATGCAATTAACAAATGCAAGTTTTACGTTTTTGAAAAATGGAAACACCTTTGTTGCAACAGCAAATAACCAGGCTGGTAATTGGTTCTGGCTTGTAACTCAAAATGGCAAACCAATAGGTGGTTCTATTTCTCAGCCCGGTGATATGAAGTTTCTTACTAAGGCTAATTCAAAAATGATAATTAACGAGGCAATAGAAATTGAGAAAAACAAAATGCACACTTATTGATTCCTTTCACGTTCAAAATATTTCCTTTTATGGATCTAACAGTATTGAATTTGGCAGAAACTGAAAACGGGCAATTCAAGTGCATTATTAAAGGTGATGTTACAAAGATTACTCCTTTGGTAGTTCAGGCCATGAAGTACGATTCAGATATTATGTATTCTTTTATCGGTGGGGTAATTCTGTACTGCAGAGAACATAATTTGCCATTGTACAAAATGGCTGAAGAGTTTGAGAAGTTTCAGAAAAATAAAAAGCGCTGATCATGAACGTTGAACAATTTCAGGCATTCTCAATTGAAATAGCTGCAGTAATGCAGAAGTATGATATCGAGGAAGGTATATTGATTGTCAATGATGAAAAGGATAGGAGGGTTTGGGAAACTTATTTGGCATATAAAGAAAATGCGCCATTCAGAGAAATTTTTGAAATAGTTCAACATTGGATGCAGAACAGGGAAAACTTTACATTCTTTGAGCGAATCGTTATTAATAAATAATGTATGAAATACGAGCTTATTAAAAAGGGGCCAATACCTGAAGATTTTGTTATTGAATCATTTTGCTATGATAAATACCAAATACGTTTTGAGAAAATGATTTATGGAAATATCAGGATAAGGGTTTATCTAGATGATATTTTTCGAATGCCTATAGATTGGTGTTGCGGTCACAGTGTTTTGCTGCGTACTGTATGCTTTTGTTACCTGCTATCTGCAATTGACAATGACGAGTTTCACTTATTGCCTCCCGATACTTTATTGAAACCCGTTGATCTTGATGTGAAATTTATATCTGATCTTATTAGGACGTTGGGCAGATATGAAAATGTTGTAACCATTCAGGAAGTTCACCAGGTATTAAATTTAGAAAATGTACAAACCTCATAAGACGTATAAAGTAGTAGTTGAGTTGGTTGATAAAACTACTGACACTTTTAATTTTAAAGGTGAAGATATGGAGCAGTTCCATGAAAGGGTATATGTACATGGTTATAAGCGGAAGTTACCGGGCGGGAAAGAAAATGTTTTTAAATTGATTTCTCCATACATTATTGCTGATATAACTGTAACTGAAAAATAAATTATAATGGAAGGTCTTGAAATAATTGTCTGTCAAACCAGGTCATTACCGGAATTAGTTGCTGTCTTCATTGAACAGTTAAAGCCTTATTATGAAAAGGGATGGACATTATCGAGCTGGCAGATTTTAGATGAATTAATGCAGGAAGCCCCATCCATTAGTACAATTGCATCAGGGCAACAAGCTCTTTATAAACTTTATACTATGGTGGGAAGTGTAGTGGAGAAAGATAAAAAAGAAAACCCGGCGTAGAAGTATTGCCTTCTTAACCGGGTTTCGGAATCTTGCGATTCCTTCCTGCGTGCAAGCTAAAACTTTTTTTAATGTGTCTGATAAATTTGGGAATAATCCTTTTTGGTTGCTTGTCAACCGTATTCGCGTTTTCTATGCTGATAGGCAACTTAATTATGAAGAAATATCTAAGGAGGCAACGCATGTTATTAAACGGCCTGCAGGAGGAATTGATGCAGTTAAAGAAAGATTGGGGACCCATCATGGCACAGGCAAAACGGGAAACCGGAAATTAAAAAAGAAGGTGCAGTATAAAAGGGAAAACCTTTTAAAGGCCCGGATTTTCAGTTATGTGAATCCGTACCGGTTGGAAACCGTTAACAAACATGCTTCCTGGTATGAAGAGTATAAAATTGTTGAAACAAAACGGTTTTCGATAATTGCCCTGGTGGATGGATGGAAAGTAGAATACCAGGTACAGGTATATGATTTTCATAAGGTGCTCGATACAGCACATAAAAAGGCCCGGTTAATTAATCATATTCGTAATAATCCAAAGGGTACGTATAAGGGATGGATCCACCATGTAAATTATTATGGTGGTATTTCAAAGAATTTTAAGGAACAGGAAATTTTAAATTTTCATTTATGATAACTCTCAGTATAAAATGTACTTCATGTAATAATGATATAGATTCTATACCAGTAGATCCACATGCCAATATTCCACTTGCAATGTGTATGCGTTGCGGTCAATATTTTTTATTGGCTTTCAAAGCTGATAAGATCGATTATTCTCCTATTGATGATCAAGGTCTTTTTATAGCAGCAAATAAAGACAGGAAATTATATAACGTTCTGAAAAGTATTCAGAAAAAAGTTGTTGGATATTTTGTACGTAAAAATTAATTTATGATTACAATGCACATATCTGAATTGCCGGAATATTTAAATGGAAGGCCACTTGTTATTTCCGGTTGCAACAAATTTGATATTGCCTACATAATTCCTATTGATGTAAAGAAGCTAATAGAGTTGAGTAATCCTTTGCTATATAAAAATCCTTTCAAGCTTATAATTTTAGAACCAAATTGTTTGGATCAGAATGCTGTGGAGTTTCTTGATCTAGAGTAGATTCCTTTCACGTTCAAATGAAGGCATAAAAAAACCGGGCCTGCCTTCGACCGCTTCACCCGGCAAAATAGTTACTAAGCAGTTGGTCTTACTAACACCCACCTCGTAACCATTATTAAGATTTAC
>Ga0268265_10003115_pt1 | contig 12097 bp, 8 predicted proteins | sample KBSSwiS52_FD_190355 | JGI IMG/M metagenome (GOLD analysis project Ga0268265, IMG submission 190355) | Switchgrass rhizosphere microbial communities from Kellogg Biological Station, Michigan, USA - KBS Switchgrass S5-2 (SPAdes) (version 2) | ecosystem: Host-associated > Plants > Roots >... | reverse complement strand
GGGGCTGGGTCGGCTCCGTCGGGCATGCAGACCAGTGCAGGGGCTGGGTCGGCTCCGTCGGGCATGCAGACCAGTGCAGGGGCTGGGTCGCCTGCGTGGGCAACGCAAACGACTTTGAAGCGGCGGCCCGCCGTTTTGGCGCTCGCTGTGATTGCAGCACTGCTGTTCGTCGGCGCCGGAGCCTGGTTCACCAGACACAGTTGGTTACAGCCGCCGATTGTCCCCTACTCCGCCGAAGACCGGCGTATGACGTACGCCATTCTGCCTTTTCAGACGAGTGGCGACGATGCGCACGCGGCAAAGGTTGCCGGCGCCACCGCCGACGAGATCCGCGGCATGCTCGAATCACGGCGCGATATCGTGAGCCTCGTGTCCGCTGGCAGTGTCGAACAGGCGATGGCACACGAAGTCAGCATGAAGAAGCTGGCGAAAGCGTTGGATGTGCATTTCATCCTTCGCGGAGCGGTCACCCGTGCAGATGCTAATTACAAAGTAAGCATTTCATGCGTGGACGGAGAGAACGAGAGAGTAATTGGAACGGAATCGCTGTCCGTTGCTGCTGACGCCTCGACGCCACAGTGGCGGGATGACGTGTGGGATGTAGTCAACCACGTTGTCCGTGCTGGTTTGAATAGCGAGGTGAAGCGTGCTCGCGACAAGCCGCTCGAAGCGATGGATGTGCGGGACCTTTCCTTCCGTGCTGCCGTCGATTGGCGGGACATGAGCGCAACGGACGGCAAAGCAGCCAACACGCATGCAAACGATCTTCTCAACAGAGCCCTGAAGCTCGCGCCGGACGATATGTACACTCTGCGTCAGGTGGCGCTCATCAACCTGTGCGACTGTATCAATTCCTGGTCTGACGACCCTGACAAAATCAGAGACATCGGGGCCGCAGCCATGGAGAAGTACCTGCGCGCCGACCCGGAGTCCAAGTTCATGTTGGTCGAGAAGGGCGGTCTCTATCAATTGCGTCTGCGCTGGGAGGAGTCGCTGGTGATCGCCGATTCGGTCCTGAGCCGGGAACCGACCGATGCCAACGCGCTGGGCCTGAAGACGACCGCCCTGTTGAGACTCGGCCGGCTGCAAGAGGCCAAGGCGCTCGTGGATGCGGTGCTGCCCCGCTACCCCAGCAACTGGAATGCGCTGGAGCTCAGCGGGGATGTGTATTTTGCATTGGCGGACTATGCAACAGCCGCCCAACTCGCCCGCAAGGCAGTCGCCCATATGGAACCTGCCGATCTGCGTGACCGGGTCACCGGCTCTACGCGACTCACGCTGATCGCTTCAGAGGCCTACCTGGGTCACGCGGACAAGGCGAAAGAGGCGCTGGGCGATCTGACCGCAGCGCTTCCGAACCTCACCACTCTCGCCGCCATCCGTAAGTGGGTTCACCCTTCGGCCGACCTGGCGGACTCCGACGCCCTCTACGAAGGTCTACGACTGGCAGGCGTCAAGGACTAGTGGGACGCGCCCTCCTGTGCCTTCGCGTCGCTGACCATCTTCCGCACATCCGCGAGAAGGGCCTTGGCGTCATAGATGATTCCATCATGGATGGTCCAGCGCACGCCGCCAACACGCTCCACCTTTCCGGTTGTGTCGTTGAGTCGCTGCGCCCCGGTGCCGTACAGCACCTTGAAGTTGGCAAGGGGATTCTCGCTGACAATCACTAGGTCGGCCGTCTTCCCTGTTTCCACTGATCCGATCTTGTCCTGCATACCCAGCACCTCGGCGCCGGACAGCGTGGCGGATCGCACGACTTCCAGCGGATGGAATCCCGCCTCCTGCAACAACTCGAGCTCGCGAACCCACGCGAACCCGAACAGCTTGTAGATGAACCCGGCGTCATCGCCGACAGCGACACGACCGCCTGCGTTCTTGTAATCGTTGATGAACGACATCCACTTCTGATAGTTCTGCTTCCAGGCGATTTCATCGGCCGTTGTCCAGTGGAACCAGTAGGCACCGTGGGCTTCGCGGTCGGCTGAGTACCAACGCATGAGCTGGGGGAGCGTGTAGTCATCGTGCCACTCGGCCCGCTGCTCGCGCATCAGGTCACGACTCGCCTCGTAAATCGTGAAGGTGGGCACGATCGTGAAGTCTCGGCTGCGCAGCGTATCCAACACATACTTCCAACGCTCGCTCCCGCGCGGCGCCGCCTGGGCCCACAGCCGGCCCGCCTGCCCGAACCGATCCGACTCGTCGCTGTAGTTGTAGTCAACCGGGTAGTCCTGGATGGTGCGATCGACAAACAGCGCCTCAGGCAACCCATACCAGTGCTCCATACTCGTGAGGCCCCACCCCGACGTGTCGAGCACGTTCATCCGGGACACCGCGAGTTGCGCGTGGTGGCACATGCTGCGGAGATTTTTGATCTTGGCCTCCGCGAGAGCGGCCTGCATTACATCCGGCGGCGAACCGAGGAACTTGATACCGTCCGCGCCCGCTGCTGCCACCGCATCAACCCATTTGCGAGCCTCCGCGGCGTTGTGAACTCCGCCGGGAACATCCTGATCCGTTGGAAACACGGCATAGGCCGCAATGCGAGGGGCCACGATTTCGTGAGCAGCGCTCCGGCGCCGCTCGTTCATCGTCCAGCGAAGTCCGTTGAACGACCCCGCCTCGCGAACGGTCGTAATGCCGTGCCCCATCCAGAGTTTGTACACATACTCGGCGGGAGGAACCGTCCCAACCAGGCCCTGGTGCGAGTCCGCTATGTGCGCATGCGCATTGATGAAGCCCGGCAAGACGTACATGCCGGTCGCGTCGATCTCATGATCCCCTTTGGCGGGCCTCGAGCTGTCGTGAATCGGAACCTTCGGGAATCCGACGCTGGCGATGCGGGCAATTCGATCGTTCTCGATCACGATATCCACGGGCCCCACCGGGGGAGCACCTGTCCCATCAATGAGGGTCGCACCGCGGATGATCAGACGCTTATAGGGGCCACTGCCCTCCCCGGGCCGCCGATTCGGTGCCGGCGCAGGTGCTTTGACCTTTTCATTGGCGCCCGCCTCGTACATCTCCTCCCCGGGCGCGGGGTGAGACGGCTCCGCTGCGATTGCGGCACACGAAATCAAGGCCGCGGCGGCGGCCAGCATCAAGGCGTTCTTCTTCATTGCTCCCCACTGAACTGTTCTATAACCGTCGCTAAGCTAACTGGGCTCGAGCGTTTGTTGAGCTCTTTCCAAAACGGAGAGTGGCCGATCGCTAGAGGGTCGGTGATTGTCCGGCCCCCATTGGGGATGTACCATGCTGATTCAGGCATGCGTACCTCTCCGATGGGGTTCTTCGTCGGCGCGGGTGTAGCTCAATGGTAGAGCTTCTGGTTCCCAACCAGATGACGAGGGTTCGATTCCCTTCACCCGCTCCAATACATCGGCCGCTGATACGGACGCATCACAATGCGATGTCGTCTCGGACGTCTGGCGGGATGGAACAGCGTTAGCTGGCCCCAGGTTCACCGGACGACCCGGACATTACAGGCACGCAGAATTGGCGAGTCGCGTGAACGGGTGTCTGCATTCATTGCCGTACGTGCATCAGTGACTCTTCGCCTCCCGGATGAGTATACGTTGAGTGCGTACCCGCTTACCTCCCTCCAGATACTGCTCCGCCACGACCAGCCGATTACCGCGGATGGAGAACGCACGCTTTTGGTCCGTGCCGATGAACGCGGGTATGACCCACACTCGCAGGCAGACGAGGCCACTCTCCGTAAGTTGGCAATCACAGACGGAAGTTGAGCTCGGCCCCGAAGTATCTCTCGAAATCGCGTGGTATGGCATTCACGACAGCCCCACCGCCGGCGGCGCCCTGCGCGATGACGTTGGAGACATAGTGTGTGTTGAACGCGTTGTTGACGAAGATCGACACGTCGTAGCGTCCCGCAGAGAGCAGCGCGCCTGTTTTGAAGTTGGTGATTCCGTAGGTACGTTGAACGAAGCGCGGATCTTGGTCGTAGGCGAATTGAACTGCACTCTGCCATCGGACATTGGCTTGACCATAGACGGCCGATCGCTCTGACAAAGGTTGGGTGTAGCGTGCGAGCATTGTGTATTTCAGCCTCGGCGCGTTTACAAATTCACCCTTACTCAGGTCCTGTTGGCCGCCTTTACACCCCAGGGCCGGTGTCTCACCGAGATAGCAAGGTCCGCTGAAGTCATATCCAGCATTGAGATACGTCGCGGCGGTAGCAATACTCAGTCGTTCCGACGCGGACCACGCGAGCTCCAGCTCGACACCATTGGTGTGAACATTACCTGCGTTCGTAATGACGAAGGTCCCGAGTGTCGAATCGAATGCCTGCTGCTGATAGTCTGCGAATTTCGTGAGAAATCCAGTCAGGTTCAAAGTGAGTTGCCTTGCGAAAAACTGTGAGCGCAGGCCGATTTCCCACAATCGAGAGCTCTCTGCTTTGAGCGGAAAGGATGCCAACATAGCCTGCGAAATCGTGGGAGCCGCCGGTATTCCCTGCGCCTTGTAACCGGTTGAGAAGCTGGCGTAAGTGCCCACATCTGCGGTCCACGCCCAGGTGAGGGCCGCTTTCATGATGGTGGCGTGATCTGAATATTCCCCGTTGACCGGCCCGAGCGCACCGACCCCGTAAAAAGGACTCGGTAGTGGGCGTGAGAAGGTCAGATGTTGCTTCTGCGAGATGAAGCGCGCACCAGCCGTTATTGTCATCCGGTCAACAGGCCGCATATCGAACTGGCCGTAGGCCGATGCATTCTGCGTCTTGATGGTGGAGTTTGCGATGAGGGCTAATCCCGAACCCGGAGGCGCTGCAACTGTGCCGTCTGGATTAACAGCCGTGATCAGATTGATGCGCGTGCCGCGGCGATCGAGAGTCTGCTTCGTGTTGGTCGCCAGATAGAAAAGTCCCAGTACATAATCGACGCCGGGCAAGATGGGTGAAACCAGACGAACCTCGTGAGATGTCTGCCTGGCATCGGTCGTATTCAAATTCGATGTGACGATGTGGGCGGGACTGCTGTCAACGTCAAAGTCACCCGCCGACGTCCATTTCCGGGTGGCCCCGATGTAGGTGACAGTGTAGCCACTCGTTACAGCGTTGGCGGTCAGGGAGCCACCATAATTCTCCTGATCTGCAAAGACGTTGGAGCCCCCCAGCGAGACGAGGCTGTTGAGCGGTCCTGTCGAGATGCCAAGGGCTGGAACAATAGGATTCTTGCTCGCAACTCGAACCGGCAGGGCGCAGCAGTTTGACCGAAAGCGCTGACCGTCAGCACTCAGTAGGAGGTCCACCGAGTCGGTCAGCCGCCATTGAAGCTTTCCCCTCAGCCCACGATCTTCGACCCCGTTGTAGGTTATCGCGGTGTTGACATCCTTGACAGCGCCGTCGCTGTGCCGCTGGAACAAGCCCACGCGAAAAGCGACAGAGCTAGACAACGGGGCGGATACCGCGCCATGCAGCCGGTATTCGCCGTCCGCCGTAACCAAAGCGTTTGATTCGATTTCGAGGCGCTGGAACTCAGGGTTCTTCGTGACAACGGAGATCGCTCCCGCTGAGGAATTCATGCCAAACAGTGTGCCCTGCGGTCCGCGCAGCACTTCAACTCGTTCGAGGTCACCCAGGTCATTGAAAAAAGATCCCTGCTGCGCCAATACGACACCGTCGATGACCGTGGATACACTCGGCTCTATACCGGGGAGGATGACATCCGTCCCGACTCCTCGAATGCGGATGGAACTGTCGCGAAGCTCCCTGCCGGTGTTGAAGGTGATGCTCGGGACGACTGCGGCCAGGTCGGCGATGCCGAGGGCGTCGATGCGCTGCAGTTCCCTGCCGCTCACGACAGTTACTGCCAACGGCACTTTCTGCACATCTTCTGGACGCTTCTCCGCCGTGATAACCACCCCTTCGAGCGGCTTTTCGGTCGCCCACGTCGCGGATTCGCCAAGCAGCAGCCAGCAAATGCCGGCAGAGGGCCTCGTGTAGGCCCTAGACACTCGACCGACGCCGCAGTACAGGAGGCACTCGCCTGTTCGAGGCTCCGCAGAGCCTGGGAGACGCCGCGTTGCTGAGGCCAGGCGCCATGGTTTCTCCGGGAGTCGGGTGGGAGGGTCACCTCGACGCTCCAGAGTATGAGTTCAGGATCGGCTGATGACCACCATTTGCTGCCGCCGCCTGATCGGACCCGCCGCAGCGAGCCGCCTAGTGGGCCGAAAGAATGCGCCGACCTGGCATTGCGTGAATCCTGACCGTGAGCTTCAACGGAGTGCCTGGAGGCTGCGCCGTTCTGGTTAACGGCGCAGCCAGTCGCTAGAGGGTATTCAGATAGGCCAGGAGTGCAGCCCGCTCCTCTGGCGTGGGTTGCCGATCAAAGTGCACCCCGTCCGTCGACGCGGCCGGTGGCGCGACACCCGGCGGCGCGTTGGCTTTCACTCGTTTGAAGAATTCAATGTAGTGGTCCACTACCTCTTCCAGAGTATTGGCACTGTTGTTGTGAAAGTAGGGCGCCGTGAAACGCAGCCCGCGCAGACCCGGAACATCGAACTTGTTCCAGTCGTCCTGGGCCGGGGGGCCTCCTACAAACCCGGTCAGCAATGCGCGGCCGGGGTCCGAGCTCGTGCGCCGCACTTTCGAGCCATTGGCCATCGTGATCTCGTAGGTGCGTGCGTTACGGGCCAGCCGCGGCGGACAGGGAGTGAAGTTGAAGCGCGCCGGTGACACTGTGTCCACAGGGCGTGGACATTGGGAGCCGATTTCGTGGAAGTGAACAACGGGTGCCTGTGGTGTTGATTGTCCAGGACCGCCGTGACATTGCGCACAAGCACGGTTGAAGACCACCTTGCCCTGCTGTTGAAGTGCGTTGAGTGGCGGATCGGCGTCCGGCAGAGGGGTTACGCCGTCGTCAATCGCAGCCGAGAGCCGGCGCACCCGTTCGTTTGTGAAGAGAACTTGCTGAAAGGAGTTCAGATCATTCAGCAGCGCCGCAGACGGCGGATTCTGAATCTGGGCGTGAGCGAGTAGTGCGCCCAATGCCTGGTCCTGCAAAGTCAGAAAGCGCCCATCGAGCTGATAACCGCCGGTGGCGTTCGGTCCGCGGGGCCAGGGGTTGATTCCATCGGATCCTGTCAGGCGCAGGTCCGTGACTCCGGGCACCATGCGCCACACGTCCACGGTCGTTTCGTCCGAAGGGGCATTGGTCGCTGGATCGATGAGCCGCATGTTCTGGGGCAACGCAAATTCAATGCGGACGAGGCCATTCTGGCGTAGATTGCTGAAATCGCTCGCGTGCTCACCGTTGGTGTGAAAGTCGTCGGCATCGACCGACCTGAATAGCGGGTCGTCGGCACCGGGATGATGTTGGCGCTGCCGCTGCAATCTCTGGTATCGCATCTCTGCCGCGGCAGGCGTCAGTCGAAACAACTCGCCGGGCATATGGCAGTCCGCACAGGAACGGCCATTTCCCTCCAGTCCGCGCAGATCACGGTCAAAGAAAGCCAGGAAACCTCGAAATACCGCGGCGCAGGGCTGGCTGCCGCACCGGTGGTCGGTGTCGTGGTCAGAGCGCTCCTGGTCATCAGGAGTCGCCTGAGCCCATGAGGTAGCGCTTGCCAGCAATGTGCAGATAAGGAGCGTCCGAAAAGCATCAGTAATGCGACTCATATTGTTGTCCCCGGTGAAGCCTCGGTGCGGCGCTGTCAGTGGGCATGGGGGGCGCCTCCGCGCATCCAAACCCGCTTTCGGATGTGACTGTGGATCGAAAACCGTGAAACAATCCTTCTGCGCGCGCTGAAAAATCCTGATTTGTTCTGATTGGCCCTCCATTACGCATGTCAGGCACACACGCTCTGTATGAATTCGGTGACTTCGCGCTGGACGTCGGTCAGCAGCGCTTGACGCGCCGCGATACGGGGGAGGCCATTCCACTCACTAGCAAGGTTTTCGATACTTTGGTATGCCTGGTGGAGCGGCCTGGGGAGACTTTGGACAAGGAGTTTCTGCTGCGCTCCGTTTGGCCCGGCGTCATCGTGGAAGAAAACAGCCTGACGCAGAACGTCTCGACGCTGCGCCAGATACTGGGCGAAACCCGGGGCGAGAATCGCTATATCGCAACCATTGCCCGGCGGGGATACCGGTTTGTCGCGAAGGTCACCCGGCGCGAAGAGGCCGCCGTTCCGGTGACACAGTTGTCGTCCGTTGCCGAGCCAAACCCAGCCGCGGTGACACGGAAACGGGAAATACCTTGGAGGACCCTCACCGCTCTCGCAGTGTTGGCTATCCTGACAACGCTCATCGCATGGCTCCAGCGACCCGCGCCTCCCGGGCCGACTGTCGCTGCGGGTAGCCAGACTCTTGCGATACTTCCCTTCAGACCCCTTCTGCCCGCGGAGCGCAACGAATCGCTGGAGCTCGGGATGGCGGAATCCCTGATTTCAAACCTCGGGCGCTATAGTCCGCAAGCGATCAGTCCGCTCAGCTCGGTGCGTCGTTACGCGGCTCTGAACCAGGATGCGATCGCGGCCGGTCGTGAGCTGAGGGTCGGCACCGTACTCGATGGTTCTTTGCAGCGGCGAGGCGACCGCCTGCGGGTATCTGTGCGGCTCCTGCGGGTCAGCGACGGGCGACAGTTGTGGGCGCAGAGTTTCGATCAGGACTTCACAAGTATCTTCGACGTGCAGGACGTCATCTCCGCGCGCGTTGCACAGGCGTTGTCTGTGCGCTGGCTCGGCGATGGGGCAACCCGCGGTGCTCCTTATACTCAGGATCCCGAAGCGTACGCTCTTTACGCGAGCGGTCGCTTTGCATGGACGCGGCAAAATGAGCCCGGGCTCGTAGCCGCCGTCGACTTCTATGAGCGAGCCATTGCGCGAGACCCGCGGTATGCGCTCGCCTATGCGGGATTGGCCGACAGCTATGCGGTCATGGGTGTCTTCGGCATACGCGCCCCGCACGAGGTGTTCCCCAAAGCGCGCCAGGCTGTAGAACGAGCCCTGTCGATTGATCCGGACCTTGCGGCGGCACATTCCGCGCTGGGGCATATTAAGGTCCAATTCGAGCACGACTGGGATGGCGCGGCAAAAGAGTACGCGCGCGCCGTTGAGTTGGACCCCGCGTTGGCCCTCACCTATCACCGAATCGCTCGACTCTACGGGATGCAAGGAGATATCGAGCGTGGGCTGGCGGCATCGCAGCGGGCGCAACAGCTCGAACCGCTCTGGCTTTGGCCGCGGGTTGGTGAGGGAGATCTGCTCTACTATGCGCGACGTTACGACGAGTGCATCCGCCAACTCGAACAGGTTCTCGTGTTGGATGATCGAGCGGATAGTGCGCGCAGCTCCTTGATTCGCGGACTGCTCGCCAAGGCGGATTACGGACGTGCCCTGATGGAGATCGAAAGGCGACCGATCCAGGCTCCCGGCAGTCATGCGTTGCGCGCGCAAGCGCTGGCACTGTCCGGACACCGCGCGGAGGCGAATGCCGAATTGGATCGTGTTCTCGCACAATCCAGGGAGCATTACATCTCCCCTTATGAGATCGCCATGATTTATGCGAGTCTCGCTGATACGAACAACGCGTTTTTGTGGCTCGGGCGTGCGATGGAAGATCGGTCGGCGCTCGTCAATTTCCTGGCGCAGGAGCCGACATTCGATGCGCTGCACGCGGATCCGCGGTTTGCCGCACTGGTGCAGCAGCTCGGGATTTATCACCGAGTGCTGCCGGCAATGCCGCGCTGAGGATCTAAGGGCGTCTGCGATCGCCTCGGAGCCGTATGAACGGCTTCCTTTGCCGTGTTGACCGGACCGTCCTTTGAGGAGGTACACGGCGCCGTAAGCAGCAATATTGCGAGCCCTGTTGCAGCGGCGATTGTGAACGGCAGATTCCTGCAGCATGAAAGCAAAGAAAACGGCTCGTACATCAACGGCTCGTCGCAAGCGAGTGCCCTCGTTGGGACGCAGTCCTCTAACAGGAGCTTTGGTGCTGAAGTCTGCGGCCAAAGGCGCCTCCGTCTCACTCGCGGAAGTGAGGCGCGCGGTCCTTGCGCTGAAAAACTCTCGCCCTTGAGTGACATTCTCAGCCTCGACTGCAATGTCTCCCGAAGACGTATTCGTCAATTGCCCCTTCGATGACGATTACGCCAGCACTTTCCATGCACTGGTCTTCGCCATTCGCGCCTGCGGATTTCGACCCAACAAATCAACTCCCGCGTTTCAACATGCCGCTCGAGCTCGGCATCTTTATGGGTGACAAGCGCCTGGTACGACTTCACGAGCGTTTCAAAACAGACGTTCCAGCGCTCGCCGCCAGCCTCGGCTTTGATCCTGATGCCATTCCCTACTCGGACTTCGATACGATGGTAGACGGCTGGCTACTAGATGCAGGAAAGAACAAGGACTCGTTTTCGATCCACTGAGATACCGGATCAGTCCCTCGAGACCAGCGGGACGATCAGGTATTTTTCGCCTGTTGCGAAGCGGGTGTAGGCCTTGATGACCTCGGGTGAGAGGACATCCGCCAGGGAAATCTCGGCGGTGTAGTGACTGGCAAACGTCGTATTCAGCTCGCTGGCGACTCTGGCCCGTAAGGCGCCTACCTCGGCAGGATCGAGCGTGGACAAAAACCACATCACCAGCCAGCCGCCCACGCCCCAGGCCATACCGAGATCGCCCTCGATGATCCGCGGGCCCGGATCGAGACCGCCGTAGATGTACACCTGCTTATGTACTGGCGAGCCGTACCGGCTGTAAGTGGTCAGACTCCGCCGGCAGACTTGCTCCATGGCCGCCAGGATCGTCGCCGCCATGCGGCCGCCGCCGATAGCATCGAAGGCAAGCGTGGCACCTGTTGCTGCGATCGCCTCGACCAGGGCGGTCCTGAAATCTTCGGTGCTGCTGTCAACGACATGGGTCGCGCCTTGTGACCTCAGCAGTTCAACCTGAGTTGGATTGCGGACTATGCTCACCAACGGGATGTTTTCCGCCCAGCAGAGCCTGTTCAGCATCTGGCCGACGTTCGACGCCGCCGCAGTGTGCACCAAAGCGCTGTGGCCCTCCCGGCGCATCGTGGTGATCATGCCGAGCACAGTGAGCGGATTGATGAAAGCTGACGCTCCGGATCGGGACGGCGTACCTTCGGGCAACACCAGGCAATCGCGCGCCTTCAACTTCTTGTAGGTCGCGTAACTCCCTCCTAACGGTGCAATGGCTACCGTGCGACCGACCAGGGCCTGTGCCGAGGCGCCCGCCTCCACAACCACTCCGGCGCCCTCATTTCCCATCGGCATGGATCGATCGAGCCGAGGGGATAAGCCGGGCAGGCGCGCCTGAGGGACCTCCGCTTCTATCCGGTCACCGACGACTTTGAGGGTCGAAAGGTCCGCCGCACCGAGCAGGTTGAGAACATCGGACGGGTTGAGTGGCGCGGCTTCGATCCGGACGATGACCTCATCGTCTTCTATCGGGGCAATCGGGACTCGATCGATCGACAGTCGCAGCTTGCCGTCGGAGCTGATGAGCGAGCGCAGCTCATGTGCGAAGCATTGTGACAATGGTGGCTCCTCCCAATCCCGTGTTATGGGCAAGAGCATTGCGCACATTCGGAACCTGACGGCGATCGGCCGTGCCGCGCAACTGCTGAACCAATTCGTAGGTCTGCGCGAGTCCGGTTGCCCCCAGGGGATGCCCCTTTGCGAGCAAACCGCCTGACGGGTTCACAACGTGCTTGCCACCGTAGGTATTATCACCGTCAGCGGCATATTTTGCGAAGCCGCCCTCAGGGCACAAGCCGAGCGCCTCGCTGAATACAACCTCGGCTGTGGTGAAGCAGTCGTGCAATTCCACGACCTGGACGTCTTCAGGGCCGGCACCCGCTTGGCTGTAAACCTTCTCGGCGGCCTTACACGTCATGTCGGCGCCGACCAGGCCAATCAGACTTTCAAATGTGGCGCTCGTATCCGTTGTCATTGCCTGACCGGCGACTTCGACTAAACCTTTCAATGACCGCCGCTTCGCATACTCGCTCGACACCACCACGGCCGCTGCCGCTCCGCAGGTGGGGGCACAGGCCTGATAGCGGGTCAACATTCCGAAAAGCGCAGGCGAAGTCAGCACCTCCTCCGTGGTGAGG
>Ga0268265_10003110_pt1 | contig 12108 bp, 8 predicted proteins | sample KBSSwiS52_FD_190355 | JGI IMG/M metagenome (GOLD analysis project Ga0268265, IMG submission 190355) | Switchgrass rhizosphere microbial communities from Kellogg Biological Station, Michigan, USA - KBS Switchgrass S5-2 (SPAdes) (version 2) | ecosystem: Host-associated > Plants > Roots >... | reverse complement strand
CGAGGCCGTTGCCAAAGAACCCGCCGATACCACCGCACTCTCGATGGTCGAGCAGGACCTGGAAACCGGTCCAGTCTTGAAACTTGCGGCGCACGATGATGCCAGTGTCCGCCGGCCAATCCGGCCGTGCTTCAAGCACCAACTCGAAATCGCCGAACGCCGCGTCGCTTACCAGATAGCCGCCATAGCCCGGCGTACCTTGACGGCCAACAATCGCGCCGTCTTCGACGTTCCACACTGCCGGGTGCTTTTCCGGACTTTCAGGTGGCGTGATTCCGTGTTTGGCGAAGAACTCGTCAACGCCGGGCCCGCCGGGAAATACTGTGCCATAAACCCGCGGTTCGGCGGACCAGCCGTCCAACGTCGTTCCGTCGAACAAACTGAAAAAACCGGTGTCATCGAATCTTTCCAGATTCATCCCAATTCCCTCGTGACAGCACACGTCCAAAGATCCCTATATGAAAACGTTGGCATTTCAACTATCCATAGCGATAGCCCATTTTCCGTAATTGCTCGCCCCTCAGAGTCGGCATTTTTGCCGGAATTCCGTAGTCCCTCACGGTCGCGTCGCCCGACCGCCTTGGGGCGTGCCGCATCCGCGGGATCATTTTTTGGGTTGCGGAGCGACTCGGAATATGAGTCAACTTGCGGCTGACTCGCCGCGCTGCCACCGTCGATAAAGATGTGCTGATCGCATCGTTGATCGAGCGGAATGCAGTGCTCGTTGCTGAGAATGCGGCGCTCGTCGTTCGGCTCGAGCAAGTCTCGGCACTGGCCGAGCAGCTCGCGGCACAGGTAGACCAACTCCTCGCCCGGATCGCCGAACTCGAGGCGAAGTCCGGTAAGCCGCCCAAGACGCCGAAGAATTCGAGCATTCCCCCTCCCCCCGCCTTCGCGGGGGCAGGCTAGAGGGCAGAAGCCATCCGGCTCGGAGACCACGAAAATGGATCAACCGGCGCGCCGGTCCAGGAAATCGGTCATAGTCGCCTTGTTGACGCTGTCCTAGGTTGGAACGATGGATTACGCTGGCGCGTCCAGGGCGGGCCAGGGACCCGACGCCCATAGGTGGGCCACGGCTGGCGGAGATCAGGGGTTCAGCCGCTTTTCGCCAGCCGCACAGGTGACGCCCGCGAATGTCAATCGGTTACAGCCCGTCTGGAAATTTACGACAGCCGGCTTGCACGGCCGCTGGTCAGCAACACCGATCGTGGTCGACGGGACGATGTTCACCGCTATGCCCGACGGCAGCGCCGTTGCGCTGGATCCTATTTCCGGACCGGCGATCTCGGTACACGAACGACGGACGGTGCGCTGATCATCATCGGCCAACTTGATCACAAACGGCGAATTGGCAGACCGCGCGAACTTCTCGACCGGTAACCAAGCCGCACGCCGATCCACAGCTCGCGAACAACCGGGTTAATCCCCCGCCCGAGGTCTCTCGCAACGGGCCTTCCAAACGACGTGCCGGCGAGCCTCCCACGACCTCCACGCGATCTGCGAACGCGCCCTGGTTGCGATCATCCGCGTCCTCGCACCGAGGTTTGCTTGCGCAAAGCAGGCTTGGAATATGCGGGTGCCCCACCGGCCTATCTAAAAGAGCAGCATCCAAAACTTTTTTGACAGGCTAATTGTCTATGAAAGTGATCTCAGGTCGCCATGAGCGACGAATGCCCGCTCACAGCGAGAGAGCATCGATAGCAGAGGGAGGGGAAAATGACAGTTTGCCAAGACACGTCCAGCGGGAGTCAGAAGAGTTTCCGGTGGATTCTATTCACTGGCTGCGCAGTCTCGACATTGTTGATGATCGAGGCGGCTCCGGCATATGCGCAGGCGGTTTCAATCGGCGGCGCCCAGTCGGAAAGCGTTGGAGATATTATCGTCACCGCGCGAAAAAAGGATGAGAGACTCCTCGATGTTCCGGTTGCGATCACGGCCTTCAGTGGTGAGGCCTTGGCCAAGTCTGGCATATCCGATCTATCCGCTGTCGGGAATTTGATACCGCAAGTTCGCTTTGAAACCGCGGGCGGTGGCGGCAACGGTGCTACTTACGCGATCCGCGGTATCGGCTCAGCTTCCGGCGACAAGGGCATTGAGCAGACCGTTGCGATCAATATCGACGGTGTTCAGTCCAGTCGTGGGCGCATCTCGGTTCTTTCTTTCTTCGACGTCGCCCAGATCGAAGTGCTCAAGGGTCCGCAAGCACTTTATTTCGGTAAGAACAGCCCGGGTGGCGTCGTGTCCATCAGGAGCGCTGATCCTGGCACCAGGTTCGAGGGCTATGCTCGTGCCGGCTATGAGTTCAAGGCGCGCGAGCGTTTTGTCGAAGGCGCTGCCGGCGGTCCTTTGTCCAGCACGTTTGGGGTGAGAATCGCCGTGCGCGCCTCCCAGATGGACGGTTGGGTCAAGAATGTCGCTCAGCCGATGATCAGCCCGTTTGATCCCACCGTTGCTCTTCGCCCGGCCGCCAACCGCATCCCGGGGGGGCGGCAAATTCTGGGTCGCGTCACGCTCCAGTGGAAGCCGAGCAACGACTTCGACGCAACGCTGAAGGTGTTCGGCGCGGACGACAAGAGAAACAACGAGTACGGCGCGATGGAAACGGTTTGCTCCGGCGCGCATGCGAGCACGTTCGGCCAAGTCGATCCATCCAGCGACTGCAAGCTCGACAACCGCACCTCGCAGGGAACTCTTCCCACGAAGTACGCGGGAGCCGGTTGGCGCGGATCCAGAGATGGCATGCCTTACAATGATTCCAAGGCGGTATTTTCCACCCTGCGAATGAACTATCGGGCAGAAAAGTTCAATATTGCATCAGTGACCGGTTATTATCATTTGAATGCGGATGGTTTTGACAACTATGACGGGACTATTTTCAGTCGCTTGAATGGCTACACGTTCGAGAAATCCAGTGCCTTTTCTGAAGAGCTCCGGGTGGTTACGACTCTCGATATGCCTTTCAACTTCACGGTGGGTGCCTATTACGAGACGCAGAAGCGGACGTCTGGTGGCGTTGGCGGGGTTGGACAGAACATACCCGACGCCAATGGCATCTACCCGCTGTGGGATCGCACCGAGCATGCCAGGGGCAAGACCTATTCGGGTTTCGGGCAGGTCGACTGGAAGATCACCGATCAGCTCGATCTGACGGCAGGCGTGCGCTACATCAAGGAAAACAAGAACGCGGATGTGGCGAACCAATACGTAAACCAGGCGCAGTCGGCGAAAGTGATCTTGCTGCCGCAGGGCGTCGTGCTCAATCCCCGGACCAGCGACGACAACTGGTCTCCTGAAGCGACCCTGACCTACAAGCCGCGCCCGGGCCTGATGATCTATGCCGCCTATCGTACCGGCTTCAAGTCAGGCGGTGTCTCGGCGACCAGCGTATTGGGTGCGACGGCGACGGCGCAGAATCTGGTGTTCAAGCCGGAAAAGGCGAAGGGCGGAGAAGTGGGCATGAAGGCCCAGCTGCTCGATCGGCGTCTCACGGTCGTTGGTGCCATCTATAGCTACACCTTCTCCGACCTTCAGTCGACCGCCTTCAACGCGACGACAACGTCCTTCTCGATCTCGAATGCCGGCAAGGCTCGGACCCGCGGCGTCGAATTGGAAGGCAATTTCAGAGTCAGCGATTCACTGTCCCTGTCCGGCGCCGTCGCCTATAACGAAGGCAAATACACGAGCTACGTCGGGGCGCCTTGCTATGCCGGACAAACGGCCGCGCTAGGATGCGTGGGCGGGAAGCAGGACCTTACGGGAGCCCAGCTGCCGTACAACCCGGCGTGGAGCGGAAATCTGGGCTTTACGTTCGATGCCCCGATCAATGACGCGCTGATGTTCGGTGTGAACGGGCGAGCAAGCTACAACGGAGCTTTCTGGGCCAACACGACCAATAATCCGCTTGCGCGCCAGGACAGCTATGTGCGGGTCGACGCCGGCTTTCGCGTCTATCGTCCGAACCAAGCTTGGGAACTGGCATTCATCGGTCGTAATCTGACTAACAGGCGTTACGCCGTCTATTCCCCGGACAAGCCGGGTGGACCCGCGACGGGCGGCCAGATCCTGGCCGCGGGCAATCGGCCCCGCGAGTTGATGATCCAGGGCACGGTCCGCTTCTGATCGATGACGCTGGGTGCGGCGGGCGGGGAGACATCTCCGTCCGCCGCATTCGTTTGGTGCATGCCGGAAGATGATGGGGCCGTTGGCTCGATGGCCATTTCCCCATGATCGTATAGCCATCGAAAGATGCGTTACTGAGCGGAGATGAGATGATGCTTGACAATATGCCGGTGATCGTCGGCGTGGGCGAGGCGGTTGAGCATTTGTCCGGCGACCTAAGCATGGCGTCATCGGCGCAGGCGCTGGCGGCCAGGGCCGCCGCCGCGGCTCTGCGCGACGCATCGGCGGCTGGAGAATTGGCGGCCCACATCGACGTCGTTGTCGCGACCCGAACATTCTCCGATACCACATCGATGTGGCCCGCCCCCTTCGGTCGCACCGACAACATGCCTCGCTCGATCGCCACACGTGTGGGTGCCGATCCGCGCCGCGCCATCTATGCGATCGCCGGCGGGCAGTCTCCGCAGCGCAACGTCAATCGTTGGAGCGAAAAGCTTGCGGCAGGCGAAGTGTCGATGGTTCTGCTCGCGGGCGCGGAAGTGATCGCGAGCACCAAGGCGGCGCTCAAGGCCGGAATCAAGCTCGATTGGTCCGAGACCGTCGACGGCGATATGGAAGATGAGGGGCTCGGCCTCGAGGGCCTGTTATCGTTCGACATGCTCAAGCATGGCATCGTCGGCGCGCCTCCCGGCTATGCGCTGTGCGAGAATGCGCGCAGGGTCCGGCTCGGGATGAGCCGCGAGGACTATGCACGCCGGATGGCGGAAGTCCTCGCGCCATTCTCGCAGGTCGCGAAGGACAATCCCTATTCGATGTTCGACGAGGTTTTCACACCCGAACAGATTCTCGAACCCACCTCTGGCAACAGCTACGTCGCCTGGCCCTATACCAAGGCGATGGTGGCGAAGGACGGCGTCAATCAGGCGGCGGCGGTCCTGCTGACCACGGTCGGAAAAGCGCGCGAGCTGGGCATCGCCGAGGACAAGTGGATCTTCCTCAATGCCTATGCCGACGCCAACGAGAAGAAGCTGCTCAATCGTCCCGACCTCGGCAGCTCGCCAGCGCTGAAGGGCGCCATCCGGCAGGCGCTGGAAATCGCCGAGATCAGCGGCAAGGACCTCAATCTCATTGACGTATACAGCTGTTTCCCCATTGTCGTCCTCGAGGCGATGGAAGCCTTGGGCCTCGAACCGGGCGAGAAGCGGCTGACGGAAACTGGCGGGCTCTCCTTCTTCGGGGGGCCGGGCAATAATTATTCGATGCACGGCATCGCGGCCGTGGTGCGCGGCCTGCGCGGCAAGCTCGGCGCGTGGGGCATGGTGAGCGCCAATGGCGGCATCATCAACAAGCATTCGGTCGGCGTCTATTCCGCCCGGCCGGCGTGGCGGAAATGCAGCAGCGCCCGCCTGCAAAGCGCGCTCGACGCCGTTCCCGACACCAAGCTCGAAAAGCTGCCTGATGGGCCGGGCACGATCGAAACCTATACGGTAGAGTTCCGGCGCGGGCAGCCCGAACAAGCGATCGTCGTTGGTCGGCTAGACTCAACCGGCGAGCGCTTCGTCGCCAACGGTTTTCCGGGAGACGCCGCCTTCATCGAGCGCCTGCTCAACGAGGATATGGCGGGCCAGCCGGTCATGGTCGCCGGTTTCGGGAAGAATAACTGCGTGGCCTCGACCTTTGAGGAGATGCAGGCGCTACGGCCCGAGAAGGCCACTGCCTTTCGGGAGAATTATGAATATTGCCGCGCTTTAGTGAACGGCAATGTCCTCGAAGTGGTCATCACCCGCCCTGACCAGATGAACGCGCTGAACCCGATGGCGCACGAGGAACTGGACGAAATCTTCGATCTGTTCGAGGCCAACCCCTCCCTGTGGGTCGCGATCATCACGGGCGAGGGCGAAAAGGCCTTCTGCACCGGCAACGATCTCAAATATTCCGCGAGCGGGAAGCCCGTCTATATGCCGCGCTCGGGTTTTGGCGGGCTTACCAGTCGCGCGCGGACCAAGCCGGTTGTCGCGGCAGTCAATGGCTATGCCTTTGGTGGCGGCATGGAAATCGCGCTTGCTTGCGACATCGTCATCGCTGCAGAAACCGCCCTGTTCGCGCTGCCGGAAGTGAAGGTCGGCCTGATCGCGGGCGCGGGGGGCATTCAGCGCCTCACCCGCCAGATCCACTTCAAGCAGGCGATGGACATGCTGATCACCGGGCGGCAGGTTTCGGCGGAAGAGGGGAAAACCCTTGGGTTCGTCAATCAGGTCGTGCCGGCGATGGAGTTGATGACCGCAGCGCGCGACTATGCGAAGCTGATCTGCAAGAATTCGCCCACGTCGGTACGCCTGACGAAGGAAATGTTGGCCGAAACGGAGCGGTTCAGCGCTATTGACGACGCCATGCGGGTTTTCCCGGATGTGCTGGACAAGCTGCTGGCGTCGGAGGATTTCATCGAAGGGCCGCGGGCCTTCGCGCAGAAAAGGCCTCCGCGCTGGACCGGCCGGTGACGCATAAAGGCCGCTGCCGCCTGTTTCGGCCGCCAAGCGCGGCGTGGCTGCGCTTCGTATAACCGAGATCGTAGGGGCTGGCGAAACTGAAGCGAGCACGGACCATGATGCAGCCGGTGACGTTGGAAGATCTGATCGACCGCGCGCGGATCAGTGACACGGTCCTTGCCTATGCGACCGGCGTGGACCGGCGCGACTGGGCGCTATATCGCGGTATTTTCGAGGACGAGGTCGTCTTCGATTTCGAAACATGGTCGGGCGAGCCGGCCCGGTCTTGGCCGGCCGACAAGTGGGTCGAGACCGTTCGCGCGACGCTCGCTCCGTTCGATGCGACCTCCCACATGCTCACCAACCAGGTCATCGACATCGAGGGCGACGAAGCGACGCTGACGGCGCATATGGTGGCCGTCCATCATTTCGACGGCGAGACGCAGGAGCTGGGCGGCTTCTATACCCACCGGCTTCGCCGCCATGGCGATCACTGGAAGATCTTCCGGTGCCGGCTGGTCATCACCTGGGAACGCGGTGATCGTGCCTTGTTCGAGCGCGCCGCCGCTCGCGGACCCAGACTGCGTATCGATGTGGGCGATCAGGGCCTGTAGCTTCGCTCCAGCGTCCGGTGGTTCCGGTTCCGCAAGGAGCGAGGTCTTCAGCCCTGCCCTTGGCGCAGCGGCAGGGTCACGCGGACCGAGCCGGGACCGACCGATACTCCTCTCTCATTTTCCGACCAGACCTCGAGTTCTACGAAGGCCATGCCGCTTTCGACGGATTTCGCGGTCACCCGCCCTTTGACGACGACCGTGTCGCCCACAAGGTTGAAGCTTTTCATGCGGAAGCCGCGGATCTGGCAGATCGTGCCAGCCAGTCCGATGAAGCCGCGCACGGTCCGCTCCCACATGCCTTGCAGGAACAAGGTGTTGGCATACATGTCGGGCGCGCCGGACCGTTTCGCGAAATCGCTGTTATGATGAATCGCGTTGAAGTCCCGATTGGCTCCCGCCACCATGACCAGACGGTATATGCTGATAGGAAATTCGACCGGTTCGACTTCCTGGTCAATGGCGACATCGTCCCAGTAGCGTTGGTTCATGAGGCCTCTTCCTCGCGCGGGGTGTAGAGGAAAAGCCCGGTTCGAATACGAGCCACGACCTCTTCGTCGCCTGCCACGATCTCGGTTTCGGTGGTTATGAAGGCTCCGCGCCCGACCCGCGTTTCCTTGGGCTCGCAGGCCACCAGCGTTGTGCCGCGCCGTGCCACGCGCTCGCCGACATGAACGGGCCGCAGGAAATCCATATCGATGTCAGTTGCGAAATATCCGCTGAACGGCGGAAAAAAGTCAGGGAAAAGGGGTTTCACGGCACTCCGCTCGGGTTGCGCATCGCGTTCCGGCGAGGTGAAGAGCGGCGGGTCGCCGGGACGCCACATCGGCGGCAAGGTAAAGCTCACCATGGCGGTGTACGGCGCGATCACATCGGGATAGCCCTGTGCCTGCGCCGCTTCCCGGCTATGGTGCAGGGCGCAGTCCAATTCGAGCGGTTCCAGGTAACGGCGCAGCGTCCCGGCTTCGACGGTATCGGCCGGCGAGGCGATCCCGCCGACGTCGATGTCGATCCCCACCGCGCGAACGACGGGCTCCCACGCCTGTTTCCAGTCATCGTCCATGGATCGATCCCCTAGGCAAGGATGTCGGCGGATCGTAGCGCCTCTATCCGCTTGCTGGAATAAGAGAGGATGGTCCCCAGCACATAATCGGCATCGCGTCCGAAGGTGGGCGCGGCGCGGACGGGATCGACCGGCGTATCGCTTAGCCGGAAGCGGCAAGCCTCCACTACGCTGTCGCCTCCCAGATCGTGCGGGAGTCTCATGAAATGTCCCCGGTGCCGGAGCTGCCGATCCGCCGAGATGTCGCGGCTGTCCGCCACGACATGGGCGGGAATATCGTCGGACTGCAACAGGGTTTCAATCGTCTCGACATCGATCCCGCCCGTCCAGCCGCCCACCATCGCTTCCAGGTCGTCCTCGTGCAGCTTACGGCCCCGCAGCGTGGAGAAGCGCTCATCGGTGGCGTCCGCACCCATCCGCCCGGCCAGTCGCCGCCATTCCTCATCGGAACGCACCGCCACCGCGACCCAGCGGTCCTCGCCTTTGGCGCGGAAGACACCGTGCGGCGCCATGTCCGGCACGCGATTGCCATGCGCTCCCGCAACCGCCCCGCCGGTGCAGAACTCGGCGAATTCGGGACCGAGGAACTGTAGGCCCGCTTCGACCTGCGAAATGTCAAGCCATACGCCTTTCCCGCTGCGTCGCCCGTCGTCAATCGCGGCCAGAAGCGCTGCGGTTGCGAAACGGGGGGCCACATAGTCGGTATAGGGACCGAAGGGGCCGACCATCTCTCCATCGGGGTGGCCGACGAGCGTTTGGAACCCCGAAAGCGCCGCGCCGAGATTGCCGTAGCCTGCCATGGCCGAGAGTGGGCCGGTCTGTCCCATCAGAGAGGTGCTGACCATGACGAGCCGCGGGTTGTGCCGGGCCAATGTTTCGTAACCAAGCCCCCACCGCTGCATCTGGCCGGGTGCGAAGCTTTCGATGAGAACATCGCCCCAGTGCGCCAGGTCGAGGACGATTTGCCGCCCCTCGGCGCGCGACATGTCCAGGGCAAGGCCGAGCTTGCCCGCGTTGCAATTCTCGAACAGCGCGGATCTCTGGGGATCGAGTTCGCCGCCGGGAAAGGGGCCCATCATCCGCGCCGTCTCGATGCGTCGGGAGGATTCGATCCGCACGACCTCAGCGCCGCAATCCGCGAGCACCCGGCCGATCATCGGGCCGGCCACCACCCACGCGAGATCGACCACCTTGAGACCGGAGAATGGCTTTGAATCGCTCATATCACGCCGTTCTTGTTCAGCGCCGCCAGGTCTTCCGTGCCCAGGCCGAGCTCGCCATAAATTTCATGATTGTGCTCGCCGGGCCGGGGGGCCGGCCGGAAGCCGGCCTCGGTCGGGCCACCCGTTATCGCGGACGGCAGGCGCAACGTCTCTTCGCCTTCCCTGATCTCGGCGAAAGCGCCTCTCTCCCTCAGGTGAGGGCTGTCGGCAAGATCGGCAATCGTCAATATGGGGGCAAGCAGGAGCTTGTTCCGTATTGCGATCTCGATCAGCTCCGCCTTCAGGAACCCGGCCAGTGCGGCGGCCACCTCTCCGCGCGCTTCGTCGATATCCTCTTCGCTCAGCTTGCCCGCCTCCAGGTCGGCGGGAACCTGCCGAATCCAGTCCCATTCCGCGAATCGCGGCTGACACGCATCGATACTCGCGAGCCACGCGAACAGATTGTTGGTGAAGCGCCCCGCGGCGGCGCCCATCGCCAGATGCATCTCCACCGCCCCGTCCCGGACGGACCATTTCGAACGGCGCGTGCGTGATCCGCTTCCGCTCAGGTCGGGTACTTTCTTTCCTGCACCTTGCCTTTTCGGCGCTTCCGGGAGGATGGCGAAGTTCTCATGCCCCACTTCCGTTGCAAGCACCGTGGACAATGTCGCTTGCGCCACGCTTTGTTGCGCGGAAACGCTGACGACTTGGCCGCGCCCGGTCTTCTCGCGCGCCGCCAGCGCGGCCAACGCGCCGACGGCGGCGTCCGCGCCCGCATGCAGCAACGCCTGGTCGGAACTGATGCGAAGCGGGAACCCGCTGCGGTCCCGGCTTGGGAAAAGCGCGCCGCCGGCCGCCCATAGGATCAGATCGGTCGCGGCATAGCCTGCTTTCGGGCCGTCCTCTCCGAAGGGCGTTATCGAAACCAGGATCAGGCGGGGGTTCGCCAGCCGCAATGCATTCCAATCGATGGCCGGAGTCGGGGAACCGGACAGATCCCCGCCCGTGATGATCATATCGGCCTTCCCGGCGAGCTTGGCGAACAATGCCCGGCCTCTTTCCGCCAGAAGGTCGCAAGTGATGCCGCGCCGCGCGGTGGCGAGAGAAGCCCATAGCATGCCGCCGCGACTGTTATATCCGTGGTGGCGACGCGTGCGCGAACCGCCGGGCGGCTCCACGGCAACGACATCGGCACCCAGCTTGCCAAGCATGTTACCGGTAATGAGGGCCTGTCCGGCGGCAAGGTCAAGCACGCGAATATTCTGGAACGCCGCAGTCATGCGCGATGCTTTGCCGGAATGATATTTCCGCCGCCTGCGATCTTGGTCTGCTGCGGCCTTCGCGCCAGTCTGCGCAACAATCGACGACCCATGTTTATCTCCGCGCGTTAGTTAATGCTTCATTCCACCCGTCAAAGCGACACGTCGATCTCCACAACACCGTCGGCTGCAAGCGCCTTCACCTCATCGACGGACAGCCCCAACCGTTCCTCCAGAATCTTTGTCGTATGTTCCGCGATGAGCGGAGCGGGACGGAACGCGGGATCGGGGATGGAGGAGAAGGAGGTCAGGTTGTTCTCCACCAGAAATTCCTCAGGTACGGCCGGATGGCTGCATAAGCGGAACACCTCTCGATCGCGAAAAGCGGCGAATTCCGGAAGTTCGCTGATCCGCAGCATCTTGCCTGCCGGTACGCCTGCTTTCTGAAGCGCGACCATGGCTTCCCCAGCGTCTCTACCGGCAACCCATCCGGCAACGCCCGCGTTGATTGCTGAACGGTTGCGACAACGGTCTGCCGCGCCATCCAGCGCGCGATCGGCGCTCCAGTCGGTTCTTCCTATGACACCGCACAATGCATGCCACTGCTGGTCGTCCTCCACCGTGATGACCAGCCACTCATCGTCTCCCTTGGCCGGGAAGACACCATAGGGGGCGTCGGGCAGGCTGGGTTCGTCCTTCCCGGTCGCGATAAGTTCTCCGAAATGCTGTAGTAAGATCTCTGCCTGAGCGACGCTGACTCTCCCCCCCTTGCCACTTGTGAGTCGGCCAATCATGAGTGCGAGAGCCCCAATTGCACCCGTTCGGCCGCCGACATGGTCCGGATAGACGGTCATGGCGTCGCCATAGCCCTCCGGATCGTCCGGATAGCGGTACATTTTCGTCATGCCAGTCGTCGCGCGGACGAGCGGTCCATAGCCCATGCGATGCGCCCAGCTACCGGTCGGACCAAAGGCTGAGTTGTCGACGACGATGATCGCCGGATTGATTTCCTTGAGGGAGTCGAAGTCGATACCAAGCGCTTCGAGGGTCCCCGGCTTGTAGTTTGAGAGGATGACATCGCTCTGTGCCGCCAACTGCTTGAACAGCGCCAAACCGCGCTCCGACCTCAAATTGAGGCTGAGACCGCGTTTGCCACGGTTGCCGGCGGCAAAGCCGGACGGCACAGTGTTGGGAAAGGGTGTCTGGCGCGTCCCATCAGGAAAGGCGGACGTCTCGATCTTGATGACGTCTGCGCCCTGGTCGGCGAATAGACGGCCCTGTTCAGCGCCGACGACAATCACCCCGAGGTCGAGAACCTTAACACCTTCCATAGGTCGTGCGGTGGGAGGAAGGGAAAGCGAGTTCTCC
>Ga0268265_10003108_pt1 | contig 12110 bp, 13 predicted proteins | sample KBSSwiS52_FD_190355 | JGI IMG/M metagenome (GOLD analysis project Ga0268265, IMG submission 190355) | Switchgrass rhizosphere microbial communities from Kellogg Biological Station, Michigan, USA - KBS Switchgrass S5-2 (SPAdes) (version 2) | ecosystem: Host-associated > Plants > Roots >... | reverse complement strand
GTCGCCGTTCTTGCCGCGCACGATGGTGTAAGGGACGAGCTCGGTGTCCTTCTTGGTCACCGGATCGTCGAAGCGGCGGCCGATGAGGCGCTTCACCGCAAAAATCGTGTTGTCGCCGTTCGTCACCGCCTGGCGCTTCGCCGGCTGGCCGATCAGGCGCTCGCCATCCTTGGTGAAGGCGACGATCGAAGGCGTGGTACGCGCGCCTTCCGAATTCTCGATCACCTTCGGCTTGCCGCCGTCCATCACGGCCACGCAGCTGTTGGTGGTGCCGAGGTCAATACCGATTACTTTACCCATTATCCCCATTCCTCACGCCAGTTGAAGACACCGCGCGGATCGCCTCCTTTCTTGAAGCAAGGCGGCTTGGCGGCTCGGTGACGTCACATCGTCGGGGGGCGATATAGGGCGGGTTTCGCTTGGCACAAGAGCGTTCCCAGCGCATGAGGCGGCGGCCGTTCCAGACGGTTTCAGAGAAGGATTTCACGCCATGACAACCCAGCGCGTGCACGCATTCGTCGCTCTCGCGGCAGTCGCTCTGGCGCTTGCCGGATGCCAAGGATCGCAGGAACCGGGAGCCGAAGAAAGCGCCACGCCGAGCGGCGTCGCCAATGCGCCCGCGCCCGATGGAAAGCCCGGCATCAGCGCGAGCGACGGGCGGCTGATCTTGCCGGCGGTACCCGGGCGTCCCGGTGTCGCCTACTTCTCCGTGAAGAACGCTACCACCGCCCCGGTCGAGCTGGCCAGCGTACACATCGACGGAGTCGGCAAGGCCGAAATGCACCAGACCGCCGGTGGGACCATGACGCCTGTAGACAAGGTGGAAATCGGCCCTGGCGCCGAGATCTCCTTTGCGCCGGGTTCGCTCCACGTCATGACGTTTCAGATCGATCCGAAACTCAAGCCGGGGGACGCCACCGAGCTGACCCTCACCTTCGCTGACCGCGACAAGACCTCGATCCCGCTCAAGATCGAGGCGCTCGGCGGCGATATGGGCGGGATGCACCACTGACGGGGGACTGCCTCTGCCCGCCCGGGGGCGAACGTCCTCTGACCGAGGGCGAACGCGCGCTGGTGCGCGAAATGTTCGGTGATGCCGTCGATTGCGTGCCGGTGCGGGTCAGGCGGAGACGCTGGTTTCCGTTCCAGCCGGTCGGCACGCTGATGGCGCCGACCGGGCACATCCACTTACATCCCCGCTCACCACACTATCGCGACGACTTCGCGGCGGCGGACGTCCGGCTTCAGGCGCTGTTCCTGCATGAGATGACTCACGTCTGGCAAAGCCAGCAGCGCGGCCGATGGTACCTTCCGCTGATGCGCCACCCAGCATGCCGGTACGATTATGCGCTGAGGCCCGGCTGGACACTGGAGCGCTACGGGATCGAGCAACAGGCCGAAATCGTGCGGCACATATTTCTGCTGGAGCGGGGTATCATGGTGCCCGGAACTGCAGGGCTGGCAGCGTACCGAGGTGTATTGCCGTTCAAACGAGAAGGCGCGGGAGGGTTGACCCGCCCGCGCCAATCTTTTGACGAACCCTTAAGCGAGGATCAGCAGTCGCGATCCCAATAGCGACGGCCGTCGCGATCGTAACGATAGCAGCCGTCGTTCTTGGACTTCTGCGAGCCCGCCACCGCGCCGGCGGCAGCGCCGATCGCAGCGCCTGCGCCCACGTCACCGGCGATCGCGCCAACGCCAGCGCCGATCGCGCCACCGGCCAGAGCGCCCTCACCCGCGTAGTTGGAGGCGCATCCGCCCAGCGACAGGGCGCCGGCTGCGACGAGGGGAAGAATCAGCTTACGCATCAGTTGTCTCCGTGACCCAACAATAATCATGCCGGGTCAACGGAAAACGGCGCAGGTTGTTCCTCGTGGCATCCCGGCTTGTCGTCCGTGGATGGCCGATGACCGGTGTGGAAACGGTTTGAAACGAAGTTTTGTCGCCCCTGGCTCGATCCCGGACCGGTTTCGGACGAGATCAATCTCGCACCGAGCCGCACAGCCGCAAGCGAGCGACATTGCGGAACCGGTCCCGGGTCGCGCCCGGGACAACGTGGCTTAGTCCGGCTTCTTGGCCACCGCCACCATGGCGGGCCGCAGCAGCCGATCCTTGATCATGTACCCGGCCTGCAATTCCTGGACGACGGTGCCCGGTTCGGCGTCGGCCGAGGGGATCTCGATCATCGCCTGGTGCTGGTTGGGATCGAGCGGCAAGCCCACCGCGGCGATGCGGCTGATGCCGTGGGCGGCGAACACCTTGTCGATCTCGCGCCCGGTCGCCTCGATGCCGGCAACCAGGTTTTTGAGCTTCTCATCCTCGCGCAAATCCGCAGGAATTGCGGAGAGCGCGCGCGAAAGATTGTCGGACACCGACAGGATGTCCCGCGCAAACCCGGTGGCGGCATACGCTCGGGTGTCGGCGATATCCTTTTCGAGCCGACGACGCACGTTCTGGGTTTCCGCGCGGGCGTAGAGCACGTCCTGCTTCGCTGCGGCCAGTTCCTCGCGCAAGCGGGCAAGCTCCTCACCCGTGCCATTCTGCTCGAGCAGCTCCTCCGGAACGCCCTTCAATTCCTCGGCGACAGCCTCGTTGTTCGGCTGCGTCTTCTCTTCGGTCATGTCTTGTAAAACCCGCTAACCAATAAGTTTGCTCAAGCTCTGTCCCAGGCTCCGAGCGGTGAAGTCCACCATGGGGACGACGCGCGCATAGTTCAACCGAGTCGGCCCGATAACCCCTACCACGCCGACCACCCGCCCTTCGCCGTCGCGATAGGGCGAAGCGATCACCGAGGAGCCGGACAGCGCGAACAGCCGGTTCTCCGATCCGATGAAGATCCGTGCCGAACGCGCATCGCGCGCCAAGTCCAGCAGGTCTGCGACCGACTGCTTGTTCTCCAGGTCGTCCAGCAGCGAGCGCACGCGTTCCAAGTCGGACAGCGCCGTCTCGTCGAGCAAGTTAGCTTGCCCGCGCACGATCAGCACGCGGCGCCGCGCTGCGTCCTCGGTCCACATGGCAAGGCCCCGCTCCACGAGGTCGCGGCTTGCGGCATCCAGCGCGCTGCGGCCGGATGCGATATCGCCCGCATCGCTGCCGCCGCCTCGGAGAGTGTGCGGCCGGCAAGGTGCGCGGAGATGTAGTTCGATGCCTCTTCAAGCGCGCCGGGAGGGATCGTGGCGGACAGCTCGACGATGCGGTTCTCCACCGACCCATCCACGCCGACCAGCACCGCCAGCACCCGCCGATCGGCGATCGAGACCAGCGAAATCTGCCGCAGCAGTACCTCGCGCTGCGGCACCATCACCACCCCGGCCCCCGCCGAGATATCCGACAGAATCGCACTCGTCGCCTCCAGAGCCGCCTCGACCGGGCCGGGTTCGGACAAGCGCCGCTCGATCGCGGCCCGTTCCTCGCGCGTGGGTTCGGCGACCTGCATCATGCCGTCCACGAACAGGCGAAGCCCCGACTCGGTCGGCATCCGCCCGGCGCTCGTGTGCGGCGCTGCCAGCAGGCCCAGCCTCTCCAGTTCTGCCAGCACCGAGCGTATCGAGGCGGGGGAAAGGTTCACGCCCGAGCCGGCGAGCGTGCGCGAACCCACCGGAACGCCAGTCGCGATGTAACCTTCCACCACGAGACGGAAGATGTCTCGAGCGCGGGTGGTCAGTTCGGAGATCGGAGGGCTTGCCACGTCTCCCTATCTAACCATCGCCCTTGCGGCCTCAAGCCTCTTCCGCCAAGGCCGCGCCGACTACTTGCGAGAGGACCTTCCATGCGACCTTCCGGCCGCGCGCCCGACGAGATGCGCGTCATCGATATCCAGACCGGCTTCACGAAGCACGCGGAAGGCTCCGTGCTGATATCGTTCGGCGACACGCGGGTTCTCGTCACCGCCTCGGTCGAGGAAAAAGTGCCGCCGTTTCTGCGGGGCAAGGGTGAAGGCTGGGTGACAGCCGAATACTCGATGCTGCCCCGCGCAACGCACACTCGCGGCAGCCGTGAGGCTGCCAAGGGCAAACAGTCGGGCCGGACGCAGGAGATTCAGCGCCTGATCGGTCGCAGCTTGCGCGCCGTGGTCGACATGAAGAAGCTCGGCGAGCGCCAGATCGTGCTCGATTGCGATGTGCTGCAGGCCGACGGGGGCACTCGCACCGCGTCGATCTCGGGCGCCTGGGTGGCGCTGCGCATCGCGGTCGACAAGCTGATCGCCGACGGCAAGATCAAGGAAGATCCGATCACCGGCCGTGTTGCCGCAATCTCCTGCGGCATCCATGAAGGCACGCCGGTGCTTGATCTCGACTATATCGAGGACAGCAACGCCCACGCCGATGCGAACTTCGTGCTGATCGAGGGTGGCCTGATCGCCGAGGCGCAGGCGACCGCCGAGGGTGCTCCCTACGACGAGGAAGCCCTGCTTCGCCTGCTTCGCCTCGCCCGCATAGGTTGCGAGCGTATCTTCACGGCGCAGGCCGAGGCGGTAGGGCGGTGACACGCCGCCTGGAGGGCAAGCGCCTCGTCATTGCGACGCACAACGCGGGCAAGCTGAAGGAGATCGCGGCCCTCCTCGCTCCCTATGGCATCGAATGCATCTCGGCCGGAGCGCTGGGCCTGCCCGAGCCGGAGGAGACCGGCACCACCTTCATCGAGAATGCGCTGCTGAAGGCGCATGCCGCCGCCAAGGCCGCGCAGATTCCGGCGCTGGCGGACGACAGCGGCCTATCGGTGACGGCGCTGGGCGGCCGCCCCGGCGTCTACACGGCCGACTGGGCGGCACGGCAGTGGTTCGAAGGACCCTCGGGCCGCGACTGGTACATGGCGATGGGCAAGGTGGAGGGCCTGCTGGCCGAGCACGGCCCCGAGGCCGACCGCGGTTGCTGGTTCTCCTGCGTGCTTGCCATCGCATGGCCGGAAGGCGACAGCGCCGTCTACGAAGGGCGGGTGGACGGCCATTACACCTGGCCGCCGCGTGGCACGATGGGCTTCGGCTACGATCCCGCGTTCGTGCCGACCGGCTACGACGCCACCTTTGCCGAGCTTTCCCTTGAGGAGAAGCAGCGCATCAGCCATCGCGCCGACGCGTTCGCGAAGCTGGTGGCGGATCAGTTCGGCTGAACGTCAACCTGGCGCAGCGTCGCGCCCGGGGTGCTTAATGCTTCGCGGCGCGCGGGGCGGTTTCGTCATGAGGAACGCCGCCCCGGATCCAGCCCGGGACGGCGCGGTGTTTCTCTGCTAGGCTCGGATCATGGCCCGCGCCCTTTATATCCACTGGCCGTTCTGCCTCGCCAAGTGCCCCTATTGCGACTTCAACAGCCATGTTCGCGACCGGGTCGATCACGAGGCATGGCGCGACGCATTGCTCGCGGACATGCGCCGCGAAGCCGAAGTGGCCAGCGGCGAGCCCCTGACATCGATCTTCTTTGGCGGCGGTACACCCTCGCTGATGCCGCCGGCGCTGGTGGCGCGACTGCTGGAAGAGGCCGAGCGGCTCTGGGGCTTCGATCCCGAGATCGAAATTACGCTGGAGGGCAATCCCTCCTCGGTCGAGGCCGCGAACTATGCGGCACTTGCCGATGCCGGGATCAACCGCGCTTCGCTCGGGCTGCAGGCGCTGGACGATGCGACGCTGCGCTTCCTCGGGCGGCTGCACGACGCGGCGGAGGGCCTTGCGGCGCTGGATGTGGCGCAGCGCCATTTCGCGCGCGTCTCGTTCGATCTCATCTATGCCCGCCCCGGCCAGACGCCGGACCAGTGGCACGCCGAACTCACCCGCGCGCTGGCATTGGGTACCGGGCACCTATCGCTCTACCAGCTCACCATCGAGCCGGGCACCCGTTTCGAGACCATGGTGCGCAAGGGCGATTTCGTCCCGCTCGACGATGATGCCGCAGGCGATTTGTTCGACCTCACTCGCGCAGTTTCGGAAGTGGCCGGTCTGCCCACTTACGAGATCAGCAACCATGCCCGGCCCGGCGAAGAGAGCCGCCACAACCTCGCCTATTGGCGGTATCAGGATTACTGCGGAATCGGCCCCGGCGCCCACGGCCGGCGCGGCGGCGTGGCGACCACGCGCCACCGCAAGCCCGAGAACTGGCTCGCGGCCGTGGCACTCCGGGGAGACGGCATCGCCGAGAGCCGCTCGCTCCCAGGCTCCGAGCAGGCGGCCGAGGCCATGTTGATGGGGCTGCGGCTGCGCGAAGGTATCGATCTTGCGGCGCTGTCGACCCGCACCGGCCTGTCGAACGAAGCATTGTGCGATGGAGCAAAGCTCGCGTTCTACGAGCGACAGGGCCTCGCATGGAGCGCGGACACCCGCATCGGCGTGACGCCGGCGGGGATGCCGCTGCTGGACGCGCTCCTTGCGGAACTGGTGCCCGCAGGCCTCGTCGCGGCGTGACTCGCGCCGATATCCTGGAAGCATGGCATGGCCACCTCGCGCAATCGCGCCGGCGTTCGCCGCACACGGTGCGCGCTTACGTCGCCACGGCTGCGCGGCTCCTCGGCCAGAATGCGTGCGACTGGAACTCGCTCGCGCGGATCGACGCAACGGCGCTGCGCGCGCATCTCAGCGCGCGGCGTGCGGACGGGATCGGCAACAGCTCGGCCGCGCGTGAACTCTCCGCGCTCAAGGCCTTCCTTGCCTTCGCGCGCGAGAAGGCGGGGATGGAACATGCTGCCGCACCGCGGCTGCGCGGACCACGCGTCAAGAAGGGAATCCCGCGCCCCATAACCCCCGACGAGGCTGTGAACCTTGCCGTCACCGTCGAGGAGGATGCGGCCCTGCCCTGGATCGGCGCGCGCGATCGGGCGGTGCTCCTCCTGCTGTACGGCGCGGGTCTACGCATCGCCGAGGCGCTGTCGCTCACCGGCGCGGTGTTGCCCTTGGGGGAGGTGCTCGTCGTCACCGGCAAGGGCAGCAAGCAGCGTAGCGTGCCCTTGCTGCCGATCGTGCGCGACGCCGTGGCCGATTACCTCGCCAAGTCCCCGTGGCCCCTCGAACGAGCCGACCCGCTGTTCCGCGGAGCGAAGGGCGGGCGGCTCTCGCAGGGCATGGTGCAGAAGGCGGTCGCCCGCGCCCGCGCCTCGCTCGGTTTGCCGCCCAACGCCACGCCCCACGCGCTGCGCCACAGTTTCGCCACGCACCTGTTGGGGGCGGGGGCGGACTTGCGCTCGCTACAGGAACTGCTCGGCCACGCCAGCCTGGGCTCCACGCAGATCTATACCAAGGTGGACGCAGCCACCCTGCTGGACGTCTACCGCAACGCGCATCCGCGCGAGCTGGAAAGCTAGAGGGCCAGTATCGTTACCGAACGGGCAGACGGATCCTAGCGCACCATCGCGGCGTGGCGGCGCTCGATCGCGTCCCAAATGCGCGCGCCGGTATCGGTTCCGTTGAACCGATCCACTGCCACGATCCCGGTGGGCGAGGTCACGTTGATTTCGGTGAGCCATTCGCCGCCGATCACGTCGATGCCGACGAACACCAGCCCGCGCGCTTTCAGCTCCGGGCCGAGGACCGCACAGATTTCCTCCTCACGCGCGGTGAGCTGTGCCGCTTCGGCCGAACCGCCGACCGCAAGGTTCGATCGGAACTCGCCCTCACCCGGCCTGCGGTTGATCGCGCCGGCAAACTCGCCGTCAACCAGCACGATGCGCTTGTCGCCCTCGCTCACCGAGGGGAGGAACGGCTGCACCATGAACGGCTCGGGCCAGACCTGACCGAACATCTCGGTCAACGCGCCGAGATTCGAGCCATCGGCGGGCACCCGGAACACGGCCTTGCCGCCGTTGCCGTGCAGTGGCTTGACCACCAGGTCTCCGGGATGCGCGGCATGGAAGCGGCGAACGTCCTCCAGGTGACGGGCGATGAAGGTGGGCGGCATGAACCGCGCGAAATCGAGCACGAAGACCTTCTCGGGCGCATTGCGAACCGCGACCGGATCGTTGACCACCAGGGTCGTGCCGGCAAGCCGCTCCAGCAGGTGGGTGCCGGTGATGTAGCCGAGGTCGAACGGCGGGTCCTGACGCATCAGCACCACGTCCACCTCGGTCGCGAGGTCGATCAGCCGGTACTCGTCCCGCCCGAAATGATCTCCGGCGACTCGTTGCACCGTGACCGGCGCCGCCCAGGCAGTCAGCCGTCCACCGGCACCATCGGAGGTGTCGTAAGCAAGGCTGCGCACATCGTAATGGTACAGTGTGTGTCCGCGCGCCTGCGCCGCCAGCATCAGCGCGAACGAGGAGTCTCCGGCGATGTTGATGCTTTCCAGCGGGTCCATCTGGACCGCGATGCGTAACGTCATGACATTTCTCGTCTAGGGGCGACTACAGCGCGCCGCTTAAGCCTAAATGGGGAGGGCCGCGACTAGATTCCGCAGCACTGGCCGCGCGAGCCATCGCTCCCCTGCAAGAGATCGCGCCGCGAAGGTCAATTCCGCCACAGGGCCTTCACGCGCCGGGTTGCCACGCGTTGGCGATCCGGCGCGGCCAGCATCCGGGCGCGAGAAGGAGGACGTCGATTCTGACAACCTCCCCCCGCCCGGCGAACTGCGGTGCGACGGTTTGGGTCGCAGCCGCCACGCGCCGTAGCCGCCGGGTATCGATCGCCTGATCGCGCTCGGCGGCACTCGCGCGCCATTTCACCTCGACGAAGCACACCGTGTTCCCACGCCGGACGATCAGGTCGATCTCCCCCCGTGAGGTCTTCACCCGGCGGGCCAAGACGCGCCACCCGCACAGCCGCAAGTACCATGCCGCCAGCGACTCGCCCCGTCGGCCACGGCGTTCGGCCTGTTGACGGCGGCGGTTCACTTCAGTTCGAGCGCCCGGGCGTAAAGCGCCTTGCGGTCCAGCCCGGTCGCTTTCGCGACGCGCGACGCGGCCTGCGAAGGCTTCTCGCGCTCCAGTGCCTCGCGCAGCAGGGCGTCGACATCGACCTCCCCGGGATCCGCCACCGCCCGGCCGACCAACAGCACGATCTCCCCCTTGGGAGGCTGCGCCCGGTAGTGGGCTGCAATTTCGTCCGGCTGGCCGTGGCGGCACTCCTCGAACCGCTTGGTCAGCTCGCGCGCGACGGCGACTTCGCGTCCCGGCAGCACGGCGGCTATGGCCTCCAGCGCATCCAGCAGGCGCGGCGCGGTTTCGTAGAACACCAGCGTCGCAGGCACGCTCGCCAGTTCGCGCAGCACGTCCTCGCGGGCCTTGGCCTTGTTCGGCATGAAGCCGGCAAACAGGAACCGGTCGTTCGGCAGGCCCGACAGCGTAAGCGCCATCACGGCAGCGCAAGGTCCCGGCAAGCTGGTGACGGCGATACCCTCCTCGCGCGCCGCGCGGACAAGGCGATAGCCGGGATCGGAGATCAAGGGCGTCCCCGCGTCGCTCACCAGCGCTACCGGCCCGGTGCGCATCGCCTCGAGCAGCCGGTCGCGCGTCGCGGCGTCGGCATGGTCGTCATAACGGAGCATCCGCTTCTTCAAACCGAGATGATTCAGCAGCTTTCCCGTGACGCGGGTATCTTCGCAGGCTACCAGCGACACCGCGCCGAGCACCTCCACGGCTCTCAGCGTGATGTCGCCAAGGTTGCCAATCGGGGTCGCGACTATGTAAAGGCCCGGCGAAAGCGCATGTTCCATGGCCAACCCATGGCCCAAGGCGGAGAGGGACAGCAAGTGAAGTTCGACATGCGATTTGGGCGCCGTAATCTGCTTGCGGCAGGCGCGCTCCTGACTCTCGCGGCTTGCGCCGTCGTTCCCAAGGGGCCGGCGCCCGCTCCGGCCCCGGAGCCGAAGCCGGTGCCGTCCTCCGGTTCGCTTCCCTCCGACACCGCCCGGCACCGCATCGCGCTGCTGGTGCCCACCACCGGCCCTAATGCGTCAGTGGGGCAAGCCATAGCCAATGCAGCAAGCATGGCGCTGATGGATACGAACGCGCAGAACCTTCGCATCACCACGTACGACACCACCGGCAACCCCGGCGCCGCGGCGGCGCGGGCCATCAGCGACGGCAACCGCCTGATCCTGGGCCCCTTGCTCGCCGACGACATCTCCGCCGTCGCTGCCGTGGCTCGGCCCGCGAAGGTCTCGCTGATCTCGTTCTCCAACGACGACAGCGCGGCCGGACGCAACGTCTACGTCATGGGCAACTTGCCCGGCGAGTCGGTTCGCCGCACCGTGAAGTACGCGCGGGCCCACGGCGTCAGCACGTTCGGCGGCCTCGTGCCCAAGGGCGACTATGGCGATCGCGCCTCGCGCGCGCTCATCGCAGAGGCGCGCGCGGCGGGCGGTACCGTCGTTTCGATGGAAACCTATGACCGCAGCACCGCCTCGATCGCCGCTGCCGCCAAGCGGCTGCGCGCGCGGGGAGACGTGGACGCGGTGCTGGTGGCGGAAAGCGGTACGCTCTCGGCCCGCGCCGCCGGGCTGCTCAAAGCTCCCGGCTCCTCCACTCCCCGCATCCTCGGCACCGAGTTGTGGAGCGGCGAGAAGGCGATCGCCACCACCCCGGCGCTGGACGGCGCGTGGTTCTCGACCGTGTCGGATACCCGCTTCGCACAGTTCGCCAAGAGCTACCGCACCCGCTTCGGGACGCAGCCCTATCGCATCGCCACACTGGGCTACGACGCGGTTCTGCTGACCCTGCGCGTGGCGCGCGACTGGAAGCCGGGCAAAGAGTTCCCCTCGTCCTCGCTCATGTCGAGCGAAGGCTTCCTCGGCCTCGACGGGGCTTTCCGCTTCGATCGCAGCGGCGCCATCGAGCGCGCGCTCGAGGTGCGCGAGGTGAGCGGCGGCACGGTGAAGGTGGTGAGCCCGGCCGCGAGCAAATTCGCGGATTGAGGTTGCGGGCGCGGCTTTGCGCATAGGCCGCTGGCGATAACGCCTCCCCCCGGCTTGCGCCCGGAATCCGCGCCATCCATACTCGCCTCATGTCCGATGACCTGTTCGAGAAGCTCCCCACCGCAACCGGCGAAAGCTACGACGCCTCCGCGATCGAGGTGCTGGAGGGGCTGGAGCCGGTCCGCCGCCGCCCCGGCATGTACATCGGCGGCACCGACGAGCGGGCACTCCACCATCTCGCGGCCGAAGTTCTCGACAACGCGATGGACGAGGCGGTCGCGGGCCACGCCAACCGCATAGAAGTGGTGATGGAGGCGGACGGCGACAGTGCCGGGCGGCTGACCATCAGCGACAACGGACGCGGCATCCCGGTGGACGAGCACCCCAAGTTCCCCGGCAAGTCGGCGCTGGAGGTGATCCTCTCCACCCTCCACTCCGGCGGCAAGTTTTCAGGCAAGGCCTATGCCACCAGCGGCGGACTCCACGGCGTCGGCATTTCGGTCGTCAATGCCTTGTCGAGCAACACCCGGGTCGAGGTGGCGCAGAACAAGGTGCTTTACGCGCAGGAGTTTTCGCGCGGGCTGACGCTGGGCAAGCTGCAGAAGGTGGGCGCGGCGCCCAACCGTCGCGGCACTTCGGTGGCATTTACGCCCGATGTCGAAATCTTCGGCGAGCAGAAGTTCAAGCCCGCGCGGCTGTTCCGGCTCGTCCGCTCAAAGGCGTACTTGTTCGCCGGTGTCGAGATCCGGTGGAAATGCGCGCCCGAGCTCGCCGGTGGCGACGTGCCGGCCGAGGCCGTCTTCCAATTCCCCGGCGGCCTGGCAGACCACCTCGCCGAGCAGATCGGCACGCGCGAGTGCGTTACGCAGCAAGCGTTCTCGGGCCGCCAGGACTTTCCAAAGGGCGAGGACGGCTCGGAGCAAGGCCGGGTCGAATGGGCGATCGCCTGGCCGCTCTACTCCGACGGCGCGTACTCCTGGTACTGCAACACCATCCCCACGCCTGACGGGGGCACGCACGAACAGGGTTTGCGCGCCGCGCTGACGAAGGGCGTCCGCGCCTTTGCCGAACTGGTCGGCCAGGGCAAGAAGGCCAAGGACATCACGCCGGACGACGTGGTGACCGGCAGCGAGGTGATGCTCTCGGTCTTTGTGCGCGACCCCCAGTTCCAGAGCCAGACCAAGGACCGGCTGACCTCGCCCGAGGCGGCGCGCCTGGTCGAGAACGCGGTGCGCGATCACTTCGATCACTTCCTCACCGACAACCTCGATCGCGGCAAGGCGC
>Ga0268265_10003103_pt1 | contig 12122 bp, 20 predicted proteins | sample KBSSwiS52_FD_190355 | JGI IMG/M metagenome (GOLD analysis project Ga0268265, IMG submission 190355) | Switchgrass rhizosphere microbial communities from Kellogg Biological Station, Michigan, USA - KBS Switchgrass S5-2 (SPAdes) (version 2) | ecosystem: Host-associated > Plants > Roots >... | reverse complement strand
ATAGCGGGCGGTCACGACCGGCACGTCATGCGCGAGGAGCCGCTCGACGCAATCCTCGGGGAAGACCTCGTCGCAGTCGGCGAAGAACAAATAGTCGAAGTCGTGCGCCAGGACGTCGCGGACGATCGTGTTGCGACTGACATCGACGGGAAACGCCGTCGAGGTGATGACCGAGAGCGCCGTGATGCGCTGGGCCTCGGGCAACTGCGCATTGGCGCCCCCGCCGCGCAGCCGTTCCTGGAGCTTGTGGAAGCTGCTCCAGAACTCGGTCGGCGCCGGGAAGCCGTGCGACAAGAGCAGCCCGATCGCCAGCTTCACGCCGTCGCCTTCGCCTTGGCGGGCTTCGCGTCCCCGCGCAGATGCGCCGGCACTTTGATGCCCTTGATCTGCTCCACGACGTCGACGCCGAACTGCGCGACCAGCGCCTGGAGCGCCGCGTCGGCGCTCACCTGCGTCGCCGCCGTGTCGGCCAGGTAGAGGTCGGTTGACCAGGGCGTCGGCCGCCCATCGCCGTCGATCCCGACGACGTAGTCTTGCGGGTTGAGGCCATTGGCGCGGAGAAACGGCACCGCCATCGACAGCGACTCCGCATCCGCGAGCGTCACGTAGGTCAGCCCTTTGGCTTCCCAGGCGTGATGCCGACGCAGCGGCAGGCCGCCCGTCAGGTCGCCGCTCGGTTTGCGATAGATCGCGCGCAAATCCAGTTTCGTGTCGCCGGTCCAGGCGGGATTGAGCGGGATCGTCTTCAGGGGCATGTGACCTCCGGTCACGGGCGCCAAGGGTTACTTCTTGTGATGGCCGCGCGTCGGCGACACTTCATGGAGCACGGTCGGCTTGACGGCCGGCGTCGGCGCCGCGGCCCGCGTCACGGGCGCGGCAAAGCGGGCGCGCACGGGTGCGGTGTCCACGTCGGGCGAGGTCGGCAGGTTGAAGAGCGCACGAACGGCCGCGACCTGCGGGGCCAGCGCCACGTCGAGCGCCTTCAGGTACTGCCCGTCGATGCTCGCGCACGCGCGGGCATAGCTGTCCTGGGCGCCCGCCAAGGTCTTGAGGGCTTCGGTAATCTGCGGATGCTGGGCGCCTTCGAGCGCGCCGGTGTACTGCGGCATGCGGCCATCCTTTCCTAATCAATCGCGGCACGCCGAGGGGGTCGCGGTATACCCGCGCGGACCCTCGGCGCGTCGCCAGTCCCGGTGTTAGACGGTGCTGTTGCTGTAGAGGAACACGCCCGCGCCGCCCCGACCCGAGGTCGTCGCGCCGCCGCGGTATTCCGCTTCGCCCCAGACGCCCGTCGCCACGACTTCAAAGCCGCGCAGCGACGCATCGCGCTCGGCTTCCATCTTGGGCATCGCGCCCTTGGTCGCCAGCGCGATCGCCGACGGGTGCATGACGCAGCCGGCCCACACGGTGGACCCGCTCACGGTCGCCGTCGCCACGTTCGCCGTGACGAAGAGCGACGCGCCGTAGAGATTGCTCGAGACCATGCCCGAGGTCACGACCTGCTGGCCCTGGGGACCGTAGGTGTTGCTCTCGTCGAACACCGGGATCAGCGTCCGCCACTGGAAGGGGTGGAGCACCGTCACGCGGGGGCTGCGCGGAATCGAGTCGATGTCGAGCTGCCCGATCGCCGTGATCAGGAGCGTCGAGGTGATGGCGCCGGTGTTGCTGCCGGTGCTCGAGTTGAAGGCCGAGAAGAGCGCGGCGATGTCCGCGTCCTGCCGGCGCTGGGTCGCTTCGGCGGCCATGCGGCCCACGATCCCGCCTTCGCCGGAGGCCTGCGCGATGGTGTCGCGCGCGGCATCATTGGCCAGGTCGTAGATCGTGAACTTGACGGCGTGCTCCGAGACGGTCACGTCGACCGTGCCGGAGGTGTCGACGGCCGAGTTCGTGGTGAAGTCGCTGCCTTCGGCGATGGCGGTCGAGCTCACCTTGTCGTAGATCGGGAAGCGCGCGGTCAGCGTCGGCAGCCCGGTCAGATCCTTGGAGGCGACGAGGCCGGCGAGGCCGGGGACTTCGGAGAAATACAGCACGCTCTCGGCGTACGCTTCGCGCTCGATGACTTCGACGATGGTCGTCGAGGTGGTTTCAAAAGACATGGAAGGCTCCTACCTAACGGGTGAAGGCTGTGCCCATTTGCAAGGCGTGCGAGCCTTTGCGCCGCAGCTTGAGGGCCGCAATCGCGTCGGGGTCGCCCGCTTGCGCGCGGGTGGTCAGCTCGGTGAGATCGGCCGATTTGGCCGCTCCCTGGGTGGACCCGCCGGAGTTTCCACTGCCGGTCTTGCCGCTTCCGCGGAGAATGCGGTCCCGATTGGGCAACTTCGCGATGAGTTCACCGATCGCCTCGGTGAAGGGGGCCGGGTTGCCGTCCGCCCCCAGAATCCGATCGCCGTTGGGGTATTTCACGACGATGCGATAGCCGAGCGGGTCGCCGTCGGCGTCTTCGACGCTGACGAACTTCCCGAGATAGGCCATGCCGAGATCGACGTCGAGGATGGTCTTCGACGACTCGGCGCCGGAGAAGTAGTCCACGGCGCGCCCGAACTCGGCGGCGACGACGGTGTGCTTGAAGCGGTCGCTGAGCGTGGCGTGCTTGTGGTCGCGCTCCTGGAGCTCGCGGCCGTGCTTGTCGGCAATCTCTTTGCGCCAGGTGTCGAACTCGCCGGCTTTGCGTTTCCGCTCGTCCTCGGCTTTCGCCTGCTGGTCCTTCAGCGCGGCGTATTCCGTGCGTTCGTCGTCGGACATGCCGCCGGCTTTCAACCGTCGCAGCTCTTCTTTCAGCTTGTCGCGGGCCGCGAAGGCTTGCTTCGCTTCCGCTTGGAAGAAGGCCGCGTCGTCTTTCGGGTCGGGCGCCGGGGCGATCGGGTCGACGATGGGGTCCGCCATCAGAGGGTGCCTGCTTTCAGGCGCTGATCCAGCGCCTCGGAGACCGCGTCCGTGATCGCTTGTTCGTCCTCATCCGAGACGCCGAAAAAGTGTCGCGTCGGGTCGTTGTAGATCGCTTTGTCGGCCGCGCCCAGCGACCGGCTGTTCTGGATGAACGTGCCGCCCGAGGCGCCGCCGCCCTGGCTGATGAAGGTGATCTCGGCGGAGAGCGGGGTCGCCGCGGTCACCTGCATGTCGTTGAGCATCCGGCCGGAGACGGTGAGATCGACGCGGCTGTGGCCGAGCGCGGCGGTCTTCTTGGCCGCATAGCCGGCGCTATAGGGCGCGAAGCTGGCGCCGTCGACGCTCTGGCCCGCTTCCGTTCTCGTACGGATGCGGCGGACGAGCAGGTCGCCGACGTCGCGCATGTCCTCGGCGCTGAGGTCGATCAGATCCACCAGCGAGCCGAAGTCGCGCGTCACACGCACTTGCATTTACGCGGGCTCCAGTTCGCGGGCCGCGAAGCTCGCGTAGGTCACGTCCTGATCGACGATGGCCCGCAGTTCCTTGTCGAGCCGCGAGACGCGCATCCAGGTATGGCGGCAGTTGTACCCGCCCCCGTAGGCCATCACCGGATCGAGCTGCCCGTTGTCCATGTCGTCGATGCGCCCGCGCGAGTAGACCTTCCCGACGCGGTCGGCGCAGAATTCGCGCGTCTTCTGGTCGTTCGGTCCCGCGTAGAGAAACGGCTCGTCGTCCTCGCCCGTGGTCCCCAGTTGCCCGACCTGCCGGCTGTAGGTCGAGACGCCGGTGTCGTAGATCGTGCGGGCCTGCTTCGCGCTGATCTCCAGCGCATCGGCGATCGTGTCAATCAGGTCGAGCACGGGCCTGGCGCCGAGCACGCCGTCGACGACTGCGCGCCACACCGTGGCGGCGGCCTGTTCCCCGACCTGCACCAAATCCGCGAGCCGCAACTGTTTCAACGCCGCGAGGGCCTCGACGTCATACGCGCCGAGCGTGGCCGCGTCGAGCGCGGCGCCATCTAAGACCGAGGCGGCGAGCCGGTCGAGCGGGTCATTGACCGCCGTGGCGGCGAGCTCGACATAGCCGGCCTGGACGAGCGCCTTCGCGATATCCGTCTTGAGCCGGAGCGCGAGGGCGAGGCTCGTGCGCGTGGCGACGAGGCGGCCGGTCGGGTCGGTCTGGATCCGCCGGATCAGCGTGCGCAGTTTCGCGTTGAGCAGCGCGAGCACCGGCTGCAGGTCGGCGGCGAACTCGGCCGTGAGCGCGTCCATCAACTGGGCGCTCTGGACCGCGGCGGCTTGCAGTTGGGGGCCGGGCATCTAGTTCCGCTTCTCCCGGTTCGAGCCGTCCCACGCGTAGGTGGACGTCGTGTCGACCGCCGTGCCCGACGTCTCGCCCCAGTCGCCCTGCGCGCCCGGCGGCAGAATCACCGTCGAGTTGTACCCGCCGCGCGTCTCGGCCGTGCGCGCCTTCACCAGTTCCGTGTGCCACGCCAGCGCCAGCCAGCGCCAGAACCACGCCCGCGCGGTCTGCACCAGCGCGAACAACACGACGACGATCCAGCTCACGACGAGGAGGGTGGTCATCATGGCTTCTCCGGCAACGGCACCGTCCCGTGCAGCCGCTGCTTCGCGTCGAGCCGAAGACGCGCGTCCGTTCGGAGCCGCGTCGACATGCCGTCGATCTGGGCCTGCTGATCCTTCGGCTGCGCGTCAATCTCCGCGTCGATGACTTTCACTTCCTCGACGCTGATCTCGGGATCGAGCCGCCGCACCGCGCGCTTTTTGATGCGCTGCGTCATGGTGTGCCCGAGGTCCATCGCAATCGCCTGCGCCCAGGAATCGAGCTCGACCCGCAAGTCCGCCAGGAAGAACTCCTCGGGATACTCGACGCTGACTTCCGCCGCTTCGAACGCCGCATCGGCCGCTTCCGGCGTCGGCTCGGTCCACAGAAAGAAAAACCGGGCCAGCGTGAGCTCGGTGTCCTTCAGTGCGGTCGCCAGCCCGAGGAGCATCTCGTTGAGCTCGGTGTACTGGAGGCGGATGGCTTCGGCGGATTCGGCCTGGAGCGAGTCGGACTCGAAGCGCATGTGCGCGGCGCGGTAAATCTCGCGGATGATCTGGGCGATGTTGGCGCGGATGCCCGCGGGGACTTCCATATCGGGCGATTCATATTTGACCTTGCCCGCGACGACCACCGCGCGCTGCGTGCCGAACTCCGCGCCGAGCTGCTTCTTCGCCGCTTCGACGTCGGCATCCGGCAGGCATTCGACGGTCAGGAGCGAGAACGCCTGGTCGCGGAGCACCTGGTCCTCTTCGCTCATGCGGTTGTAGAGCGCCTTGACCATGCGGCCGTTGCTGATCAGCGGGCGCCCGACGAACGGCTTGAGCACCGAGGGCTTGGGCCGGAGCACCACGAACGGCAGCACGCCGAGCTCGGACAAGCCGCCGTCGAGCAGCTCGCCTTTCAGCGAGAAGCGCGCCCAGCCCTCGACATCCCACAGCAGGTACTGCTCGGTGTCATCCGGGGCCGGGTCGGCAATCCCGTTATCCGGGACGGCTTCCCGCAGCTTGATCCCGGTGACGTTGTTGCGCACGGCGCGCCAATCGGGGATCGCGGTCGCGGTGAACGCGGTCAGAAACGGCCGGCTGCGCTGGTCGGCTTTGGCCGGGCCGATGGCTTCGTCGGGCGTGGCGTCCATGAGGATGCCGGCGTGCCCGGCGGCCAGGGCCAAGGCGACGGCCTTGCGCAGAAACCCGGTGATCGTCGTGCGATGGCCGTCGACGTCTTCCCACCAGTCCTGCAGATCGACATTGGTCGTCTGCCGCGAGGGCTCCTGGGTGAAGACGTGCCGGACGTAGAGGTCGATCACCGTCTCGACGTAGTTGTGATACCGCGCCATCTGCTGGCGGCGCGCGTAGTCCTCGTGGAGCTCGTTGCGATACGGCCACAGGTAGCTGCCATCCGCGAAGCCGCCGGTGCCTTCGAAGGCATCGATCAGGAGCGTCCAGTCGGCTTCCATCGCGGCGTAGTCGGGATGCACGCTGTCGAGGGCCGCGGTACGGTCGTCGACGCTCGCGCCCAGGAGGCGCCGGGCGAAGTCCGGCAGCGGGCGATCAGTGTCAGGCATGCGGTCATCAGGGGGGCGAACAGCGGCGGCGCACGGCGTGAGACGGCGCGAGACGGGGGCAGCGTTACCGTAGCGCGGACGCGCGGCGGGCGATAGTGAGCACCGGGAGCGCCTGCAGGGGTCTGCACGATCGATCATCCGCCTGCACGGTCGCCGGCTCGGTGATCCGGATGCCGCCGCCGGGCGTGCGATGGAAGGCGATCGCGCCTTTGGCGAGCCACGTGCGCACGGTGCGTTCGCACACCCGATGCACGGTGGCGAACTCTTTGACGGTCAGCGTGGTCATGGTTCGTCGTCGACACTCGTCACCAGCGCGGCGAACGAGTCGTCGGTCCATTCGGGTTCGACGTGGCCATCGGCCGTGACGCGCACGAAGTCCGGCCGCAACTTCAGCAGGTCGTGCTCGTTCAGCAGCGACAGGGCGTCCCGCATTTCTTGCGCCGTCAGCGTCGGGGGCGCCATGCGTCCTTTTGCCAACTGGTATCGGCGGTAATCGAGGCGAACACGGCCGAGGGTTTCACCACCGGGAAGTCCTTCACGATCCAGTAGCCGGCGGCGTCCGAGACATGGACGAGCAGCTCGTTGGTGTCCTGATCGAGCTCGCCGTTGCGCTTGAAGATCACCTGCTCCAAGTCCGCGATCAGCCGCACGCACGCGGGGTCGATCCGCAGATGATGCCGCCCGTCCATGGTTTCGCACCGCGCGTTGACCGCCGCGACGCGGTCCCGGATATGCGGGTTGTCGTTCGGGACGCACCAGGTCGCGCCCGGGAAGGTTGCTTTGACCACGGCGTGATCGGACGGCCCCGTGGTCTTGCCCGCGCGCCCGGAGGCGTCGCCGTAGAGCCGAACCGGCCCTTTCCAGCCCGCGGCATCGAGCAGCGCCTTCGCCGCCTGCGCGCTCGCCCGCGTGGCTTCGCCGCCGGCAAACTGGACGAAGACTTCCCGCCAGATGCGCGCTTCGGTCCCGACCTGCTGGCCCAGGATGGCGGTCGCCGGCTGGATGTTGAAGTCGAACGAGAGACACACCGGGACCGCGGGCTCGAGCGTGACCGGCTGGACATGGAGGATCCGGCTGAAGGCGTAGTAGGCGCGCCCGGCCAGCGATTCGAAGCTCGCCTCGTATTCCTGCCGATACGCCCGCGGGTCCGTCTGCGCTTTGAGGACCGCCAACGCCTCGTGGTTGATGTGCGGCGCGTCCACCGTCCGGAACTGCCAGGAGGCCCAGCCGGGGACGCCGTCCTGCCCTTTGCGGTAGGCGTCATACAGGTGGTTGAAGCTCTTGGGCGTCCCGGTCAGCAGCGCCCGCCCGGCGGTCGTCAGGAGCGACGGCTGCAGCACTTCCTCCCAGATCCGCGTCCCGTCTTTCCAGTCCTGGAACTCATCGCCGATGATTTTCCGCGGCCCGCGCCCGCGCAGCCGATCCGGCATCTCGACGGACTTGCAGACGAACTTGCAGCCCCAGACCGTCTCCATCTCCATCCGGCTTTCGTTCGGATCGCGCACCAGCCAGGCGCGCGGGACCAAGGCGCGCAGCGGGTTCCACATCAGATCGCGCGCCATGTCGTAGGTCGGCGCGAGATACCAGACCAGGCCGGGCGTGCCGAACTCTTCGAGGGCTTCCGCTTTATCGAGGGTGGTCTTGCCGAACCGGCGGCCGGAGACCAGGACGCGATACTGCGCGGGCGAGGTGTGGACGGCCCATTGGAGGCTGTGCAGATGGATCGCGACGTCGAGCGGCGGGGCGTCAGACGGCGCTGCGATCATCCTTCACCACCCGGAACGCGGGCATCTCGCCGAGATGCTGCAGTTGCGTCGGGGCATCGATCCCGAGCAGCTTGGCGCGGCGGTCGGCCACGCGGATCGCGGCAATGACCGAGCGAGGATCGCCACGGCGGACGGCGGGCCAGAGGCCGAGGATCATCTCGTCGCAGCGCTGCAGCTCCAGTTCGCGGACTTCGACGACGTCGGCGCGCACCTGGTCGCGGTAGTCGAGCAGTTCGGCGTTGACGTCCGCCCAGGCGGTGTTGAGGCTGACGGCCAACTGCTGGGCGATCTGGCGATAGGAGGCGCCGGCTTTGCGCAGGCCGAAGGCGCGGACGCGGCGTTCAGCGATGATCTCGTCCTCGCCGGTTTGCCGCTGCGGGTGTTCGCCACCTATGGCGTTCTCCCGGCGCGCCGTCTTTGGCCCTTTCGGGGGCGTCCTCCGGGTGGCGCGCTTACGGGGCATCGGCCACCGGCGTATACTCGCCGCGAAATGGGGCGGCGCTGACATGCGGCTGATGGCGTTTGCGGGCCTGTCGGATCCCATCCGGGCGCAGACGAAGACGGTCACACGCCGGCGCGGGCGCCGCTGGGCACGCTTGCGCCCAGGCGATTTGGTGCAAGCGGTGGAGCGGGGCCAGTTTGTCCCCGCGGCACAACTCCGGCGCCTCGCGGTCCTCCGAGTGATCGCCGTCCGCCAGGAACGGTTGGACGCCATCACGCCCGAAGAGGTCGAACGCGAAGGCTGCGCCGGCATGGACGTGCCGGGCTTTATCGCCATGTTCTGCGCGGCGTTCGGCGGCCGCCCGGAGGACGACGTTATACGGATTGAGTTTACCTACGCCGCGCATGATACCGGCTCCCCGCCATAGCGAAATCCCTGCACCGCGCGGAAGTGCCCACCGTAGCCGGTGCCAACCTTCCACGCCTTGTCCGTGCCAGCCTTGCGCGCCGCAGCCTTCTGATGGTGCAACGCATCGGCGGCTTTGTTCTGGCCGTAGAGCGCGGCACTGACCTGCCGCCACTTCGGATCACGCCGTAACGCGCGGACGAGGCCGGGGTGCGAGGTATTGAATGCTGTCCGCATCGGTTGCTTGTAGTAGTTCTCGCCCGCGAGCCACAGCCCGCAGACGTGATTGAGGAACCGTAGCCCAATGCCGGCCCCCTGCCACTCGGGCATGACCACCATCCGGCAGGCCCGCGCTTCCTTGCAGCCCGGCCGCGTCGTAAACGCTACGTGCGCGACGGGCTCTCCATTGACGGCGGCAACGTACGGAAACGCGGCAATCGGGCGCGGCAGCTTCAGATAGTGATGCGGCTCAAATGCCGGCCAATAACGCCAGTCCGTCTGCCACACGTCAAGGTCGATAGGGGGGCGTCGCCGAAGTCGCCCCCTAAGGAAGTGGCCCGTGGCCGTGTCGAAAATCCAATCGGGTTCGAGCCAGTCGAGAATGTCGTAGTGGCAGGAGAGCAGCACGGCCTGTCCGCCGGTGCGCCGCCACGCCTTCTGGAACGCCAGCGCGCCAATCTGGGCAATCTGCCGATCGACCACGGAGGAGAACTCGTCGATCACGACGCGGGCCGGCGCGGCGCTGATCACCCGCGCAAGGTCCGCGCGAAACCGCTCGCCGTTGGAGAGCACCGCATACGGGCGCAGCCACGTTGGCACCGACCCGAGGCCCACGGCCGCCAGCGCGCCCGTCACGGCGTTGAAGTCACCCTCCGGCGCGATGGCGTCGACGATCGGCGCGTCGTCGGGCCAGCCGGTCGGTTCGTACATCGCCCCCGGGAAAATCAGCCGGCCGATCGAGGTCTTGCCGCTGCCGCTCGGGCCGACCACGACGCCGACCTTCCAGTCCTCGTCGTCGATCGCCAGATCGGCGTCGAGCCCGAAGTTGGCACCGCTTTCGACGTTAAACAGCGATTTCACGCGGGCCGCACGGTAGCCCATGAAATCCGTGCAGCGATGCGCCACGCGGATCTTCACGTATTGACCACTTTGCACGTCAGCCCGCGGGCCGTCAGATCCTCGTAGACGCGGCGCTGTTCGGCCTCGTCCGCGCACAGCACGATCACGGCCGCCTGCCCGATCGGGACCGTTCGATCCGCCATCGGATCCGCGGCGGGGGGGCCGGCGCCGTCGGTCCGGTTTTGATCGGCCAGGACCGCCGCGAGTTCGTCGAGCCGCCAGAAGGTCGAGAGGTCCAGGTCCGCCACCGCGTCGGCCTGGATCTGGTCGAGGTTCCACTCGGCGAGTTCCGCCGTGCGGTTGTCGAAAATCGCGAGGCTGCGCTTCTGGTCTGCCGTCAACCCTTTGCGCCGCACGGCGACGATCGTCGTGCCGTCGACGTCGACGACCTGCACCTTGGTGATCCCCGCTTCCGCCGCGGCCTCAATCACGCCGTTGCCCGCGAGCACGACGTTGCCCTCGTCAATCACAATCGAGCGCGCGGCGCCGACCTGGTGCAGCGCGTCGACGACCATGCCGATGTTCCGGGGATTGTGCTTGCGGCGGTTCGCGCCGTCCGGCACGAGATGCTTGATGTGCGTCGGGGTTTTCGCCACTACGACGCGCCTGCCGCGGCGTGGCGACTGGCTCCGCGCGTGACCCGGAGCGGTACCACCAAGCAAATCACAGTCTGCATTTATCGAAGCCGCAGCCCCAACCCCGGCCCCACGCCCAACCACGAGAGCGCCCACACCACCGTGACCACCACCAGGATCACCCGCACGACGGTCGCGAGCGGATCCCCAATCGCAAAGGCCACGAGCAACCGATTGGCGGCCCAGAACACCAGACACAAGACGAGCAGCGCGACCAGCAAAGCGAGCAGGCTCATGGTTTGAACACCTTGATCTCGTCGGCTTTCCCACTCGGAAAGAACACGACTTTCCCCGCGCCGTCGGTGACTTGAAACCGGATCGTATGCGCCCCGCCGGTGGCCAGCAGATCCGCGGCATCCGGGTCGTAGTAGACCGTCCCCGCCGCGGCACTCACCCAGCCGAAGTCGCCGGCGGTCGGCACGAGGTCGCCGGTCTGGTTCTTGAGCACCAGGTCGGAGAGGGTCAAGCCGGTCCCGACGAACGCGGTGGCGACGGCGGCGCCGGGGGCTTGCGAGTAGAGGGTGAAGGTGAGGCGGCCGGTCCAGCCTTCGACGACGTCGGTGATACGGCTCATCCGGTGAACTCCAGGGTGCGGGTCGGGTTGGTCGACGTCAGCGTGCGATCCGGGTTCGTGGACTCGACGGTCAAGGCGGCGGTCGTGTTGACGAGCGTGGCAATGAAGACGCCGTCCACGAACAGCGTGCCCTGACTCACGACCTCGGCGCCCTGCCCGAGTTGGAACGATCCGAGTTGCGCGGCTCCGAGCATCTAGGCGCGGTCCTTTTTCCGTCTCGTGTTTGCTTGGTCGTGCAGTTCCGGGTCATGCGCGGCTGGGCGCGCCACGTCGGGGCGCACGATGGCGCCGGTCTCCGGGTGGAACGACCCGCCCTGGGTCAGCCCGTAGCGGTCGGCGATCGTGCGGCGGACAAACTCCAAGGCGCCGAGGGCGGCGAGATGCTGTTGTTGCGCCTGCTGGAGCTGCTGGACGGCACGTTCGGTCTGCTGCGCGTCCTGCACGGCGCGGCGATACATCGCGAGGTCGTCGGGGCTGACGGTCTCCGGCATCAAAGGGTGTCTCCGGCGCGCGCGATCGGCCCAGCCCACATCAGGTGATACTCAAATTCGCATCGATGTTGGCGATCGTGGTCGCCGCCGCGGTCGCCTGCGCGGCGGGCACTTCGCTCGCCTGCATCAGCCCTTTCCAGTAGACCACGACGTCGGCCTTCATCATGGCGATCTTCTGCGCCGTGGTCATTGCGGAGATGTCCAGGCCGCGTTGCTGCGCCACGGCGGCGACGAGGCGCTGGACTTGTGCGTCTGGAATCGTGAGTGAAAGCACGGCCATGCGGTCCCCCTACGGTTCAATCGCGAGTTGCACGGCCGCGCCGGTCGGAAAGATCACCATCAGCCGGGTCTTCCCTGAGCCGTTGTCCTCGGCATAGAGCCGGGCATGGTTGGTCGCGCCCGCGGCCGGGGCGGTCATCTCGGTGAAATCCAGCGCGCCGCCAGTGCCGGCCGATCCTTCAATGGCGAGCACGGCCGCCGCCGCCCGCTTGATCGAGGTATCGAAGGTGCCCCCCGTGGCATTCGACGCGTGAAACGACAGCGGTACGTTCGCGATAATCGGCCCGGCGTTTCCGACGTCGAAATTGGCCCCACTGCCAAACCGCAGATGCCCCGAGGCCACCACGTTGAAGCCGGTAATCACATCGCTGGTCGCATTGATGGCCCCGGTCACT
>Ga0268265_10003101_pt1 | contig 12126 bp, 12 predicted proteins | sample KBSSwiS52_FD_190355 | JGI IMG/M metagenome (GOLD analysis project Ga0268265, IMG submission 190355) | Switchgrass rhizosphere microbial communities from Kellogg Biological Station, Michigan, USA - KBS Switchgrass S5-2 (SPAdes) (version 2) | ecosystem: Host-associated > Plants > Roots >... | reverse complement strand
CCGACGAATTCAAACCCATGCTGCCGATGACCGGCATGCCGTTGTATTCCAAGGGCGTGAACTGATACTGACCGCCGCTAGGCAGGCCGGCGACAAAAATGTTGGCGGCCACCTCACCGCCCCCACCCTCCGCCTTCAAGGCCGGCACGGTGGTGAGAATGTCCGCCGTGCTGTTGGCAGCCAGCTGCTGGAGTTTGTCAGCGGAGATGCTGGTCGCCACCAACGGCGTTTTCAGCTCCGTACGGGCTTTACTCGTACCGGTGACGATAACCGTATCGAGCTGATTGTCCCCGGCACCCGAGTCGTCACTGGCCTCCGCCGCATTCTGTGCCAGGACCGGACTCGCGATCAGGGCGGCCACGATGACGGCCACGGGCGTGCGGCCTGTCAGGACCCTGGCGTCTGTCGCGGCCCTGCCGTTTATCGGCGCCTTGCGGCCTGCCAGGGCCTTGCCGGCCGCCAGGGCCGTGTTATTTGCCACGCCGGTGCCGTCGGCCGCGGCCATGTTGTTTGCGACGCCGGTGCCGGCTGTCAGGGCCGCACGGCCGGAATAGACCTTCGAATTTGCCACTTGTTTTTCCCCCTCTGTACGGTGCGCACGGGGGCTCGCCCCGTCGTACTCGGGCCGATACTAGGGCGCCAAAAACGTTTTTGTCAATTCAGCGCGGCGGGCCATCCGACTTGCGGGGTACCAGCACGACGGGTTCGAGGTAGTGGATATCGGCCGGTTTGGCATCGCCCCGGATCAGCCGCAACAGGCTCTGGCCGATGTGCCGACCATTGTCGAAAACAGCGTGATCAATGGTCGTCAGGGGCGGATCTGAAAAGGCCGAAGCGCTGGAGTTGCCATAACCGGTGATGGAAACCGCCTTCCCCACTTCGATGTTGCGCTCCCGACACGCCGCAATGGCCCCAATGGCCATGGCATCCGTGGCACAAACAATCGCCGTGGGCGGTTGCGCCGACACGAGCAACGATCGGCACAGGGCATACCCGCTCACCTCGGTGAGATCCCCGTTCAGCATCAACAGCCGATCGAGTTGAATCCGATGCTTCGCGAGCGCCCGGCTGTAACCCTTCTCACGGAGCCGGGCAAACGTGTATTCCAACGGCCCGTTGAGCAGCGCGATGCGCTCGTGCCCGAACTCGATCTGGCGCAAAGTCGCGAGATAAAAGGCTTTTTCGTTGTCCGTATCCACCCACGCATACGGCTCGTCGGACTCGGTCCGCCCGTAGGTCACAAACGGCAGCTTGGCCGCGCGCGCCAGCTCCACCCGCGAGTCGTTGACCCGCGTACGAACCAACAGCAAGGCGTCCACCCAACCGCCCTTGATGAAATTCTCATAGAGCGCAGTCTCCCGGACCAGGTCGTTGCGCGTCTGCATGCTGGCAATCAGCGAGTAGCCGCCGGTCTCGAGCTCCACTTCCACGCCACCCAACAGGCTGGAAGCGACAGAGTCGACAAACCTGACTCCGTCCGTGGCCGCGGGCAGGATGACGCCCACCATGGAAGTCTTCCCCGATTTCAGGCGCCGGGCGCCGGGGTTCGGGCGATAGCCGATCTCCTTGGCGCGCTTGAAGACCCGCGCCTTGGTCTCCGGCGCCACATCGTCGTAATCGTTGAGCGCACGGGACACCGTGGAGATGGACAGTCCCAGATCCTGGGCTAATTTTACTATTGACATGAGTTTGACAAAAACGTTTTTGGAGCCCTACTCTTCGCCCCCTGCGCGAGTTGCGCGAGGGGGCGGATGAAACAGGTCAGGCTCGACGAGCGAGCCCGTGAGATATTAATTCGGAACGACCGGGGCGGATACACAGTGCCGAACGGCCGGGTGTATCCCTTCCAATGGAACTGGGATTCCGCATTCGTCTCGCTGGGGTTTGCTGCCATGGATCTCGATCGCGCCTGGCGCGAGCTCGAGACGTTGTTCGCAGGACAGTGGCCGGACGGCCTGCTGCCGCACATCATTTTTTGGCAGGACGACGCAGGTTATTTTCCCGGGCCGGCCGTATGGGCTACCGGCCGGATTCCGCCGACATCCGGGATCACCCAGCCCCCTATCGCAGCCAGCGCGGTTCTCGCCCTGTGGAAAGCCGGCGACCCGCAATGCTACCGGTCGCACCTGGAAAAGCTGTTTCCGAAGATCCTCGCCTGGCATCGCTGGTTCGCCCAGATCCGCGACCCGAGCGGCGAGGGCCTCGCCGTCATCGTGCATCCGTGGGAATCCGGGCGGGACAACTCACCGGAGTGGGATCTGCCGGCGCAGAAGGTCGACACGTCGAATATCGGCACGTACGAGCGGCGTGACACGAACCATCTCGATGCGAGCATGCGCCCCACGCAGTTGGACTACGACCGCTACTACGCGCTGGTCCAATTCGGCCGCGCGCTCGGCTGGGACCAGAAGCGCATCGGCCAACAGAACCCGTTCCGTGTCGTCGACGTCGGAACGACCATGATCCTGTTGCGCGCCAATCGCGACCTGCTGGAGCTTGCGCGGGAGCTGGGCGAGACCCAAGCGGCCGAGGAACTGCAACAACAGATCGAGAAGGCGGAAAAAGGCGTTTCCTGGCTGTGGAATGAGCAGGTCGGAGCCTACTGTTCCCGCGATGTCATCACGGGCTACTCTTCCGGCAAGGTTACCAGCGCCTCGTTCCTGTCGTTCTACGCGGGCATTCGGCATTCAGGGCGGGACCGACGTCTGTTACAGCATCTCGAGCGGATCGCCAGGCGGGTGAAATACATGGTGCCCAGCCTCGATCCGGACGATCCGGCGTTTGATTCTCTGCGCTACTGGCGCGGGCCGGTATGGGCCGTGATCAACTTCCTCGTCAGCAGCGGTCTTTCCGCGGCTGGACACACGAGTTGGGGCCAGCGGCTCCGCGATGACACGCGCACGTTGATCGAGCAGGGCGGGATGTACGAGAACTTCTGCCCGCTCACGGGCCGGGGTGTTGGGGGGGACGACTTCTCGTGGACAGCGGCAATGTGGCTACACTGGGCCAGAGATCAAACACAGCATCCGTGAGTTATCCGTGGCAACTCATCGGGTTGCTGTGGATGGTCGCGTTTCTCAACTCTGCCGACCGCTCCGTGATCTTCGCGGTGATGCCGCAGTTGCGGACAGAGTTCCAGCTCACGGATACGCAGCTCGCGCTGATCAGCTCGGTGTTTTTTTGGATCTACGCAATCGCGGCGTTTCTGTCCGGACGTCTGAGTGATACAGCCCGCCGCTCAACGGTGGTGGTCGGAGGGCTCGCGTTCTGGAGTGTTGCCACCGGCGTCGCGTCCCTTTCAACGGGCTTTGCGATGTTCATTGCGCTGCGCGGCTTCGTTGCCCTGGGCGAGTCGACCTACTACCCCGCGGCAACGGCCCTCATCAGCGACTGGCACACACGCGCCATGCGCAGCCGCGCCCTTTCGCTCCATCAAACAGGTGTATTTGCCGGCGCGGGCCTCGGCGGCTACATTGCCGGTGAAATCGCTGATCGGTTTGGATGGCGAATCCCGTTTGTGGTGTTCGGCGGAGTCGGCCTTCTGTTGGCCGCGGTGCTCTTCCGGTTATTGCGCGACAGAACTGTCGAACGCACAGCCGTCGCTGCCAAAACAAACGGCCTGTTGCTCGGACCCTCGGCGTTGATGTTGTGTGTCGTATTTTTCCTATGCAACGGCGCTGCCACGGGCATCACCGTCTGGGCGCCCACCTATGTGCACGATGTCATGGGAATGAACCTGGGAAGCTCCGCCCTGTACGGTGCGGCCAGCATCAACCTGGCCGGATTTCTCGCCGTTCCGTTTGGTGGCCTGTTGGCGGACTGGCTGGCGGGACGTTCTGCCATCGGCCGGTTCTATGCCTTGATCATCGGCCTCGGCATTGCGGCCGTCTGCCTGGTGCCTTTCGCATTCGCCAAATCGGCGGCGATGGTTGGTTTGGTGTTACTTTGCTCCAGCATCGGCAAAGGCCTGTTTGACGGGTGCATCTACGCTGCGATGCACGACGTAGTCCCACCGCAATCACGCGCAACTGCGGTGGGCCTCATGACCATGTTGGGCTTCTTTGGTGCCGGCCTGATGCCACTGCTGGTCGCGCAGTCCGCCAGCCTCTTCGGGATGGCCGCGGGCCTCGCTTCGCTCGCCGTGCTCTACTTCCTTGCCGTGGGCATTCTGCTGGCCACCCGCGGCGCAACCCGGACCGCGGTGTTGCAAACTCGTCAGCTCGAGGCATGACCATGACACTTCCGAAACCAGCAGCCCTGCTGCTGGAAGCACCGAAAAAACTCGCTTATGAGCCGTTAACGCAGGCACCGCTCGGACCAGAGGAAGTTCGGATCCGTACACTGCATTCGGGTGTCAGCGCAGGTACCGAGCTGTCGCAGTACCGGGGCACCAATCCATTCATGCACGTTCAGTGGGATGCCAACCTGCGGCTGTTCCGCAAGGGCGACGGCCCCAGCTGGCCGTATCCGGTGCGCAACCTCGGATACGAGGAGGTTGGCGAGATCATCGAGGTCGGCCGTACAGTCAGTGCCGTTAGGGTCGGTCAAAGAGTATTCGGGACTTGGGGGCACCGGACCCATCATGTTGCGCCTCAGGATTACGCGCTCGACAGGCTGATGCCTGACGGTGCGGACCCCCGCATTGGTATTTTCTCCCACATCGGGGCTGTCGCGTTGAATGGCGTGCATGATGCGGCCGTCCGCATGGGTGATCTGGTGGTGGTGTTTGGTCTGGGCGTGCCGGGGCAGATTGTTGCTCAGGCTGCGCGGGCTTCCGGTGCAACAGTGGTTGGTGTCGACCCCGTGCAGGCGCGCCGGGATATGGCGCTGAAGCTCGGTGCGGATCGAGTGCTCGATCCAACCACTACGCCGATCGCCGAGACCATCAAGACCGAAACGGGTGGCCGCGGCGCTGACGTTTGCATTGAGGTGTCGGGCGCAGCCCCCGCGTTGTCCGAAGCGATTCGCACTGTGGCGTATTCCAGCCGAGTGGTCGCCATGGGGTTCTTCCAGGGTGAAGTGAAGGGGCTGCAGCTCGGCGAGGAGTTTCACCACAACCGGATCGAGCTGATCTGCTCGCAGATTTCAGGTGTGGCGCCGGCAGCGAGCCATCGCTGGAGCAAGTTGCGACTATGGCAGAGCGCCATTCGCCTCCAGCACGAAGGCCGGCTCAACCTGACCCCGCTGATTTCCGACGACGTGCCGTTTGAAGGCGCTTTGCAGCTTTTCGAACGGCTCGACCGAGGAGATCCCGCGATCCTCCAGTCGATGTTGAGCTTCGGAGCGAGCGCATGAGCACAGTCGACGCTGAGCTTCGGAGTAAGCGCATGGACACAGTCGATGTTGGGCTTTGGAGCGAGCGCTCGAGCAGCCTCGCGACCAGGCACCTGAGCCCCCTCTTGTCGAGCCGAGGAGCGGGGCACATGCAGCGCACGTGGGGGGCCTCGTGAACAAACTGCGAGTTGGCATTCTGGGCACCGGCGGAATTGCCGCGCGCCACGCGGGCGCCGTGGCCGCATTGCCGAAGCACTTGCAGTTGGTGGCCTGCTGCGGACGCGACGCACGGCGCGTAGGCGATTTCGCCGCGAAATTTGCCGTTTCCCCATACGTCGACTTCGACCAGATGCTCGCAGAGCAACGCCTCAACCTGTTGATTGTCGCCCTTCCCCCATACGCGCACAGCGGTCAAGTCGAAAAGGCAGCGGCGGCAGGAGTCCACCTGCTCGTGGAAAAACCCATCGCACTGACAATGGACCGCGCCCTGTCCATGGTAAGCGCCGTCAAACGCGCAGGTGTGATTGCGGCTTGCGGCTTCATGTATCGCTTCGGTGATGCGGTGCTGCGCTGGGACGCGCAAGCCGTGGCAGGAGCCACCGGCCGCACCGGCATGTTTGTGGGCCAGTTTCACTGCAATGCCCTGCACGCCGACTGGTGGCGCGAGCAGGGCAAATCCGGCGGACAGATGGTCGAGCAGTTGATTCACATTGTCGACCTCGCACGCCACCAACTCGGCGAGCCGCAATCAGTGTACGCCCGAGGCAGCAACTTCTTCCATCGCGGCGTGGACCGCTACGACAGCGACGACATAAGCGCCATGATCCTCGGTTACGACGACGGACGCGTCGGTGTGCTGAACGCAACCAACGGCGCGATTCCCGGTAAGTGGGAAAAGAGTTGGCAAGTCATCGCTGAACGCATGACCGGCCAGTTCACGGGCTGGAATACCGGCACGCTGACGCGCACCCAGGGTGACGCGTCGGTCGACCGAATCGACACGCAAACCGATGTGTTCGTTTCCCAGCTGTCAGACGTTGTATCCGCCATCGCCTCAAACCGCCAACCCCGAGTCCCCCTCGACGACGGCGCACACACGCTGCGCATCGTGCTCGCCGCCCGCGACTCCATCGCCCAACGGCGTGAGATCCGCCTGTGAATTTCGACCCGGTAACCCGCAGCCTACTCGCCGCCGGAATCACCCTCAGCGATCTGGCACCCATCGTCGACGGGCAACCGACAGCTGCCACCGAACCCACAGTTGCGATTTCAGCAGGCGGCTGGACGCTCAGCTGGGGTCCTGTCACCTTGCAATTGCAAATGACACCCGATGGACTTCGCTTGGACCTGACTCTCGAGTCCACGGCCGCCGACCTGCGTCCCCACTCCTTTGGAATTCGAATCGGGCGCACCGAGGGCGTGTCACGCTATCTGCGCAACGGCTATACGAGTTGGGACGGTAGCTATTTCGTCGATCCGGGTCCAGAGGTGCAGACCGGTTACGGCATGACGGCGTTGCTGAGCCAATCCGGGCAGACGGCCGTGTTAGGTTTCCTGCGTCACGACCGCTTTCAAAACCGCCTGCGCTTCTCCTTCACCAATGGCACGCTGTCCATCGACGTTGAGACGCTAACGGACGGTGTCGCCCACGACGGCAGAATCCAGGCCGAGCCACTCACCTTGTTGGCCGGCACCGGCGTAGAGGAAACGCTCCGGAGCTGGGCTCGCCACGTGGCCGCGGCTTCTCCACTACCCCCACGCATCCGCGACAAACGCATAACAGGCTGGTGCTCCTGGTACAGCCTGTACGCCTCCATCAGCGAGCCCGTACTGCGGGAGCACCTCCACGCAGCAGCTCGATTCCGTGACAACTACCGCGTACCGTTCGAGGTCTTCCAGATCGACGACGGCTTCACCCCTGAGATGGGTGACTGGCTGGACGTAAAGCCTCTGTTCCCGCGCGGCATGGGCCCGTTACTCACTGACATCCGCGAAGCCGGCTTCGTGCCCGGTCTCTGGATTGCGCCCTTCATGGTGGGTAACCGCAGCAAGCTGTACGCAGCCCACCCGGACTGGGTCGTCACCGACCGCACCACCGGCAAGCCGCTCGCGCCGATGAAATTCTACGGTGAATTCCGGTGGCACAAGCGAAGCGAGGAATACTACATCCTCGACATCACGCACCCCGACGCCGAAGCGTACATCCGCAACGTGTTCCGAGTTTGGACCCGCGAGTGGGGCTGTCGTTATTTCAAAACGGACTTCATGTACTTCGGTTCGGAGTTCGGGCCGGAGCAGGCACGTTGGCACCAACCCGGTTTGTCGCGCATGGCGATCTGGATGCGGATGGCGCGGCTCATTCGCGAAGAGATCGGGGATTCGTTGTGGTTGGGGTGCGGGGGGCCCATCTGGGCGCCCATCGGATTGATGGATGCGGTGCGCATCGGGCGCGATGTTGGAGTGAGTTGGAAGGGAAATCACTCAGCCGAGTCGCTGTTGCGCGATCAGACATCGCGCAATTTCGCCAACGGGATCTTCTGGCAGGCAGATCCGGACTGCATCCTGTTGCGCAGTCGCTTTCACGAGTTGACCGACGGAGAAGTCCGGTCGCTCGCGTTGTTCGCCGGGTTATCCGGCGGGTTGCTCATGACGAGCGATCAGCTCGACGAAGTGAGCGAAGAGCGCCGCCAACTACTGGCGCAGCTCATCGGCGACGGCACGACGCACACCTGCAACTTCCCACAGCTCGGTCAGGGCGACAGCGTGCTGGTCCAACAGGTGACACAAAACGACGGCACCGTCCTGACCCACGTCTTCAACACCGGCGACCACCGCGCCGACCGCTCAGTGCCGGGCCGAGACGCACCGATCACCATCGCGCCCCACGAGTCGCACTTGCTGACAGCTGAGTAGCTGCGCGTGCCGCTGCCCTCGCCTCTTTGGCGGCAGGCGCCGCCATGGCCGAATATGGCCGATAACCCTTGCAGCCTCCCTTTTGGCCGATAAATGGCCGATAACCCTTGCAGCCCTCCCTTTTGGCCGATAAATGGCCGATAACCCTTGCAGCCCTCCCTTTTGGCCGATAAATGGCCGATAACCCTCGCCGGCCCTCCTTCCAAGGCCGATTATCTGGCCGATAAATCCAACTAGATGCGCGAGCCGCGCTCCTTCTGCCACTTCTCCAATTGCTCGAGCTCGTCCGCCGTAGCCTCTTCGGCGAGCGATGGGCCTTTGGGCGAAGACGCATTGGCCTTCCCAAGCGCATGCCCCAGAGCACGCTGCAGCTTGTGCGCGGCACCCTCGATTGCCTCGAGAACTGTCGGCGCCTCATTGGACGCCGCCACCTGACCCAACCCCGCCGGGCGGGCCTCCATGACGCACCGCTTGTCCTTAGCGCCGTGCTTGCCGCCGGCCTCGTCACTCAAGAACACTTCTACCCGGGTGATCCTGTCCGCGAAGCGGTCCAGGGCGTCTTCGACGATCGATTGCACGCGCGCGTGGAGCGTCTCATCGCCCGTAATATGGTGGTCTGAATTGACTATTACTTGCATAGCGTCTCCTTAGGCTCACTGCAGCTTCGCAACCGTCATGCCCACTCATGATGATCGTGGCCGAGGTACAGTCATGCAAGACCCATAAGTATTGAAAAATATGACCGATTTTACGGAGCAGGAGATCGCGGCCATCTACCGCGTCGTCGCGTTGCGCAGGGACATGCGCCACTTTCTCCCCGACCCTCTGGACGAAGCGCTGGTCGAGCGCCTGTTGGCTGCCGCACATCTCGCCCCCAGTGTCGGATTCATGCAACCTTGGCGCTTTATCCGCGTCCGCAGTCCCGACATCCGCCAACAAATTCACACCCTGGTCGACGCCGAGCGCCGCCAGACTGCGAATGCGCTGGGCGAGCGTGAAGATGAATTTATGCGGCTCAAGGTAGAAGGCATCCGCGAATGTGCCGAGGTGCTGGTCGTAGCACTGACACACGACCGCGAGCGTCACATCTTCGGACGCCGGACCATGCCGGAAATGGATCTCGCCTCCGTGGCGTGTGCCATCCAAAACCTGTGGCTCGTTGCACGAGCCGTGGGTGTTGGTATGGGTTGGGTGTCACTGTTTGATCCGGAACAGCTCGCGCAACTGCTGAAGTTGCCCGCCGGCAGCCGGCCGATCGCCGTATTGTGTCTCGGCCATGTACCGGAGTTCTACAAGAAGCCCATGTTGGAGGAAACACAATGGGCCGAACGCATGGACCTCAGCACCCTGGTGCAGACAATCTAGCCCCGGCTCCCCGAAGCGGTCACGAACTCCAGCATCCGTTGACTTGGCGAGCTCATCCGCCGACCGCACCAGGCCGCCCGTGCGCGATTTGCCCCCTTGCAAGGCAAACGACCTCCGGCGCACCTAAGCGCGCGAAGCGAATCCCCGCAGCACCGCGAACTCGTCCACCCCAGCCCGGTCCGAGCGCAACGAATTGACCTTCGCCGCCGGATCGGGATAACCCAGCGCCATCCCGCAGTAGATCATCTCATCCTGCGCGAGACCGAAATGCGCCTTCAGCGGCCCACGCAGCGCCGACCACGACTCCTGCATACACGACCCCACCCCCCGCTCCGTAGCCGCAAGCGCAATCGACTGAATCAACATCCCCAGATGCGCCCACTGCGCATGCCCCATGCGCTCCTCAATCACAAAAAACAACCCCACCGGCGCCCCGAAAAACTGGTAGTTCCGGGCCCATTGAGCCAGCCGCCCCTGCCGGTCGCTCCGCGGGATCCCCAGCAGCGCATACATGTCCTCGCCCAGTTTGTACCGCCGGGTCCGGTACGGCTCCCAAAGGTTCGCCGGATACACCGGACGCCCATCCGGTGAATCCGGTGCATAGGTAGCCCCCGACGCGGCCGCAAGCCGAACCACCGCCTCGCGCTCCTCCCCGGCTACCGCAATGACCCGCCAAGCCTGGAGATTTCCCCCCGACGGCGCCCATCGCGCCACGTCCAGGATCTCCCGAACCAGCCCCTCCGGCAGGGCATCCGGCAGGAACTGCCTGATGGAAATGCGTTTTTTGAGCGCCTCGGTCACCGTCATATTGAAACTGCCTCTCGAACCTACTCGCTGGTAGGATACTCGCCGGTAACAACGCAACGAACGGAAGATCACGATGACCCCTCCTTCAGGCGCAGCCGCAGCGTCCCTCAAAGCGGCCCCCAGCTCAGCAGCTCCCGCCCGCCCGGCGTTCGGCACCGTTTTGGCCCCCACCATGGTCGTGGCCAAGTACCGCGACGGAAAGTGGTCCCAGATGGAGGCCCGCCCCGTAGGAACGCTCGATATTCACCCTGCCGCGCACGTCCTGCACTACGCGAGCACCTGCTTCGAGGGCTTCAAGGCCTATCGCTGGGCCGATGGCAGCATCAACGTCTTCCGCATGGATCGGCACATTGAGCGCATGAGGCAAAGCGCCCGCGCGCTGGTCCTGCCTGAGCCGGACGCAGCTCAATTGGCGCAGATGATCCGCGTTGCTGTGGACCAGAACCGCAAGGATGTTCCGGAAGCTCCAGGCGCCCTGTACATGCGACCCCTGCTGTTCGGAACGACTCCGAACATCGGAGCCGCGGCAACGCCGGCGGATGAAGCCACGCTGGTGGTCCTCGCCAGCCCGGTATGGGACTACTTCGCGGGTGGCATGAAGCCGCTGCGCATCTATGTTGAAGACGTGAACTCACGCACCGCCACCCAGACAGGGCGCGTCAAAACCGGCGGCAACTACGCGGCGGCTCTCGGCCCGACGCTGGAAGCACGCAAGCAATTCAAGGCCGACCAGGTGTTGTTTGCTCCGGGCGGCGAAGTGCAGGAAACCGGTGCTGCCAACTTCCTTCTGATCAAGAAGGGTAAGATCCTGACCCGCAGCCTCGATTCAACCTTCCTCCACGGCGTGACCCGCGATTCGCTGTTGACGATGGCGCGCGACGACGGCTATTCGGTTGACGAGCGCGTGTTCAACGTGTCCGAAATGCTCGAATGGAGCAAGGACGGCGAAGCCGCTCTGTCCGGGACCGCCGCGGTACTCGCGGGTGTCGGCGTGCTCATACACCACGGCAAGGAGTATCAACTCTCCGGCGGCGAAGTGGGCCCCACGACCCAGGAGCTGCGCCAGAAGTTGGTTTCCATCCAGAAGGGCGAGATCGCCGACCGGCACGGTTGGATCACCCAAATCTGAAACTTTTTCTCCAGAATTCTGGAGCTTCGCTTGCAGTCGGATCGCTAGCATCCCTCCTCACAATGAGTGAGGAGGGACTGCGATGTCGGCATCCAAAATGAGTCTGGCCCGTGCGGGCTGCATGGCACTGGCCTTTGCCTGCGTGATTGCGGGCGGCGGCACCGCGTTGGCGGATCCGCAAGGTCACGAACATGGCGGTGACCGCCCCGGAGAGCAACACGAGCAGCACGGTCCCCCACCGGGTGCTCACGGCGAACCGCATCCAGGTCCGCGCGGTTATCAGCGCGCCCCCGAGCCGCACGGCTGGAACGAGCGCCCCAAGACCTTCGACAAGCCAACTTATCAACACAACTTCCAGGCGGCCCGCAGCTTCAAGGTAGGTCCCTACCATCGGCCCCATGGCTGGACTGCACACCACTGGGGATTCGGACAGATCCTGCCCCGCGCCTATTGGGCGCCCGAGTACATTCTGTCGGACTACTGGCTCTTTGCCCTGGAAGTGCCGCCCGCCGGCTATGAGTGGGTGCGTGACGATTCGGACGCACTGCTGGTGAGCACAGACACCGGAGAGATACTGCAGGTCGAATACGGCGTATTCGGCTGACAGACCGTGGCCTGCAAGGCCAGGGTTAAAGGCC
>Ga0268265_10003097_pt1 | contig 12136 bp, 8 predicted proteins | sample KBSSwiS52_FD_190355 | JGI IMG/M metagenome (GOLD analysis project Ga0268265, IMG submission 190355) | Switchgrass rhizosphere microbial communities from Kellogg Biological Station, Michigan, USA - KBS Switchgrass S5-2 (SPAdes) (version 2) | ecosystem: Host-associated > Plants > Roots >... | reverse complement strand
CTCCTCAACCCGCAACCACCGACGCTAACGCCATGGCACCGACACTCCGTAAACGCGTGCTCATTCTCGATGACAATGTCGACGCCGCGAAAACGCTGGGGCATCTGCTGACACTAATGGGCCACGATATCGTGCTCGCGCATACGGGGCTCGATGCAGTCAGCATCGCTCAAGAATTTCACCCACAAATCGCCTTGCTCGATATTGGTCTGCCCGATATCGATGGCCATGAAGTCGCCAGACGAATCCGGCAGGCCAATCTCGATACGCTGCTGGTCGCGGTCACCGGCTGGGGCGCAGAGGCCGATCGCGAAAACTCGTTGAAAGCGGGATTCGATGTGCATCTCACCAAACCGGTTTCGCTGACCGAAATCAATGCGCTTCTATAGCGTGTCAATGATGCATAATTTGCTAATCCCGCCCGTCGTACCGATCAGAGGTCACCATGTCCGTATCGCTCGATCATTCTCCGCTGTGGCAACCCAGCGCCGAGCGCGCCAATAGCAGTTTGCTCGCGCGTTTTATCGAGGTTGCGCAACACCACAGCGGACAACGCTTCGATAATTACGAACAGCTGTGGCAATGGTCGGTCGATAACAGCGAGCAATTTTGGACACTGCTGTGGTCATTCTGCGGTGTCCGTGGCGAACGCGGCGCGCGGGTGCTGATCGACGGCGACAAAATGCCCGGCGCGCAATGGTTTCCCGATGCCACATTGAATTTCGCCGAGAATTTATTAGCGCCGCGCGACCATGAAGCGCATGACGCTTTCGTATTCTGGGCCGAAGACAAATTCAAACAACGCGTCACGCGCACGCAATTGCGCCAACAAGTCGCGCAATTAGCCGCGGCATTACGCGCGCATGGCATTCAAGCCGGCGATCGTATCGCGGCCTATCTGCCGAACATGCCGGAGACCGCCATCGCGATGCTCGCCGCCAGTAGCATCGGCGCGGTGTTCACGTCGACCTCACCCGATTTCGGCATTCAAGGCGTCGTCGATCGCTTTGGGCAAACCGAACCGCGCATTTTGTTTGCCGTCGAGGGTTATTGGTACAACGGCAAATGGATCGACTGTCGCGCGAAATTAACAGATATCGCCGCGCAATTACCTTCGGTCGAGCGCATCGTGTTGGTGCCGTTCGGCAATACCGAACCCGCCAGCGATCAGATCGCGCAGGCGATCACGCTGCCCGATTTCATGGCGTCATTTCGCGCGGTCACCACCACCGAATTCGCACAACTGCCGTTCAATCATCCGCTTTATATTTTGTATTCATCGGGCACTACCGGCGCGCCGAAATGCATAGTGCACAGCGCCGGCGGCATTTTGCTGCAGCATTTGAAAGAGCAACAATTGCACGGCGATGTGCGACCGGGCGATCGCTGGTTTTATTTCACCACCTGCGGTTGGACCATGTGGAATATTTTGATTTCGGGTCTGGGGTGCGGTGCCACGGTATTGCTGTATGACGGCGCGCCGTTGTTGCAGGAAGGCCGGCTATTATTCGAGTTGGCGCAGACCGAGCGCATGACGCACTTCGGCACCTCGGCGAAATTCATCGACGCGCTCGCTAAATCCACGTTCATTCCAAAAAATGAATTCGATCTTTCCAGCATTCGTGTACTGCTCTCCACTGGCGGACCGTTGGTGCCGGAAAGTTTCGATTATGTGTATCGCCATATCGGCAGCGACCTACAGTTGTCATCGATTTCCGGCGGCACCGATATCTGTTCGTGTTTCGTGCTGGGCAATCCATTACTGCCGGTCTGGCGCGGCGAAATTCAATGCCGTGGCCTCGGCATGGCGGTCGCGGTATTCGACGAACAAGGACACACGCTGCGCCGCGAAAAAGGCGAGCTGGTATGCACACGACCATTTCCGGCGATGCCGATCGGCTTCTGGAACGATGCGGATGGCAGTAAATATCACGATGCCTATTTTGCGCGCTTCGACAATATCTGGTGTCACGGCGATTTCTGCGAAATCACCGAACACGATGGCTGGATTATTTATGGCCGCTCCGACGCAACGCTGAATCCGGGTGGCGTCCGCATCGGCACGGCGGAAATTTATCGACAGGTGGAAAAGTTACCGGAGGTTTTCGAATCCATCGCCATCGGCCAACAGTGGCCACCGCAAAAATCTGTCACCGAGCAAGGCGGCGATGTGCGCGTGGTGCTATTCGTTAAATTGAAAGAAGGTCTGACGCTCAACGATGAATTGCAGCAGCGCATCAAACAGATGATTCGCGACAACACCACACCGCGCCATGTGCCGGCCAAAATTATTCAGGTCAGCGATATTCCACGCACCAAGAGCGGCAAAATTGTCGAACTCGCGGTGCGCAATGTCGTGCATAACCAGCCGATAAAAAATATCGAGGCATTGGCGAACCCCGAGGCGCTGGAATTATTTCGCAATCGACCGGAGCTTAATTGAGTTTCGCAGCGCAGCGGTTTTTCCGCTCTCGCTGCGGGAGGGGAATGTAATTAGCGATCTCCGAGATAGCGCTGCATTTCGGGTGTATAAAAAGCATTAAATCCAGCGCCGTCGCGCACAATGAAATACGCCGCCAGATGATGCTCGCGCGCAAACGCGAGCCCCGCTTCGGGACCCAACACTTCCAGCACTGTGTCGTAGCCATCCGCCAACGTAGCAGTGGCGGTCACCACCGTTACCGACGCGAGTTTATGGGCAATAGGCCGACCTGTGCGTGGATCGATGGTATGCGAATAGCGCACGCCGTCCTGCTCGAAATAATCGTGATAGTCGCCCGCCGTGGTAATGCCGATGCCACTCCCTGTCAGCGTTTGTTGTGTGGGAACAACACCGTCACCCGGCTTTTCGATGCCGATGCGCCACGGCTTCCGCTCCGCGTTTTTTCCGATTACGCGCAACTCACCGCCAATCTCCGCCAGAAAATCGGTACAGCCTTGCGCATCGAGCACAGCCGCGAGCTGATCGACACTGTAGCCCTGCGCAATACCATTCACATCGATCGCAAGGTCGCGATGTTTGCGCGCACGCGGTTGCATCGGATCGATATCGAGAAATCGATACCCGACGTGTTGCCGCGCCGCCTCGATCGCGCGTTCATCGGGAATAACCCGATCGGTAATCGCGCGCGGTACTGGACCAAAACCCCACAATGCCACTAACGGCGCAACGGTAATATCGAACGCACCAGCGCTGTCATCGCTCATTTGCGCCGATGCTTTTAATACCTCGTATAAATCGCGATCGAGCGTAATCCATTGCTCGATCGGCGCGCGATTGAACCGGCTCAATGTCGAATCGTCGCGATAATTCGATAGCGAACGATCGATCTCGGCGAGACGCGCTTCGATCAATTGTTGCAATTCCGCGCTGGATTTTTTGTTGTTACAGGCAGCGACGGTAATGTGATAAGTCGTGCCCTGCGCCTCGCCTTCAAAATGGATTGGCTGCACACGTTGGCAACCGCCGAGCAGCGCCAACACGCCAAATAGCAGCGTTCGCCAATAAATATTTGTTGTCATGCCGTAAATTCTCGAAAATGGCCCGCAGTAAATCATTCGGGTCACACGCTACGCAAGCTGAGTTCACGGCGACACGATAGTCGCGCCCCGCTCTATCCGATGATTAGATATTCTGTATCCCCACAAAAAAGTTGCAAACCGAACTCAATGAGGTTTTGCTATACCATGCTCAAGCGTAGCTAGGGGAAGCGACATGAAACGAAATATTTTTTTCGCACGCTGCGCCATAATTTTTGCGTTCATCAGCCATATTTCGGCTGCGAATGCCGACGATATTAATGTCGCGGTAGCCGCGAATTTTACCGCTGCCATTAAAAAGCTCGCGCCACTGTACGAACAGAAATCCGGCAATAAACTGATTGCCAGTTTCGGTGCCACCGGGCAGTTGTATGCGCAGATTAAAAATGGCGCACCGTTCGATGTTTTGTTGGCAGCCGATGACACCACTCCAAAAAAGCTGATTGACGAAGGCGATGCCATCACCGGTTCGTATTTTATTTATGCGCGTGGCAGACTCGCGCTATGGAGCGGCACGCGCGGTTACGTCGATGATCAGGGCATTATATTGAAATCGGATAAATTCACTAAAATCGCAATTGCCAATCCCAAGGCCGCGCCGTATGGACAGGCTGCGATCGATACGCTGAGTGCATTGAAATTACTCGATCAGCTACAACCGAAATTCGTGACCGGCGAAAATATTGTGCAGACACAGCAATTCATCAGCAGCGGCAATGTACCGCTCGGTTTTATCGCGTTGGCGCAGGTCATGGCATTGCCGCCGGAAGATCGCGGCAGCTGGTGGGTGGTACCGTCGAACCTGCATCAGCCAATCGAACAGGGCGCGGTGCAATTGAATCGCGCTAAAAATGCGAATGCGGCAAAATCGTTTCTCGATTTTATGAAATCACCGGAAGCGATCGCGGTCATTCACGTACTTGGCTACGAAACTCCCGACACCGCGCATTAGAGAACATCTGCGTAGTGAAATGGTTTTCTCCCCTCTCCCGCAGGGAGAGGGAATAATCAATTTCCAAGGAAAAATTTTTGAATTTATCCGCAATCGATTGGCAACCGATCTGGCTCACGCTGCGATTGGCAAGCACAGTGACCGTCGTGTTAATGGTGTTGGCGATACCGCTGGGCTGGTGGCTGGCACGCACGACATCGCGGTTGAAGCAACCGTTATCGGCCTTATTCGCGATGCCGTTGGTATTGCCGCCGACGGTACTCGGATTTTATTTACTGCTGCTACTTGGTCCGCACGGTGCCATCGGCCAGCTCACGTTGAAGCTTGGGCTGGGGACATTGCCATTCACATTTTCCGGATTGGTGCTTGCATCGTGTCTGTACTCGCTGCCGTTCGCGCTGCAACCGATTCAAACTGCGTTCGAAAGCATCGGCCGTCGCCCGCTGGAAGTGGCCGCTACATTGCGCGCCGGCCCGTGGGATCGGGCCTGTAGCGTAGCCCTACCGCTGGCACGCCATGGTTTGCTCAGCAGCGCAGTGCTTACGTTTGCGCACACGGTCGGTGAATTCGGCGTGGTGTTGATGATCGGCGGCAATATTCCGGGCTCGACCAAAGTGTTATCGGTGGCAATTTACGATCACGTCGAAACGCTCGAGTACACACGGGCACACTGGCTCGCCGGCGGCATGCTGGCATTTTCATTTCTGACGTTATTAACGCTGTATTTATTTAACGACCGCAGCGCGCAGGTGGTGAGATGAACGTGTCACCAGCCATCATCGCTGCGCGGTTCAAGCTGACGCTGAGTAATTTCACGCTCGATGTCGATGTCGACATTCCCGGTCGCGGCATTACCGCGCTGGTCGGCAATTCCGGTAGCGGCAAAACCACGCTGCTGCGTTGCATTGCCGGACTCACTAAAACTCCGAATGGGTTTCTACGCATTAATGATGAGACCTGGCAGAGCGAAACTATTTTTGTGCCGACACATCGCCGCGCGCTCGGGTATGTATTTCAGGAAGCCAGTTTATTTCCACATTTGCGCGTGCGCGCCAATCTCGAATACGGCTACCGACGCACACCGGTCGCGCAGCGTCGCCTTGCGTTCGATGAAGTGGTGGCGTTGCTCGGTCTCGAATCGTTGCTGACACAAATGCCCGACACATTATCGGGCGGTCAGCGTCAGCGCGTCGCGATTGCGCGGGCATTGTTGTGCAGCCCGCAATTGTTGTTGATGGACGAACCGCTCGCGAGTCTCGATCTAAACAGCCGCGCGGAAATTCTGCCGTATCTCGAACAATTGCATGATCGACTCGATATGCCTGTGCTGTATGTCAGCCATGCGCCCGCCGAAGTCGCACAAATTGCCGATCATCTGGTGTTGCTCGAACAGGGCCGCGTGGTGGCACATGGCGCGTTGAATGACATGCTCACGCGCAATGATTTAGCGCTCGCGCAGCAGGATGAAGCGAGCGCGGTCCTCGAAGGCCATATCGGCCAGCACGATCGCGCTTTTCACTTAACGCAGGTGTTAGTGCCTGGCGGCAGTCTGTCGGTGTCGCTGCGCGAATTGCCGATCGGCCACGCCGTGCGCGTGCGCATTTTGGCGCGCGATGTCAGCATCGCACTCGAACGGCCGCAGCATTCGTCGATCAGTAATATCTTGCCGGCGCGCATCATCGATATCATGCCCTCCTCCGCTACCGCAGCGATCGCCAGCGCGCAGGCGCTGGTTCGACTCGATGTCGCCGGCTCAATTGTGCTTGCGCGCATTACGCGCCGCTCGGTGGCGCTGCTCGATTTAAAGCCGGATATGCAGGTGTACGCGCAGGTTAAAAGCGTTGCCTTGATGGGGTGATTCGCCATCGTGTGTTGCGCAAATTATTCGAACATTTCTTCATAGCGATAAAATCCACGCGATTAAGGTTTGCAAATCCGCATCGGATATTTTATTGGGGCCGTTCGGAACCATTGGCAAATCGCCCCACACGCCGTCCCCGCCCTCGCGCACTTTCACAAATAGCTGCGCCGCCGCATCGGGATCATTCCGATAACGCGCGGCAACCGCCTTAAACGCCGGCCCATTGTATTTAATATCGATTCGATGGCAGGCCACGCATCCTGCCTTATTCATTAATGCTTCATTCGCTCCAACAAGCGGTATTGCCGCTAGATTTGAAATCAGAAACAGCCCCACCCACAATTTATGCATTCGTTACCCTAATTAGTCATTCGGCGCTGCCCGCTCAGCAACAGTCAACCCGCAATAGCTGCGTGCTCCTAAACAATTTGCATGCGAACTGGTCTGCACAAATCTGTGCCGTGAATAACGAAGCAACAAGCGGGCCGCAGCACGGATAAAAAATTATCGGCATTTTTTCGCGGTAATTCGCCGTATTCTCGACATAGAGCATATGAAAATAACAAAAATGTTTAATGAAAATTTCGAGATGGTCTTGCGGTTGCAATAGTGCGCTCTGTTGTTTTAATTCTGGAGCCATGAGTAATGACCCGCATACTTAGCAAGAACGATAGCGCACAAAATTCGAAATCTGCGTACAAATACTTTCGCCTTGCACCCATCGCCGCTTTCGTCACCAGCGCAGGTTTATTGCTTTCCGCAACGAGCTATGCCCAAGACAATCGCTCCGCTGCCGAAATTCAAGCCGAGGTGAATCGATTGAAACAGCAATTGGAAAAGGAGGAGCAGGCGCTCGCCAGCAAAGCAGGTGAAAATTCATCGGCCGCCGCGAACGCGAAATCGAGCGAAAAAACCGTAGCCGAGCAGCCGACGCAATTAGGCAAAGTCGTAGTGCGCGCGCGCAACCGCATCGAGCGATTACAGGATGTGCCGTTATCGGTTTCGGTAGTCACTGGCAAAGAACTTGAGCGTTTACAGGCGCAAGATTTCGGGGACATCACCAAACGGGCGGCAAATATTTCATGGAACCAAGGAAATCAGCGCACCAGCTCAGTTTCAATTCGAGGCCTTGGTAAAATCGGTCAAAGTGAAACGCAGGACCCGAGCGTGGGAATCATCGTAGACGGTGTGAGCTACGCGTATAACCCACTCACCTCGAGTTTCGATTTCACCGACATTGAAGCCGTTGAAGTAACACGCGGTCCGCAAGGGACATTGCAAGGCAAAAGCGCGAACCTCGGCGTTGTGAATATCATCACGCGTAAACCGTCGTTTACACCGAGCGCTGATTGGGCAATTTCATACGGCGAAAACGATACGCTGCGCTCGCGCTTTGCCGGCGGCGGTCCAATTGTTGACGATCTTCTTGCATGGCGCGGATCAGTCAGCGTAAGTAAGGGTCAGGGCGATATCCAGAATCAGTTCAACCCCGACAGCACGTATCAAAATACAGATCGCGCGTCCGGACGCCTGCAATTTCTGCTAACGCCTACCGATACTTTCAGCGCGAGACTTGCGCTAGATAAGCAACCGCGCGGTGGCGAAAATACCAATGCGCGCACGTTTTATACGCCGACCCCTGCGTTCTACTCAAACGGCAGCCCGACCAACTTCAATAGCGATGCTTCTTCGCGGCTCAACCGTCGCTGGTTCACCCAACAGACACGCTACACCTATCAAGGCAACTATCTCGCGCAGCAAATCAATAACGACGCGCAGGAGCCGGTTGTCACCGGCAGCAACGGCGCAGCATTGGAACTCAATTGGGATGTCGGCGACGTTCATCTTTTTTCGATGTCGGCGTATAAGGATTATCACTTCAATGCGCATAACAACGATGAAGGCACACCGTTTGATATTCGCAGTAGTTCGGGCCAGCAAATCGATTATCGGCAGTTCAGTCAGGAGTTCCGCGTAAGCCAGGAAATTGGCGACCTTTTGGATTATCAAGCCGGTATCTATTTGCTAAAAACGAACGTGAATATTCGCCGCAACGTCATTTATGGCGGCGACGCCGGCGCTTGGTTTGCCTCGAAGACGCAATATGACGCACTCGATATCGACGGCAATGGTCGTTATCTCATGCAAAACTCGCTCAATGGTTTATGGAAAAACGAAAACCGCCAATACATCGATAACCACAGCGAAGCAGTTTTCGCTCAGGCGAACTGGCATATCAGCGATCCACTGACAGTAACCACCGGTTTACGCTTCACCTTTGAACATCGCGCAAATCCAGGTAGCAGTACGATTTTTGATAACGGTTATGGCGCTGAGCTAAATCCGGTACAGGTCAATGGTGTCCAGCTTGGCGGCTTTAATACCAACAGCAGCGGTGCGCTTGCGGGTACCAATACCGCGCAACAACTCGCGTTGGCGGATTACACGGCGAATAAATATTTCGGGGTTGCTAACTACGGTGCTCTAACCGCACAGCAGCGGGGCCAAATCGCCGCTGCAAAAGCACTTCGCGCATCTCAATTAGGCGTTTTATGGAATTATTCGGAACCGGAAAAATTCAACGACGTATTGCCGGCAATAGTCATCAGTCCTAGCTATAAAATCAATGAAAATCTAACCGTGTACGCTTCCTGGCAATACGGTGAGAAAGCCGGTGTGGCGCAGCAAGTCAACGGAGCTTCTTATTTAGCAGACCCGGAGAAAAACAGCGCGTATGAAGTTGGATTCAAGTCTGCGCTGTTGAATAACACGTTAATTTTAAATGCCGACGTATTCTTGATGAACATTCACGACTATCAACAGGTCGTCCAAGTTCTCGACGAATATACGACGCAGCTGAAAGGTGATCAGTTGTACTACACGGCGGCGATCGGCAATGCCGATCGGGTTCAGGTTAAAGGACTCGAGATCGACGGTGTTTACGGTGGGATTCCAAATACCACGCTACGTTTTTCAGGCGCATATAACAATGCCGTTTACAAAAGCTTCGATAACTCACCGCAGCCAGCGGAAACCTCGTATACGGGTGCTCCGGCTTATGTCGACGTGTCAGGCCGCACCATTGCCGGCGCACCGAAATATGCGTTCAATCTTGGCGGGGATTATCGAATCCCAGTTTCGCTCGGCCCATTTGGACAAAAGGAATTTCATACGAGCGTAAACTGGGCTTACACGACTTCTTATAATTCTGACCCGGCGCTATCAAGCTACGGCGAAATCCCATCGAATGGAATTTGGGACTACTCGATCGGGCTTGGCACACTCGATCATAAATTCGATATCAACATTATCGTGAAAAACCTCTTCGACAACGACACCATTCTTGGCGTTGGCGGTACGAACCAAGCATGGAACAGTTATACACCTGCAAAAGAGCGGTGGGTTGGCATCGAGTTTTCAGGAAAACTGTAATTTTTCAACAGAGTATTGCGGTTCGCCCGGGCATGCCCGGGCTTTTTTTTGTTAGCATTCAAGCGCACTTATAAATTACTAAAATCTCTGGAGAGCAATATGCGGCGCGCTATTACATTTTCTATTGCGGTCTGTTTGACGCAAGCACTTTACGCTGCCGATGACAAGCAATCGCCCCGCTACACGTTTTCCTGGCCACTCAGCGCCGAACAATTACAACCGCGTGGCGGCAGCACGCGCGGCGCACCGGTACAGATTGACGATAGCGATTCACCCGCGTGGAAATCTCTGCAGGAAAAAGACATCAGTACATTTGAGCATGACCGGCGCGCTATTCTGGCGATGGCTGGCACGTATCGTGTGACATTCGATTTTTTGGAAATCGCGCGCTTCAACCCAACATTAAAACCGCAGCCGCCGTATCGGTCATGGGGTACCGAAAAAATCTATGTCGATGTCGACGACAGCAAATTCATCAGCCTCGTTCATATTCTGGAAATGCGTATTGCCAACGACGACGGCACGCTTAGCGAGCCGTTCGTGACCAAACACTGGCGCCAGGATTGGCGCTATGAACCGACGCAGATTGTTGAATATGTTGGCAACGATCGCTGGCGGCGACGCGATCTCACCAATACGCGCGGGTTGTGGTCGCAAACGGTGTATCAAGTCGATGAATCGCCGCGCTATGCCAGCGTCGGCCAGTGGCAACATTCGTCGGCGTTTTCTACGTGGCTCAGCGGCAATACCTCGCGCCCATTGCCACGCCGGGAATGGAGCGTACGCAATGACTATCAGATATTGCTCGGCACTAACCGCCATACGATTACCGCGCATGGTTGGATACAGGAAGAAAACAATTTAAAAACCGTTATCGATGCAAAACGCGAGATCGATGCACAACAGCCGTATCTCACGCGTGAATATGGTGTCGCGCGTTATGAGCGTATTCGCGATGAAGGTTTTGTCGAGGCCGATCGCTATTTCGAACGCACACGTAAATTTTGGGATGAGGTACGCGATGCGTGGTCATCGACGTTCGCCAGATATTCGACCATTACATTGCGCGGCCCGGTGGATAAATTAGGATTGTTCGAGCCGCTGTTTGCGCAGGCCGAGAAATTGACCGAGCATCCGGATACCGCCACGGACAACGCCAAAGTGATTGATCAGGCACTCGGTGAAATGGGTGTTCCGCGCCAACAAAAAAGCCGCCGCGCGCGGTGATCTGGTTGATTTCTTTTATGCATAATTTTCTTTTAAAAAAACGCACAATCGTTATTATCGGTGCAGGATATAGCGGCACGCTTACCGCTGTTAATATTCTGTGTACGAACCAGTCGAATAATTTAAGTGTGGTACTTATTGAGCAAGAGACAAAGGTGGGACGTGGTCTTGCCTACCGTTTCGGGGACGATAATCTTCTATTAAATGTACCGGCCGGCAACATGAGCGCCCTGGCCGATGAGCCCAATCACTTCGTATCTTATTGTCAGAATATCGATCCCGCTTTCAATGCAAAATCTTTTATTTCACGACGATTGTACGGGGAATATCTCGAACACACCTTGGCGGAAGCTGAAAAAAATCATCCGGGGGTCTTGGAAAAAATCACAGGTGAGGCAGTAGCCGTACTTCCCAACGCGTCGCATCACACCTTTCGAATTGAATTGTCGAGCGGCTCCTATCTGGAAGCAAATCAAGTCGTCTTAGCTTTGGGACATTTCCCTCCTAGTCCACCGAAGCCAGTGCCCGAACATTGCCACAGGCATATCATTAATGCCTGGGATTTCAGCGCGATTGACCGCCTTGACCCGAATAAGCCGGTAGCAATATTAGGCGCCGGACTGACAGGCATAGACGCTCTGTTCAGACTAACGAGCTGGAACACTACCCGAAAAATATTCCTCTTGTCTCGCCGCGGATTATTGCCTCACGTTCATCGCTTTAATCCCAAGCCACCCGCTCCCGCGGATTACCCGACTTACTTTATTGGTCTCCCGCCTAACATCCGCGCATATACTCGCGCCGTGCGCCTGGAGACAAAGAGAAGAGAAGCCGCTGGAGGCGATTGGCGGGATGTCATCAATGAAATACGGCCGTACACCGTTCAGCTATGGCAAAATTTGCCGGAAACCGAACAGCGCCGATTCCTAAAAAAAATCTCTCCCTACTGGGATATTCACCGCCATCGGCTGGCTCCTTCCGCAGGTTGCCGCTTGGAATATTTGCTCAACTCCGGCCAAGTGGAGCGAAAGGCAGGATATGTTATTGGTACCAACATGAAAGAAGGGAACCTAAGTATCGATTTCAAAGAGCGCAATAATGGCGGTATCGTAAATATAGAAGTT
>Ga0268265_10003094_pt1 | contig 12139 bp, 12 predicted proteins | sample KBSSwiS52_FD_190355 | JGI IMG/M metagenome (GOLD analysis project Ga0268265, IMG submission 190355) | Switchgrass rhizosphere microbial communities from Kellogg Biological Station, Michigan, USA - KBS Switchgrass S5-2 (SPAdes) (version 2) | ecosystem: Host-associated > Plants > Roots >... | reverse complement strand
ACGGCCCCAAGGTGGCGCCGAAATCCGGCGCGGCGCCCAAGCAGCTGGTCGTCTTTCTGCACGGCTATGGCTCGAACGGCGAGGACTTGATCTCGCTGGCGCCCTACTGGGCCGATCTGCTGCCCGATGCGGAATTCGTCTCGCCGAACGCGCCCTTCCCCTGCGAAATGAATCCGTTCGGCGGATTCCAGTGGTTCGGACTCGAGGACCGCAATCCGGCGACGAAGCTCGCCGGCACGCGCGCGGCCGCGACCATTCTCGACGCCTATCTCGACGACGCGCTGAAATCGCGCGGGCTCGACGAGAGCCGCCTGGCGCTGGTCGGATTCTCGCAAGGCACCATGATGTCGCTGCATGTCGGGCCCCGCCGCGCCATCGCGCCCGCGGCGATCGTCGGTTATTCCGGGGCACTGATCGGCGCCGATGCACTCGGTGCGGATCTCAAATCCAAGCCGCCTGTTCTGCTGGTCCATGGCACGGGAGATCAAGTCGTGCCCTTCGCCGCGATGGGCGCCGCGGCGCAGGCGCTGCAGGGACTCGGCCTCGAAGTCGAGACGCTGGCGCGGCCGGGACTGCCGCATTCCATCGATCCCGAAGGACTCACCCGCGGCGGGCGTTTCATCCACCAGAACTTCACCTAAAAAGTCCTCATTCTGTCGGCGAGTCCTGGTTTTTCCTGGCAGGCTTTCGTACCGCCATTAAGACATCGTTTACTGTCGCTAGGACTAAAATACCCAAGCAAATTGATCCCGGGCAGTGGCGTGATGGCGAATGGCGACGGCATGGGTGCTCAGGTTCGCGAAACCGCCCAATACAATTCTGAGCAAGCCGCCTATTGGCACGCTGTCATCTCCGATCTGGATGATGCGGTCATTCGCTATACGCCCGATCTCGTCTGCAAGTGGTGCAACGCGAGCTACGCCAGGCTGGTCGGACGCGATCCGAGCTGGCTGACCGACCGACCGATCTCGGAATTCCTCGACGCCCGCCTGGTGGAGGTCGCGCGCGAGCGCGTGCGCACCTTGCTCACCATGGGAACCGTGAAGGCGGTCGAGGTGCAGTGGGGCCTGTCCGACGGCAGCAAGCGCTGGTGGAGCTGGAATGCGCAGATCGTGCGCTCGCCGCTGACCGGTGAGATAGAGCTGCAATCGGTCGGCCGCGACATCCAGGCGCTCAAGGAACGCGAGACCGCCTTGCAGCATGCGATGGTGCGGCTTGCGACCCAGACCGACGACATGGCGCGGCTGCTGCGCGAGTTGAAGACCGCAAAGTTCGACGCCGAGACCGCGAATGCCGCGAAGTCGCGCTTCCTCGCCAGCATGAGTCATGAACTCCGCACGCCGCTCAACGCGATCATCGGCTTTGCCGACATCATGCGGCTCGGCGTGTTCGGCCCGATCGGCAGCGAGGCCTATCGCGAGTATATCGACGACATCTGGGCCAGCGGCAAGCATCTCCTCGACGTGATCTCGGAACTGCTCGATCTCTCGCGCATCGAAACCGGCCTGCGGCGGATGTCGCTGGTCGAGATCGATCCTCTGGATCTCGCCCGCGACACGCTGTCGATGATGCCGCCGCGCCAGGGTGCCGGCATCGAGCTCGGCGTCAGCGGCACCGAAAGCTGCGGCCCCTTCACCGCCGACCGGCTGGCGGTGCGGCAGGCCGCGGTCAACCTGCTCTACAACGCGCTCAAATTCACGCCGGTCTCGGGCAAGGTCTGGCTCGCCTTCCGCCGGCTTGAGGACCGGGTCGAGCTCGAAGTCGGCGATACCGGCCCCGGCCTGACCTCCGGCCAGATCGACACGCTGCTCTCCGCCACCGGCGGCATGGACGACGACCGGTTGGTGACCCGCAAGGGCCGCGGCGCTGGGCTCGGCGTTCCGATCGCCAAATCGCTGGCCGAGGCGCATGGCGGCTCGCTGCGCTTCGAGAGCGTGCCCGGCGAGGGCACGCGGGCGATCCTCTCCTTCCCACAGCCGCCGGTGACGCCGGGACAGCGCGCCTAGCGCGCGCTGGACGCCCGATAGACCAGCCGCAATGGACCGCGCCGATAGACCGGGGGGCGCTTTCCTTCTAGTCTCCTCCTCCTTTCGAGGAGGATGTCCTGCAGTTCACCCGTTCTCATCTCGCGCTGGTGGCGGCCGCGGTCGTCGCCGTGGTTCTGCTGTCCGGCCTCGGGATCTTCATCTGGCAGTCGCAGCCGGCGCCGCCGAGCCAGGAAGAGCTCGCCGCCGACTTCGCCAAGGGCGCGCAATTCGAGCGCGGCAGCGGCGTGACCCTGGATTACGCCCAGGCGCTCACCTGGTATCGCAAGGCGGCGGAAGCCGGCTATCCGCCGGCGGAATTCGCGGTCGGCCAGATGACCGCCGCCGGGCATGGTGTTCCGCGCGACGAGAAAGCGGCGAACGACTGGTTCCGCCGCGCCGCCGAGCATGGCTTCGCCGAGGCGCAGGTGACCCTGGCCGGCAATCTCTTGACCGCGACCGGCACCGCGGACGGCAAGCCGGACAAGATCGAAGCCATGAAATGGCTGCTGCTCGGCGCCGAGGGGATGCCGGATCCGCTGTCGAAGCAGGTCGCGGTCACCACCCGCGACAAGCTCGAGAAAGAGATGACCGCCGAGGAGCAGGCAGAAGCGACGAAGCGCGTCGCGCAATGGCGCAAGGATCACGCGCCGTAATCTGCAAGCCACCCGATCGAAGGTCTCCGGTCAAACCACCTGGCGCTGAGGCGCCAATCCATCCGGCAGATGGATTGTCGCCGTGGTGCCCCGACCTTTGCGACTGACGATCTCCAGCCGCCCGCCATGCAGCTCGGCCAGCGCCTTGGTGAGCGGCAGGCCGAGCCCGGTGCCGGTGCGGCGCGACGTGCCCCCATCGACCTGGCCGTAGACCGCGAGGGCGGTCGCAAGGTCCTGCTCCGTCATGCCGAGGCCGGTGTCGCTGACCGCGATCTCCGTGCCGCCGCCCAGGGTGCTCCCTGGGGCGCAGCGGATCGAGAGCCGCACCTCGCCGCCGTCCGGCGTGAATTTCACCGCGTTCGAGAGCAGGTTGAGGATCATCTGCTTGGCCGACCGCGCGTCGGCATGGACCGCGTCGCACTTGGGATCGATGTCCACCGTCAGCCGGACACCGTTGTCGCGGGCCAGTCGCGCGATCAAGGTCACGGCCGATTCGGCGAGCGCGCGCGGGCGCAAGGCCTCGATGTGAAGCTCGGCCTTGCCCGCTTCGATCTTGGAGAGATCGAGAATGTCGTTGATCAGCGACAGCAGATGCGCGCCGCTCTGGTGAATGAGATCGGCATAGTCGCGATAGCGCTGCGGCGTGACCGGCCCGTAGATCTCCTGGACCATCATGTCGGCAAAGCCGAGGATGCCGTTCAATGGGGTGCGGAGCTCATGCGACATGCCGGCCAGGAAGATCGACTTCTCCTGGTTGGCGGCATCGGCGCGGCGCTTCTCCTCGTCGAGCTTGGTGGCCAGTGCCGCCAGCTCGGCGGCGTGATCCCGCAGCTTGCGGTTGGCGGTTTCGAGATCGCGTTGCTGGCGCTTCAACGCGGTCACGTCGGTGCGGATCACCACGTGGCCGCCGTCGGCGGTGCGGTGCCGGTTGACCAATTGCCAGCGCCCGTCGGCCAAGGCGATCTCGCCCGAGACATCGCGCTCACCGGCAAAGCTCGCCAGGACGCCGGCAACAAGGGCCTCGACCTCGGTCGGCGACGAGACCCCTGCATATTCGCCGTGCTCCGCGCCGTAACGTACCACGTCTTCCAGCCGGGCTCCGACCACTGCCAATGCCACGCTCTTGGGATATTGCTCCAGCAGGCGCTGGTTGAGGGTGACGAAGCGCAGGTCCCGGTCGAGCAGCGCGAAGCCGCCGTCGATGTTCTCGATTGCGTCGCGCAGGCGGAGCTCGGCCTGTTTCAGCGGGGTGATGTCGGTCCAGATCGCGACACGGCCGCCTTCGGCGGTGACCCGCTCGGTAAAGCGCATCCAATGGCCGTCGGTGTGCAGCATCTCGGTCGGCAGCGCCGGCGGATGGCGATGCAGCTCGAGCCGCCAGCGCAGCCAGGCCTCCGGATCCGCGCGCGCCGCGACCGCGGTCGGCTCGCCATGCATGAAGGCGCGGACGATCTCCTCGAAGGTATGGCCGACCGGATCGCCGAAGACCTGCCGCTGGCCCGCGTCGATGAAGGCGTCGTTGCAAAGGACGAGGCGGTCGTCGGCGTCGAACAAGGCGAAGCCGCTGTCCATGGCGCTGATTGCATCCTTGAGCCGCATCTCGCTCTTGGCGAGATCCTGCGCGGCGCGGCGCTGGGCGGTGATATCGCGGAACACCACCACGCCCCCACGCGGCTTGCCGTCGCGATCCAGCAGCGGCCGGCCGCTGACGCTCAGCGTCCGCCGCGTCTTGTCATGAACATTGACCAGGTCCATCTCGACATCGTCGCTGCTCTCGCCCCTGACCGCCTTGACCAGCGGAAATTCCGTCTCAGAAAACAGCGACTCGCGATCGACCTGGTAGGTGCCGAAGGCCTGGGCCCAGTCCTTGCTCGGCAACGCCTCCGGCGCGTCACCCGCCAGCTCGATGGCCTTGGGGTTGCGCAGCACCAATTCGCCCTGGGCATTGGCGACGTCGACGCCGTCGCTCATGGCGCCGAAGATCGCCTTGAACAGGTCGGTCTGCTCGTCGAGACGGCGCTGCAGGGCGAGCCGATCGTCCTCGCGCTGCAGCGCCACGCCGAGAATCGCCATGGCCAGCGGGTTGATGAGCAGCAGCGGCGCGGCGACCGCCTGCAGCAGATCGGCGGAGACGACCGCGGAAAATTCCGGCATCCGGAACAGGATCAGCGACAGGTTGATCACCGAGATCAGGATGCCCAGCGACCACAGGCCGGCAAAACCCGGACGCTTGCCGCGCCGAAGCTGCAGCTGCCAGAAGGCGATGCCCGCCACGCTGGCAATGATCATCCCGAGCCAGGGCGCATGCACCGGTCCGCCCACCCAGATCCGATAGCCGATCGCGATTGCATCGGTGAGCAAGGCGGCGATCCATCCGCCGAACAGCGGGGCGAGACCGATCAGCACGGTCCGGCCGTCGAGCAGGATGCCGGTTCCAAGATTGACGCTGGTGAGCATCGCAGCAACCGCCGCCAGGCCGAACAGCAGGCCGGTCGCCGCATCGCGCAGCATCGGCGTCATCTGCGGCACCCGCCGGATCCAGACGTAGCCGACGATCAAAAGTGCCAACAGGCTGACATTCTGCGTCAGCCCCAGCATGAACTGGCCGATCTGCACCATGGTCAAGACATCCCTGTACCCCGTCAGGGTGACCCGAACTGCGATCATAGCCCGGGGACGCGCCGGGAACCAATTGTCCCGGCGGCTCCCGGCCGCATTCAATCATATGATGCAGAGCACCGCGGTTTTGCACCAATCGCGCGCGGCGTCGCAAGCCACGGTCAGGCCCAATCGAGCTTCGGCCCGACCGGCACGATACCGGTCGGGTTGATGGCCTTGTGGCTGCCGTAATAGTGATTCTTGATGTGGTCGAGATGCACCGTCGCGCGCACGCCGGGAAAACCGAGCAGGCCCGCCAGACAGCGTGAGAGCTGCTTATAGTCGGCGATGCGCCGGATGTTGCACTTGAAGTGGCCGACATAGACCGGGTCGAAGCGCAGGAGCGTCGTGAACAGCCGCCAATCCGCCTCGGTCACCCGATCGCCGCAGAGGTAGCGCCGTGAAACCAGGCGTTCCTCCAGCCAGTCCAGGGTCTCGAACAGGGGATGGAGCGCTTCCTCGTAGGCTGCCTGGCTGGTGGCGAAGCCGGCCTTGTAGACGCCGTTGTTGACCGTGTCGTAGATCCGCGCGTTGAGTGCATCGATCTCGGCGCGCAGATCCTCGGGATAATAGTCGCCCGGCTTTGCGCCCAATCCGTCGAAGGCGCGGTTCAGCATGCGGATGATCTCGGAAGATTCATTGCTGACGATCGTGTTGCGCTGCTTGTCCCAGAGCACCGGAACGGTCACCCGGCCGGAGTATTTCGGATCGGCGGCGACGTAGACGTCGGAAAGCGCTTTCGCCTGATGAATCGGATCCGGAATGACGCCGGGGCCGGGCGCGAAGGTCCAGCCGCGCTCTCCCATATGCCAGTTCACGACCGAGAGCGAGATCATGCTCTCGAGACCTTTCAAGGCGCGGAAGATCAGGGTGCGGTGCGCCCAGGGACAGGCATAGGAGACGTAGAGGTGATAGCGCCCCGCCTCGGCCTTGAAGCCGCCCTCGCCCGAGGGCCCCGGTGCGCCGTCCGCCGTCACCCAGTTGCGGAAGCTACTTTCCGACCGCACGAAGCGGCCCTGCTGCGAATCCGTGTCGTACCACTTGTCCTGCCAGACGCCGTCAACCAGGAGACCCATGCTCGCCCTCGCTGTTGCATGGGCGGAACGTGCCCGAAGTCACGGCGCGAAGGAAGATGGCAGCTGCAGTCGTGACGACTAGTATCGCAGCTGGAAGAATACCGGCATCGACACCGCCACCTGCTGGTTGTCGACCAGGACGACCGCTGTGAGCGATAGGTCGTACAAATTCTGGCCGCCGGTGGGCGCGAAGTTCAGCGCGTAATAGGGAATGGATATTTCGAGCCGTGACAGATCCTCGGAATCCGTGCCGACCGTTATGGGTTGCGTCCCCGTCGCTGCCAATCCTCCGACATCGCGGAAGACTCCCTCTTGCTGATTTGCGAACAGCGGCGGGCCGTTCCGGAAGTTGAATCTGACGACAACCTGCAACGTGTGATTCGCGGCATGGCTGACGGTGCCCGAGAGCCGGATCCGCATTCCGGGTGCCGGCTGGGGGTTCGGTGGCGCGGGAACCTGCAGGTTATGGAGAATATCTATTTGCGCAATCGTCACCGCCGGTGGCAGCAGGGGTGGTGACTGTGTAGACGCAGGCGTAGCCGGCCCGTCATTCGGGCGGTATGCCGCGACATCGTCGACGACATACGCCTGGCTCACGGTCCTGGCGAATATGTCGTAGTCGATCCATCCGAAGCCGCCATCGGCCCAGTTGGTGCTCCAGGAATTGATCACCTTGAAGGCTTTCTTCGCATCCGAATATCCGGTGACCACCATCGCATGCGCGCCAAGCGAGGCTCCGCTTTTCGTCGAGTATATCTCGCCCGGCAGAAGGTCCCGAAATCCCTCATCGACGTACATCCCGATCAAGACCGGTGAACCGGAAGCGATCCACGTCTTGATCTTGTCTTCGTCGTCCACGCGCCGCCATGGTCCGATGACGAACTCGCGCGAGCGCGAACGCACCGCATCGTCCGGCATTCGCTCGCACGAAGCTTCATCATAGGGGAAATCCGCGAGTGACGCGGCGCCATCGCGCTGCAGAAGCTTGAATGCCTCCGTGAACTTGGCGCCGCCGCTACAATCCGTCTTCGACATGCGGATCTGATTGTAGATATAGGCCGGACTGAACAGATGCGCCTGGTCGCCGAGACCCCAGGAGCGTTCGATTTGCTCTTGCGAGGACTTCAAGGCGTAGGCGACGGCCCATCCCACACAGGACCCCTGCACGCCCTGCATGCCCGGCGTCGGGAATTCGGCACTGAGATCTTTTTCCGGCGGAGTCGACCCCATGAGCGGTGTGCTTGCCGATCGAATCGCCTTGTAGGTCGCGTCGTCTTCAAGGATCAAGCCCTGCGCCGACGCGAACGTCGCCCACACCTGGACACAAAGAAACACGCCCGCTGCGATCGCGACCCAGTGCCTCATTGCCGGTATTCCGCATTTCCCACCTAATCTAAGATAGTTCCATCTTCTCAAAATTGCAATTATCGCGAATCACCCCTCATCGACTGCAGTAAGCTTCCAGACGATAGCCGTCGGGATCGATGACGAAGGCGGCGTAGTAGTTGTCGCCATAATCCTTGCGCAGACCCGGCTTGCCGTTGTCCTTGCCGCCGGTCTTCATGGCGCCCGCGTGGAAAGCATCAACTGCCTGGCGCGACCCGGCATCGAAGCAGAAATGCAGGTTCGACTTGTCGTCGATCGGCGCGGGCTTCGAGACCTGGCCGATCCAGAGTGCGACGGCCTCTTCGCCGTAGCCGAGCGAGGCCGCGTCCTCGCTCAAGCATTTGAAGCCGAGCGGCTTCAACGCGGCGTCGTAGAACTTCTTGGTGCGGGCGATGTCGCGCACGCCGATCGAGATGTGGTTGAACATGGTTTGCTCCTGTTGCTGAAGGTTAGCCGGCGACGCGGCGGGCGAAGAATTCGACGTGGCGGCGCCATTGCGTTGCACCACCCTCGCCTTCATCGACATCGGCGGTCCAGTGGAAGCTGTTCGGCATGATGTCAGTGAAACGCCAGCGGCGTTGCGGCGTCTCGTTGACGGTCAATTGCTCGATGTCCTTGCCGGCGGCGCGGCCGATCATCCGGCTGTAGAACTGCTTCACCGGGTCGAGCCAGAAGATGTGCCAGGCATCAAGTGCCGGGTCGTAGATGCGGAAGGTCGAGCCGTAAAAATTCGCCGCCGCACCGATAGGATCGTCGCGCAGGCCTCGGGATGGCGTGATCCAGACGTCCTGGATGGCGCGGCCTTCCAGCACCCAGCCGAAATGGATCTCGCCTTTGCCGCGATACTCGGCCTCGTTGGCCAGATGCACCTGGACATCCATTTCCCAGGCGCCGATCAGCCAACCGTAAAGGCCCATCTTGTCGGCGTGATCAGGCGCCGGTCCATCGGCATGGAGGGCGTCGATGAAGGACGGTGAGAGACTGGAAACCGTCGCACGCTTGTGCAGAAGGTTAATCGTCGGGGACATGATTCATGCCTTTCGTTCGGGGCGATGTATCCCCATCTAGGCAGTGGCGCAGTGACGCCGCTTGGGAAAAGTTGCTATTCTGTACGCATGAATGAACCGGCCCCCATGACCGCAAGAGTTCTCGCCTCCGGCCGCGGCTGGAAGGTGCAGGACATCCTGTGCCGGGCCGGACCGGAAACCGCCGCCTTCGAGGAACAGCATGGCGCGATCGCGATCGCCGCGGTCCACGAAGGCACGTTCCAGTACCGCTCCAGCCTGGGCGCCGCGGTGCTGACGCCAGGCGCCGTGATGCTGGGTGCGCCGGGCGTCTGCTACGAATGCGGGCACGAGCATGGGGTCGGCGATCGCTGCACCGCGTTCCACATCGCGCCGTCGCTTTGGGAAGAGATCGTCGCCGCGGTGCCCGGTGCGAAGCAGAGCCAGGTCACGCGACCGCAATTGCCGCCGCTGGAAGTCCTGACGCCGCTGTTTGCCGAGGCCGAGGCGGCGCGCGACGAGAATGACGGCGAGGCGTTCGAGGAACTGACCCTGCGGTTGGCGGGCGCGGTGGCCGGGATGCTCGCCGATGCACCGAAACGCGCGCGCGAACCGAGTGCACGCGACATCCGGCGCGTGACGGCGATCGTGCGGGTTCTCGCCGCGCAGCCCGAAGAGACCTACACCCTCACCGCATTGGCGAGTCAGGCGGCGATGAGTCCCTATCACTTCCTGCGGACCTTCCGGCAGGTGGTCGGCCTGGCGCCGCATCAATACCTGCTGCGCAACCGCCTCCACCGCGCGGCCTTGCGGCTGAAGCGTTCCAGCGACGACGTCTCGGTGATCGCCTTCGCGGCGGGGTTCAACGATCTCTCGACCTTCAACCGCCGCTTCAAAAAGGTGATGGGCGTTAACCCCGGCGCTTACCGGCTTTCGAACGCGCGGCGATAGACCAGGGTCGGCCAGGTCTTGTAGGTGCCGCGGGCGATCTCGCGGAAACCGGCTTTCTGCGCGACCCGGATCGAAGCCGGATTCTCCGGTGCGAGAATGCAGACGACCGGCGTCTTCAGCTTGTCGTCGGCCCAAGCGAGGGCTGCGCCGATCGCTTCCGTGGCGTAGCCCTTGCCATGCGCCGCGGGCGCCAGGACCCAGCCGGCCTCCGGCAGATCGCCGAGCGGGGGATCCATCTCGCGGTGGAAGTTGGCGAGGCCGACCTCGCCCAGAAACTTGCCCGTGGTCTTCTCCTCCAGCACCCAATAGCCGTAGCCGAGGAAGTGCCAGAGCCCGGCATAGCGCAGCATGCGCGCCCAGGATTCCTCCGCGGTCGATGGCTTGCCGCTGATATGCCGCGCCACTTCGAAATCGCCCCACATGGCGGCGACCGATTCAAAGTCGGAACTGCGATGGCCGCGCATGGTGAGGCGCGGGGTTTCGAGGATGGGAACGTCGAGCACGGGGAATTCCTCGGCGGGTTACTTGCGTCTTTGGAGGCGGCGGCCCCAGACCATTAGCGCGATACCGCCGGCGAGGAAAGGGAGGCCGATCAGCAGAAACGGCAGGACCGGGCCAAGCGCCTGCAGCATGGTTGCGTCGCCGTTGGCAACATCGATGATGCCCCCGACGATGCTGCTTCCGGCACAAAGGCCGGAGAGCAATGTGACCAGGCCGCCGACAATGATGAGAGCGGCGGCCCAGCAGCCGCGCCTGGGAGGTTCAGGTGGCGACATCTGAATCGGATCGCAGCTTGCGACGGCCCCAGATCAATGCCGTCAGGATCAGCAGCGCGCCGATCAGCAACGGGATCCAGCCGAAGAACAGTACGATCTCCGCAAAGACGGAACCGAACTGTCCGGCGGCAATCATGAGCAGAGGGATGCAGATGCAGAGCGCGCCACCCAGCACGAGCAGCAACTTCGCCCACAGCTTCCAGCGCCCTGCCCCGTCGCGCCGGCCGGCCCCGGCGATTGCGATCAGCGCGAGACCGAGGGCGATGCCGATCGTGGCGACGGCGCCGGTCGATGCCAAGATGATCCAGCGGCCATAGACGTCTCCCGTGAGCATGGGAAGCAGCAGATCCACCACATAGACCAGGGTCGCGGCGATGATGACCCAGCCGAGCAGCAGCAGGCTGATTCCCCAGATCGGGTAGGCACTGAGGCCGCGCCATCGCTCGGTGTCGCTCATCGCCGGCGCCTCAGCTTGTCGTCCGGTTGCCGCTCGCTCTTACTCAAGAGAAAACGTCCGGCTTCGGCTCCGACGGCTTGCGCCGGCCCCATTTCCGCGCCGCGAGGATCATGCCGACACCGACCAGGCAGGGCCCGCCGCCCAGAATCAGACCGGACATGACAACGGCGCTGCTATAGGCCGAATTGTCGACCATGCCGGAGATCATGACGGCGCCGCCGCAAAGCCCGGTCCCAATCGCGATCAGCCAGCCCAGCACCATCACCACGATGGCCCAGACCGCGTAGGTGCCCGGCGTGGATGTGGGCTTAGGCTCGTGCATGAAACGAACTCATGTTGCCGGCGGTGCTTCGTACCCCCACCCCGACCCTCCCCCGATTCGGGGGAGGGAGAAGTAGGAGCGCGTTTAAGTCCCCTCCCCCGAATCGGGGGAGGGTTAGGGTGGGGGTATGACCCTGGAGACTCAGGCCATCACCGGCGCACCGCGCGCGACACCCGCACGGAACTTGTCCACGAGACGGTTGCGGTAGAAGAGGTTGTAGGTGTCGAAGGGGATCAGCTGCATTTCCGGGGTCACGAAATGGATGCAGGACCGCTTCACCGAGGCGATGCAGAAATTGAAGCGGTCGAGGAACTGCACGATCACCACGCGGAACACCTTGTCGTAACCGAGCTCCGCCGGCACTTCGAATTGCGGCAAGCAGCAGAGGAAGTTGGCCAAGGTGGGCTCGGTGCTCTCGCCGGTGCAGGACAGCGACATCAGCTCGAACAGGCGCTGGCGCAGCTCCGGATTCTTTTCGAAGGTGATGGCATTGGGCGCCACGTCGAGCAGGGTCTTCTGGTCAAAGAAACGCGTGATCGGCGTGATCTCGCGCCCGTTGCGCAGGCCGTAGCCGATCGCGATCGCATCCGGATTGCAGGGCAAGGGCATCACGTCGTCGGCGCCGAAATGCGGCGATTGGTCGATGATGCCGCGGCGGATGTCGGAGAGCAGCACGCGGTCGCGGTTCTTGTCGAAACCGAGATTGCGGCCGGCATCCTGGATCGGCTGGAAAGTGACGCCGCGGACGCAAGAGTAGCCGAGCGCGTGATCGATGACCGCGCCGAGCTCGTCGTCGTTGACACCCTTCTTGATGACGCAGACCAAGGTG
>Ga0268265_10003092_pt1 | contig 12144 bp, 10 predicted proteins | sample KBSSwiS52_FD_190355 | JGI IMG/M metagenome (GOLD analysis project Ga0268265, IMG submission 190355) | Switchgrass rhizosphere microbial communities from Kellogg Biological Station, Michigan, USA - KBS Switchgrass S5-2 (SPAdes) (version 2) | ecosystem: Host-associated > Plants > Roots >... | reverse complement strand
TCATCCCAGAAGTAGGCTACGTTGACCGCCAGGACTTTATCGATCGACTGATCGGGGACCGGCAGGCGGTCGAAGGCGCCCTGCAGCAGACGCACTCGCCCCCGGCCTATGTCGCGGGCGTTGCGCGTGCTGGCCTGGGCCAGCATGGCGTCCGAATGGTCCAGGCCCCAGACGAGCCCCTGGGGCGCGAGCCCCGCGAGGGTGTGGATCGCCTCGCCAGGGCCGAAGCCGAGTTCAAGGACGTCGTCGGTCGCCAGCACGTGGAGCGCGCCCACGGCTGCGGCGTTCGGCCCGCGGTTGACGAAACGCATGAAGGCGCCCGCCACGCGTCCGCACCAGCCCGTGGGGGTTCGGAGCTGGGCGCCGAACCCACGCCAGGCCGCCATCACGATCCGCCGCGGAACTTCAGCTTGGCGTTCACGTCGGCGAGTCGCTTGCGGATTTCGGCCCTTCGGCCCGCGTCCCAGACGGGGCGGTCGGGATGCGGCGGCGAAGCGAGCGCCCGCACCAGGACCTTCCTTGCGCCGGCGTTGTCGCCCTGGCTGGCGAGAAAGTCGCCATAGAAGAAGTTGGCGTCCATCCCGTCCGGCGCAATCGCGACGCCTTCCTCGAGGTATCGGCGGGCGACCTTCTTGTCGCCGAAGCCGATCGGGAAACCGGGAACGCGATCGAACAGGGTGCCCAGGCTGGTGGCGCTGCCGCCGTCCAGGGCCCGACGGTCCAGCTGGTAGGCGGTTTCGAACAGGCGGCGCGCCGCCTTGGCGTCGCCCAGGGCGGACAGGCCCGACGACATGGCGGCTTGCTCGCTCTTGACGATGCCCTGCCAGATCAGCGGCTCGGCGCGACCGGGATAGCGCGCGACCACCGCCGCGGCCTCATCCGACAGGGCCTTGATCTGCCGATGCTGCTGGCCCGGATCGGTGACTTGGTACCTGATGTGCTCCCAGCCGTGCTCGATCTGCTCGACGGCAGCGTCCATCCTCGGGTTGTCCGAAGCGAGCGCCGGGGCCGCCGGCGCCGCCAGAAGCAGGGCCAGGGCGATCAGTCCTGAATTACGTGAAGTCATATTTGAGGTTCCTTATTGTCGTCTCGCCCCCGCAAGTTCGACGTCGGGTCCTGGCCGCGCCGCATCTGCAATGCTGTCGACGGGACGTCCGCCATGCGCGCCCGCCGCGGGCCCGGGGGCCTCGTCGTCCAGGGGGATGGCGCTGAACATCGCCGCGAACAGCCTGCAGACCTCTTGAGCCACCGCCACGATCGCCGCCTGGTCGCCCGGGTCCTGGACGGTGTTCATCAGGGCGGCGAAGAAGGCCATGTGCTGCTGATCGAGCGTCCCGTGGGACGACAGGTAGGTGAAGCATTCCGGGCCGAGCCCGAGCGCTTCGCTGAGCGCCGAGGCGCCGTGGGTGGCGAGCGCGGTGCTGGTCCCCTCCAACACATAGATCATGCCGAACATGCCCATCGGGTCGCTGTGCTCGATGTAGCCGCGGACGAAGGCGACCATCGCCGCCACGGGCTCGCCCGGAGCGCTGCGCCGAACCGCCGCCGCGTCGCCGCCGGCGTTGGCGATGTCGTCGAGGATCCACTCCTCGTGGCCGGTCTCCTCCTGGATGTAGTCGGTCAGGGCCTGGCGGTAGCGGTGGCGCCCGGCGTCCATCCGATCCCGCGCCAGGCTCAGCAGCGGCACGGTCTGGCGCACGTGGTGGAAGGCCTGGGCCAGATAGGCGAGGTAGGCGGCGCGGGGAATGCGGCCCGCCACGCCTGCGACGAGTTGCGGCGTCGCATAGAGCGCCTGGCGCTCGCCTGCCGTGCGGGCCTCAAGGTCATCGAAAAAGCGCATCGGAGGGCCTGCTGAGGTTGTCGATGAAGGTGCGGTGGGTCTCGTGGATCGCAGCGCGCCGCAGGCGGCCGTTGGCCGTCAGTTCGCCGCGTGCGAGCGCGAAGGGCGCCGACAGCGTCCAGCGGCCGACATGGGCGTAGACCGGCAGGCGCCTATTGGCGCGGTCGATAGCCGCCTGGATCGCTTCGGCCGGAACCTCGGCGCGCCCCGGGACCACGACGGCGCAGAGGTCGCGGGCGGCCTCGCCGAACACCGCCGCCTGTCCGATTTCCGGCTCGGCGGCCAGTTCGCTCTCGACCCATTCGGGCGAGACGTTGCGCCCGAAGGCGGTGATCAGGAGGTTCGACTTGCGCCCGTCGATGGCCAGGAAGCCGTCGGCGTCGATCGATCCGAGGTCGCCGGTCTGCAGAGGGCCCGATCGCGGCGGGCCGCCCACATAGCCGAGGAAGGCGTCCGGCCCGACGATCACCTCGCCGTCGCCGGCGATGGACACCGACAGGTGGGGCAGCACGCGGCCGACGGTCCCGGGGCGATCCGCCGCCGGCGTGTTCAGGGCCACGACCGAGGCGCATTCGCTGAGGCCATAGCCCTCGTAGGCCGGGAGGCCCGCGGCGCGCGCGGCGGCGAGCAGGCCCGGGGAGATCTTGGCGCCGCCGACCGCGGCGAGCTTGAGGCTGGGCAGGCGCAAGCCTTCGGCGAGCAGGTGCGCGGCCAGGCCGCGCAGGAGCTCCGGCGTCAGGATCAGGCTGCTGATCCCGCGCGTCCGTATGACGCCCGCCATCCGGGCCATGTCCGCGCGAAGGCCGTCGCCGAACCCCAGATCTGCGAGACCAGGGGCGTGGTAGGCGCCGCCGGCGAGCAGCGTCGGGTAAAGGCCCGCCACGTTCTCCAGCAGGACGCCGAGCGGCAGCACGGCGAGATGGTCGCCGGCGAACTCGATCCCGATGGCCTCTACGAGCGCCGCGCCGGTGGCCTCCATCTGGGCCAGCGACAGGCAGACCCCCTTGGGTGTCGCGGTCGAGCCGGAGGTGTATGTGATCTTCGCCGCGCCCGGGTGCAGCGCGCGCGGCGGAAGGCCGGTCGGCGTGGCCGCCAGGGCGGCGCCGGCCGCCATGAGCGGCATGGCGTCGGCCTTCGTCGCGGGCCGCACGATCAGGCAGGCGCCGGCGTCGGCCAGGGCGTGTCGCCCTTGATCGGCGGTGAAGAAGCCCGGCAACGGCAGCGCAGGCCGGCCAAGGGACATCAGCGCAAGGTCGACAACGACCCAGGCCGGCCCATTGTCGAGCGCTACAGCGACCGGCGCGTCGGGCGACATGCCCTGGAGCCCGCGGTCCAGCCCGGCGGCCACCGCCACGATTTCTGTCGCCAGCTCACGCCAGCTGAGGCTCGACCCGGCGCCGTGCAGCGCCCGCGTCTCGGGCCGCTCGCGGGCGTGGCGAGCGACGGCGTCGAGGACCAGGCTCACCGTGCGACCGGGCGTCGCAGGCTTGCGGCTCGCCGGCGAATCTTCGCCTGCGTCGCTGCGAACTGGGGCCCCGGGTCGAGGTCGGGAATCCTGCCCCCGAAGACGGCCGGGGCGCGGTCGTAGTATCGGCCCCAGGCGGCGGCCCCCTCCCCCAGTCGCCGAGGGTCGGCGGCGGCCAGGCGCTTCATGCAGAAGCCCAGACGCTGCAGCATGCGCGCCAGGTCGGGGCCAAGTGTGGCGACCGCGAAGCGCTGGCCGGCGGCGCGTCGAAGCCAGCTCGACAGGGCCTCGAACAGGTCCAGGGCGGCGGCGGGCGAGATCGTGGTCAGGGAGCCGATCTCGACGATGGCGTCGCGCGCCGTCGGTCGCCCGAACGCGCCGGCGAGCTGCTGCTCGAGCGGCTCGTCGAGGTAGCGCTCCAGGAACAGCGGTCCAAGTTCAGCGAACCGCACGCCCGCCGCCGCGATCGGCCGGCCGTCGGATTCGATGAAGGCGATCAGCGGATAGTGGCCGGGCAGGCTCGCGGCAAAATCGATGGCGAAGCGCGTCTCGATGAACCGCTCGAGGTCCGGCCGTAAGGGGTGGCTGGGGCCGGCGATTCGCAAGACATGGCCCCGCTTCGGCGCGGCCGCTGGCCCCGTCGCGGTGATGTCCAGATTTGGCAAAGGCATTCAGGCAACGCTCCACTCGCTCCGCCATGAGATGACGCCGCGCAATGCGAAGCCCCTCATGACGGTCGAATGTCAGCGAAATCGCCTCGTCGCCCACGAGGCGGCCTCGCCTGGGCGCCGGCTTGCCCGCCGGTCACGTCCGCGCAGGAAGTTAAGTCGCCGAACCTCCCTGGAGCGCCGGGCGCCGCGCCGACGCGGCCCCCGGAAGCCTCGAGGTCTGGCTTAAAGCCGCCCGATCGCGGCGGGCGCGGCCCGGTAGGTCGTGCCGCCGCCGCCGCCGCCGCCGCCGCTGCCCGGCGGGAAGCCGATCACCGCTGGGCCGCCGGGCTGGCTGATCGCGCCCGGCTGATCACCCGGCTGCCCCGCCTCGGTGGCGGCCGTGCTTGCGACCTCCATCGCCTGCGGAACGCCCGGGGCGCAGTTCAGCCCCAAGGCCACGAGCCGCGCCTGAGCGAGATTCAGGGCGGGCGTGGCGACCTGAGGCGTGGCGCCGCTGGTCTCCAGCACGTTCTGGATCGCCTGCTCCACCGCGCGTTCGCGCTGGGCTTGCCCGTTGGTCGTGCTGTCGGCCAGGGCCTGCTGGACGGCCGCGACCAGCTGTCCGGCCAGGCGTTCCGCCTCGGGGCTGACCGGAGCCGACGGGGCGGCCGACACCGGCGTCGTGAGACGCTCGCAAAGGGAATCGACTCCGGCCTGCGCCATGGGCGCCGCGGCCTCAACTGGCGCGGCCGCCAACGCTTGCGGGGCCGCCAGCTTCTGCGGAGCGGCCAGCGCCTGCGGGGCGGCCTTGGACGGCTTGGTCTGGAACAGGGCGCCGGGCCGTCGTTGGCCTGGCGAACGCTGGCCGAAGGCGGCCAGGGGATCGTGCGCGATTTCTGTCAGTACGGCGGCGCCCCCCTCGTTGAAGAACACGGCCGCGCCGCTAACCGTCGAGGCCAGCAACACGGAAGTCGTTGCGACCACCCACAGCGTACGTTTCGAGCTCATGATTCCCCTTTGGTGGAAGACGGTACAGCTTTCGCCATTAACTTCCGACGACTACTACAAGATCGCCACGCTGCGCTTGTGAAAACAACTTCCGGGCGAATTCTACCGGCACGCCAATACACCCATGGGTAGCCGAACCATCGCGCACATTACTCGCGTGGATAGCGATTCCATCGTCCGTCAATCGTAGCATGAACGGCATCGGCGCGTCGTAGGTCCGTGAATGATAGTCCTTGGCCTTCTGCAGGATCTTGAACGCGCCGGTGGGCGTCGGGTTGCTACCTGCGCCGTAGAGGATCACCGCCGAGCCGATCTCGTGCCCGCCGCGAAACACCGAGATGAGCTGCTGGCCGAGATCGATCCGCACCCAGATGGACGCCGGCGGGATCCCCTCCTCGTTCCAGACATAGCCGCCGAACTGCATCGGCGCGGTGATGTTCAGCACGCTGCGGATGGTGCGTCGCTGGCCGCCCGGCAGGGCGAGGGTCGGCGAGCTGGTGGTCGGATACCATATGCGGGCGCCCGCAGGCTGCGGGAGGCTCGGCGCCTCCGGGGGGAGTTTCACGGACCAGGAGTTCGACGCCGCCGGCGCAGCGAGTATCCCGGCCGCCAGGCACAGGCCCACGGCGATCAGCCCTTGTCTGCCGAACAACTTGCTCATGGCCTGTCCCGGCCTTCGACCGGCGCGGACTCCCTGACGCTCGCCTTGACGCCGGCGGGCGGCCCCGCGCGTTCGATCGAGAACCACCCCAAGGCCCCTCCAGCAAGATCGGCGCCACTATCGATATCACGGCCCGCCGCCGTCTGGGAGCTGTCAGTTCAAGGTCAAGTCGCCTCGGGTATGCGCAAGGGCAGGGCGGCATGATCTGGGTTGCTAGAGTCCGCCCTTCGGCCGGGGCGGCTGAAGCAGGGCCGTCGCAACGGCGACTTCAGCTTCGTCTCCACCCGCGCCGCCGTGACTTCGTCTCGGCCAGCGTGCTCGGCGCAGCCCGGCGCCTCGTTCAGCGGAACGGCGGCGCTCTCGCTTACATGTGCGAGGTCCAGGAGATGATTCTGACAGGCCTTGGCGCCCCCCGCGAACGTGCGCGCGACGCGGTGGTTTTCCCCGCCGCCTATCTGGATGAGCGCCAGGCGCAGCGGCCGTGGTGGCGATCGCTCGAACTCGAGGTGTCGGGCGGCCAGCTTCTGGCCTCTGCTCGAAAGGCCTGGTCAGCAGGACTGAAGTCGGGATTCATCGACGGCCCCCGAAGGTGCTGGGCTCCGTAGACGCTTCTCCTGGTCCGAGGCACGGAAAATTCCCGCGTCTGGAGGCCAAATGACGGATGTTGGCGGCTCAGGCCCCGAACTTCCGGGCAAAGGTCCAGCCCCGGCGCCCGACAGCTGGAGAGCGGACTGACTGGCGGTGGTGTCAGTCCCAGGGCAACTCGTCTCCGGCAGACGAGGCGAGGGCAGGGGGGGGTGCACGCCTCAGGCCGCAAGGGTCCTCCACTCCGCCAAGGCTGCGGAGCGTCGTTCGCGGTAGATCTCCCGGCTGACGAGGTGGCGCTCCTGAGAAAAATGGTTGTGGACCTGGGCATGTACGGAGCTGAACTTCTGCAGGGTCTTCATCCTGCGGAACCGCTCCATGGTGCGTTCTCGTCGTCGGAACGGCTGGTGTGAGTTTTCCGCGCGGTTGTTGAGCCAGCGGCCGACCTCCTGGCGATCGGCATTGCCGATCTCCTTCATCGCCGCGCCATAGGAGTGCAGACCGTCCGTGACGATCACCTGAGGGCGGCCGTGGCGCTTCATAGCTTTCTTGATGAATTTCAACGCCGCCGCCTTGTCGCGGGTCTTGGTGACGAAAGACTCTAGCACCTCGCCCTCGTGATCGACGGCGCGCCACAGGTAGCGCATCTCGCCGTTGATCTTCACGTAGACTTCGTCCAAGTGCCATCGCCAGTGGGCGTGGGCGCGCATATTCTGGACCCGCTTTCTGCGGATCTCACCGGCGAACGTCGGACCGAAGCGGTTCCACCACAGCCGCACCATCTCGTGACATATATCGATGCCGCGCTCGAACAGCAGGTCCTCGACGTTCCGCAACGACAGCGGGTAGCGCACCTACATCAGGACCACCAGTCGGATCACCTCAAGCGAGGAATCAAACCAGCGAAAAAGATCGTGGACCTTTTTCTTACGCGCCATTTCGCCCGCCTAAATCCTGCCCCTTACCGGTCGGTGCATTTGAGCTGACAATGCCTGCGAGAAGCTTGGCTCTTCTGTCGCGTGACGCATTTCGATTAGGTTGAGGCGTCTGCCGCGCTGGCTTCGACAGCTCGCTTAGATGATTTTAGAATCGCGCCGCTGTGCGCGTTCCGTCGATAGGCGACTGCATTTCGCCCCCAGGCGTGGGGCTTCGGCGATTAGCGGATCCCAAGTGGCAGGGTCCTGATGCGCCAGCGACTTGATCGCGTTCTCAATTCCGGACCTCAAGTCCACTGTTAAGCAGGCCTCAAAGATTTGCGCTCACACGTCAATTTCGGAGAGGAAAACGAACGCGTGCTCGCTTGGGTCGTTCATATGGTCCGTGGAGGGCTCGTCAACGCGCCGCGCGTATTCGCCGACGATCCGAGGGGAGGGGTCGCCGTAATCGTGGCTTTGTCTCTCCCGGTGCTGGCTGTGCTGACGGTCGGCGCCATCGACCTGGCGTCGGTGAGCGCCGATCGCACCCTGGTGCAGGACTCGCTGGACCAGGCCGCGCTCAATGCGGCCCAGCAGCTCTCCGCGTCGGACAGCGCGGCCCTGCGCGAGCGCACGCTCGCCACCCTCGACCTGCAGCTCGCCAAGCTCAAGGACCGGGCGACATGGACCGCCTCGTTCGAGGTCGCGCCCGACGGCTCCGCCGTGACGGTGAAGGTCGTCGGCGCGCGGGCCTCCTACTTCGGCGACATGCTGCCGCCGGGCGGCTGGCCGCTGCGCCTGTCGTCGACCGCAACCTCGATGGGACAGGTGCCGCTGTGCGTGTTGAGCACCGGCCTCGACGACACCAACCGGATCAACGTCCGGAATACCGCCACCATGGCAGCGAACGGCTGCCTCGTTCACTCGAACGGCGACATCCAGGCCGACAACACCGCCCTGCTCTCCGCCGCCACGGTGCAGGCGTCGGGGACGGCCAAGGGCCGGATCACCCCGCAGCCGCAGGTCGGCGCGCCGCAGATCACTGACCCGTTCGCGTCGATGTCGATCAAGGCGAACCAGCCCTGCTACCCGGTCGCGCACCTCTACGACACCGGCCTGCTGACGCTGCCGGCGGGCGTGCACTGCGGCGACATCAAGCTGATCAAGGCGGCGACCCTCAACCTGGCGCCGGGCGTGCACTATTTCCTCAAGGGGCGGCTGGAGCTGGCGGAAACGTCGAAGCTGAAGGGCTCCAACGTCGTGCTGATCTTCGACAAGGATTCCGACTTCAAGTTCGGCGACAAGGCGCAGATCAACCTTCGGGGGCGCGAGAGCGGCGCCTACGCCGGCTTCGTGATCGCCACGACGCGCAAGAACGACCACACGTTCCAGATCTCCAGCACCGCCGCGCGCGAGCTGCTCGGCACGATCTACATCCCCAACGCCAGGCTGAAGATCTCCGGCGTGGCGAGCGACGTCGCCGACCAGTCGGCCTGGACCGTGATCGTGGCCAAGGCGATCGAGGTCGCCGAAAGCCCCAAGCTGGTGATCAACTCCGACTATGCGGGCTCGTCCGTCCCGGTCCCCGGCGGCGTCGGCCCGACGAGGCGGGGCTCACGACTGGATCGATGAGGCGGCTTGCCATTTGAGGGTGCTGTCATCTGTGGATGGCCCCTGCGCTGCAAGGGTGAAGTTGGCTTGAGCTGGTGATCTGTCGGGTGCGGTCATCTGTCCGGCCTGTCGGTGCGGCGCTGATGGCCGCTGGCCCTGATGGGGTCCGCTGACCAGGTCCCTCTCAGTCTATCGAGCTTGGAGCTCCGACAGCACCTCGGGTTGTCCTGTTCCGCGGCCGCGTTCAGATCGTCATCAAGCCTCGTGCACCCTTAGAGTTTGGAGCGGCGGCCTGGGCCGCGGCGATTGCGGGCCGGCTAATTTGCTCTGACAATGCTTTCAAGATGCTTCGGAGACGGGCGCGACAAGCCCCGCGTCGCACCTCGGAACGATGTCACTTCAGGGGCGGTGCATGACGGATTGGTGGGTGGTAACGTCCGGAAAGGCGGGTCTTTCGCGCGGGACCAGGGCCGTTCAGCGCCTTCGGAAGACTGCGTGGCGGCCCGGGAGGGACTCGAACCCCCGACCTTCGCTTTAGGAAAGCGCTGCTCTATCCGGCTGAGCTACCGGGCCGCGTGAGGGACGGCGGCCCAGTGGCAGGCCGGCGTCGGGGCCTTTCTGACGAGGGATGGGCGCGGGCGCAAGCCCGGCGCCGCGCAGGCGCCCCGGCCGCGGTAGCTCTCAGAGCCTCCGCAGCGCGCCCGCCTAGGTGGAGGCCTCGTCTGCGGGGGCGCCCGCCGGCGCCCAGCCGCCCAGCGCCGCGGCGGCCTTATGGGCCGCCTTCCGGCGCCATGAGCGGATCGTCTCGGCCACGATATAGACGAAGACGTCGGGTCCGCTCAGCGCCAGCGCGGCGGCCCGACCGAGCCGCCCCTCCTGCTTGGCGGCCAGCACCCGGCGGTAGATCCACTTGCGCCGGGTGCTGGCCTCGTGACGCTTCAGCGCGCGCCGCCCCGCGGCCGGAACGCCTGGGATCGCGGCCAGCGCCTGGTCGGCTTTCATCAGCGCTTCCAGATACTCCGGCGGGTGAAGATGGCTGAGCGACGAGGGCCGGGCGATCGCCACGTAGCCATAGTGCTCCACGGTCTTGAACCGCGCGCCCCGGGCGACGGCCTCGGCGTAGAGCAGGTAGTCCTCGCCCAGCCAGAGGTCCTCGTGGAAGCGGAGCCCATGGGCGTCGAGGAAGGCCCGCCGCTTGATCGGCTGCATGTAGCCGAGTTCCGTGCGCGGCCGCGAGGCGCGCGAAATGTTGCCCTCGACGAACGCCGCCAGGCTGAGGACCGGGGGCAGCGGATCGTCGCCGCGCCAGCGCTCGTAGGGGCCGTCCTCGGCCCCTTCCTTGCCCAGCAGCAGCTTGTCGGCGACCAGGTCCCAGTCGGTCCCGGCGGCGTCGAAGATGGCCTTGAACCGGCCCGGCAGAAAGAAGTCGTCGGCGTCGAGGTTGCATAGATAGGGCGAGGTGCTGGCCTCGATGGCGACGTTGGTCGCCGCCGAGGGCCCCCGGTTGGCCTGGCGGATGATCCTGAGCCGCCCGCTGCCGTCGTCGCAGGCGGCGGCGACCTCCGCGGTGGCGTCCGCCGAGCCGTCATCCACCACGATCACCTCGGCCGTCTCCGGCTCCGCCAGTGCGGAGCGGATGGCGCGCGCGATCGTCAAGGATGCATCCTTGGCGGGTATCAGGACGGCGACGCAAGGAAGCTGCTGCGCTACGCTGGACAACTCTCCCCTCCGCCCCCGAGGACGCAACCGGCAGGCTTGATCTCGGCTCCCCGTCGTCACAAGAGGGCTCACTCTACGCTGAGGCGTAGTAACCCGGACCGTCGGGCGGAGTTCGCCTCCGCCCCCGCTGTGCGGCGCAACAACCTCTGCGATCGCGCGCGCCGCCCGTGCGATGGTGGCGGTTTAGGCGCCTTCGCGCAATACCGAACTCCCTGAGCCGGCGCGGCGCCGGCCGGGCTTGGCGCCAGGCGGCGCAAGGGTGCAGAAGCGGCGCAGGCCCGTCCGGCCGGAGATGCGTGATGACTGCGAGCGCCGAGGAAAGGCCGCTGCCGCCCATCCTGGCCGTCCAGGTGACGCTGATCCGCGACCAGTTCGCCGAGGCGCCGCAGACCACGCCGGAGGCGATCCGCCGCTTCGTGGAGGCCGCGGCGCTCAACATCTGCGAGCATGTGGAGGTCGACATGGACGTGCTCAACCGGGTTCTGGCCCTGCGCGCGGCCGCCGAGATGCTGGCCCAGGCGATCGAGGACCCGGACGGCGACCCGGATTACCCGGCCGCCGCCCTGGCGCGGGCGCAGGGCGAACTGGCCGCCCTGGAGGCGACCCTGGTCCTGGCCCGGCCCTCGGCGATGACCGTGGCGCTGGGTCTCGGCTGGTGACGGGCGGGGTTCGGAATCGGGTCCGCCTCGGCTATCGTCCCTAGGATCCAGCTATCCCTGGGGAGGGGGCATGCGTCACTTCAAGGTGCTTTACGTCCAGGTGCTGATCGCCATCGCGCTCGGCCTTGCGGTGGGCGCGTTCTGGCCGTCGGTGGGCGTGGCGCTGAAGCCCCTGGGCGACGGCTTCGTCAAGCTGATCAAGATGGCGATCGCCCCGGTGATCTTCTGCACCATCGCCGGCGGCGTCGCGCGCATGGGCGACCTGAAGGCCTTCGGGCGGCTGGGCGTGCGCACCCTGGTCTATTTCGAGGTGGTCTCGACGTTCGCCCTGGTCCTGGGCCTGGTGGTCGGCCGGCTGGCGCATCCGGGGCAGGGCTTCAACGTCGATCCGGCCAGCCTCGACCCTTCGGTGGCGGCGGGCTACCTGGACAAGGCCAGGCACGCCGAAGGGATGGTCCCCTTCCTCCTCGACCTCATCCCGGACAGCTATTTCAGCGCCCTGGCGCGCGGCGAGCTGCTGCAGGTGCTGGTCACCGCCATCGTCACCGGGATCGCCTGCACGCGGATGGGCGATTTCGGCGACCGGGTGGCGGGCTTCCTCGACGAGGCGGCGAAGCTGTTCTTCGGCGTCATCGGGGTGGTGGTGAAGCTCGCGCCGCTGGGCGCCTTCGGGGCCATGGCCTTCACCATCGGCAAGTACGGGACCGACGCCCTGGTCAACCTGGCCGCCCTGGTGGCCACCTTCTACGCCACCTCGCTGCTGTTCGTGCTGGTGGTGCTGGGGGCGATCGCCGCCCTGGCCGGCTTCTCGATCTTCAAGTTCATCGCCTACATCCGCGACGAGCTGCTGATCGTGCTGGGCACCTCCTCGTCGGAATCGGTGCTGCCGCAGATCATGCTGAAGCTGCAGCGCCTGGGGGCGGGCAAGACCACCGTCGGCCTGGTGATCCCCACCGGCTATTCGTTCAACCTCGACGGCACCAACATCTACATGACCCTGGCGACCCTGTTCCTCGCCCAGGCCACCAACAC
>Ga0268265_10003088_pt1 | contig 12152 bp, 9 predicted proteins | sample KBSSwiS52_FD_190355 | JGI IMG/M metagenome (GOLD analysis project Ga0268265, IMG submission 190355) | Switchgrass rhizosphere microbial communities from Kellogg Biological Station, Michigan, USA - KBS Switchgrass S5-2 (SPAdes) (version 2) | ecosystem: Host-associated > Plants > Roots >... | reverse complement strand
ATCGCTCGAGTCGTCGTACATGATCCCGTCCAACCCGCCGACGGCGACCGGGATTTTCTTGATGGCGCCGAGCGTCTTCAAGTCGAACTCGGTAACGGTGGAATCGCCGCGGTTGGTCGTGAAGCCGCGGTTCCACTTCGGGACCAGAGCGACTCCGTGCACCCCGGGCAAGTCGGCGATGTCGCCGAGGACTTTCCCGGTGCCGCCATCGACGACCATGAAGTGAGTTTCGCGAGACACGAACACGCGGCCGCCCGGCTCGGCCACGATGTAATCGTGACTACCTTCGCCGCCGATGCTGAGCTTGTTGACCTTGAACGTTTGAGCTTGCGAGGCATTCACCGCGACAGCGGCCGCAAACGTGGTTGCGACGATCAAGCCGGCCTTCATGTTGCCCCCCGCGAGAAGCGAAAACGCCGGAGGCAGTGTACGCCTCACGGCATTCCGCCTCGCCACAGTTTTTTCGCTGAGATGCGACGGTTTTTTGCGTTTGATTCCGTCTGACTCAACTGCCGACTTCGCGTCGGAATCGCGGCGCTCACCGCGGGCTCAGGGCAGCAGCTCGTCCGTGTAGACGCCGGCGATGCCGGCGCGCATGAGGGCTTCCTCTTCCGACCGATCGTTCACGGTGTGCGTGAGCAGCGGGACGGTGCCGCACAGCGCTGCGCACGCCTCCTGGGTTTCCGCGAGAGTAACGGTCACCGCGAGCACGCGATGGCCGCGCACGAACCGGTGCAGCGTCCACCACGGATATTGGCTGCGATAAGTCGTGAAGATCGGCGCGCCGAATCCACCGTCGCGCGCCTGCGCGTACTCGCCGATGAAGTAAATCTGCGGATGAATCCGCGCGCGGAGCTCCGGCGACTCGGTCGCCAGACGGGAGAGAAGGGCGAGGTTGTCTCCCTTCGTGTCGGTGATCATGCGGGCTTGGGGATGCGCGGCGAACCACGCCAGCGTCTCCTCGAGGCTGGCGATGCGGTAGGGCGCGCTCGAGGGTTGCTCGTGCGCCAGTCCCAGGCCGTTGGAGTCGAGTGGAATCCCCAGGCGATCGTGGGCTTCGTGCCAGTCGTGCACCGCCCAGACCCCGCCGTCTGCGGCGCCGAGGAAGTCGACCTCGAACCAGCGCGTGCCGCGCGCGAAGTTCTGCTCCAGCGCCTCGAGTGCGTTGGTGTAGGTCATCCCGCGCAGCGACCCGCCCGCGTGCGCGATGTGCGCCGGCACCGCAGACGCCGCCGGCGCCGGCAAGGAAGGAAGGGCGACCGTCTCCCACGCTCCGCGCAGTCCCCACGCGGCAGACCGCAGCGGGCCGCGGAACACGAACGCTGCGCCGAGCGCAACGATCGTCGCGATGAGCGCGAGCTCAACGCGCCGACGCATCCAGCGAGTCCTTGACGTAACGGTTCAACGCGGCAAGCTCGAGCACTCCCGCGAGCTCGTGAACCTCGCTGCCGCCGGATGCGAGCGGCGCGAGCGACCGGTCGCCGGCGACCATGCCCAGGATGAGCGGCACCGGTCGGTCCGCCGCGGCGTCGAACAGGCCCGACGTGTGATCGCCGTACAGCGCCACCAACGACCTTCCGTCGCTCGGGAGCTGCTGAAGGAAATCGCCGAGTGCCGCGTCGACGTAGCTAATGGACTCGAGGTACCGGGTGAGCACGGGTGCGCTCTGCTGGTGGGCCGCCGGATCCACGAGGTCGTAGGGGGCGTGCGACGAGAGCGTGATGAGGAAGTGCACGGCGCGACGCTGCTCGCGGATGGACGCGGCTGCGTAACGGAAGAGATCGCCATCCGCCTTGCCCCACCGCGAGAACTCGGTCTCCTCAAGCAACTCGCCGCTGTGGAAATCGACGCCGAGCGCGGCGAAGAACGGCCCGCGGTTCCAGAAGTGCCGGTTGTTGCCGTGATAAGCGTGGAACGCGAATCCCTTCGAGGCGGCATACGCGGGAAGCCCCGAGCCGTCTTCATCCCATGTCAGCCTGTACGGCGGTGTGCGCGTGAGCGGGCGAAGGCCGGTGAGGAGCTGGAAGTCCGCGCCCGAGCTTCCCGACACCGACGAGTGCATCGTGTTCACGAGGCCGTGCGTGGCGCCATTCCAGAGCCGCAGGAGGTTAGGCGCCACCTCCGGCGTCAGCGCATCTCGGTCGAGGCTCTCGATCTGAACGATGACAACGCGGTCAACGCCGACCGGATCGAGCGGAAGCGGCGCGGCAGGGCGTTCGGCGGCGTCGATGCGGAGCTGGCGGAACACTTCGGCCCCATCGGGCTCGCGCAGGAGATCGACGCCGTCGAGAATCGCCGCGCCCTCGAGACCTTGCGTGCGCACCAGATCGTCGTACGACGAAAAGCGCAACATGTCCGCCGTCTGGTAGCGGAACAACCCGATCGTGTGGAGGGCGCCGAACGCCATCGCTGCCGCGAGCGTGGTGAGGCGCAGATCTCGGCCGCGCGGCGAAGGTGTTCGTGCGAGCCATCCCAGCGCGAGCGCCGCCGCGAGGATGCCCCAGGGGATCTCGCTCCAGTCCGGCAACGGAGTTTGCGCGATCTCGTCGAGGTTCATGAAGAGCGCGGCCGGCCGTGGGGCGCTGTGGAAATGCACGCCATGCCAGGCCGCGGCGATCCAGAGGAGGGAGTACAGCGCCCAGAAGACGAGGAAGCCGCGGCCGCGCAGCACCTCGCGCGCGAGCGAGATCACCAGCAGCGCGTTGACGGCCGTCATCGCCAGCGGCACGACCCACGACGAGGCGCTCGAGCCCAGCACCTCGCGCAGATGAAGCACGAGAACGGCGCACGGCAACAGAGCGAGTGCAATGCGAAGCGTTACCTCGCGCCGCCATTCCAGCCGCGAATGAAGCAGCAGCGTGATCGGCGCGCGCAGGAACGCAGCGGGATCGCGAAATGCCGCCAGCTCACGCGCAGGATTGATGGTTGCCCCCCGGCGCCCGCGAGGCGGTCGCGCCAACTCCATAAATGTACCGTCAAGCTCGAGGTTGGAGCCAGACGCCCCGCGCTGGGGACACACCCTTACCGAGCGTTTTTGTGACCGGCGTCACAGGATGAGCGCGTTCCGCATAACAAGCGTCGCTAGTAAATAGATGCGTGCTCGATGCAACCTTCTGGTTCGGATCATGCGAAGGGAGCTCGTCCGCCTTGAAGGCCCTCAATCCATTCAATTGGCAGCGCTTTTCGATCGGCTCGCGCTTGCTGTTCATCGTCGGGTTGAACATGGGCGCGCTTGCGCTCGTCAGCGTGCTCGCATTCCGCGCCTTGAGTAACGATGCGATTTCCACGACTCAGCTGTCGCTGGCCAGTCGCGCGCAACATTTCCAGCAAGACGCCGACATGTATCACGACGGTTTGCGCGCCTACGTCTACGCCGCGGCGCTCGCGGGCGACTATGAAGGCATCGACGAGACGGAGGTGTTGGCCGATCTCGCGACGGACTCGGAGAAGTTCCGTGCCGATCTCGATACGCTCGCAGAGCTTTCGTTGTCGCCCGCCGTGACGGAGTCCGTCGCGCGCACGCGGCCGCTTGCCGATGCATACATCGTCAAAGCGAACGACATCGCGCTGCTCACGCTCAGCAATCGGCCCGGTGCTCTCGCGCGCCTCTCAGAGCTCGACCAGTCGTTTCGCAGCCTGCGCGATGTGATGGACCAGCAAACGAAGCTGATCGAAGCGCAGATCGCGTCCGCGGATCTCGAAGCGCTCGCAGCGGGCCGCCGCGCGAAGGAGCAGATTCTGCTGGCCGCGGTCATGACGGCGCTCGGAGTAGCGGGCGTCGTGGCGCTCCTCGTGCGGTCCATCCGGCGCTCGCTGCGCGGCGTGCGAGACACAGCGCGCGCGATGGCTGACGGCGACTTGATGGCGCAGAACAACCTCGCGACCACCGACGAGCTCGGCGAGCTCGCGGGCTCGCTCGACCGCATGGCCGGCAGTCTGCGTGTGTCGATGGAGCGTCTGCGCGCCGATGCAACGCGCGACGCGTTCGGCACGCAGCTCGTCGAGGCGCTCGAGATGGCCGACACCGAGCCAGAGGCGCACGAGACGATCGGGCGTGCGATGGGCTTCATCGCAACGGATCGACCGATGGAGCTGCTGCTCGCCGATTCGAGCCGCGCGCAGCTCGAGCGCGCGGCGAAACACGCGGCGGCCGGAGCGCCGGGTTGTAGCGTCGAATCGCCGTTCGGCTGCCTCGCCGTGCGCCGTGGCAATCCCGTGACTTTCGCGGACAGCGAGGCGTTGAACGCGTGCCCGCGGCTGCGCGGGCGCAAATGCGGCCCTGTCTCCGCCGTGTGCGTGCCGCTGACGTTCATGGGCCGTTCGCTCGGCGTGCTGCACACGACCGGCCCGCCGAACAGCCTGCCGTCGATCGAGCAGATCGCGCAGCTCACGACGCTCGGCATCCAGGCCGGCGCACGCATCGGCACCGTGCGCGCATTCCAGCGTACGCAGAAACAAGCGAGCACGGATAGCCTCACGGGGTTGCCGAATCGCCGCGCGCTCGAGGAATTCGTTTCGAACCTCACGCGCACGCGCGTCGATTACGCGCTCGTCCTGATCGACCTCGACCGCTTCAAAGCGCTGAACGACACGCACGGTCATCACACCGGCGATCGCGCGCTCGTCACGTTCGCCGAGGTGATGCGCAAGGTGTTGCGCCGCGCGGATTTCGCCGCGCGCTGGGGTGGGGAGGAATTTGCGCTCGTGATGTCGACCGCGACGGCGGCGCCGGCCGTGCTCGTCGTCGACCGGCTGCGCGAGCAGCTCGCGGATACGCTGCGCACGACGGGTTCCGTCGTGTTCACGTTGAGCGCGGGTATCGCCGACACGACGATGACGCGCGAGTTCGATCAGCTCGTGCGAATCGCGGACGAGGCACTGTACCGTTCGAAGGACGGCGGCCGCGATCGGGCGACCGTGGGCGACGCTACGATGCTCGACGCGTCGCCGCGGCGGCATGACAGCGAGCAGGACGCGGCGATCGACGTCGGAATGCTCGCGCGCTCTTGAGGCGAGTTATCGGGCCGGTATCCCGGCGCCTTCGCTGATCGGCTGACCACCGACGCCGAGTCCACCCTGCACCGGGCGCCGCTCTCGAATGATTCCCTTCTTTCGGTCCGCTTCGAGCGCCCGGTCCTCGGCGCGCTCGCCGCCGAGCGACTGAAGGATCGCATAGTTGCCCTCGTGGCAGTCGTAGGGCAACAGCTGTCCTCCGTCGAGCGGCGTGAGCGGAAGCGACAGCGTGAACGGCCGCTCGTAGGTGACGGGATCGTCGACGGTGACCTGGTACTGCAAGACGTCGTCGGCCACGCGCTTGAAGCGCTCGGTCAGCGTCATCTGCGAGCTGTGGCGATTGCCGTTGCCGTTCGGGCCGATCGCGGTGCGGTCCGTGAGGTTCGTGGTCTCGACGACGAGCTCGTCGCCTTCCCAATGCGCGCGCGAATCGCCGAGATACTGACGTATCGCTTGGTTGATGTGCGGCCGATCGTCGGTATAGATGAGGCGAGTGTCGTGCACCATCTCGTACGAGAGCGCGACCACTCCGGGCGCCTGCACGATGCGCTGGCCGTTGCCGTAGACGACGCGCAGCGTCGACCCGACGATGCCGCGGGTGATGCAGCGCTCGTAGCCCGAGAAGTCGGTGTAGCTGTCGAGCGGTCCGTTGCCGTAGGTGCCGCGCGGCATCGGCCGCTTCGTGCCTTCCTCCGTGAAGGAGGGCAGCCGCCCGTCCGCGGGGTCGACGATCAAAGACGTCTGCGGCAACGCACGGCGCGCGAAGTCGCCGCGAAAGCTGCTGGTTGCCTCGTTCTCGGCCCGCTGGACGCCGCGCTCGACCTGCGCGGCGCGCTCCGCAAGCTCCTGCTCGTTGAGATACAGCCGATCGCCGAACTGCTCGGGGCGCTGCATCGGAATACCCCCGGTGTCGTCGCTCGACCATGCGCCCTGCAAGTCGGGCTCACCCCAAGACGTGCGGCGCCCGGCGTACGGAGGCGCGGGCTTGTCGCCGAACGCCGTGACCACGAGCGGTGGGGCGGCAACCGGTTCCTGACCCGCGAGCGGAGGCGGGAAGAGAATGGCCGCGCCCATGAGGATTGAGACAGCGCCAACGGAACCGACTAGTCGTATTGCCATCGCCGAGCTCCTCGGAGTGGGTGTCGAACGCTTCGCCGTATCTTAGTCTATGCTCTTCGCGCGGAGCACTTCAGAGGTAGGGGGTAGTCACAATGAAAACGATCGGACATTCACTGGGTAGGGTGCTGCTGGGCGCTTTGAGCGTCGCCTGTCTGGCGCTGACGATCAGCTGGGGCGCGCGCGCCGAAGAGGTTACCGCCGCGACACTCGTCGACCGGCTGCAGATCCAGGATCTCATCACGCGCTACTACAACAATTTCGGCCGGGAGAACGCCGAGAACTTCGCGGACTTCTATGCCGAAGACGCCGAGCTGATCCTCGGCGAGCGCCACTTCAAAGGCAGGAACGGCATCATGGAAGCCTACGGCCGCGCGCCCGGGCAGGCGCCGCGTGCGGCTCCTCCGCCGCGCTATTCCTTCATCGTGGCGGTCGACAACCCGCTCATCGTCGTGCACGGAAACGCCAACACCGCGACCGCGCAGCTCGTCTACACCGAGTACGTGATCGAAAAGCAGGGCGATCAGGTCAAGGTCATCACGCAGGGCAAGGAATACAGCACCTTCGTCAAGGTCGACGGGCACTGGCGTTACAAGACGCGTCTGATCAAGAGCGGCACGGAGCTGCCGGAAGGCTGGAAGGAGTAAGCCTCGGGCGTCAGCGCCACCGCTTGCCGTGGATCCATGCGACGAGGCTCCAGCGCGTGCCCCGGGTCACCGGGGTCACGCGGTGCAGCATGAAGCTCGGAAAGATGATGAAGGCGCCCCGGGTTCTGTCGAGCTGCGTCGGCGAGTTGCCGTACAGCAGCTCGAGGTCTCCGCCGTCGTAGTCCTCTCCGCTCGAGAGCTGGACCGAGATCGACAGCTTGCGCGTCGGCTTGGCCGGCCCGAAGTCGTAGTGCCAATCGTAGAAGCCGCTGTCGGCGCTGTCGTAGCGCGCGACCTGGACGTTGTTTTCCACGCCGACGACGTCGACGTCGAAGCACTGTGGATTGCAGACCTGCACGGCGGCCCACAACCGCTGATAGAGCCACGAGTGCTTTTGCTCGTGTGCGAGGAACGAGACTCGCGAGCGGCGGAGGTTCGAGTCCGTGTTGCCGAAGCTGAGCTTCCCCTCGCTGAGTAGCGGAGCGTTTTCGGCGATCAGCCGATCCATTTCTTGGGCGCTCAGAAAGCTCTGCGCCGTCGCATACGGCTGAAAGAGCGCCAGCTCTTTTTCGCTCATGGCTCAGCGAGCCGCGTAATTCTTGCTGAAGCCGTTGCGCGCGTTCGTCACGGTGAAGGACCCGTCGTCGCGTGCCGATACCTTGATCCAGAACGCGGGGCCGTTGTGCGCGGGCGGCGGCGGTGCGGCGGCGCCCGGCGCGGGAGCCGCGATGGGCTCGATCGGCAGCGACGCCGGCTGCTCGTCGACCACGTTTGCGATGAAGGCGCCCGGCACGGTGTATTCCTGGCCGCTCAGCAGCGAGAAGTGCAGCTGCCAAAGATCCTCGAGCCCCGGAGACGAGAACAAGACTTTCATCGCGTCGGGCTGCCCGCCCTTGCGCGTGCCGTTGTTCATGATGGCCACGCGCGGCGCGAGCGCGTGGACGAGCACGGGCGCGTTCGAGATCGGCTGCCCGTGATGCGTGACGACGAACAAGTCCACCGTGCCGAGCAGGTTGCGCGGGCACGCGAGCGCGAACTCCTTGTTCCATGTGAGGTCGCCGAGATGCACCGCGCGGAAACGGCCGAACGTGAAGTGGCTACCGACCGATTGAGCGTTCTCGCTCGGGTCGTCCTCTTTCGGCTGATGCGTGGCGCACAGCGGGTTCGGCTGTCCCGCGCCGGGAACCGCGTCGCGAATCGGCGCGCCGGCGGCTGCAACGATCCGGACGTCGACGCCGCGCACGCTCACGCGGTCGCCGGGTTTGACGACGGTGTGCTTCGACTTCGCGTATAGCGCGGGATAGACGTCGTTCAAGAACGTGTCGGTCGCGGCGTTCGCCTGCACGTTGGCGCCGTGGTCGATGAACTCCGCGATCGGAATGCGACCGGCAATCTCGCTCATCGCGCCGAAGTGATCGCCGTGATAGTGGGTCGTGATCAGGTGATCGATGCGCGCGAGCCCGGCATCCTGCACGGCCGCCATGATTCGCCCCGAATCGCGCGCGGCGGCCTGGCCGCCGTTGCCGGTGTCGATCAGCACTGACTCTCCGGACGGCGCCACGAACAAAGTCGAGTTGCCGCCTTCGACGTCGATCACGTAGATGTCGAGCGTCGTCCTCGACTGCGCCGCCACGGCGGCGGGCAGCAGCGCGGTCATGAGTGCTAGACTCGTTCGGAGGCTCATCGGGCGTTCTCCTCAACAACAACGGCGCCGGTCATCGTACGCCTTTCCGCGCGCGGAGCTCATCCATGAACAGTCGCCACGCCTTCCGGTTCGGCATCACCACGGTCTGCTGCGTTCACCTGTTGGCCGGCTGCGGCGGCACGGATCCAGCGCCGCAAGGCGGGGCGAGCGCGCCCTCGACTCCCGCCGCGCCCGCATCGGCAAGCGTCGCGCCCGCAGACTGGCCGACGTACAACCGGACGCTCGCCGGCGACCGATTCTCGCCGCTCGCCGAGATCGATCGCGCGAACGTCGCGCAGCTTCGCGTCGCGTGCACGTATGTGCTGCCGGAAGTCGTTGCGATGCAAGCCGGCCCGATCGTCGTCGAAGGGACGATGTACTTCACGACGGAGAGAGGCTCCTACGCGATCGACGCGGCGAGTTGCGCGGAGAAGTGGCGCGTCGAGCGGCAGAGCTCGCGGCCATCGCCGCTCGGCGTGCAGCGCGGCTTCGCGTACCTCGACGGCAGGCTTTTCAGGGGCACGTCCGACGCTCACGTGCTCGCGCTCGATGCGGCCGACGGCCACACGCTCTGGGACGTTACGATGGAAGGGGCGGAGACACCGGGCCTCTCGATGCCGATGGCGCCGATCGCCGCGAACGGCCTCGTTTTCATCGGCAATGCCGGCGGCGACCAGACGGGCGTGACGGGCCACGTGTACGCGCTCGACGCGCGCGACGGCCGAATCGTTTGGCGCTTCGCCGTCGTGCCCGACGACCCCGCCGTGCGAGCAACGTGGCCGAACGCGGATCGCTATCCGATCACGGGCGGCGCGTTCTGGACGTCGTTCGCGCTCGACGCGGAACGCGGCGTGCTCTACGTGCCGGCGGGCAATCCCGCGCCGGACTTCGACGTGGAAGCGCGCGGCGGCGATAACTTGTACGCGAACTCGCTGATCGCGCTCGACTCCGCAACCGGCCGCTTGCTCGGCTACAACCAGCTCGTCAAGCGCGACTCTCACGACTGGGACGTGAACGCCCCGCCCGTGCTCGGGACGACGCGCGGCGGGAAGACGATCGTCGCGTCCGCGAACAAGGACGGCCTGCTGTCCGTGCTCGACCGCGGCGTACTTGCGACCAACGCCGAGCTCGGCGCGCGCTTACCGACGCTCTTTCAGTCGCCGACGACGACGCGTGAGAACGTCGACGTGCCGCTGTCGCGCACGGAGCGCGTGCGCTTTTGTCCCGGCATCCAGGGCGGCAACGAGTGGAACGGCCCCGCGTTCCATCCCGCGTTGAACACGTTGTATACAGGGGCCGTCGATTTTTGTGCGAGCGTGCAGCTCGCGCAGCAAGTAACCGTGCCGTCGGCCGGAGCGATCTGGTTCGGCTCCGCGGTCGGCGAGATCCAAGAACCGCCCGACACGGCGAGAGGCTGGATCACGGCGTTCGACGCGGACACCGGCGCCATCCGCTGGAAGTTCGCCGCGCCGGCGCCCGTGGTCGCGGGCGTGACCCCGACGGCCGGCGGCCTGGTCTTCACGGCCGATCTCACGGGCCGCTTCCGCGCGTTCGACGCGGAGAGCGGCGCGGTGCTGTACGAGCTCGACACCGGGCAGTCGATCGGCGGCGGAATCGTCAGCTACTCTGCGGCCGGTAAACAAAGAATCGGAGTGGCGTCAGGCATGAAGTCGGGCATTTGGCCCGGTGCCGCGACCGAGACCCGGATTCAGGTGTTCGCGTTGCCGTAAGCGTGAGAGCGCGTATCGGCCGGGCGAAAGCGCTGTGCGATGACGATGAAGATCGAGCCGTGGGACGAAGTTTCGGAGGGTGCGCCCGACACGCGGCGGATATTCACCGTGCGTAGCGACGTCGTGCGCTCACGCGCGACGGGACGAGAGCACACCGTCGACCGATTGCTGGCGCCGGATTGGGTGAACGTTGTCGCTATCACCGACCAGCACGAGATGCTGTTCGTGCGCCAGTGGCGTTTCGGCGCACGTACCTTCACGTTGGAGGTTCCCGCCGGCTTGATCGAGCCCGGCGAAGAGCCGCTCGCGGCCGGCCAACGCGAGCTCCTCGAGGAAACGGGCTACGCGGGCCCGGATGCGCGCGTCATCGGAACGGTGCTTCCGAATCCGGCGTTCATGGACAACAAGACCACCACGATTTACTGCCCGCGGGTGACGTGCGTCGCCGAGCAGCAGCTCGATCCGATGGAGGAGCTTCAGGTCGTCAAGATCCCCGTCGAGAGGGTCGAGCGCACGCTCAAGGAAGGCGGAGAGCTGGCCACGGCTTTGGGCATGGTGGCGCTGATGTGGTGGCAGATGGCGCGTTGAGCTCGCGCCCGCTCACGTTTCCACGCCGTTATTGACGGTTTGTCAAATCATCAATACGCTCCGACTGATGGCTGTAGTGGGGAAGCGTGAGATGGCGCTGTCCAAAATCGGTGCTTTCGCGTCGGCGTTAGTAATCTCGTTTGGCGCGTCAGGCGACCCTAATCTCGACGCGAAGCTGCTCGAGGCAGCGCAGAAAGCGAACCCCACGGAGGTGCGCGCGCTGCTCGCGGCCGGCGCCGACGCGAACGCGCGGGCCGCCGACGGCTCGACGCCGATGCTCTATGCCGCCCATTTCGGCGACACGAACAGCGTGCACGCGCTGCTCGCCGCTAAAGGCGATCCCAATCTCGCGAACCGCTATGGCGTGGCGCCGATGCACGAGGCTGCGCTTCGGGCGGACGCCGGTCTGCTGCGAGCGCTTCTCGATGCCGGCGCGAGCGTCGATCTCGCGCTGCCTGAAGGCGAGACGTCGCTGATGCTCGTGTCGCGCACGAGCGGCATCGCCGCCGTGCGGCTGCTCATCGAGCGCGGCGCGAACGTCGACGTCGTCGAGCGGTGGCAAGGCCAGACACCGCTCATGTACGCGGCTGCAGCCGATCGCGGTGACGTGGCGGCCGCGTTGATCGCAGCGGGCGCAGACGTCGACGCCAGGACTCCGATTAACGATTTGCCCGAGCGCGAATCGCGCGTTCGGTACTACGTGGAAATTCCTGTCGCGGGCTTCACGCCGGTGATGTTCGCGGCCCGAAGCGGCGCCAACTCCGCGTTGCGCGCGCTGATCGCGGGCAAGGCCGATCTCGACGCGAAGACGCCGGAGGGTTTCACGCCCATCGTCATCGCGCTCGACAATCTGCATTTCGACGCGGCCAAGGTGCTGGTCGAGGGCGGGGCGAGCGCCGACGACGGCGGGCTCTTGGCCGTCGTCGAGGCGCGCAATCGCGTCAACTACGTCGGCGAGTACCAAGTTCCGACGGGTGCCGATCTTTCCTTGGATCTGATCGCGTTGATGTTGTCGAAGGGCGCCGATCTCATGGGCCGCATGCCGCAGCCGCTGCTCGATCGAGATGCGCGCTTCGTGCCGCCGCCGCCCAAGATCACCGATGTCGCGCTGATTCGTGCCGCGCGCTCCGCCGATATCGGCGCGATGCGCGTGCTCATCGACGGTGGCGCCGATGCTTCGATGCGCGACGACAAGCGCGGCGGCGTCACGCCGTTGGTCGCCGTGATGATGGGGCCCGAGCTTCCGTCGCTGATCGAAGCCGAACGCCGGCCGCTCGAGGAAGACGCGATCGCCGCGGTCGACTTTCTCCTCGACCGCGGTGCCGATCCCGCCATGGGCAACGACTTGGGCACGACGGCTCTGCACATGGCCGC
>Ga0268265_10003083_pt1 | contig 12165 bp, 14 predicted proteins | sample KBSSwiS52_FD_190355 | JGI IMG/M metagenome (GOLD analysis project Ga0268265, IMG submission 190355) | Switchgrass rhizosphere microbial communities from Kellogg Biological Station, Michigan, USA - KBS Switchgrass S5-2 (SPAdes) (version 2) | ecosystem: Host-associated > Plants > Roots >... | reverse complement strand
CGGCTGTTCGAGCGCGACTACGAGGACGGCGCCCTGGACCTGCTGGTCCTGTCGCAGACACCTCTCGAGCTGGTCTGCGCAGCGAAGTGCCTGGGCCAGTGGCTGGCGGTCAGCGCCCCGCTGGCCGCCGCGGCCCCGGTGGCGGCCATCGCGCTGGGGGCGGAGCCCCGACTGGCCCCGATGATCTTCGCCAGCGCCCTGATCGGCGGCCTGGCCTTCGTCTTCCTGGGCGGAATCGGCGCGGCGCTCAGCCTCGGCGCCCGGCGCGGCGGCCTGCTGACAGCGGTGATCGTGCTGCCGCTGTTCGTGCCGCCGGTGATCTTCGGCGGCGGGGCGCTGGACGCCTTCGCAGGGCGCCTGCCCTGGACCGGCGGGTTCGCCCTGCTCGGCGCCTACGCCGCTGCGGCGGTGGCCCTGGGGCCCCTGGCGATGGCCGCCGCGTGCCGCAACGCGCTTTCTTGACGCCGCGGCGACGGATCGCCCGCGGTTGGGCGTAGAAGAGTTCAGGGACGCAGCACGGAATACGACAAACATGAAACTCCTTCTCCCCGGCGTCGCCCTTGCCGCCGTCCTGGCGACGGGCGCCGCGGTCGCCCCCAGCCTGGCGCAGCCCGCGGGCCCGCCGCCGGCCGACCGTGGCGCGCCCGGCATGGACCGTCCCGGCATGGACGGGCCGCGCATGGACCCCGCCGAGCGGGCGAAGGCCCGCGCTCAGCACCTCCGCGACGTCCTCCAGCTCACGCCCGCCCAGGAACCGGCGCTCACCGCCTTCATGGCGTCCATGAAGCCGCCGGAGGGGATGCGCGATCGCATGCGCGAGGAACGCGGGGAGATGATGCGGCTGACCACGCCGGAACGGCTGGACCGCATGCGCGACCGCATGCAGCGTCGCGCGGCCGAATTCGATCGCCGCGCCATGGCGATCAAGCGCTTCTACGCGCAGCTCTCCCCCTCCCAGCAAAAGGCCTTCGACGCCATGGGCCCGATGCATGGGCGCATGGGCGGAATGCGCCATGGCGGACACGGCCATGGCGGACCGGGCGGCATGGGCATGGCCCCGCGCCCGCCCGGCTGACGCCCGGGGACCGGCCGTCCGCGTCCCTCTCCCCCGGCGGACGGCCGGTCTCTTTTTTCGCCACGGTTGCCGGAACGAAGCGCCGGGTTTAATGCGCAGCCATGGCCTGGGCGCCCGCCTTCCTGTCGAATCCGGAGCGCTTCATGGCGTTCTCCCGCTGGGCCGCGCCGCTGATCGGGCTGATCGCGGCGGTCCTGGGCGCCTGGGGCCTGTGGCTCGGGTTCACCGCCCCTGAGGACTACCAGCAGGGCGACACCGTGCGGATCATGTTCATCCACGTGCCCGCCGCCTGGACCTGCATGTTCGCCTATGTCTGCCTGGGGGGCGCGAGCTTCCTGGCCCTGGTGTTCCGCCATGCCCTGGCCGACGCTGCGGCGGCGGCGGCCGCGCCGCTCGGGGCGGCCTTCACCTTCCTGGCGCTGATCACCGGGTCCCTCTGGGGCCGGCCCATGTGGGGGACTTGGTGGGTCTGGGACGCGCGGCTGACCTCGGTGCTGGTGCTGTTCCTGCTCTACGTCGCCTACATCGCCCTGCGCAGCGCCCTCGACGACGAGGCCAAGGCGGCCCGCGCGTCGGCGATCCTGGCGCTGGTGGGCCTGGTCAACCTGCCGATCATCCACTGGTCGGTGAGCTGGTGGAACTCGCTGCACCAGGGCTCGTCGGTGTTCAGCGCCGGCGGCGGGGCGTTGGACCCGGCCTACCTGAAGCCGCTGCTGATCATGGGCCTCGCCTACACCGCCGCGTTCGGCTCGCTCTGGCTGGTGCGGATCCGCGGCGAGCTTTGGCGCAGGCGCGCCGAGGTCCTGCAGCTCCGCGCGGCGAGGGCCTGATGCTCGACCTCGACGCCGGGGCCTACGGCGCCTTCGTGTGGCCGGCCTTCGCGATCACCGGCCTGGTGTTCGCCGCCATGATCGTCCTGTCGCTGTCCTATTCCCGGCGCTGGAAGGCCCGGGCGCGGGAACGGAGCGAGCGGCAATGAGGCGCTGGCTGGCGGTCCTGCCCCTGGCGGCGCTGGCGGCGCTGGGCGTGCTGTTCGCCGTCTACGCCCTGCACCGCAATCCGCACGTGGACCCGCAGGCCACGGTGGGAAAGCCGATCCCGGCGCTCACCCTGCCGGACCTGGAGCAGGGCCGCCCGGTCGCCCTGGCGGGCCTCGCCGCCCAGGGTCCGGTGCTGATCAACTTCTACGCCTCCTGGTGCGCGCCCTGCGAGATCGAGCATCCGGTCCTGCGCGGCCTGAAGGCGCAGCAGGTGCGCATCGTGGGCGTGGCCTACAAGGACGCCCCGGAGAACAGCCGCGCCTTCCTGACCCGGCTGGGCGATCCGTTCGTCCAGCGCCTGGTGGACCGCGACGGCCGCGCCGGGGTCGAGTTCGGCGTCACCGGCGTGCCGGAGACTTTCCTGGTGGACCGCAAGGGCGTGATCGTCGCCAAGCACACCGGGCCCATGCAGCCCGCCGACGCCCAGGACCTGCTGGAAAAGGCGCGTTAACCGGCTGTTGAGCCGACGCCGATCATGGTAACCAGCGGATTAACCATGTTTCTGAAGCGCCCGTGACGATACCCATCCGCCCGACGAACCTGCCGGCCGCCAATCCGGCCGCGGCGCCCTCCCGCAGCGATGCGGCGAGGCAGGCGCAGCGCGCGTTCTTCCAGTCGGCGATGAAGGGCTCCGCCCCCAGCGGTGCGGCCCAGGCCCCCGCCGCGCCGGCCCAGCCGCCGGCGGTGTTCGCCCAGCCGGTCCAGCGCCTGCCCGACCCTAAGGCCGAGGCGCCGACGCGGATCCTGCGCCCGGGCTCATTGCTGGACATCCGCGTCTAGCAGCTCGCGCTGCTTCTTGCGCTTCTTCTTGCCCTCGCCCTTGGCGGGCTTCGCGGCCTTGGCCGCCTTCGATTTCTTGCCCTTGGCCTTTTCCGCGCCGTCGCCCGCGTCCTCGCCCGCGCGGACCAGGTCGCGCAGCAGGCCCACGAAGGCGTCGCGCCGCCCGCCGCCGGACAGGAGCTTCAGGAGCCGCGTGTCGGCGGCGACCACCTTCGGCCGGGCTTCCTCCAGCGTCGCGCGGCCCAGGTCGGTGAGGTGAACGGCGTTGGCGCGGGCGTCGAGCGTCGAGCGCTCGCGTTCCAAGAGGCCCTTGCCGATCATCCGCGCGGCCATGTCGGCCAGGGTCGAGCGATCGATGCCGGTGATCCGCACCAGGTCGGTCTGGGTCGCGCCGGCGCGGGCGGCCACCGCCGACAGCACCGCATACTGACGCTGGGTGACGGCGTCCGGGCCGAACTCATCGCCGTAGATGTCCAGCGCCACCTGCAGCGCCCGGTGCAGGAGATGGCTGGGTGAGTGATCCAGGGCGCCGGTGGCGACCCTGGAGGCGGACTTGTCCTTCGACATCGGCTGCAGGCCCCCCGAGCGGCTTGATCCGAGGACGGACGTTAGCGCGCCATTGCGTCGGTTTGACGACGGCCCTTCCCTAGGCCGCGGGCGTCTCGTCGGGGTCCTTGGCGTGCTTCATCAGGAGCGGCGCCTGGGAGAGGGAGAACAGGAAGATGATCGCCACCGTGCCGGGAAACTTGAACAGCGCCCAGGTCATGGTGGTCTGGGTGCGCCACACCACCTCGTTGGCGATCGCCAGCGCGAGGAAGAACAGGGCGTAGCGCAGGGTGAGCTTGCGCACCACGTCGTCCGGCAGGTGGAAGGCGTCGCCCATCAGGGCCCTCAAGGGGTTCTTGCCGCGGGCGAGGCCGGCGAACATGAAGGCCGCGAAGCCCACGTAGAGGATGGTGGGCTTGATCTTGATGAACCGCTCGTCGTGCAGGAAGAGCGTCAGCCCGCCGAAGAACAGCGCCAGTAGGCCGGTGACCAGCGGCATGGGCGCCAGGCGTTTCTCCACCAAGAGCCCCACGACGATCGCCGCCGCCGCGCCCCCCACCAGGCCCCAGGTGGCGGTCACGGCGCTGCGGGTGATCGCCAGCACCACCAGGAAGGCCGCCAGCCCCGCGTAGTCGACGAAGTGGCGGACCCAGGCCTTGCCGCGATCGGTCACGCCACCGGCTCCCCGAGGCCCACCAGCGAGCGGGCGAAGGCGCGCGCGTTGAAGGGCTGCAGGTCCTCGATCCCCTCGCCCACGCCGATCAGCTTGATGGGGCTGTCCGACGCTTGGGCCACGGGCACCAGAACGCCGCCGCGGGCGGTGCCGTCCAGCTTGGTCATGACGATGCCGGTGACGCCGATCTGGTTGCCGAACACGTTCTCCTGGGCCAGCGCGTTGCGGCCCACGGTGGCGTCCAGCACCAGCAGGGTCTCATGCGGGGCGTCCGGATCGAGCTTCTTGAGCACACGGATGATCTTGTGCAGCTCGTCCATCAGGCCCTGCTTGTTCTGCAGCCGTCCCGCGGTGTCGATCAGCAGCACGTCGTAGCCCTCGGCCCGGGCCCGCTCCAGCGCGTCGAAGGCCAGGCCCGCGGCGTCCGAGCCGGTGGGCCGCGACATGAAGTCGGCGCCCGCCCGGTCGGCCCAGACCTTGAGCTGTTCCACCGCCGCGGCGCGGAAGGTGTCGCCCGCCGCCACCAGCACCCGCGCGCCGCGCGCCTTCAGGTCGGCGGCGATCTTGCCCAGCGTCGTGGTCTTGCCCGAGCCGTTGACCCCGATGAACAGCACCACGTAGGGGCGGGGCCCGGACAGGGCGTCGAAGTCCCCCTCGCGGGCGGCCAGCTCCTCGCCGATGGCGTCCGCCAGCGCCTGCTTGATCTCGTCCTCGCCGATCGCGCGGCCGAAGCGGCCCTCGCCGAAGCGTGCGGTGATGCGCGCCGCCGAATGGGGACCCAGGTCCGCCTCGATCAGCATCTCCTCCAGTTCGTCCAGCTTGGCCTGGTCGAGCGGCGCCTTGACGAAGGCGCTCGTCAACTGCTCGGTCATCTGCTTGGACGAGCGGGACAGGCCCTGCGTCAGCCGCTGGAACCAGCCCTTCTTGGGTTCGGTCATGGGCCGGGGTCTAGCCTGTGGCCGCCCAAAGGGAAAGCGGGGCCGGGCGGTCGCCGGCCGCGTCGCCTACTTCGCAGGCCACACCAGCGGCAGGTTCTCGATGCCCCAGACGCCGCCGGCGTGGGCGGGCATCACCGCGCCCTCGCGGATGGCGAAGGACGGGATGCGTTTCAGCCATTCCTCGATGGCGATCTTGATCTCGCGCCGGGCGAGGTGCGAGCCGATGCAGCGGTGCGGGCCGGCGGCGAAGGTCAGGTGGCGGTTGGCCGAGCGCGTGAAGTCCACCTCGTTGGGATGGTCGAATTCGCGCGGGTCGCGGTTGGCGGCGACGGTGGTGACGTAGACCCGGTCGCCCTTCTTCATCTGCACGCCGGCGAACTCCATGTCGCGGGTGAGCAAGCGGCTGCCGTTCACCGAGGCGAACACCCGCAGCATCTCGTCGATGGCGTCGGGCAGGATCGCCGGGTTCTCGATCAGCTCGCGCTGGCGCTCGGGGTGCGACGCCAGGTATCGGAACATGAAGCCAAGGGTGGCCACCACGGTGTCCAGCCCGCCGATGTAGAGCATGAAGACCACGCCCATCACGTCGTCGTCGGACAGGGGCTCGCCGTTGATCCGGGCCTTGATGGCGAAGCTGATCAGGTCGTCGCCCAGCGCGTTGCGGCGCTCCGCGATCGCGCCTTCCAGGTAGCCGATGATCTTTCTGAGGCCGTCGCGGCGCACGTCCATGTCCTTGGCGTGCAGCACCTGGTACTCCCAGGCCAGGAAGGTCGAGCGCATCTCCAGCGGCAGGTCCATCAGCTTCAGGAAGATCGAGATGGGGTAGGGGCGGGCGAAGTCCTCCATGAACTCGCACTCGCCCTTGGCGCTGAACGCCTCGATCAGCGAGACGGCCAGCTCGCGGACGCCGGCCTCCATGGCGTTGATCTTGTTGGGGGCGAACAGCGGGTTCAGCAGCATGCGGAACTGCTGGTGGCGCTCGCCGTCGAGCTCCAGCGGGATCATGTCCCAGTTGGCGCCGACAAAGGTCTGGAAGTTCGCGACGTTCTTGCTCGAGAAGTGCTCGGCGTCCTGGTAGACGGCCCGCACATCGTCGTAGCGATGGACCATCCATCCCTGGCGTCCGTCGTGCGCGATGTTGGGCACGTAGACCACGCGCGGCCCGTCGAACAGCTTGGCCGCCTGACCCTGCGGGTCCGCCGCGAAGCCGGGCTGTTCGCCGTACCGGTAATCGACGACCATCTCCGGAGGAACGTGGTCCGGGATGGCGCCGGCCTTGGCCGCTTCGGCCGCTAGGGCGTCGTTGCTCACCTGCATCCTCCCTTGTTCGCCGCGAAGGGCCAGTGAAGACCCGTGCGCGCGGGCGCGTCCATCGCCGCATCGGCGGACGCTTGTTTTCGTGTCCGTATTTCGAAATGTCCGGATTGCGACGGTTGCAGCGTCATGCGGACGCCTCGGCGGCGGCCGGATCCAGCGGGTCGTCGATCGGCGTGCGCCGCAATGCACGCTTCTCCGCGGGGTCGAAGTCCCGCCGCGAATGCTGGAGCTGGCGGTTGTCCCACACGAGATAGTCGCCGGCCCGCCAGCGATGCTCGTACGCGTAGGCTTCGTCCTCGACGTAGGTGAACAGCTCGCCGAGCAGCTCCTCGCTCTGCGGCCGCGTCATGCCGATGATGCTCTCGGTGAGCAGCCGGCTCACGAACAGGATCGGCGCGCCGCTCTCGGGATGGCGCCACACCACCGGGTGGATGGCGGACTTCGCGCCGCTGGCGGGGTCGAACCTCGGCCGGCCGTCGCCCTCGAACAGGTTGTAGTTGGCCACGTGGCGCGCCTGCAGGCCTTCGATGCGCGTCTTCAGCGCCTGGGGCAGTCGCGCGTAGGCGGCCGCGGCGTCGGTGAACAGGGTCTCGCCCCCCTTGGCCGGGACCTCGAGGGCGTAGAGCGAGATCGCCTTCAGGGGCCAGGGCAGGAAGCTGTGGTCGGCGTGGAACAACAGCTCGCCGTCGCGCAGCGTCCCGTCGGCGTGCTGGTTGGAGACGAACGAGAACTTCCGCACCCCGCCGCCCTTGCGCATGAACGGGCTTTTGAACGACACCGGGCCCAGCGTCTCGGTGAGCGCCACCCCCGCCGCCTCGGAAAGCGCGCAGTCGCGCAGCAGGACGAGGCGGTGCGTCCGGAACGCGTCGCGGAACGCCGCGACCGTCTCGGCGTCCAGCCGCTGCGGGTCCACGCCGCGCAGCTCGGCGCCCAGGCCCTCGGACAGGGGTGAAAGCTCGATCGCCACTCCGCGTTCCTCCAGGGTGCGTCACTTGTTCTGCGCCCCAAAGATAGTCTATATGATCTAGATGTAAATCGGTTCGGCGAGGCACGGCGATGGAATTTGGATGGTCGCAGGAGGAACTGGCGTTCCGCGACGAATTGCGGGCGTTCATCCGCGACAACCTGCCGGAGGGGTGGATCACCCGCGTGCCCGGCGAGGAGCCCTATTCCGACGTCACCGTGGAATTCTGCCGCCGGCTCGGGGCGAAGGGCTGGCTGGCTCCGCACTGGCCAAAGGACTACGGCGGCGGGGGCGACGCCTCGCCCTGGCGCTTCACCATCCTGTCCGAGGAGCTCTGGGCGCACGGCGAGCCCCGGGGGTCGCAATACATGAACACCAACTGGATCGGGCCGGCCATCATCGCGGCGGGGACGGAGGACCAGAAGCGGCGCTTCCTGCCGCCCATCGCCGCGGGCGAGGCGCTCTGGTGCCAGGGGTTCTCGGAGCCGGCGGCGGGCTCGGACCTGGGGGCGATGGCCACCACGGCGGTCCGCGACGGCGACAGCTACGTGATCCGCGGCGAGAAGGTCTGGACCTCCTACGCCGGCGGCGCCCACCACTGCTTCCTGCTGGCGCAGACGAAGTCCGCCGAGGCCGAGGGGGTCTCGATCTTCCTGCTGCCGATGTCGGCGCCGGGGGTTGGCGTGGTCCCCATCCCCAGCATGCTCGACATCCACGTCATCCATCACCTGACCTTCGACGACGTGCGGGTGTCGGCGGCCGACCGGCTGGGACCGGAGGGTGGCGGCTGGCCGATCGTGCGTGACGCCCTGGTCAACGAGCGGGTCGGCGCGCCGCGGCACATCCGCGCCGCGCGCGTGCTGGACGAGGTGGTCGAGGCCGCGCGGCGGGCGGGTCGGCTGAGCGAGGCCGGGCTGCAGGCGGCGGGCCAGGCGCGCGCGGTCTGCCTGGCCGCGCGCGGGCTGGTGCACAAGGTCCGGCAAATGGGCGCGACCGGCGATCCGGGCGCCTTGGCCTATGTGGCCCGCGCCGCCGTGGTCCAGGCCGAGCGCGCCGTGGCGGAAGTCGCCGCGGACCTGGCCGGGACCGACGACGTGCTGAGCGGCGGGCTGACCGACGGCGAGTTCCGCACCGCCCTGATCGCGGGCCTCGGCGGCGGCAGCTACGAGATGCAGCTCAACCTCACCGCCCGGCTCTGGCTCAAGCTCCCGAAGGCGGCCTGACATGGATTTCGAACTCTCTGCCGCCCAGGCGCAGATGCTGGACCGCCTCGATGCGCAGTTGGCCGCCCACGGCCCGCCCGCCGAAACCTTCGACGCGCCGCTGTTCGCGCGGTTGCGGGCGGACGGCTGGTTCGACCTCGCGCGCGGCGGACCCTCGGGCGTGCTCGACGCCGTGCTGGTCGTGGAGCGGCTGTCGCGGCAGGTCGTCCTGACGCCGGCCGGGGTCCACGCCCTGGTGCTGCCGCTGCTGTTCGACGCCGACGACGGCCGGATCGCGGCGATCGCCGAGGCGGCCGGCCGCGAGCCCCTCGCCTTCGGCGGCGAGGCCGGGCTGGTCGTGCGCTACGAGGGGGACGTGGCGGCGGCCTATCGCATCGATCCGTCCCAGGCGCGGCCGGCGAAGGCCAACTACATCTACCCGCTGGCGTTTCCGGGCCCAGAGGGCGGGGAAGTCGCGGCCCGCGCGCCGGCCGCGGCCGTTCGCCGCCGCCACCGCCTGGCCGTCGCCGCCGAGATCGTCGGCGCGCTGGACGGCGCGCTGGAGATGGTCACGCGCTACCTGACCGAACGCGAGCAGTTCGGGCGACCGCTGGGCGCCTTCCAGGCCCTGCAGCACCGGGCGGCCGAACTGGCGGTGAGCGTCGAAGGCGCGCGCTGGCTGACCCGGACCGCGGCCTTCGCCGATAGCGACGAGGATGCGGCGCTGGCCGCCGCCTACGCCGCCCGCGCGGCGCGGCGCATGGCCTGGGACGCCCACCAGCTCCACGGGGCGCGCGGGTTCACCCTGGCCTACGGCCTGCACCGGCACACGCTTCGCCTGCAGTTCCTCAGCCTCGCCGCCGGCGGGGCCGCCCGCCACGCCACGGACGCGGCGCGCGAGCGCTGGCTGACGGCGGCCGCCTGATCACTCCAGCGCGTCGATGACCCGCTGGGAGGCCGTGCGGCCCAGGTGCTGCTCGACCTCGCGCAGGTGCTCGCGCCAGAAGGCCTCGGCCGCCGGGCCGTCGCCCGCCGCGATCAGCTCCACGAGCCGCTCGTGGGAGCGAAGGCTCAGCTTCTGCAGCTTGGCCCAGCGCTCGGCGGACATGTCGCCGGTGGCCGCGGTGTGCCGCTGCACGAGCTCGCGCAGCATGCGCATCAGCAGCGCGACGGTCGCCGCGCCGGTCATCTCGACCATGCGCTCGCGCACGGCCTCGGTGGCGCCGGAGTAGGCGAGCGGCTCGCCGATGTAGCGCTGCGCCTCGGACAGCAGGGCGCGCAGCTCCTCCACCTGCGCCGGCGTCACGCTGGCGGCCAGCGCCGCCAGCGCCGGCGGCTCGATCAGCGCGCGGGCCCGGTGCACGTCTGCCATGGTCACGCCGCGGTCCTGCAGGACGTAGCCGAACTGCCGCGCCGCGACGTCGAGATCGGGCCGGCGCACCAGCGCGCCGCCAAGGCCGCCGCGCCGGACGGTGATGAATTGCTCGGCCTCCAGGATGCGCAGGGCCTCGCGCAGCGTCGGGCGCGCGACCCCGTACTGGGCGATCAGTTCGGCCTCTGCGGGCAAGGCGGCGCCGATCTCTCCCTTCAGGATGCGCTTGCGGATATCGGCCGCCACCTGGTCTGGAATGCGTTGCGTGCGGATCGCGCCCGAGCGGTCGGAAGACATCTGGTTTCGGCGCGCCCTAAAGATTGCGGAACACTGGGGCGCGCTTCTCGGCGGCGGCGGTGCGCTTTTCGACGCCGTCCTGGCTGGACTGGGCGATGTAGACGGCGCGGGCCTCGATCTCGACCGCCTGCTCCAGGCTGCCGACCCCCTGGTTGAGCCACAGGGACTGCTTGGTCAGCCAGATGCCGATAGGCACGTTGGCCTTGATCTGTTCGGCCAGCGCCAGGGCCTGGTCCATCAGTTCCTCGTCCGGGACGGCGCGCAGGACGAGGCCGATCCGCTCGGCCTCGTCGGCCAGCACGGGGCGGGCGGTGAGCAGGATCTCGGCGGCCCGCTGAGTGCCGACCGCGCGCGGCAGCATCCAGGAGAGCCCCAGCTCGCAGCCGGTGGCGGCGTTGTGGATCAGGTTGATGAACTTGGCGCCCCGGGCGGCGAGGCACAGGTCCGCCGCCAGGGCGATGGCGTAGCCGATCCCGCCGCAGGCGCCGTTGACGGCGGCGATCACCGGTTGCTGCAGGTTCTTCATCGTCACCGGGATGCGGCCGAGCTCGGTGAGCATGGTCTTGGTGAACTGGGCCGGGCCGGAGCCGGGCGCGACCCAGGCGGGCGTCCCCACCGCCTCCGTCATGTCGTGGCCCGAGCAGAAGCCGCGGCCGGCGCCGGTGAGGATCACCACGCGGATGTCCGGCTGGTAGCGGCAGGCCTCCAGGGCCGCCAGCAGGCCCTGGTACATGTCGTAGGTGAAGGCGTTCAGCTTGTCGGGCCGGTTCAGGGTGATGCGGCGGACGCCGGGCGCGGGGTCGTCGACGAGAATCTGGTCCATGCGGCGGCTTCCTGGGCGGTGGGCGGCGACGGGCGCGAGATGAACGGATCGGGCCCGCGAATGCAACGGCGCAGGCGATCCGGCCGCGTCGGCGTGACGCGGTGACGCTTCGCTCGTGGCCGCCTATCTGATGCGGCTTGCTGCACTGCGGGATGAATCCGCGATGATCTTCAGCGACCGTTCAGACCCATCCGCTAGACCTCCGCGCATGCCTTCGAAGTTCCTGCCCGCCCTCGCCGCCAGCCTGGCGGTCGTGCTCGGCGCGACGTCCGCGTCCGCGTCCGCCCCGCAGCCCGCCGGCAAGGTGGAGGCCTCGGCGATGAACGGCCGCTGGTACGAGGTGGCCCGGATCCCAAATGCGATGCAGAAGGGCTGCCTGGGCGGCACATCGGACTGGGTAAGGGCCGCCGACGGCTATTCGGTGGTTCAGGCCTGCCGCAAGGGTTCCCTCGCCGGGCCCAGGTCCGAGTGGAAGGCCAAGGCGCGCGTGGTGGACACCCGCAGCAACGCCAAGTTCAAGATGAGCTTCTTCGGCGGCGTGCTCACCCAGGAGTACTGGGTGCTGGACAACCGCCCGGACCAGGGCTGGCTGATCCTGGGCACCCCCGGCGGCAATTACCTGTGGCTGATGTCCCAGCGGCCGTCGCTGGGCGACGAGGTGAAGGCCCAGGCGCTGAGCCGCATCCGGCAGCTCGGCTACGACATCGGCCGCCTGGAGTTCCCGGCGCCCGCGCGGGATTGACCGCAGGCCTTGAATTCGGAACGAACGCTGAACAGAATGGCGCATGGACGCCGCTGTTCCCCTGACGTCGCGACCTGAGATCACCGCCGCAGTCACCCGCGGGGCGGCCCGGCTGTTGTCGGCGCTGGGCTATGCGCCCCTGGCTGAGGTGACGCTGCCGAACGGCCGCCGCGCCGACCTGATGGCGCTGGGCCGCCGCGGCGAGATCTTCATCGTCGAGGTCAAGTCGGGCCTGGACGACCTCCGCGCCGACCTGAAGTGGGGCGAGTACGGGCCCTATTGCGACGCCTTCGCCTTCGCCGTGGCGCCGGAGTTTCCGCGCGACCGGCTGCCGGCGGAGCCCGGCCTGATCGTCGCCGACGGGTTCGGGGGCGCGGTGCTGCGCGAGGCGCCGCG
>Ga0268265_10003082_pt1 | contig 12165 bp, 6 predicted proteins | sample KBSSwiS52_FD_190355 | JGI IMG/M metagenome (GOLD analysis project Ga0268265, IMG submission 190355) | Switchgrass rhizosphere microbial communities from Kellogg Biological Station, Michigan, USA - KBS Switchgrass S5-2 (SPAdes) (version 2) | ecosystem: Host-associated > Plants > Roots >... | reverse complement strand
CTCATTGAACGAGCGCGCGCGCCTGCACGTCGACGGCGGCGACGATGGCCGCGAGGGTGCGGGCCTGGGCCGGTGAGAGTTCGGAGCCTTCGGTGAAGCCGGCATTCTCGATCACGAGATCATGCAAGGCGGTCAGCCAGTCGGACATCAGCAGCAGCGCATGCGCGCCGTGATCGGCCTCGTCGAGCTCGGGCAATTCGATCGGCGCCTTCTGGGTCTCGAAGATGCGGCGATTGCCGACCACCAGATTCATCGGCCGCGGGCGGTTGAGCGCCCCGAGATAAGAAGTGAAGGCAGCGAGCTCCTGGCGCGCGATCAGCACCTGCTCCTCCGCGACCTGGGCGCGGCGACGGGTGGCGCCCATCTCGGTCGCGGAACAGGCCTGGGCGATCTGGTCGGGCAATTTCGTGCGCAAGGCGCCGGCGATCATCTCCTCGACGATGACGCGCGCCGCTTCCGCCTGCAAACGCACATGCCGCAACTGCTTCTCGTTGTGCGGCAGGTCACGGAGCTGGTTGACCCAGGCGGCGATCACCACATCGGCGAAGTGCCGCGCCCGGTTGCTCGGCGCCGGCGCCGCCGAGGCGCCCTTGCTCTTCAACAGGTCGCGCAGCGATCCCGAGCTGCTCTTGCCATTGGTGAGACCGCCGCGGGTGTCGATGCTCAGATAGCAGGAGCGCATCTGCTCGGCATCCAGCAGCAGGACGTCGAGCAGCTCGGCGAAGCGCGGCGGCTCGTTGTCGGCGAGAGCGCCGACCAGCCATTCAGCGCGCTTGCGCTTGGTCTCCAATTCCTCGCCGCCGATGCCGACATGGAAGATCTCGAGCTTGGCGCGGGTCTCGGTGACCAGCGAGAGCAGCTGCTCCTGCAGGCGCTGGGTCTTCAGCTTGCCGATGCCGATCGATTCCAGGTACTTCACGATCCGGCCGACGCCGCCGTCATTGGCGGCCAGCATTGCATCCCAGGCGGCGGCCGGCTCGGCGATGTGTTTGCGCACCTCTTCGCCGGCGAGGAAATAGTCGCGGATCTGCGCGAGGCGGCCGAGCTGGGCCGGGACGACACCGGTCTCCTCGCCATCCTTCATGCCGAACAGCAGGCTTTCAACCCGGGGCTTGCGGGTCAGGAACAGATTGCGGAACGGGCGGCCGTCCCAGTCGCGCACCCAGTCATAGGTGCGGAACCGCTCAAAGGTCATCTGCATGACCGCGTCGCCGGCGACCTTCAACGTCTCGGGCGTCTCGTTCGCGGTCGGAAGCAGGCGCAGGTCCCACATCGTGGTGACGATCAGCAGGCCGGACGGACGGCGCGCCCGGATCTGCGGCGTCTCGCCCTGCACGGTGCGGACCCAGTCGTCGAGCACGGGGCCGATGTCCTGAACGTCGCTCTGCTTGGTCGAGGGCGCGCAGAGGATCAGCGCGTTCATCTCCTGGTCCTCGGTGTAGCGCTCGAAGAGATAGGAGACCTTGCCGCGCAGCCAGATGTCGGAGACGTGATAGCCGTCCTCGCGCTCCTCGGCGGCCGAAAGCAGCTCGCGCTTCGGATCGGTGATCTTCAACCGGCCGCGATAGCCAGGGAAGTCGATGAGATCGGTGCTCTCCAGCACCGCGGCGACCGGCGTTTCGGTGAGCGTGAAACGAAGCTCGGCGGTGACGCCCGCGAGAAGCCCGCGCGGCAATTGCTTCACCGCACCGGAGCCGCTGTCCAGAACCGGGCGCACTTTCACCAGGTCGCCGCCGTCGCCGTCAAGCAGGCGCAGGCAATCGACATTGTTGATGCATTTCGCCTGGGAGAATTCGCCGCTCGGATCGCGCTCGACCAAAGCGGCGAGTTCGCAATGCAGCGAGCGCGCGTGATCGACCGTGGCGAGACCGGCTTGCAGGCGGAGATAGAGACTGGAGAGCTGCTCGAGCCCGCCCCAGAGCAGGCCGAACAGATCGGCGCGCGCGGCGGGAAGCAGATACGGTGCCAGCTCGATCGCGTTCGGCCAATAGGCGCCGCGCAGACTCTGACTGGTCTTGCGCGAGAGGCGGTCGAAATAATCCATGAGATCGACCACATCGTCGGCGCTGAGGCCGGGCACCGCGGTGCTCTGGCGCTGCGGGCCGACCCGGCGCAGGACCTCGTCGATGTTTTCGGGCTCGACCCGGGCGGTCATCGCCTCCTGGTCGAAGTCGCGGATGTAGGAGTTCCAGAGGATCTTGATGAGGTCGGCTTCGCTCACCAGTTCGACCTCGACCGGGAAGTCGGCAGGCGCCTTCGACTTGGTGCGGGTGAAGCGGGTGACGAGGCCGGTCGCCTCCTTGCCGCCGCCCGGCGGATTCACATGCTTCATGAAATCGAGCCGGGTGTTGCCGAACATCGATTCGACGCGGCCGTTCTCGCCCTTGGAGAGCGAGTCCACCAGAAAGGACTTGCCCGCCTGGCTGATGCCGAAGATACCGATTGCGGGTGGACGCGACGCCGCCTTGGCCAGACGCCGGCTCTTGTTGCGGACGCGGCGCAGCGATTCGATGGTCGGATCGGCTTCGCGGTCGACGGATTTCGCGGTCCCGCGGGCCTCGGAAACCCAGTCGATGGCCCCGCCGATCGCCTGGCCGAGCGCCGTTCCGATGCTGGAGAGAGAGTCGGTCATTCGTTCAGTTCCCTCCGGCTCAAACCAGGACCGAGCCGGTGTCGAGCCAATAGTCATTGGCCTCGAGCACATTGCTGTTCAGCGTCTTGAACCGGAGCACCAGGCGATCCTTGCCGATGCTGCGGCCTTCGCTGCCGTCCGCTTCCCGCACGGCAACGCGCGCGATGCGGAAGCGTTCCAGCCCCTGGTCGCGCGCCGCCTTGGCGCGGCGGTTGCCGCCGCTGCGGTCGAGCTCCAAGGTCACCAGCAGCGTCAGATTGTGCAGCTCGGCGCGCGCATCCTCGCGATAGCTCAGCGAATAGAGGGGTGCTGCGGTCCAGAACGGCGTCGACATCTGGCGGAAGCCGAGCCGCATCGGGCCGGAGATCACGATCGCCCGGTTCGGCAGCTGGTAGTCCGGATCGTCGAGATCGATGTCGGCGAAATAGACGTCTTCCGGCTGAATGAGGTTGTTGCCATCCAGGCGTCCAAAATAGCGCATGGTCGATTTCAGATCGAACTTCTGCGAGAGCAAGCTGAAATTCGGCAGCCGTCCCTCCGCGAGGACGCAAAGCATGGCGCCGACGGCGGCCGTGGTCTTCGGATCCTGAATCCGGCCATGGCGGTGGAACGGATACCAGGCACCGGCACGGTAGTTGTGCAGCGGCACCACGCGGTCCGGCGAGACCGGCATCAGCGAGCGCACCAATTCCTGCACGCCGGGCAGGCGTGACGGGCGGCCGGTCAGCAGCAGCACGTCGCAGGCATAGCGCGCGACCACTTCCGAGAGCCAGCTCAAGGGGCCGTTGAGGTCGATGTCCTTGCCGATGAACATCGCGTGCAGCCGGTCGAGATCGACCGAGACCGGAACCTTCAGCACATCGAAGGCGGCGCCGTTCGCCAGACTCTTGCGGGCGCCCTTGTTGAAATAGGCGAGCGCCCGGTCCTGCGGGCGGCGGCCCTGCAGCAGTTCCTCGATCGTCATGCTGCGGACCGGCGCGCGCTCGACCGGATCGTAGTTCTCATAGAGATGCAGCAGAGAGATCGCCGCCGGGACCAGGACCTGAGCGGTGAATTGCTGGCGCAGCACCTGATCTTCGATCTTCAGATTCTCGGAACCGACCAGCTGCGACATCAGAGACTCGATCTCGGTCGCACCGGCTGCCGAGAGCGCCGATTCGATCGCCGGCAGGAGCTGCGACTTGATGGTCTCGAGCACGATGTCGTCGCCGGCCAGGCGGAAACCGTCGCGGAACAGCTGCCGCGGCTCGATCTTCACTGCATTGCCTTCGGCCGGCAGCAGCACATAGTCGGTCACCACCAGATCGGTGGTGCCGCCGCCGATGTCGATGGTGCCGATCCGCAGGCGCTCGTCGCCGCTCGGCGCCACGTCGCGGCGGCGCATCGCCTTGAAGAAGTTTCGGGGATCGCCCCCAAAATGGTTGGCGCATTCCGAGAACAGGTAGACCACCTGGCCGCAGGTTGCCTCGTCCCATTTCATGATGATCTCGGGGAAGGGCAGCTTCGGCTTCTTGGTCTCGTCGTCGGGTGCCGCGGTCTCGTCGTGCCAGGACATCGCCTTCCAGACCGTGGCGACCGCGTCGTCCATGCGGCGCTTCAGGATGCGCTGCTCGGGCAGCGGCATCGAGGGCGGCACGGTCAGCACGACGCGGCGCAAGCGGCGCGGCAGGTTGGACTGCGCCTGGCGCATGCGCTGCATCGGGCTGTTGATCTGCGAGAGGGCCTGCAGCAGCACCTCCGACAGCATGATCATCATCAGCGAGCTGCGCGAATAATGCGGATCGAAGACCGGGATGCGGCGCGGGTCGCTGGGCTCCAGCGCGAACAGCGGCTCGCCGGACTCGTTGATGAACTGGCAGTAAGGATAGGCGGTGGCGAGGCGCTCGCGCTGCTCCTCGCTCTGGAACTGGTTGAAGCGCCAGCCGTGGAGATAGCTCTCCTCGTCCCAGAGATAGCGTTTCGGGCTGCTCAACCCCGTCGAGCCCTCGGTGCCGCGGCGCTGGGCCGCGAGCTTGGTCGCCTCCGGACCGACGCGGGCGATGGTCGGCCAGCTGAAGGCATTGGCACGGCCACTGAGGCTCGATGCACTTTCGGAGCCGAAGGTCGGCTGGTTGAATTCCAGCCGGCTCTCGAACGGTTCGCGATAGACCCGCTGCGGCTCGCTCAGATCGCGCAGAGCCAGCTCATAGCGGTTGTGCAGCGAGGAGTCTTCGCGGTCGTGGTCCTCGATCAGGATGCCGCAGGTGCGCGAATTGCCGACGTCGAGCACCAGATCGACGTCGATGGTCGGATGCGCGCGGTCGTCCTCATTGCGCAGCAAAGTGATGCGCGGGATCTCGAAGAACTGGTCGAGCAGGCCGATGAAAGTCAGGTAATGCGCGACGTCGAAGCCGCGGCCGATCTCGCGCTCGATATCTTCGGACTCGTAGCGCAGATGTTGCGCGGCGTTCTGCCGATAGGCGTCGCGGATCCAGCGTGAGACCCAGTCGAGACCGACGAACGGCAGCGGCTCGAAGCCGCGCGCCGCCAGCATGAAGGGCTGGCCGGCGCCGATGTCGTTGCCATGGGGCGCCAGATAGCCGATCGCCTTGTCCTCCGGCACCGGCAGGACGGCGGTGTCGATTGCGACGGTCAGGCGATGGGTGTATCCGTCCTCATCCGGCGCAGCGAGCTTCACCAGCCGTGCCCGCGCCCAGTTGGTCGGACCAAGATCGAAGCTGCGCCCGGGCCGCGCGCGGAGAATCGGAATTGGCAGCCAAGTCGAATCCAGCAACGCGACGGTGTCGCTCAGGGAGATCTGGATGATCGGCTTCTCGCGGCCGCGCACCGTGCCGGAAGCGGCACCCGCCTGCACGGGGAGACGATAACCGTCATCGGCCTCGTCATAGTCGAGTCGCACCAGAGCGCCGGCGCCGTCGCGTGCGAAGCCGGCCTGCGGCGCACGGTTGATCCGGTCGAAGGCGACGCCGAAGTCGAGGAATTGCAGACCGCTTTCGGCGATCAGCATGACCCCTTCGCCGAACTTGGTCAGTTCAGCGAGCATGATGGCCTTCGCCAGCCGTTTGCGGTCGCGATGGATGGGCGCGCAGCATGATTTCCCCTATTGCCCCAGCAATATGTCGTATGTCTGCCCATTTGGGTAGCGCCCTACGCAATGGGTCTTGCCGTCGGCACCCTTGCTGCATTCGACGGTCGAGCCCTGAAACTTCGATCCGTCGCTGCAGTCCAAGCCGCCCTGATCCTGGATCGTCAGCTTGCCGTTCTGCGTGGTCGCGGCCGAGGCACCGCTGCAGCTGACGCCATTGCCGAGATGCAAGGTCGTGGTGCCCTTGCCCTGCTTGTCGAACTGATAGCCGATGGTCGCGGGCGCATTCGAGCCCGAAGCGCGGAGCCCAGTCTGCGAGCGCCATTGGCCCTGCATGAAATCGGCCGGGCCGTTCGCGGCACCACTGCCGTCGGCCGGCAGCTCGATCGGCTTGATCGGCGGCTGCGCGCCGGCTTGCTGATCCGGGTTCTGTTGATCCTGGGGCGTGTCGCCCGGCTTCGGTTGCTGGTCGGGCGATTGGGCGTCGGGCTTCGGTTGATCCGGATTCTGCTGATCCGGATTTTGTTCATCCTGTTTCTGGTCCGGATTCTGCGCGTCAGGATTCTGCTGGTCCTGCTTTTGCTGGTCGTCCGGCGTTTGCGCATCGGGCGGCGTGTTCTGATCCGCGTTCGGCTGCTTGCCCTGATCTTCCGGCGTCGCGCCGGGCAGGGTCGCGTCGGGTGCGTTCGGATCGACGGTGCCGTCCGGCACCACGACGGTGCCGTTGGTGGTGCCGTCGATCGTGCCATTCGTTGTGCCGGTGACGGTTCCGCCGGGGACCGTGACGATCGTGTTGTCGGGCGGAGTCTCACCGGGCCAGACGATGCCTTCGTTGCTGAGATAAGGCACCGGCGCTTCGATCACGTCGCAGGAGCGAAGCGCCATCAGAAGAATCAGGAGAAGCAGCAACAGGCCCAGCAGCCACCACAGCCACCGCCACCAGCTTGCGCTTTCGGCGACCGGCACGACCGCGGCCGCGGCACCGGCCGCCGCGGGCGCGATCGGCGCAGCTGCAGGAGCGGGCCTGACCGGCTCCTGCTTCGCCACATCGGCGAGCCGATGGCGGCTGGGATCGGCGCCGGCGGGGACGAAGCCCCAGAAGGTGATGACCGGCTGACCCTTGATGATGAAGATATGCGACGTGTCCGGGATGAAAGGACACAAGGCGAGCAGACGCCCGAAGACGAGCTGGTCGTTGCTCTGCGGGTCGGCCACGATCCGCCGCGCATGCGCCTCGATCCGGTCGTTGAGTTGCAGCAGCTGTTGCCGCGCCGCGTCGCGCTCCTGCGGAGACGCTGCGTCCCAAGGCACGATGTCGCCGTCCTGCATCGCGTACCAGTCGATATTGCGGCCGATGGAATCGAATTTCGGCACCGCGAAGAGATCGGCGGCGTCGCGGCCGATCTGATGCAACACCGCGGTGCGGATCTGGTCGGCGGCGGCATAGACCGGCTGGCCGATCTCGCCCAGCGGCGTGTAGTCGCGCAGGTTGCCGGATTTCAGCAGCGGACCGGAATACATTTAGGGCGCCCCTTTGCATGCGGCGGGCAATGTCTTGGCATAGGTGGCCTGCTGCATCGCCTGCTTGATCTCGGCGGGCGTTCGCGCTGCCAGCACCTGGCCGCCGCCATTCTGCGCGATGCAGTTGCCGCCGCCGGTGCCGCTGACATCGACGACATTGATGGTGAGGTTGGGATGGCTGGCCTTGGCCGCGGCGGCCACGGCGCAGGGATCCTTTTGGCCGCAGCTGTCCTCACCGTCGGTCACCACCACCATGACCGTGTCTTTCTTCTTGCTGAGGATGTTGGCGGCGCGCTCGATTGACCGGGCGAGCGGCGTGCCGCCGGTCGGGTTGAGGGCGTTCACCTTCTGCTTCAAGGTCTGGCGATCCAGGAAATAGTCGTTGTCGATGGCGTTGCAGCCGTTGAACTTCACCAAGGCGGTGTCGACATCGGCCGGCAGGTTGTCGGCGATGACGGCGACCGATTGCTTCGCCGCGTCGAGCCGCGTCTCGCCGCCGGCATCCTCGGCCATCGAGCCCGAGGCATCGAGCACGAAGACGACTTCCGGTGCATCCCAGGACTTGCGCGCCTGGATCGCCTGGTCGCAAGCCTGCTTCGGCGTCGCCGGGGGTGGTGGAGGCGGCGGTGTCGCTGTCGCGACTTCCTTCGGCGGCTCGGGCTTGACCGGCTCGGGCTTCGGCGTCACCGGCTTCGGCACTTCGACCTTCTTCTCGGGTTTCGGCTCAGGCTTCGGTGCCGGCGGCGGCGTCTCGACCTTCTTCTCCGGCGGCGGAGTGGGCGCGGGCGGCGGCGGTGTCGGTTCAGGCGGCGGAACGGCGCAGGCCAGCTTCTTCTGCTCGAATTCCTGCCGCAAAGCCTTCACCTGCTCGCGCAGCGCGCTGGCGCGCTGCCGCTCCGCCTCGAGCTGATTGACCAGGTCCAAGCCCATGCTGATCGCCGGGTCGAGCGATTGCACCTCCGGCGGCATCAGCCAGGCGACCAGCTTGTCGCGCTGGATCCAACCCATCACGCCGAGCAGCAAGACCAGCAGCAGCAGCGCCAGAAGCGCCGGCAACAGCCAGGATCGCGACACCGGCGCGGCGGCAGCGGCAGCGGCGGGCGCTGCCGCTGCGGCTTGTGCAACCGGCGGCACGACCCCGGCCGCGCGGCGCGCGCGGCTGCCCCATTGGGTGAGCACCGGCTCCTGGCCGACCACATAGACACTGTCCGGTCCGGGATAGTTGGCAGCCGCTTCGAGCAACGCTTTCTGTCGGGCATCGCCGGTCGTGGCGGCCAGCGATCGGAGCTGGCCGAGGCGGAATTGCAGCCGCTCCTCGGCGGCGGTGCGATCGCCGCCCTGCAGCGACGTCAGCGGGATTGCGGTGCCGGAGACCGTCGCATACCAGTCGATGGTGTTGCGGTCTTCGGCGATGACCGGCTCGGCCAGGAAACCGGCGAGCTGCGGCACCGCGCGGGCGATCTGTTCGAGGATCGCCGGTGCCGAAGCGATCGTCGGCTCACCCGCGTTGAGAATCGGATCGCCGGCGTCGGCGGTGGTGCGGGTGAGGCGAAGACGGCGCATCGGCGGCCTAGATGCGATCGGCCGAGCAGGTGCCGCCGGTCTCGAGGGCGACATTCTGGCTCTTCAGGAAGCGGTCGATCGCGCCATTTCCGATGGCGAAGTTGGACATGCCGTTCTGGCCGGGGATCCGGATGCCGAAGGTGTTGATGCCGACCAGCTGGCCGCAGGCATTGACCAGCGGCCCGCCGCTGTTGCCTTCGGCGATGTCCGCGGTATGCGCGACCACGGGCGTGGGACCGCCTTGATTTTCGACCACGCGGACGTCGCCGCGGCTCAAGACCACCTGCGGCATGCCGACGGCGCGGCCGGCCCGCAGATCCTGGAACTGCTTGTCCGCGCTGATGACATTGGCCGGAAAGCCCGCGGCGATGACCGGGTCCAAGGGTTGCACCGCGCTTGCCATGGCGAGCGGCGGCGCGGAGAGCGGACCGCTCACCGAGATCAGGGCGAAGTCGTCCGAGTAATTGTCGCCGGCATTGCCGATCGGCTCCGCGGAAAGAACCTTCACGCGGCCGAGCAACGGATGGGCTTCGGTCGACGCCATCACGACGAGGTCGCGGCCGACCGAACCCGCGACGACATGGCGATTGGTGAGCACCAGACCCGGGCCGACGACCATGCCGGAACCCAGCATCACATCTTCGCCGCCGGTCGGGGCCAGGATGAAAACCGTCTGCGCCTTCAGCTGCTGGACCAGCGCTTCGTTGCGGAGCACCGCCGAGCCGTCACCCGTCGCGGGCGCCTTGGCCGCGGTCTCGATCTTCGACGGCGGGGTTTCGAGATGGGCCCCGAACTCGATCTTCTGTAGGAGCGTATCGAGCTCGGCCTGGCGCTTGGGATCGCAGACATCGCCCTTGAGCAATGTCTCGGCCTCGGCGATGCCGGCGGCGAGGCGGTCGTTGCTTTGCTTGAGGGTGGCGATCTCGTTTTGCAGGACCGCCGGCGCCTTCATCAGGGCGTCCGGCAGCGCCGGTTCCGGTGCCGCGACAGTCATTTCCGGCAGGCGGGTGAACAGCCACCAGGCCGCCGCCCCCGCCAGGCCGAAGACCAGCAAGGCCAGCAGGAGAATCCAGACTCCAAAACCCCTTCGCCCGCGCGCCATGAATGCCCGATCCTCGATCCGCTGCAGCCAAGCTAAACAAGGGGTTGCAGCGATGACAAGCTGTTAAACCCCAAACCCACGGGAATCCGGCGGCTTAGAGAGCGTTCTTCACGCGAAGTTGTGCAAGCTCTGTGACTCGGCCGGTCAGCCGATCACGCGCCCGTCCGGATTGACGCCGCGCACCGCGCCGCTGGGTTTGAAGATCTGCAGCCGGATCTCGGCGGTGACCTCCTTGCCGGGTGTGAGGGTCAACAGGCGGCCGCCCTGCTCTTCGACATCGACCAGACCGCTGGCCGGCCAGGTCGTGTTGGGACCGATCGCAATCAGCCGGGTCTGGCCGTTCCACGGCGCGTCCTTCAATCCGTTGAGCTCGAACCAGAGCCAGGCATAGGGAAAGACCGCCTCGTCCCAAGAGAGAACGATGCCGACCGCGTTGTCGAGGCGGCGCACGGTGACCCAGGCGCCGCCGGTGATCTTCGGCGGGAAATCACCGAGGCAAGTCATCGCCGAGAGCGGTTCGCGTGGCCGGCTCAAGTCGAAGAGCGCGTTCTTCGCCTTGCTCGGCACCATCGGCCAGCGCCCCTTGCCGCCCGGGCGCAACGGATTGGCCGGCGCGTCGTAGCGCTCGTCGCTCAGGAACCCGCGGGCGCTTGACTGGATCTCGACCGGGCCGTCGAGCAGGTCCGAGCCGAAGCTCGGCTGATGGCCCCACATCACGGTGGCGGGCGCCGAACCCGTGGCCCGCGCGGTTTCGCGAATCAGCAGCAGGTCGCCGTCCAGGGTGATCTCGCGGGTGAGCTCGACCGGAACGGTCTGGAAGCGGCGGCGCAGAGTGATCGCCCGGTCATCCATCTGCATGTCCCAGGGCGCCACCGAAGCCTCGCCGTGGAAGCCGTGAAATACGCCGTGGAAGGTGCAGGCATCGCCGCCATTCGGGAACAGGATCGACCAGCCGCCGGAATAGCGGGAGAGCCAGAGCGCTTCGTCCTTGACCGTCGCCGGATCGAGCGGGGTCGTCTCGGCTTTCCAGGGCACCTTGCCGAGCACGGAGAAGCCGAGCCCGTGATGCTCGACGCTGCGGATCGTGCCGCCGACCATCGGGTCGACGACGACCCGCAACTGGTCGTTCTCGAGGAGGACGAGCGCGCTCATGGCAGGCGAGCGAGCTCGCTAAATCTCGGACCCGTCCGGGCTGGCGCTTGGTCGAAACGCGGTCGAGAAAATGATCATCGCTGCACTCTTTTCTGTCGTCCCTGCCCGCGTCACCGGTCCGATTCGATGCGCGGGCACCCCGCCAGGAAGCTTCCCGCAGCGCCTGACCTCAATCAAGGGGCGCGCCTAGGGACGGAGGCATAAAACGCAGATTTTTTCCGTTATTTCTTGGGTTTATCTAAAATTAAAGGCTTTGGCCCAGAGTCGATTTTCAGGGAACTCTGCGCAACGACCGGGGTTCTCCGTTGTGGCGGAAATCGCCTCGGGGTTCTGGCAATTGCGCGAAGCGTCTGATCAGACACGCGATTTCTCCGGTGGAAACACCGGAGTTTTAGCGCGTGCGCTGACCCGCGTTCGAGCCCCCGATCACATCACCATCGGGGGTTTCTATGGCGCAGGCCAAAGTCGAGCAGCGTAATTCCGAGACCAAAGCGCGGAAGGCCCCGCCGCCCCGCTACTCCGGCAATGGCCATGCCGAATCCGACCCGCTGCTTTCGCCGCTGCTGCAGGCCCTGCAGGCGATGCGGATGGGCGATTTCTCGGTCCGACTCCCGACCGATCAAGTCGGGCTCGCCGGCAAGATCGCCGATGCCTTCAACGACATCGTCGCCGCAAACCAGCGCATGGCGCAGCAGCTGGAGCAGGTCGGCCAGGTGGTCGGCCGCGACGGCAAGACCTCGAAGCGGGTCAAATACGGCATCACCCACGGCGCCTGGGGCGAGATGGAGACCTCGGTCAACACGCTGATCGACGATCTGCTGTGGCCGACCACTGCCGTCACCCGTGCCATCACCGCGGTCGCCAAGGGCGACCTCTTGCAGACCGTGCAGCTCGAAGTCGATGGCCGGCCGCTCAAGGGCGAGTTCCTGCGCTCGGCCACCATCGTCAACACCATGATCCAGCAGCTCTCGGTCTTCACCTCGGAAGTGACCCGCGTGGCGCGCGAGGTCGGCACCGAAGGCAAGCTCGGCGGCCAGGCCCAGGTGCGCGGCGTCACCGGCGTGTGGAAGGACTTGACCGAGAGCGTCAACTCCATGGCCGACAACCTCA
>Ga0268265_10003079_pt1 | contig 12170 bp, 9 predicted proteins | sample KBSSwiS52_FD_190355 | JGI IMG/M metagenome (GOLD analysis project Ga0268265, IMG submission 190355) | Switchgrass rhizosphere microbial communities from Kellogg Biological Station, Michigan, USA - KBS Switchgrass S5-2 (SPAdes) (version 2) | ecosystem: Host-associated > Plants > Roots >... | reverse complement strand
GATGTTGCGCCTCGTTAACGACGAGCTGATCGTCCGGTTCAAGCCCGGAGTGCCGCCGGCGAGATGCCGCAAGATCATCGAAGACTCCGGCTTCGTTCAGGTCCAAGGGAACCGCTTCGTGGAGAATCAGTGGATCGTGCGACATTCTCAGCCGGGAATCGCGGGGCAATCGCTGCTCGCCAAGATCGACGCGTTCAAGAAATACTCGGAAGTGCTGTTCGCCTGGCCGAACTCCCTTGCCGAATACACTCGAGCGGCCGGCGTCGCGACAGGACCGCGTCGCTGGTGGCTCGACAAGATCGGGGTCAATTGGTCGACCGGTAAGCGGCGTCTCACCAGAGGCAGTTGCAAGGTCACCGTTGCGGTTCTCGACGACGGTGTTGACATCGTGCACCCGAATCTGGCCAGTCGCGTTCCCGCGAACCACGGCAAAGACTTCACCGTCGCGCCAAACCTGCCGGGTCATCTCGATCCGGTGCCGAAGGTTCGATTGACGAGCAACAACCCCGATAGCGACTATCACGGCACGTTATGTGCCGGACTCATCTGCTCCGACGGCAGGAGAAACAAGTTTCTTGGCGTCGCACCCGGATGCAGGTTGATATCTGTGCGCGTCTTGGATGGGCCCAACCTGATCAACGAAGGCCAGACGGCCGATGCGATCCGCTACGCGACCGACGTTGCGGACGTCATCTCGTGCTCGTGGTGGTCCATCGACTATCCGGCCGTGGCCCTGGCGCTCGACGACACGAGCAAGGGCCGCGGCGGCAAAGGCGCGGCCGTGTTCTGCTCCGCGGGCAATCAACATAACGACGCCATCGTCTTTCCAGCACGCCACGCGCCTGCAATAGCGGTCGGTGCCTGCGATCGCAACGGCAACCGTCCGGCCTACTCGAACACCGGCGCCGAGCTCGCCGTCGTAGCGCCATCGAGCGACGAGCTCAAACTCTACGTCTACAGCACGGACGTCTCCAAAAAGGACTGGGGCTTCAACCCCGGCACAAACACCACCGGGTTGTTCTACAAGAGGTTCGGCAAAACATCGGCTGCGACGGCGATCGCAGCCGGAGTCGGCGCGTTGTGCTTCTCGGTCAACCCGAGCCTGACGGCCGGCGCGCTCCGCAACGTGCTGCAAAAGACCGCGGTCAAGGTCGGCGACCCGGAATCCTACGATCCGCAGACGCACCACAGCCTTGAGTTTGGCTACGGCTGCATCGACGCCGACGCCGCCGTTGCGAAGGCAAAGCAAACCCCGTAGCGCCGCGCAAGCGACCGCTATTGCGGCGCGGCAAACTCCTGCGCCCACAGTATCCGCAGCTCGCTCTGCGGCGCCGCCACGAACGCGACGCCCATCTCGCTGAAGTTCGGCGACATGATGTTCTCGCAGTGGCCGGGGCTGTCGAGCCACGCCTTGACGACGGTCTCGGCGTCCGGCTGACCGGCTGCGACGTTCTCGCCGACGGTGCGCCACACGTATCCGGCGCGCCGCACGCGGTCGCCGGCTTCGCTGCCGTCGGAGCCGTGATGGCCCATGAAATTGTTCTTGGCCATGTCGGCGGCGTGCGCGGCCGCGGCTCGCGTCAGAACAGGCGATAGCGCCAGCGGTTGAGTCGCGCTCATCCGCTTGCGGCCGCAACGGCGTGGGTGCGCGCGCGCGTCGTTGACGAGCTCGAGCACGCGCTGCGCTACGGCGCGTGAGTCGCTCGCGGCGACCGCCTCGAAACGCTGCGCCAGCACGAGCCAGAACTCCTTGCCGCGAACATACGTGCCGATCGTCGTGTATGCCGCGTTGTTGACCTTGTCGCAAAAGCCGCCGGCGAGCACATCGCGAATTGCCGCGTCGCCAACGGCGCCACCGATGTTGATCGACGTCGCGCTCGTCGCGCGATAACCCGACTTGATCAGTGCGGCATCGATCTTGCTGCCGCGCGCGATGAGCCCCGCCGCCGCGTCGAGCGCGGCATCGCTAGAGACAGGCGTCCCAGCCGGAGGTCGACGCTCACAGCCGCTCGCGCGAATATCGTTGACGACATCGATGAGCTCGGCGCGCGCGCTGAACGTCGACAAGAAGAGCGCAGCCGTCATGCCAATTAGATGAGTGTTCCGCATTGGCACCTATCCTGCATGAAGTCGCGGTCGTTCGCAGCGGGATGCCGTGTAAGCTAGAAGCGTGTCGAATCAAAGGAACGTCCTATTATCGTTCGCCGGCGTGTCGTTGCTGCTTGCGACGATCGCAGGCGCCGTCGGCAGCCATGCGCTCAAGTTCCCCGACGCTCAGGCGTTGCGCAGCTTCGAGACGGCCGTGCACTTTCAGTTCTTCCAAGGCCTCGGAGTCATCGCGATCGTACACGTCGGCCTCGCGGGCCGCGGCGGACGGATCCGCGCCGCGGCAGCGTGGCTGATGATCGCGGGCACACTGCTCTTCTGCGGCAGCATCTACGCGCGAGCGCTCGGCGTATCGCCCGGAATCGTGGCGGCGGCGCCATACGGCGGCGTCGCATTCATGGTGGGCTGGCTCGCGTTCGCCGCGAGCCCGTGGTTCGGAGACAAGGACGTATGAGTATGAGCAGCGGCATGGACGCCTTTCGATTACCCAATGGCACCCCCGTTTCGCGGCTCGGCCAAGGCGCATGGCAGATCGGCGAAGACAAGAGCAGCCGCGCCGCCGAGCAGCAGGCGCTCCGCACCGGCCTCGAGCTTGGGCTTAACCTCATCGACACGGCGGAGATGTACGGCAACGGCCGCTCCGAGGATCTCGTCGCGCAAGTCGTCGCGGGCCAGCGCGACACCGTCTATCTCGTCAGCAAGGTGCTGCCGCACAACGCGAATCGCCGCGACGCGATCGCAGCCTGCGAAGAGAGCCTGAAGCGCCTGAAGACCGACTATCTCGACCTGTACCTGCTGCACTGGCGCGGCTCCGTCCCGCTGGAGGAAACGCTCGAGGCGTTCACGACGCTGCGCGACCGCGGCTCGATTCGCCATTACGGCGTCAGCAACTTCGACGTCGACGATCTCGAGGAAGCGCGAGCGCTGAAAGGCGGCGCCGACGTCGCGACGAATCAAGTGCTGTACAACCTCGAGCAGCGCGGAGTCGAATGGGCGCTCTTACCGTGGTCACGCAAGCACGCGCTTCCTTTGATGGCGTACTCTCCGCTCGGCAGCGACTCGCGCCGGTTGCGTACGCATCCCGTGCTGAAAGCGATGGCCGCGCGGCTCGGCGCGTCGCCGTCGCGCATCGCGCTCGCGTGGCTGCTGCGGCAACCCGACGTCGTCGCAATTCCGAAAGCCTCGAGCGAGGCTCACGTTCGCGACAACCACGCGGCGCTCAAGCTCGAGCTCTCGGCCGAGGATCTCGAAGTGATCGATCGCTCGTTTCCGCCGCCGAAGCGCGGCACGCCGCTCGCGATGATCTGAGCGCGAGCCCGCGGCCGACCGCCAGGGATGGCGGGAGTGCCGCAAATGCAGGAGCAGTTCTGCGGCCGACCGCCAGGGATGGCGGGAGTGCCGCAAATGCAGGAGCAATTCTGCGGCCGACCGCCAGGGATGGCGGGAGTGCCGCAAATGCAGGAGCAGTTTGCGGCCTACAGAGTGTCCGCCTGGCGCTCGGTGGGTAGCTCGAACGTGCCCTCGTCCGTGAAGCGCCGCGTGCCGAACACGCCGCCCTCGAGCTTGCCCTTGACGGTGTAGCTGACGTTGCGCTGATCCTGCGCATTCACGAACCCGAGCACCTGGCGCGCCATGTTGAGCGCCGAGACCGTCACGGGAATCTCGAGCACGGACTCGCCGTACCGCGGCACCGTGCCCATCGCATCGCTGACGCCGCTCGCGAGCTTGTGGCCGTTCAGCTGAAGGTTCAGCGCGGCGCCCGAGTAATCGATGGCGGTGTCGTTCGGGTTTTGGATCCGCACGCGCACGGCCAACCGGAGCTCGAGCCCCTCGCCCGGCAACGGTTCGATCCCGGCGACATCGATATTGAGCGGGTCGCGATTCGGCAGCGCCGCGCACCCCGCGAAGGCCGACGAGCAAAGCAGCAATAGAACGGTCGTTGCACGCACGGGCAGGCCCTCGATGACGAGGCCAGCAAGACTAGCCCCGCGCGAAAGCCGGCGCTATTGACCTTTCGGCACGGGCGGTGCGGACCACGTCGAACCCGCGACGCGCCTCACTTCTTCGGTTTGGCGCCGTGTCGCGCGAGCGCGCCGCGGCAGATGCGCTCGCAGAGCTCCGGGAAGCTGATGCCGACGGCTGCGGAGGCACGCGGCAACAGGCTCGCCTCGGTGAGCCCGGGCAGCGTGTTGACCTCGAGGCACCAGAAACGGCCGTCACTATCCATGCGGAAGTCGACGCGGCTATAGACGTCGAGCTTCAGAGCGCGGTGCACGCGTACCGCGAGATTCTGGATCTTCTCGGTCTGCGCGGGCGTGAGCTCGGCCGGGAAGATCTCCTCGGCGCCGCCGGGCTGATACTTCGCCGCGTAGTCGAAGATCGGACCGGTCGAAGGAATGATCTCGCCGACCGCGAGCGGCTCGCCGTCGAGAATGCCGACCGTGAGCTCGCGGCCGTCGATGAACCGCTCGAGCATGACTTGCGAATCGAAGCGGCCCGCGAGCTCGATTGCGGGATCGAGCTCCGGCGGCGTTCGGACCAGCGTGAGCCCCACCGTCGAACCCTGCCCGTTCGGCTTCACGATCAACGGAAAGCCGAGCCACTGCGCCGCGGCCGAGCTCGAGATGGGCGCCATCAACCAGTCGGGCGTCGGCACGCCGGCCGCCACGAACAGGCGCTTCGCGACGTCCTTGTCCCAGCCGAGCGCACTGCCGAGCTTGCCGGAGCCCGTATAAGGAATGCCGGCGAGATCGAGCAGAGCTTGCACGGTACCGTCCTCGCCGCTCCCGCCGTGCATCGCGAGAAATACGAGGTCGACGTCGGCAAGGTCCGGCGCCGACACGACGGTCGGCAGGCTGGAGACGGATTTCTGATCGGGCGGGCGGCTGTCGATCTTGCCGGTGAACAAGCGCCGTTCGTCGGCCGCCTCGAGCCGTCCGCGGCCGGAGTCGTACGCGACGACTTGGTGCCCGCGGCTGCGCAAAGCGCCGACGACCTGCGAAGCGCTGGCGATCGAGACGTCGCGCTCCATGCTATCGCCCCCGAACAACACAGCGATCTTCAAAGCGCCCGACCTCTCTGAAGCAAAGCTCGCGATTGTACTCGAACGTTTCGGCCGCTTTCGCGAACGGGCGCTCGTTTCTTACCGGTATATACTCCCCGGCCGAGGAATCGAATCAGCGGAGGGGGACATGCGCTCGATCTGGCGCCTGACGCTCGTTTCTCTGGCGGCCGCCGCAATCGTCAGCGGTTGCGAAGGCGGCTCATCGGACGAGCCCTTGCCCGTCACGTTCACACCGGGCACCGCTCCCGCCGGGACGGGTTTCGTCGCGATGTACGCGCCGCCCGTCGACAACGTCCCCTATCCGAACGATATCTATTTCAACCCGACGACCGCGCGCCTCAACGTCCCCGTCAAGGTCACGAGCCCTCTCGCCAATGCGCTGAACACGCTCGACGGCTTCTCGACGACCGCCGTCATCAGCGCGCCGTTCAACGGGCCGCTCGATCCCGCGTCGTTGATTCCCTGGAACCCGCTGTCGATGGCGCCGACCGCCGCCTCGATCGTGGTGTTGAACGCGACGGCCGGCACGCCGCTGATACCCGGCACTGATTACACGGTGCGAATCTCGGCGGCCGCCGGCAGCGGCGGCGGCATCCTCGAGATCGTGCCGCTGAAGCCGCTCGCGCCGCGCACGCGCTACGCGTTCATCGTCACGAACAGCGTCCGCAGCACGGGCGCCGTCCCGGCCGGGGCGGACCTCGTGTTCGGCGCCGTGCGCGACACGTATCTCGCTGGCGGCACGAGCGTCCCGGGTCAGCCCGCATTGAATCCGCTGTTCCAAGTGATCCCGCCGCTGCTCGAGGCGGCTCGTGCCATCGGCATTTCCCCCAAAGACGTCGTCGTCGCGTGGAGCATGCTGACGCAGTCGATCGACAACGTCCTCGTCTCCGTCAACGCGACGACGGCAGCTCGCCAGGCCGCTCTCGTCCCGGCGGGTACGACGGCGCAGCTTGGCCTCGGCGTGCCGAGCTTCGCGAACATCTATGTGGGCTACCTCGACATCGCCTACTACGGCGACGCGGCAAATCCGCTGACGAGCTTTTGGGTCAACTCGCAGCTCGTGCCGCCGACCGCCCAGAATCCGGCCCCGTTCGTGCGCGAGGCGCATCGGCGCATACCGCTGCTGGCGACGCTGCCGAACAATCAGCCTCGGCCGTCGTCGGGCTGGCCCGTCGTGATCTTCCAGCATGGCATCACGCTGAACCGCACCGTCATGTTCGCGATGGCCGACTCGTTCGCGCAGGCCGGCTTCGCGGTCGTCGCGATCGACTTGCCGCTGCACGGCGTCACGGATACCGCGAATCCGTTCTACCAAGGCCCGGGCAATCCGTTCGGCAACAACGAGCGCCACTTCAACCTGGACAACGTCGGCGCGACGGGCGTGTTCGCGCCCGACGGGAAGATCGACAACGGGTGGCAGATCTTGAACGTCGCGAATCCGCTGAACGCGCGCGATCACATTCGCCAAGCCGTCGCCGACACGATCGCACTGAAGCGCACGCTGCCTGATCTCGACGTCAACGGCGACATGAACCCGGACGATCTCGACCCCAACCGCATCCACTACGTCGGCATCTCGCTCGGCAGCATCATCAGCGGCGTGTTCCTGGGGCTGGACACCGACATCAAGACGGCGACGCTCTCGAGCCCCGCCGGGCCGTGGACCTCGATCCTGACCGACCCGCAGGCGATCGACTTCGGCCAGCCGATCCGCAACGCGCTGTCGGCGCAAGGCTTGCCGCCGGGCACGATCGGCTTCGACAACTTCGTACGCGACTTGCAGACCGTCATCGATCCCGTCGATCCCGTGAATTACGCCACGCTCGCCAAGAATCATCCGCTGCACGTCATCGAGGTGCTCGGCGACACCGCCGTGCCGAACCGCCCGACCGACTACATCGCGCAGCTCTGGGGGCTGCCGAGCGTCAGCGTGACGACGGCCGGGGCCCCGGCCAAAGGCATCGTGCGGTTCAAAGCCGGCGCGCACTCGTCGCTGTTCAACCCGCAGCCGAACCCGACCGTGACGGCCGAGATGCAACAGGAGACCGTGTTCTACGCCGCCAATCCGGGCGGCGCCGGCACCGTGATTCGGATCAACAACACGAGCGTCGTGCAATGAGAGGCGTGGAGAGACCGATGCAAAGATCAGCGCTTTCCCTTGCGCTCGCAGCGGCCATCGCGTTTCCGGCTGCGGCGCAGGAAGTCGAGACGGTCGTCGTCACCGGTAGCTACATCCGCCGGCCGTCGCAGTTCGACTCTCCGTCGCCGCTCATCAGCGTCACGGCCGACGATCTCGCGGCGACCGGCGCGAACGAAGTCGGGCGCGTGCTCGAAGACTTGACGATCAACACGGGCTCGCAGAACAACCCCGACGCGTTCACGCAGAATTTCACGACGGGCACGAGCAACGTGAACCTGCGCGGGCTCGGCGTCAGCTCGACGCTCATCCTGATCAACGGCCGCCGTCAGACGCAGAGCGCCGTAACGACGGACCGCGGCGAGAACTTCGTCGACACGTCGTCGCTGCCGCCGGCGATCGCGTACGAGCGCATCGAGATCCTGAAGGACGGCGCGACGGCCCTGTACGGCTCCGAGGCCGTCGCCGGCGTCGTCAACTTCATCACGCGCAGCCGCTTCGAGGGCTTCGACCTCGAGCTCGCGGCGCAAGGCAACACCGAGCACCCGCAGCAGGACCTCGAGCTCTCGGGCGTCTGGGGAGGCGGCGGAGACGACACGCACGTGCTCGTCGCCTTCAGCTATCTCGATCGCGAGCCGCTGACGACCTACGAACGGCGGCTGTCGAGTCCGACCGACGATTTGAGCCAGGCCGGCAATCCAGGCTCGTTCCTCGTCCCGTCGCTGCCCGGAAATCCGGCCTACCGCTCCGTCTGGACGGCCGCGTTCGACAGCGACCGGAACGGCGTCGCCGACTTCGTGCAGCCGCAACTCGGGCTGCCCGCCGTGCCCGGCGCTCAACCGCCGGTGTTCGCCGACCAGAATTGCAGCGCGATCGCGGCGCAGGACCCGAAGGTCGTGCCTGCGATCGCGGTGTCGGTGCCGAGCCCGATCGGCACCATCCCCATCGGTCTCTGCCAGTTCGATTTCGGCGGCTTCTACTCGATCGTGCCCGAGGAGACGCGCAGCAGCGCGTTCGCCGAGGTCACACATTCGTTCGGCGACAGGCTCGAAGGCCGGCTCGAGGCGCACATCGCCAACAACGAAGCGCTGCGCAACAACTCGCCGTCGTTCCCGTTCGCGGCGTTTCCGAACGTCGCGGCTAGCCATCCCGACAACCCGTACGGCACCGACGTGCGCTTCATCGGCCGCATCATCGGCGCCCGCGGCGTGCCGATACAAAGCATCCACAACTCCGACACCTGGCGCCTCGCCGGGTCACTGAACGGCAGCTTCGGCGACAGCTGGGATTGGGACATCGCGGCGCAAATGAGCGAGAACGATTTCTTCGTCTCGGCACCCGACGTGCTCGTCGACCGCTTCAACAACGCGATCCGCGGCTTGGGAGGCGAAGGCTGCAACCCGACGACGGGCACGCCCGGCACCGCACCGTGTGTTTACTTCAACCCATTCGGCACGTCGCTGACGGGCACGGGCACGCGCAACAGTCCCGCGCTCTTCGACTACCTGATCGGCTTCGAGCAGTTCGACGCGCACAGCGAGCTCACCTCGGTCGAAGGCGTGGTATCGCGCGAGCTCGGCAGCATGGGCGGCGGCCCGGCCGGCATGGCCGTCGGCGCGCAGTATCGCGGCGACGAGCTTACGTACGACTACGACGAGAACGCGAACCGCGACAACTTCTTGTTCCTCGTCGGCAACCCGGACTTCGGCGACAAGCGCGATATCAGCGCGGTATTCGTCGAGTTCGCGCTGCCCTTCACCGAGACGCTGAACCTGCAGCTCGCCGGCCGGTACGAGGACTACGGCGACGGCGTCGACTCGACGGACCCGAAGGCGACGTTGCTGTGGCGGCCGTCGACCGCGGTCTCGCTGCGCGCTTCCGTCGGCACGGCGTTCCGCGCGCCGTCGCTGTTCCAGGCGTTCGGCACGCAGACCACGCTCGGCGAGCTCATCGATCCGCGCGTCGGCACGCCGCAGTTCTTCCCCGTGCGCACGCAACCGAACCCGAGCGGCGCGACGCTCGCGCCCGAGGAAGCCGACGTCTTCAACGTCGGCGTCAGCTTCTCACCGACGGAAGCCTGGGAGATCGGTCTCGACTACTGGGCGTTCGACTACACGAACGTCATCATCGAGCAGAACGCGCAGGCGATCCTGAACGCGGCTGCGCAAGGTAACACGCAAGCGCAGTCGCAAGTCATACGCGACCCGACGAGCGGCCTGTTGCTGCGCGTCGATTCGTATTACGCGAACGCGTCCTCGCTCGAGACCGACGGCGTCGACCTCTCGGTCTCCCACGAGCTCAGCCTCCGCGGCGGCGGCTCGCTGCGCGTCGGAGCCGACACGACGTACATCATGAACTACGACTTGCAGGATCCGCAGGCCGGAACCATCGAAGGTGCCGGACGACGCAACTTCGCGAACTTCGGCACTTCGACTCCGGAATGGAAGGGCAACTTGTTCATGACGTGGCAAACCGACCGTCACGCCGTCAACGCATTCGTCCGCTACATCGATTCATACGTCGACGACGAGGTCGACATCGGCCAAGGCAGCGCCTTCTTCCGGTCCATCGACAGCCAAGTCACGCTCGACGCGCAGTACTCGCTGACGCTCTCGGCGCAACGAGCGCCGAAGCTCACGTTCGGCGTCATCAACGCCACCGACGAAGATCCGCCGCGCGTGCAGACGAGCGGCGGCTACGACTCGAAAGTGCACGACCCGCGCGGCCGCATGGTGTACGCGAAAGCGCTGTTCCGCTTCTGAACCGATCAGTCGGAGTCGGAGTCGAGCAAGAGATAGTCGTCGTTCTGCGGCGGCGCCTCGTCGAACAGCTCGTAGCGGCGCCGCTGGAACCACGCCTCGCGCACGAGCGCGTACTCGTCCAGTGACTCTTCGCGCACGCGCTCCGCGGGCAACAACGCGGCGCGGTCGGAGATGCGGCGCCAGATGAGCAGCCCATTGCGCGTGCTCGTGTCGTCGACGTGCCAGAGCGGGTCGAGCCCGGCGTCGATTCGCCACGCGCCCCAGTCCCGCACGCTCCCGGGCCCGAAGAACGGCATCATGAAGTAGCCGCCCGGCGGCACGCCCCAGGTGGCGAGCGTCTGCCCGAAGTCTTCCGGGTGCCGCTCGAGACCGAGCTTCTTTGCCGGATCGAAGAATCCGCCGCCCGCGACCGTGTTCAACAGGAACCGCCCTAGATCCGAGAAGCCGGGCTTGAACTTTCCTTGTAGCCAGTTGTTCGCGATGTCGGTCGGCGCGGCCAAGTTCGTGAAGAAGTTGCGGAAGCGTCGCTCGACGCGCGGCGGCACGACGCGGTCGTAACCGCGCGCGATCGGCCGCGCCAAGTTGCGGTCGAAGCCGCGGTTGAACCGATAGATGCCGCGGTTGACGCGCTCGAACCGATCGAGCGGCTCCGGCCCGATGTCTTGCTGCGGCAAGCCCGCGCAACCCGCCGACGCGAGCGCCGCGAGCGCCGCGAGCAAGACGCCGACGAGGCGCCACGACCGCGCGCCCCTGCGGCCACGGAGCGCGGCCGTCAGCAACACATCACGCCCGCCACTTGATCCCCCAACGACCGTGCATCATGACACCCGCTCCTGCGCTCACCAACCGAGTGCGCGTGCCGCCAACCTACAGCCAGGCGCAAGCGGATACCTTGGGAAGAGCCGAAGGATTCCCGCGTTTTTTCGGGGGTTGGAGTACCCTACGGCCGTCATACTCGCGGCGGACGCTCGTGGAGCTGAAGCAGGGGTTCAAGCTAGGTAGCTTCGAGGTGCGGCCGCTGACCGGCGAAGTGTCGGGCGCAGACGGCACCGCGCACCTCGAGCCCAAGGTCATGGAAGTGCTCGCGGCGCTCGCGCAACGGCCGGGCGAGGTCGTCGAGCGCGAGGAGCTGCTCGCGCGCGTCTGGGGCGCTCGCGCGGCCGTCGCCGATGAGCCGCTGACGCGCTGCATCGCCGAGCTACGCCGCGTGCTCGGCGACTCGCGCCAGACTCCGGTCTTCATTCAGACGATCCCGAAACGCGGCTACCGCCTGCTCTGCGCCGTGACGCCGCTCGCGGCGCGTGCCGCAGCCGCGCCGGCAACTCTAGCGCAACCGGAGGCCGAGCCCGCTGCCACCGATCCCCGACCAGCGGCCAGCCGGGCACGCCGCCGCGCGACGCATCCGATCGCGCTCGGCGGCGGCTTCGCCGCGGCGGTCGCTCTCGGCGCCATCGCGCTCTGGGCCATGGGCCGCGGTGCGGCCGAGAGCGGCGCCACGGATGCGATTGCGCGCAACACGATTGCCGTGCTGCCGTTTACCGACGTCGGCGGCTCGGCCGAGAGCGCCTATTTCGGCGAAGGGCTCGCGGACGAGATCCTGAACCGGTTGAGTGCCGTCGAAGGCTTGCAGGTCGTGGCCCGTACGTCGTCGTTCGCCGTGCGCGCTTCGACCGACGACGTGCGCAGCATCGGCCAGCGGCTCTCCGTCGCTCACGTGCTCGAAGGCACTGTGCGGCGCGACGGGGAGCGCGTGCGCATCGGGGTGCAGCTCGTCGACGCGCAGCGCGGCTACCGCGTCTGGAGCGCGCGCTACGACGGCGTCCTCGGCGACATCTTCGCGCTGCAAGACGAGATCGCCAATACGATCGTTGCCAAGCTGCGCGACACGGTACCGACGGATCTGCCGGCAACACCGATCGCGACGTCGGCGCCCACGACGAATCTCGATGCCTATCAGCTGCTGCTGCGCGGACGCCAAGAGCTGAATCGCCGCGACGAGAATTCGCTGCGGCGCAGCATCCTGCTGTTCCAGCAAGCCATCGAGCTCGATCCGCGCTACGGCCAAGCTTACGTCGAGCTCGCGAAAGCTTACGTGCTGCTG
>Ga0268265_10003075_pt1 | contig 12176 bp, 14 predicted proteins | sample KBSSwiS52_FD_190355 | JGI IMG/M metagenome (GOLD analysis project Ga0268265, IMG submission 190355) | Switchgrass rhizosphere microbial communities from Kellogg Biological Station, Michigan, USA - KBS Switchgrass S5-2 (SPAdes) (version 2) | ecosystem: Host-associated > Plants > Roots >... | reverse complement strand
GGAAATATTCGTCGCTGCGATCGACCGTGGGAGCTTTTCCGCAGCCGGCCGCGCCCTCGGCCTGACGCCGTCTGCAGTGAGCCGCACCGTCGACCGGATTGAGGCGCGGCTCGGCATTAGGCTGCTGCTCCGCTCGACGCGTGCCCTCACGCCGACGGCGGAGGGTCTCGCCTATCTCCAGGCCGCGCGCCGTATCCTTGCCGATCTCGACGATAGCGAGCAACAGATCGCCGATCAGGGCATACCGCGGGGGCGCCTGCGGATCAGCGCGGCGCTGTCGCATGGGCGGCTATGTGTCGTGCCGTTGCTCGGACGCTTCGCTAAGGCCTATCCGCATATTCTGGTCGATATCGCTCTCACCGACGCTCTGGTTGACGTGGCGGCCGGACAGGCTGATGTCGCCATCCGGTTCGGCCCGCTTGCTGATAGCACCTTGACCGCACGCAGGCTGGGCGAGAGCCGCCGAGTCATCGTCGCCTCTCCCGATTATCTGGCACGTGCCGGGATGCCGCACGTGCCGGAGGACCTTCACAGGCATAATTGCCTGAATTTCAACTTTCGCCGCAGCGAGCCGGTCTGGCCGTTCATGCGTGACGGCGAGGAGTTCAGCCTCGCCATGAAGGGCAGCATCGAGGCGAATAATGGCGAGACGCTGGGCCAGCTCGCCGCACAAGGTGTCGGCATAGCGCGTGTCGGCGCGTTCAGTGTCGTGAAGGAGATTGCCAGCGGCGAACTTGTGCCATTGCTGGAGGATTATAACCCCGGCGACATCGAACAGATCAATGCGGTGTTCGTCGGCGGCGCCAACCTCCCTGCCCGCGTGCGCGTATGCGTCGACTTCCTGAGCGAGAATATGCGTTAGGCTAGCGTCAGTTCTCGCAGGTGGCCTTCGTCTGCCAAACATGAACTTAGGGCCGGTTTCGACGAACCGACTTGGGCTGGTGAACGGCCGCTAAGTTGGCGGTTCGGTGACGACGACAAGGCGATGTTCAAATAGGCGGCTCGCGGGGCACATACGCCGTGAACCGCGTATTGGGGCACTAATTCTCGCCCCAGCCCGGGACACTCTGCCATGCTGGCTGCGATCGTGAAACAGCCCTGCCGACCCGACGCAGCGCCGCTCAGGCGGTGGCGGTGATGATTTCGACCCGCGCCGACATCCGGACCGTGCCATCGCTCACGTTCGCGGCGCAGACCGCGGCCATTCGGTCACGCGCCCTAGCTTGTTCGCGGGCTCCGGCCTCGGCCAGCGGCGCGGCTGCGGACGAAGACGCCAGCAGGAATTCAGCTGCCGCATCTGGCCCCATGCCGCCGCCGACCTGCAGTTCGCCGCGCCAGGTCCGAGCGGCGCAATCGCGAAACCCGCCAGCTTCCAGCAGTGCGAGCAGCCGTGACGGATCGCCATAGCGGCAAGGTCCGGGCGCGTCTGGATCTGGCTGAGGCAGATCGATCACCGCAGCCACCGCTTCTCGCACGCTGGTCATGAAGGCCACCTCCTTGCCAGGCCCCCAGACCGCGAAGGCCAGCGTCCCGCCCGGCCGCAGCCATTGATGAAGGTTGGCGAAGGCACGCTCCGGCGCCTCGAAGAACATTACCCCGAAGCGCGATGCAAGGCGATCGAACCGCTCTGTGGGCCGGAAGTCGGCAACATCGGCAAGGGTGAAGCGCGCGACAGCACCTGCCCGGGCCTTGGCGGCTCGGATCAGGTCGGGCGAGATGTCGAACCCTTCGATCGTGCTGCCCGGCTCGGCGGCGGCGGCAATGGCGCGCGTGGTGGCGCCACCGCCAGCACCGATCTCCGCGATCCGCAATCGACCAGTGAGGTCCAGCGCGGCGATCAGCGGGGCATCGATCGGCGCCAGCATCGCCTCCATCGGCTCGAGCTGATCGCGCCATTTCGTACCGCGCGTTTCGGCCCAGGTCTGGCTGGATGGAGATTGGGTTACCGCCATCGAATCACCTCGTCGAAGTTAGCCTGCATATCAATTCCGTAAACGAAGGGCCGGTTTCAAGAAGCAGTTCCTGACCGTCGAACGGCAGCTGTTAGGGCAGATCCAGGCGACGGGGCGGGTGGTGATGCAACCGGCAGCAGCGCCTTCAAACGCGACATTCAGCGCCAGGCGGCGGGGCATCGAAACCGGTCGTCGGTTTATTCAGCAGGCACGCCGATGTCGCGCCAACTGCTCCGAGGCTCCAGCGTGGTCAGATAGGCGCAGAGCATATCGGCCAATGCTTCGGTGCGGGCGGCGATCTCCTCTCGGCTCTGATCGCTTTGAGACAGCGCTTTGCCCAAAACCTTGAGCGCCCCAACCATGATTTCGCCCGCAATGGTCAAATGTGCCAAGGATGCATGGGGTGCGGCCTCGACCAGAAAGGCCAAGACGGGGGCTTTAGACTGGGCCTGCGCGGCTTGCGCTTCTGGCGCATCGCGATAGAGCGGGGCGGCATCATCAAGCGCCTGTCGCATAGCGGCTTCCTCGCATTCCGAGGCGACAAAGGCCCGAACCACCGCCCGTAGCCGCGCTGGTGGGGATTGCGTTGTATCGGACAGCAATCCGGCTAGCACCGCGTGGGTGTCGCGCCATTCATCGCTTTGCAAACGGAACAGGATCGCGGCCTTGTTGGGGAAGTATTGGTAGAGCGAGCCGATGCTGATGCCTGCTCTTTCGGCTACGCGCGCCGTGGTGAAACGCGCGGCGCCCTCTGTCCGCAAAACCTGAGCAGCGGCCTGGAGAATCGCTGCAACAGCCTCGGTCGAGCGTTGTTGGCGAGGCTGTTTCCGTGCGGAAAGCTTGGGATTTTGCGGTGTGGTCATGGTGACTTGGTCAATGCGATTAGAAAACGTGACCAATTGCTCATATTTTTCTCTCGGGCGCAATTCCCGCCGCTCAGGAGAAACCCATGCAATCGCTCACTCAAGCTCCGCTTGGCCCCTTGCTGGACCGTCTGTTTGCCGAGGCTGAGGCCACGAGGCCGGAAAACCTGCCCATCTTTGCCGCCACGCCGCCCGCCGAACGCGAAAGGCTGATGCGCAGCAAGGATGATTGGCGCACACTCTATGGCGAGTTGAAAGACATGCCTCTGCCTGTATCGCGCGAGGTTGGGCACCTGCTCTACATGCTGGCCCGCATCAAGGGTGCGCGGGCCATTGTCGAATTCGGCACCTCGTTCGGCCTGTCGACCCTGCATATGGCGGCCGCGCTGCGCGACAATGGCGGTGGGTGCCTGATCACCAGCGAATTTGAAACCGGCAAGATCGCCCGCGCCCAAGCCCATCTGGCCGAAGCGGGGCTGGCCGATCTGGTTGAAATCCGCGCTGGGGATGCATTGGAAACCTTGGCGCATGACCTGCCACCAATCATCGACCTTGTGCTGCTCGACGGGGCCAAGGCGCTTTATCTCGATATCCTGGCGCTGCTGGAACCGCATTTGCGACCCGGTTCGCTGATCCTGGCCGACAACGCCGACTATTGCCCGGACTATCTGGCCAAAGTGCGGGCTCACGCTGGCCGCTATCTCTCGCTTCCTTTTGCGCAGGATGTAGAACTGTCCATGCACGTGGGCTGAGTTGCGTCCATTCACGCCCACGCCGTAGCGCCAAGAAACCGCGGCGTGGGCGCGAGAAGAAGCAGTTGCCGCCGTCATAGCGGTGATTCGCAGGCCAATATGATTTCGCCGACATCGGCCGTTCGTTCATGCCGAAAGTGCTGACCAACCGGCCGAGCGATTGGCCAGCGAATTGATCAAAGCTCCGTTCTTTCGGACAGTGTCAAAGCGTCGTCGACATCGACGCCGAGATAACGGACCGTATGCTCGATGTTGGTGTGCCCGAGCAGGATTTGGATGGCCCGCGAATTACCGGTCGCCTTGTAGATGAGAGAGGCCTTCGTTCGGCGCATCGAATGCGTGCCATATTGGCGCTTGTCCAGGCCAACGGTCGACACCCACTCATCAAGAAGGCGAGCGTAATGCCGGGTGCTGAGGTGTCCCGTGTAGTCAATCCGACCGGGGAAGATGAAATCGTTCACCGAACCTCTGCGCCGTTCCAACCACGCCAGCAGACTCTGACGGGCTTCGGCCATGATCTCGAATTGAACCGGCCGACCTGTCTTCTGCTGGATAACGGTTGCTCGGTTGCGGATGGTACCGCAACTGACCAGGTCTCCAATGCGCAGTTTCACCAAGTCGCACCCGCGCAGTTTGCTGTCGATGGCTAGGTCGAACAGAGCTCGGTCTCGCAGTCGCTTGTGTTCGTCGAGGTAAAACCGGATTGCCCAGATATCGCGCGGTCTGAGCGGGCGTTTCGAACCCACATTTTGCCCCGCATTCCAGGGGCGCCGTTCGTGCACGGCGGGGTCAAGATCAGAATGTCCCATTGTGCTTCTCCAGTGGCCGAGATGGCCGTTTTGGACATGGGGACCGCCGAGGCGGATCGTTAGTCAAGTGTCGCGTGACACTTGACATCTAGCGATGTTTGCATTATTGGTGGCGCATGGAAATCAAAAGCATCCGGCACAAAGGACTGCGGCGCTTCTTTGAAACTGGCAATGCCAAGGGTCTGGTCGGTGATGTGGGGCGGCTGCGCAAGATGCTTGCTTACATCGACGCTGCCGAAAGTTTTGCAGAATTGGCGGTCCCGCCAAACTTTGGACTGCATGAACTGACCGGCGACCGGAAGGGGATCTGGTCAATGACCGTGACGCGAAACTGGCGCATGACTTTTGGCGTGAATGAACAGGATGCACTGATCGATCTGGATTTGGAGGACTATCATGGCGCTTAGGATGCACCCCTCGCTCGCCGTCCATGTGGGCGACTGGCTGAAGTCGGAAATCGTCGAGCCCGCGCAAGTCAGCGTTACCGCCCTGGCCGAGCACTTTGGTGTATCGCGGCAGGCCTTGAGCACCTTACTCAACGGCAATGCCTCGCTATCCGCCGATATGGCGATCCGTTTCGAGAAGGCCTTCGGAGTAAAGGCCGATACGCTGTTGCGGATGCAGACGACCTATGAGCTTGCGCAGGCACGCGAACATGAGGGCGAGATTAAGGTAGGAAAGTTTGCAAAGGTAGCGTGATCGTCCTCAAAGCGGACGCTCACAGGCTGGGAGGGCTTCCGTCGTAATCACCCTTCATTCATGTTCTCCCCGATGCTGCCGGAGTTGCACGAGGGGAGATCGCTGACCGTCGTGTTGCCGCGTGCGAAGGACTGGGATTGCGGCAGGACTTCGGATACCCTGCGCAACGCATTTCGCTTGATACCGGACTCGCATGCATGAGCATTCTGGAAACGCGTGCATATCAGATGTTTCCCGTTCTGACCGATGCTCAGATCGCGACTGCGCGCCGTTTTGCCAGTGGATGTGCGCGGCAATTCGCGCCGGGTGAGTCGCTCTATGCCATCGGCGAACAGGGCGCACCGGCATGGCTGGTTCTGGAGGGCACGGTCGAGGTCGTGCGGCGCGACGGTCTCAATCAGGAGGCGGTGATCACGACCTATCGCGCCGGGCAACTGAGCGGCGAAGTCAATCAGCTTGCCGGTCGCCCCTCGATCGCGGCTGGTCGTGCGGGTGCCGCAGGTTGCATTGCGTTACCGTTCGATTCCGCTCATCTGCGGGCCTTGATGATTGGATCGGCCGATGTGGGCGAGATCGTCATGAGAGCCCTGATCCTGCGCCGGGTCGGCCTCATCGAAGAGGGCGGGGCCGGCACCATATTGATCGGCGTGCCTGGCAGCCCCGACCTTGTGCGCCTCCAGGGTTTCCTGACCCGCACCGGCTATCCCTACCATTTTCTCGATTCCTCCACCGACGACGAAGGGCGGGCTTTGGTGGAGCGAACGGGAATCGTGCCGGACGAACTCCCCCTGGTCGTTTGTTCGAACGGCACATTATTGAGGCGGCCAAGCGACGAGGAGTTGGCGGCCTGCCTCGGCATAACGCCTGTTCTGGATCCGGACGCCTTTTATGACGTTGCAATCGTGGGGGCCGGGCCGGCGGGTCTGGCCGCCGCGGTCTATGCCGCTTCCGAAGGGCTATCGGTTATCGTCCTCGATGAACGCGGCGTTGGAGGTCAGGCCGGCGCATCGATGCGGATCGAGAATTACCTGGGCTTCCCGACCGGCATTTCCGGCCAGGCGCTTGCCGGACGGGCCTTCAATCAAGCGCTGAAATTCGGCGCGGAAATCGCCGTTCCGGTCAAGGTGGGACGGCTCGACTGCACGTCGGACCCACTTATGCTCTACCTGTCTGGAGACCGTCGCATCCAGGCACAGGCGTTGGTTATTGCCTCAGGCGCGCGCTATCGTCGGCCGGACATCCCGAACCTTGCGGAGTTCGAGGGGGCGGGCGTCTCCTATTGGGCATCGCCGATCGAGGCTAGACTCTGTGCGGGCGAGGAGATCGCGCTTGTCGGCGGAGGAAATTCTGCAGGCCAGGCCATCGTGTTTCTGGCGCCGCAGGTCAAACGCCTCCACCTGTTCGTTAGGCGCGACCTGTCCGAGACAATGTCGCGCTATCTAATTGACCGCATTGCCGCCCTTCCCAATGTCGAAGTTCATGTCGGTTCCGAGGTCATCGCACTGGAAGGCGACCGCGCCACCGGTCTGATTGCGGCGACATTTCGTAATTTGAAAGACGGAACCGAGCGCCGCTGCGCCTTGCGCCACTTGTTCCTGTTCATCGGCGCCGATCCCAATACCGAGTGGCTGCAAGGATGCGTCCAGACCGATGCCAAGGGTTTCGTGACTGCCGGCGCGAATGCGCTGCCCTTGGAGACGAGTCGGCCGCGCATCTTCGCGATCGGCGACGTCCGGGCAGGATCGACAAAGCGCGTTGCGGCAGCGGTGGGCGACGGCGCCGCAGTAGTGGCCCAGATCCACAGCTTGATAGCCGAACGAGCGGCGAAGGAGGAAGCATGACGGTCTGCAGCCATTTGTCCGCCATCGATACGGTCACACCCAGGGCGCGCGGCTGCGAAGAATGTTTGAAAATCGGCAGCCCTTGGGTTCATCTGCGCCTATGCCGAACCTGCGGTCATGTCGGCTGTTGCGATGACTCGCCCCTTCGCCATGCCTCTGCCCATTTCCATGCGACCCAGCACCCGATCATCGAGGGCTATGACCCGCCGGAGGGTTGGGGATGGTGCTATGTGGATGAGGTGATGGTCGATCTCCCCGATCAGACTCAGCAAGTGGGGCCGATCCCGCGATATGTTTGAGGGATTCACCATTCCCTGCGTGCTGTCACATGATAAGGTGGCGGAACATGCGGTTGGTGCTCGACCAACCGTTCACGCTGCCGTCGCGTTCATTGCAGCATTCATTCAGACCATGCCACTGTCAGGCCCCGCCGCCAAAGGCGACATTCAGCTAGTCGTTCAAGTTCCTCCAGACCTGCCGTCCATTCAGACTTCGCTTCGACGGAAACAGTTGACCGAGTGATCGTTAACGATGCCAACCGCCTGCATCCAGGCGTAGACGATGGTCGGCCCGACAAATTTGAAGCCGCGGCGCTTCATCTCCTTGGATATTTTTTCCGACAGCGGCGAATTGGCGATCCATTCAAGGCCCGCGCCCTGGATCGGCTTCCCGTCGGTGAACGACCAGCAGAAATCGGCGAAACTCTCGCCGCGCTCAGCCATGTCGCAATAGATCCGAGCGCCGGCGATCGTCGCCTGGATCTTGGCCTGGGCGCGGACTATGCCCGGGTCGGCCATCAACCCTGCGACATCGTCTTGGCCGAAGCCGGCGACCACTGCGGGATCGAATCCGGCGAACGCCTTCCGGAACGCTTCGCGCTTTCTCAGGATGACGATCCAGGCGAGGCCAGCCTGAAAGCCTTCGAGCATCAGCATTTCCCAAAGCATGCGAGGGTTTCGCTGCGGCACGCCCCACTCGTTGTCATGATAGGCCGCCATCAAGGCGTCGCCTTCGGCCCAGGCGCATCGGGGATGCTCTTTCGTCATTTCCCAGTCCTTACATCACACCGTCGGGACGGTCCCGCCATCGATCAAATACTCGGTACCAGTGATGGTGCCAGCCCGGTCTGACGCAAGAAAAGCGATCAGGCTTGCCACCTCCTCCGGCTTCGACGGCCTGCCGATCGGTATACCGCCGAGCGAAGCCATGATCATTCGCTTGCCTTCCTCGACATCGACGTGGTGCTCCGCCGCCAAGCGCTCGGCCAGACCGACGGAACTTTCGGTCTCGATCCAGCCCGGCGACACGCGGACGACGCGCACGCCCTTGGGCGAGACTTCCTTCGACAGGCTCTTGCTGTAAGTCGATAGCGCCGCCTTGGCGGCCGCGTAGGCCGTGGTCGCCTCGGGCAGGGGCAGCACACGCTGGATTGAACTCACGTGGATCACGACGCCGCTGCCGCGCGCCACCATGTCCGGAACGAGTTCGCGATCGAGGCGCACCGCGGGCATCAGGTTGAGATCGAGCTCATCCCGCCATTGCGTATCGTCGAGCGCAGCAAATCCGCCAGCGGGCGATGACGAGCCGCCCAGCATGTGAACGATGACGTCGACGCCGCCCAGGCGTTCGCGCACGGCTTCGGCCAGGGTAATGCAGTCCTCGGCTTGCGTGAGGTCCGCGGCGATGAATTTTGAGGTAGCCAGACTTTCTGGCTTGGTCCGGGCGGTGGTCAGAACACGGGCACCCAGTTCCTCGAACAGGGCCACCGTGGCGGCGCCCGCGCCGCGGGTACCGGAGGTGATGAGCGCGCGCTTGCTCGCAAGGGAGACGAACGGGGTCATGGCTTGATCTCCAGCTCGGCGATCTTGTTGTCATCGAGGACGAAAAAGTAGCGCAGGTCGATGGGACTGCCGGGAAAATCGCCGGCAACATGGCTGGCGACGACGGTGCGGCCTTCTTCGTCGAGGACAGAGAAGGGCTCCGCTGTTGAGGTAAATTTCGCCGAGTACTCGTCCTTCCACCGGCAGATGGCGTCGCGGCCGATGTGGGTGTGGCCATCGTCTCTCACGATAGCGCCTGCGGTGAAGCAGTCGGCAAAGGCCTCGGTCCGCGAGCCTCGGTCCGCGTCAAAATAGTCGGCAATGGGTTTGGGTAGCTCGATTGGCATCGCTCGTCTCCTCTGGCGAGGACCGGATCGGTCGGTCGCTGCGAGGACCGATCTAGCGATGGACAACTCATTCGATAATCGGGACAAGGAGGGATGAAGCATCACGATAGGAGGGACAATGGCAAGGCAGGGTCTGGTCGAACTCGATGCGATTATCGCCATCGCGCAACGCGGCTCGTTCCGCGGTGCGGCGCTCGATCTTGAGATTTCGACGACTGCGCTTAGCAACGCGGTCGGCAAGCTGGAGCGCCAGCTGGGCGTTCGCCTGTTCAATCGCACGACCCGGAGCGTATCGCTAACCGATGCCGGTCGAGACTTCGTCGCACAGGTCGGACCGGCGCTGCAGGACATTCACGATGCGATGAACGCGGCACGCTCGCAGCAGGAAACGCCGTCGGGCGCGCTGCGGATCAACTCCTTCGCCACAGCCGCGCGGGAGATTCTCTCCCCGCTGATCCTCAAGTTCCTGACGCTCTATCCGCAGGTCCACATCGATCTGGTCACCGAAGGCCGGCTGGTCGATGTCGTCGCCGACGGGTTCGACTTCGGCATCCGGACCCGGGATCTCGTGCCAAGCGACATGATCGCCCTGCCGTTGGGACCACGCCGCCGAAATATTGTAGTCGCCTCGCCGGCCTATTTTGAAAAGCGCGGCAAGCCGTTAGTTCCGCCGGACTTGTTGCAACATGAGTGTCTGCGAATACGGCTTCCCAACGGTGCGCCTTATCGCTGGCATTTCGAAAAGCAGGGACAGTCCGTGCAGATCGACGTTGCGGGGCCAATCACTCTCGATGAAGCGAGCCTGACGCGGATCGCCGTGCTGGAGGCGGTGGGCATCGGCTATGTCATGGAATCCGATGTGCGAGACGATCTCGACGCCGGACGGCTGGAAATGGTGCTGGAAGACTGGACGCCGCAGCTTGCGCCGCTGGCGCTCTACTATCCGGGCAGACGACATCCCTCCGCAGCATTCAAGGCCTTCATCGACCTTGCCAGGGAGTTTTCGAAGAAAGCCAGCAGGGGATAGTCATCTGCCGTCCTCATAGCCGTCGTTCGGGCGCCTGATTTGGTACGCCGGAAGCGGCCGTTTGTTTATCGATGCCGCTGGCCCCATGAATGACCTGGGTTGAATGGGAGGCCAAATTAGCGGCTGGTTGCCAACCGTTTTCGGTAGAGAGCGCCAGGGCCTTTCAAAGCCTCAAGGCGGATAAGCCGATGGGCAAATCCAACGGCAGTGGGCGCGCCAATTAGCGCGGCACCCAAAATCGCCTCCAACACGCTCGGCTGCCATCCTGCCAGCAAGGCCGCACCGTAAACGATAACGAAAAACAGCGACCATGTAAAAAATGCAAGCTCTGTGAGGCTCGACATCGATTTGCTATGATAGCGCTTGTGAGCGTACCGCCAGAATGCTGCCTTCATTTCATCTACCTATGGTAAGGACTACAGCAGATTTGACTGATCATGTTTCGCTTGGCAAGTTTCCTGGCCTCCTGGAACTGGATGGGGACCTTTTGATTGTTTTTGGTGCAAAGCCGACCTTAGGAAACTGTTAGATATAGCGACCAATGAAAATCTACACTTCTGCAGGCCAAGAACTACTCGATACAGGTGATGATCGATCCGGCCACGATCTCAACAGCATCGAACTGTCTGGCCGCGATCTTCGCCACGCGAACCTTGAAGGATTCAACTTCAGTGACGCCAGGCTACGTTCGGTCGATCTGCGAAACGCTGACCTCTATTGGGCAATCATGTTCCGCGCCGATCTCACGGACGCTGATCTACGTGACGCGGTTTTACGCGGCGCAGATCTGAAAGAGGCCAGATTGGCAGGCGCAGACCTGCGAGGCGCCAATCTTACCCAGGATAACGTCGGAGGAGCTACACAACTGCAAGGCGCCTGCCTCGCCAACGCTAAACTGCAAGGCGCGTTGCTGACTGGCGCTAAATACAATGATGCGACCCAATTCCCGCAGGGGTTCGACCCCGAAGATCAAGGGATGAGGAAGGTCACTCGTTGATCCAACTGGAACATCGGCAAATGGGCGCGAACTGTCATTTTGACCATCGCCCCGCCCACCGCCGCGATCGCTCTCAGAACGGCCGTTCAGGAACCATGGCCGCAGCGTCCGAAGTGGACATAGGTTCAGCCAGTCAAAATTAGAGAGGGAGCGGACGTTATTTACTCATCCCAATTCTTATCATCCGCAGCAATCTCCAGAAACGCTTTCGCGCGAGCTGCAAGAAGAGGAGCCAACTCTGCGTGGCACTGGCCGTCCCCCAATTGCCAGCTATCGAAAGTCTCGCCCTTTAGCCATTTTTCCGCTGCGATCTGCCAACGCTGCCCGATGTCACGCAAACCTTGTCGTGGGTGTCGCTCGCCGCGACATTCTGTGTAGTCCGTTGGAAAATCACCAGATACAGCCCACCATCCGACCGAACCGGGATGTTGTGCGCTTTCAACAGCCCACACCGACAGCATCGGCGGCATATACCAAGCAGGCCATTCGCTCACACTTGTCGAGGCGCATTTCTCGCCAGCAAGATAAGCCACCACGTTGGATCGTTGCTCGGCACACCAGCGTTCTTCATCTTCGTCGGTCATGCCGAATTTAGATGGTAGCGATAGTCACAGGTCAAGCCAATTTAATGGTGCCTTTAGCACCGTGTCCGGAAAGCGGGTTTTTGCGAGCGGATGGCGACAGCCGCCCCGATTGTGTTGAAAAAGTCGGGCTTGCACTTGGGGTAAGGGTCTGATTCAGCATTAGGATGCTGAAGGATGCCAAGCCATGATGGGCGAGCGCCGGGTGGCGCAGGAGGCCCTGTTCTACGAGTTCAGCCTCGATCGGCACGTTCCGGCCGATCATCTGCTGAGGGCGATCGACCGGTTCGTGGACCTGTCGGGCATGCGCAAGCACCTGCGAGGCTTCTACAGCGCGATCGGCCGCCCCTCAATTGACCCTGAGCTGATGCTGCGGATGCTCATCGTGGGGTACTGCTTCGGCATCAGGTCGGAGCGCCGCCTGTGCGAGGAGGTGCACCTCAACCTGGCTTACCGCTGGTTCTGCCGCCTGGGTCTCGACGGTGACG
>Ga0268265_10003064_pt1 | contig 12188 bp, 15 predicted proteins | sample KBSSwiS52_FD_190355 | JGI IMG/M metagenome (GOLD analysis project Ga0268265, IMG submission 190355) | Switchgrass rhizosphere microbial communities from Kellogg Biological Station, Michigan, USA - KBS Switchgrass S5-2 (SPAdes) (version 2) | ecosystem: Host-associated > Plants > Roots >... | reverse complement strand
CGCCAGCCACGTCCGCATTAAGGCGCTGGCCTCATCTGGAGTCGTAAACGTCGGCACGAGACCCCCGAAAACTTCGCGCACTTCGGGCCGGTCCGTGCTGAGATGGAACGCCCCACACGCCGCCAGTTCATAGGCGCGCGGGTTCAGACTTTCCGCGTACGTAATACGTGGGGCAAACTTCCCGAACCCCATCGACGTCCGGTACAGGTTGAGGCCCACCTTCGCCCGGCGATAGAGTGCCGCCGTCTTCGCGTTGTCGATCTCCGCGCTCCGGACGAACGGCTTCAGCGGATGATGCTTCCCGAGTGCCCACGGGCCGTACAGTCCGAGGTTGATCCCGGTCCAATCAATCGCCTTGAGCCATTCGATCCGCTCAGAGAATGCCGACCCAACGAACACGACATCATGCTGGGGGAACAGCTCGTCACTAGGCTGCGGGCCGGGCCGATGCTTGAGCACATGCCACGCGTGCGGGAGATACCCACTGTGTGGATTGACCTCTCGGAAGGCGGACACGGACGACCGCTCATTCGTCCAGCAACCATCGATCAGCTTGGCCACCGCCAGTTCTTTGTCGAGGTCGTACGGCGATTCCGTGAACAGCACGAAGACCCGCAAGCCGGCCCGTTTCATCATCACGATGACATCCGGGTGGAGATACATCGCACTGACCACCAGCACCGCATCGACCTGATGCCAGAGCGCCTGCGCTAGTGCATCGCGACCCGCTTGATACAAGATGTCGGCTTCGTTCGGCTTCGCGATGCTGGGGTTGGTCTTCTTGGCCCGCCGCCAGTTGTAGTACAGCCACCCACACGAGCGCGCGATCCGTGCATCCAGGGCGTACTCGATCACCTGAAGCCCGTGATGGAGCAACCCATCGCGCAGACCCGCCGCGACATCCGCGGTGGACCAACTTGCGCCGGGACCGACAAATAAGACCTTCACGACGGACTCATCCAGACTTCGTAATACCCGCCCGCGTGCTGCCAGCGGATCGTGTCGTCCGCTTCATCGCGCTCGGTCTGTCGAATCCGCGGCTGTTCCGGCCACCGCCGGACCAACGCTTGCGTGTACCCGCTTACCGTCAACGTGGCCCCATCGGCCCCGAGCAACGCATCGATCCGCGCTTCGGCCGCCGCGATGTTCCCGCCGGAATCGGAGCGCATCACCGCCTTCACGGCGTAGATGTTCTCTTCGAAGGCCCGCCCGCCAAACATCGGCTCATCGTGCGGATTCACCAACGACACGACGATGTACCGCGTCAGGTTCGGCGGCCCTTCATCCCAAAACACCTGTCCCGGCGTGAGCGCCATCAACGTGGTATCCGCCAAGAGCTTGGTCACCAGCGCGTTATCAATGTCCCTAGAGGCCATCGCCGGTCACCTGGAGGCCGTGGGCTACGAGCAGCTCCCGAAACTTGCCGTACATCGCCCGCCGCTTCTGAATCATGGTCCTGATGAAGATGTGTGACGGCGGCATCCGCCCAGTCAGATGCTTCTTCCCGTTCTTTGTGACGTAGTGCCGCGCCTGCGAGCCGTGCTCGAACAACCAGGCGTGCTTCGCCGCACTCCTCACCAGCGCGCCCGTCCCATACGGCCCCGCCGACACCGGCCGCACCGTCAGGCCCCGCCGCAGATTGCCAACGTGCGCATGGTCCTCATAGACCGCGGCCACGACGTCGACCACCTCATTCCCGGCCGTCAGCACGATGCTCGATGCGTCGTCGACCAGTTCCTTCGGCAACGCACGCAGCTGCGCCTTGAGTTCGTCTAGCCCCTCGAAGCGCAACGTCACCTTGCTCACGTCACGATCTCCACTCCGACCATGACGAGTTCCACGTTCATCTGCTTCAGATCAGCCACGCTCACCACGTTCGCCGTATGCGTGCGGCCCGCTCGATCCACCCACGTCAATCGCGTCTGCGTCGTGGCATCAGGATGAAACGGGCTCGTAAAGATGTGGCTTGCAGTAGACATCACCGTGCCCGCCGCGACCCGTTCGAGATCCTTCTGCGTGGCTGGATCAATCGACATATACAACTGCGCGGGCGCACAGTTCGCATACGGCTGCGTGTAGCCGCCGTCCCCATCAACCACCGGATCGCCATCCGGGTTCTGCAACGTCACCAGATGCCGCCGATGGCCCGCTCTCGAGATGGGCATTACCGCGTGTACGCCGGTGGTTTCCACCACACGACGTCATCCCAACAGCACATCGCCGCCTTCATGGAATTCGCGCCGTACTCCTCCATGCCCTCCCGGTCGTACTGGAGATACGCCACATGGAACCGGATGCCCTGCTTGATGCGCTCCGGGACGTCATCCGCCGAGGCCCAGCCCACCACGTAGGTAATCTCAATCGGGAACCGCCGATCCGCTTGCACAGACGGCCACGACTGACCCGGCGCCCGCTCCACACAGCCCGGCCGGCTGGTGGTGTTCGCCTGGTAGTACGTCGTGGCCAGCGTGGTCAGCACGGATGGCGTATCTGTGTTGTAGTACTTCACGGACGTAATCGATTGCAGCGGCGCCGCCATCGGCAGCCAGATCACATCGGCAAACGCGCTACACACCAGCTTCCATGTCTGGGTCAGGAGCCCGCGCGCCATGTGGTTTTCCGCCGCTTGCCGCGCCGCCACGATGTAGCTTTGAAACAGCGTCACTTCAGAATCCGGCATCGCCCGCGCCTGCCGAATGGCATCATCCGGATCGAGTGGTTCAAGTACCGGAGGCGTGACCAGTGCCCACTCGCACGCGATCTCACAATCCGTGCTCACGACCGCCCCTTCCGCGCTTTCGCCATCACCGCGCGCTCGTGGTCTGGCTCGGTCGCCGTCTCCACCGCCTCGTCACGGAGCAGCTGCGCACGGACGCCGTCGCACAACGCGATCCAGTCCGGAGACGGATCGACGTTGATGATCTGGCCTGCCTGAAAGGGGAAGGCCGGATTGCTCGACGGCGTCTGCTGCAGGAAGCGAATCCTCACGCCGTCCCTTCGGCCGGGTAGATGAACTGCTCGCCCGCCACGTTGGCGCCCTGCGTGACAGGCCGGGTCCGTGACCGATGCAGAATGGCGATGATCCCGCCGATCGTCGCGTTCTGTGTGCCGCGCGTCACAATGCACTTCAGGTACCGCTTCTGGGGCCGCACGATGGTCACGTACTTCAGCTTGTCGTCATCGGTGTCCGCGATCGCCTGGTTGCTGCCCAGTAGATCGTCATAGGTGTCCGTCGCCGCATCATCTGACGATTGCTGCACCTTCAAGGACGTCACCGCCCCCGAGACAATCGTGCCCAGCGGCACAATGAACGTGCATTCGTTGAAGCCCGCCGTGTCAACCGCGGAACTGGTGATCGTGGTGGCCGCCGCCGCGCCTAACGTCGTGGTGGTGGCGATGAAAATCTTGAAATCATCTCCAAACATGGATCAGGACTCCTTCTGCCGCCGCGCATGACGCGCGGACTGAATGGGTTCACCCGGCACCGCATGACCTTCTGCCCGCGCATTCGACACGGCCGGCGTGGTGACGATCTCTTCTTCCGGCGGATCTTCAACGACCGTGATACTGCCGGTCGGATCACCGGCCTCTTCCAACGCGAGCTTCAATGCCTGCGCGGCAGACACCACCGCCGTCACGTCATCCGCCTCGAGTCGCGTCCGAAAATACAGATGCACAGTGGCCATGTGGCTGTTCCTTTCTCGATGGAATAGGCCGAGGCCCTCACAGCCCCGGCCCGCCATGCGAACTACGATCCTTGAATCAGGTACTTGACCGGGTGCGTGCCAGCGTCCAAGAGATCGCCGTCATGCCGCGACAGCGCCAAGAACGCCACCTGCCCGAGAATCGCGTACAGCTCATCGAGCCGCACCACGGTCACATCGCGCACGTCGCGGATCATGTACTTGCTCAGATCGCCGAAGATGACCGACTTCGAGCCCGCGATGATCGTCGCCATGCTCTGGTTGATCACATACGGATAGCCCAGGATGGTGTCGGGCGCATTGGCCGTCAGGCCCGGCAACCACAGCGGCACACCCGCCGTGTCCCCGGAGTACTGCGCCACCTTCAGCTTCTTGATGATCTTCAGCGCCGTGTCGTGCATCATGAACTTGGCGTTGGACCGATACGCCGGGTCGATGGTGTGCTCGAGATCCACGAGGTTGTCGAACGTGATCGTCCCGCTGGCCGCGGTCGTGATCGCGCTCGAGGTGGCCGCGGTCACGATGCCGTTGGGCTGCGAACCCGTGCCCGTCGTGAAGTGGTCGTTGGTGATCCGCGCGATCCGGGTGCCCAGCGCGTCCCCGATAAACTGGTTCGCGTTGATCGAGGTGTCCTGCAAGAACTCCATCGACGCCAGGATGTACTTCGAGCTGTACTTCCAGGCGTCCAGCACGAGCTGCCCAAAGGTCATTTCCAGTTCGGTGGAGGTCGTGTTCTCCCCGATGATCACGCCCTTGTTCGCCGTGTCGTCCGTGGTCGGAATCGGCAGCGGGCCGCCCGTGGCTGTTCGCAGGATCGTGGAGGTCGTGCGCATCCCGCCAAAGGCCAAGAGCGCCACTTCCAGCGCCCGCATGGCCTCATCCGCCACCGTGTAGCCGCCCGTGGTGGTCGAGGACTGCAACCCCGTCAGCGCCGCGCGCTCTTCTGTCCGCTTGTCGTTCCACTCCCGGATGTCCTCCCGGCCGGCGCCGAAGCCGTCCCGGATCGGGGTGGTGGCCTTCAGGGCGGTGTTGGACAGATGGAACGTCAGCCGCTTGGAGTCGAGGTTGATCCCGCACCGCTTGGCGTTGTCACGCTGTTCCTGGGTCAGTTCCGCCATCGGGGCGCCCGCCGTCATCCACGCGCGCATCGCTTCGCCGCGCTCGTAGTCGGTGACCTTGCCACCCGGCCGGTAGCCGCCGCGGTCTTCGCGCTTGTCGATGGGATTCGGTTCGCTGCGTCGTCCCTGCGACTCGCTCAGGCTCTTCTCGACCGATTCCTGCTTCGCGCGCATCTCGATCTGCTTGTTGATCTTGTCGATGTCGGCGTGAATCGCGTTGAACTTGCCTTCGTCCTCGGACCGGACGCCGTCGTCACCGATCAGGACTTTGGCCTGTTCGGCGAGTTGGCCTTTTTGCTGTAAGAGTTCGGTGATGTCCATGTGCTCTTCCTCGATTGCTCGCCTGGGAAGAGCCCAAAGAAAAAGGGCGCGGCCAACAGGCGAAATTGAATTCGCCATGTCGACCGCGCCCTAGATAGCCAGGAGGCGATGGACGGTTGTCGTCGCTGGAGGACCGAGCAGGTAGCCGCTCCGCCGTCAGGACTCAGAGATTAGGCTTCAGGATGCCATGACTTACCGCTGGGCTGAATTGTTGTTTACGGAAAGGAGCTTCTCGCGCACGTAGTCGCACAACGGCTCGCGTGCTGCCGCTGCCCGCTTCATCACCGCCGCCAGATCGGCATCCGTCATCCGCACCGACAGGACGGCATCCTTCCGCACGTCAACCGGCGGACGGCCTACTGGGCGATCAGACATGGCACCAATCCCCAGGCGTGAAGGTCTTGCAGGACTTGACCGGCGCGATCCGTCCATGAATGCCCATTGACGCAATTCTGAGATTGCCACGCGTTCGAGATGCGACTGTCAGCGTTGTGATTTTCGAGCCAACTCCTGATCGCAATCTCCGCGAACTCCGTCGACTTGAACCACACCACGCTACCAACAGGAAACATCGGCCGCAGCTCAGCCCGCCATTCTGAAATCTGTAAGGTCCGACACGCCGCCAGCTCATACGCCCGCGGGTTCAGCGATTCCGCCGTGACCCAGTTCTCGGGCCGATCCGGCTTCAGGTCCGTGCGTAGTCGCCGGTATAGGTTCAATCCGATCTTCGCCTTCCGATACAACGCCGCCGCCTGCGTGTTCGGGATGGTGCCCCCGCGAAGACACTTCGCTACTTGCGGCTTCAACCCGAGACCATCCCAGATGCCATACAGGCCCAAGTCGATGCCCGTCCAGTCGATGCTGTTAAAGAAGCTGACGCGCTCCCGGAAGCCTGAGCCGACGAAGACCACATCATGAGCCGGGACCTGATCGTCACCGGGCTGCGGAACCGGCGTATGGACCGCCGGGTGCCAGGCGTGCGGGAGGTAGGCTACATGCTCATTGACGGCTTTAAACGTGGCGACAGCGGTTCGCTCATGGGTCCAGCAGCCCTGCACCTGCCGCGCGATGTCCAGTTCCTTGTCCTGCTCGTAGGGCGATTCCGTGAAGAGGGCCACGACAGGCATGCCGTTGGACTTCAGCGAGTGAATGACCCACGGCTGCCGTATAGCCGTAACCATAATCGCAGCGTCAACGGGTTCCTTTAGCGCCCACAGAGGCAGAACGCGCACAACATCCACCCCGTGCGCTTCTAGCCCGTAGCACAGTCCGTCGTACACATCCGACGTGCTCCATTGCGTCCCCGGGTGAACCACCGCAATGCGCGTCATCGGCTCCCCATCATCGCCACCGGCCGCCCTGGCATGTCCGCCACAGCTCGGCATTGCGGACAGTACGGATTCAGAATGTCGATGTCCTCGAAGTACCGCACCGTGCGACAGTGCCAGCACTGCATCACCCCGCGATGGGCCACGTCATCGCCACGCAGATCCGGCCGAGCAATCACGAGAATCTCAGTCAGCCACAGCGGGTGGATCGGGGCCTTCGCGAGAATATCCTGTATCCAGAAGAAGTCATGCTCCACAAAGGGCCGATCTGAATCCGGCCACGTCGTGCGCGTGTCCATCGGGCCAACGAACTGCCGCGGGGCCGCGATGCAACAGCCACTGATCCGGCTCATCTCCATGCGAGGCCGATCCCAGAGCACCTCTCGCCACGGGGCCAAGAACCGATAGAGAATCGGCTGCAGCGGATTCGCCGCACACAATGGGCGAAGTTTCGCGTAGGCCCCGTCCACGAAGACGTCATCATCGCCCATGGTGATGATGTGGGAACCAGTAATACACACCGTCATGAGCGCAGCGTTAATTTGCTCCACTCCGAAGAAGTGGTAGCCACTGTCGTACGCCATCACGATGAACCCTAAGCCATAGCTAAAGACCAACGCCTGCCGTTCCGCAACTAGGGCCTTGTCCTGCTCAAACGAATCAATCGACACGATCACCTGATCGCCGGGCCGCCGGTCCTGCCGTGCGATGGAGTCCAGCGTATGCCGCAACGTCGCCGCCCGATCCGGACGGTCATACGCACACGCGCCGATCAGGACCGTGAAGGTCGGTGTCATCCCGCCAATCTCTGCCGGTGAACACGCTGCCAGTACGCCCGCGTATGCTTCCCCGAACTGGCCCCCTGAAACGCCTGCAACGACCGCAACGCCACGTCCGTCTGCGGATAGGCCGGGAAGCTGACGATGCTGACCTCTCGGATCTGCATGTCCATCACGTCCCGGATCGTCTCCCCGCCTTCGATGTGCCAGTCATCCTCCAACGTCCGGAAGGCGAAGGACATCCCGGTCACGTCCCCGCGCTCGACGGATTCCATGATGTCTCGGGCTGCAGAGGTGTTCGGCGGGTCAATCTCCACCGACAACCCGCGCGCATCGGACCGCAACCGCAACGTCCCGGCCCGTGTGCGCCCGATGATCTTCGAACTGTCGTGATCAACCAGCGCGCGGACGTCCATCCCTTCGGACAGCGTGCGCTCGACGGCTTCCGGCATGATCCGTTCTTTAAAGCCGCCCAAGTCGAGACTCAGGACGTTGAACCGAATCGCGTAGCCGCGCAGTTTCCGATCCCCAGAGGGGTCCATGCGGATCTCGCCCATAAAGCGCCGTTCGAGTTCACCGTTGGCTGACATGATCAACCGCCTCCTTCAGAATGACATCCGCCAACGCCTCGGCCCGTTCCGTCTCCCACCGCCGCAACGTCGATTCCAACGTCATCGGCACATCATCCGCATCGGTGTCCAGCACCAGCCGCAACTGCCGCTGCGATTCGTCAATGTGCGCCTTCACAATACCCTGCGTCACCACCAGCGGATCGTCGGTGCTCTGCTTCCAGGCCAGATGTGCGCGAATCGCAGGGAGCAACGCCGTGACCGCGATGTCCTCATGGACCGGGTAGAAGTGCTCCATCCACGCGCGGAGTTTCTCCGGTGTCGCTTGTGCCCGCCGCGCCTTCTCGGTTTCCCGGCGGATCATCCGGCCCATTGCATCGGCGATCAGGCCCCGGTGGGCCGCAATCACGGAGGTCATCCGCCGCTGAGCCGTGTCCTGTAGCACGGCCAGCGCCGCTTCTGCACGCTCCGCCGCACCACTGAACACCTCGACAGACGACGTCGCGGTCTGCAAGTGGAGCATGGCTTCATCGTGTTCCCGCGTGCGCGTGTCGAGCTCGGCCCGCAACCGCTCCAACTCCGCATCCTGGCTGTGTGGGGGCACCCAAGCATCACGTAAAGCGAACTGGACCTGAATCTCGGCCAGCGCCGCATCGCGCGCCACGACCAGCGCCTGAGCCGCCGTGAGCCGTTCCTGTGCCTCCGCCTGCTGCGCCTCGGCCGCCGTGGCCCGCTCCGCGTACGCCGCCACCTGATCCGCTGTGCTCTTGGCACTCTCCGCCAGCGCCGCCACCACCGCGGCTTCCCGTTCGGCCACTTCCACGCGCAAGGCATCCACCGCCCGGGCTGCGCTGTCGTCGTCGTCCGGTTCGGGTTCCGGTTCTGGGGCCGGTGCCGCGGCTGGTGTCTCCTTCGCCTTGATCTGCGAATCAATCACTTCGTTCACCCGGTCGACTGGCGTCATGTTCAGCGGCACAAAATGCACATCCCCGCTCGGCCCGATCCCGTTCAGATTCTCCTTTTCGAGAATCATGTTGATCGAGTAGGCCCCCAGGGTAAACATCTTCGTGAAGAACTCCGCCCGCGCCGCCGAATCCCCCCGCAACAACCCATCGACGTTGTGTTCCGCGAATTGCTGCCGCCGCTCGAGTGGGGCAATCAGCTTCCGGTTGATCTCCTGCTCCCAGCGCACCAGCCACGGCCGCAAGGTGTCCGTGTAGTACTCCAGCCCCTGATGTTCGATGTTGTTGTTCGTGCTCCGCGCCAGATGCTGGATCTTGTGCGGGGGCATCCGGAACCACCGGCACATCTCTTCGACCTGATGCAGCCGTGTCTCCAGAAACTGCGCGTCATTCGGCGGGATGCCCAGCCGTTCGTACTTCGCCCCGTTGTACAGCCGCAGGAACCGGTGCGCCCGCTCCACCCCCTGGTGCGACGTGTTCAGCGCATCAATGTAATTCTTGTCCGACATCTCTGGGGGCCGCGGACCCGGAAACGACAGCACCCCGCCAAACGTGGACCCGCCGCCGAAGAACGTCCCGCCGAACCGTTCCGTCGCCAGCCCCAGCCCGATACTCTCCCGCGCCATCGCCACGACCGAATAGCCCCCCGTGCCGTCGAACCCAAGGCCGGGGATATGGAGCATGTCCGCCGCCGGGATGATGTCCGGATCGCCCAGCGAATTGGACACGGCATACGCGACGTTCCCCACCCGATCACGGACCATCGTCACCCGATCCGGCGTGATTGGCCAGAGATACTTCGGCCGGTCTAACTGGTCCCGCTCGATCTCCGCGAAGCCCCCGCCCCACGTCAGCGCGTGCGCCTGCAACGTCTGGCGCATCGACATCGACGTCATCTCGGGGTTGGGTTCATCATGCAGCAGTTGATACGTTTTACTGGTCGTGAAGCGTGTTTTCCCGCCGTCTTTGTCCCGCTTGTAGAGAATCAGGGGCAACGAGGCCACATCTGTGGATATGGCATTCACGCAGGCCCAGAACGCCGAATACGTGAGCGCTGTTTGCTCACTGACACTCACGCCCGTCGCACTCGCCACGCCATCGCTGAAGAACTTCGCTGTGATCGACGAGAGGTTGTATGGCCCCTTCCAGTACGAGCGCCACGCATAGGCCAGCCGATCCCGTTGCCGCCGCATCAGCGTCAAAGCCATTCGGCCATCTCCCCGACGGCCTGCTTGGCCGGCATCCGCAGTGCGAGCGCCATCCCAATCGTGGGGGCCACCACCGGGTCAATCCGGCCGCGGCTCTTCTTCTTCACGAACATCATGTTGTCTTTGCCGTCGGTCTGGTCGACGCAGTTCGACACCGCCCACGCCGTCACCGGGCACCGCCGCGCGTCCACCTGACCCCCGAGAATCTCAGCCTGCATCTTCAGACAGGCTGAACTCATCCCGGCGAACGTCTGCGGGACCGCCAGCACCTGTTGCTCGCTAAACCCGTCCTCGTTCACAAGCTGGGTGATCAGCGTGTCTGCGTGCCAGGGGTCAAACCCAATCTGCTCGATGTCGTACTTCGTCCGCGCATCCTTCAGCACCGCGCGCAGGAGTTGGTGATCGATCTGCGTCCCCGCCGACTCGAGCAACCAGCCCTGATCCCGCCAGACCGGATACGGTGCCCGGTCCCGATGCGCCCGGTCCATCAACGTGTCCGCTGGCGTCCAGATGTGCTGCAGGAGCCGCCATGAGGCCCGGCCGATGGTGGGCGGGAACACGAACGACATCACGCACAAGTCGATCTTCGAAGCCAGGTCAATCCCCACGAAGCACGGCTCGTGAAGCATCTCTTCCGGCGTCCAGTCCGTCTGCCCCTTACGCCACCCGTCCACTGAGAGACACGGGTTGGACGCATTCGTCACCATGTTCAGGTGCTTCTGCTTGTACGTGGCCGCGGCAGACGGAATCCCCTTCGCCTTCGCCACTTTCGCCGCGAGGTCTTCCGGGCTGACACTCAGGCCGTAATTCGGGTTCGCCTTCCGCGCCGTCTCTGGCAACGTCCAATCGTCGTCAGGGTCCGCATGGCTGGCGAACGTGAAAAATGTCTCATCGATCAGGACGCCTTCCAGGATCTTGCACGCATAATCGTGCTGATCCCCCCAGACCGACACCAGATCATCCCCGAACGTCGTGATCTCGTAGATCGCCGGCTGTCGACGGGCACCAGTGGCCGTTTCCATCACGTCCAACATGCCGCGATCCTTCATCGCGTGCATCTCGTCCACCACGACCACATTCGGGTTCAACCCGTCCGTGACGTTATGGTCCGCGCCCAACGGCTCGAGCTTGGACGCCGTATCGCTCCGGTGGAGGTTCGCCACCTGGACCGTAATCCGATCCTTCAGCCCCGAGCTCTGCACCAGCTTCTTGCAATCGGTAAACAGGATCTTTGACTGGTCCCGCTTCATGGCGACCACGTAGCCTTCCGCGCCCGCCTCCCCATCGAAGAACGTCAGGTACAGCAGCACCACCGCCGCGATCAGGGTCTTGCCGTTCTTCCGGGGCACCTGGTTGAACGCCGTCCGGAACCGACGTAAGCCCGTCCCGACATGCACCCAGCCGATGAAGCTCCCGGTCATGAACTTCTGCCACGGCTCGAGCTTGATGAACTGACCGGCCCATTCGCCTTTGTAGTGCTTCAATTTCTCGGCAAACCGGAAGAACCGCTCCGCCTTCGCCATGTCGAACCGATACGGAAAGGCCGGGGTGTTCTCCCGCGCTCGGTCCCGCAGATGCCGGGCACACGCGAGCTTGTGGTACTTGCCAGCGGGCACCGCGCCATCCACAACCGCCTTCGCGTACAGGTCCAGTTCGTTCACTGCACTGTGCCTTCGAACTCGTCAAACGGATCAGCTTCCTTTTCCACCGCCGGCGCCGGCCGCCCCGTGGCTTCCAACAGGAACCGGGCCTGCTTCGTCTCCACCCGGCCAACCTGAATCTGATACCGGGACAACAGCGGGTGCGCCTTCCTGGGCCGCGTCTGCATCAGCCCATCCGCCTCGATCTGTGCCCATAGCGCCCGCTTCACCATGATGGCTTCACAGAGGTCACGAAAGGCCGGGACCGTCTCTGGCGTCAAGGTCCTGGCACGGGCCGCCAACGGGGCCAGCGTGCGCCATACGGCCTTCTGGACCGCCGGCAAGTCATCCGGCGCCGATAGCTCCGGCAACGCCACTGCCGCCTGCTTGGCCTGCTTCGCCGGTAGCCGCGATTCGCCCCCGCGCACCGCCAGCACCCCAGCATCCACCGGCTTCCGACCCGCCCCGGCCCGTAGGCCCCCGCGTGGCATTTAAGCGATTTCCTTAGACATCTTTGATTTCTCTGATTTCTTTGAATTCAACCCCGCGCGAGGTTTGG
>Ga0268265_10003062_pt1 | contig 12190 bp, 13 predicted proteins | sample KBSSwiS52_FD_190355 | JGI IMG/M metagenome (GOLD analysis project Ga0268265, IMG submission 190355) | Switchgrass rhizosphere microbial communities from Kellogg Biological Station, Michigan, USA - KBS Switchgrass S5-2 (SPAdes) (version 2) | ecosystem: Host-associated > Plants > Roots >... | reverse complement strand
AATCCGCCCGGTTTCGCGGAGCGGCGAAATGCCAGCGCGATGCAGCGCTTCAACAACGTAGATGTTGCCAAGCCCCGCTACGACCCGCTGATCCAACAGCGCCGCCTTTGCGCTCGTCTTCTTCTTCGCGAATGCTTTCTGCAGATACGGCAGGTGGAATTCGTTGCCGAGCGGCTCGGGGCCCATGCCTTTGAAGAAGGGATGGGTTTCGAGTTCGCTTTCGGCGATCAGATCCATATAGCCGAAACGCCGCGGATCGTTGAATTCGAGCCGCGCGCCTTTGTCGGTCTCGATCACGACGTGCGTGTGCGTGGGATCGGGCGGCTCGGCGTAGTAGAAATCGCCGGGCTGTTTCTTGGCGCCGAGAATCGACCAGCGTCCCGTCATGCCGAGATGCGTGATCCAGACATTGCCGTCATCGAGATGCGCGAGCAGGTATTTCGCGCGCCGATCCAACGTCTCGACGCGCCGTCCACTCAAACGCGCCGCGAAGCGCTTTGGGAACGGAAAGCGCAAATCCGCGCGTTTGGTGCGCGCACGCGTAATGCGCCGCCCCACCAGCGCCGGCGCCAAACCGCGCCGCACCGTCTCAACTTCCGGCAACTCAGGCATGCGGCGAAATGTCGGAAAGCAAAGGCAAAACCATCGCCGCCCGATATAGCCCCGCCCTGGCCCCGCCGCTATGGTCCGGCCCAAGGACAAACAATGAGCGACGAGACTGCACCTTTCGGGTTCCAGGACGTGCCAAAGGCCGAAAAGGCGGGGCGCGTGCGCCTGGTGTTTTCGTCGGTGGCGTCGAAATACGACCTGATGAACGACGCGATGTCGGGCGGCCTGCACCGGCTCTGGAAAGACGCCGCCGCCGCGAAGCTAAACCCGCAGCCGGGTGAACTCATCCTCGATGTCGCCGGCGGCACCGGCGACATCGCGCGGCGCCTGAAGAAGCTTGGCGACGGTGCGGCGCAACGGCGCGGACTCGAACCGCCCGAGATCCACGTCATCGACATCAACACAGAGATGCTCGAAGCCGGCCGCGCGAAGGGCGAAGGCGGGCTCTCCTGGCACGAAGGCGACGCCGAGAATTTACCGGTCGATGACCATGTCGCCGACGCCTACATCATCAGCTTCGGCATCCGGAACTGCACTGACGTTCCCGCCGTCTTGCGCGAAGCAAAGCGCGTTCTGAAGCCGGGCGGGCGGTTCTACTGCCTCGAGTTCTCGCGCCTGGCGATTGGCGGGCTCGAGCCGGTTTATGATTTCTATTCGTTTAACGCGATCCCGGCGCTGGGGAAATTGCTCGCAAACGACCCGGATTCTTACCGATATCTGGTGGAATCCATCCGCCGGTTTCCGGATCAGGAAGCTTTTCTCAATATGATCCGTGAGGCGGGTTTCGCACGCGCGGCCTATCGCAACATGGCCGGCGGCGTTTGCGCGCTGCATTGGGGTTGGTCGGTTTAGTGTTTTGGTCGTTCCTGTTCTCAGCCGTCGCGGCGTTGGTGCTTGTCGGCATCTTTACTGGCGTGCTTGGGCACGTCTGGCGGCTGCTGCGCGTGGCGATGACGCTCGCACGCTACGATGTGCTGCTGCCGGGCGAATACTACGACCGGTACTCCACCACGCTTCAGGCCACGCACACGATTCTGAGCGTCGTCGCTAAGCGCAAACGCGGCCGCTCGGTTGGTGAACGCCTTGCTAAAGCGCTGGAGCGCCTGGGCCCGGCCTATGTGAAGGTCGGTCAGTTCCTCGCGACGCGGCCTGACATGATCGGCGTCACCGTCGCGCAGGAGATGGGGCGTCTCAAGGATCGCCTGCCGCCCTTCCCGCGAACCGTTGCGCTCGACACCATCAACTCGGAACTCGGCGGCACCGAAGAATTGTTCGCTGGCATCTCCGAAGCGATGGCGGCCGCCTCGATCGCGCAGGTGCACCAGGCCATCGTGCCGCGCGAAGGCGTCAAGGCCATCAAGGTGCTGCGCCCGCGCATCGAAAAGAAGATGGCCAAAGAAATGGCTGCGCTGCGCTTTCTAGCGCAAAGCATCGAGTTCTTCTCGGTGCGGTCGCGTCGGCTCGAACCTGTACAGTTCATTGACACCGTCAGCGCCGCGACCCAGCGCGAAATGGATCTGCGCCTTGAAGCTGGCGCTGCCGCCGAGTTCCGCGAAGTCGCGGCGAAGGACGGCTACCTCTCTGTGCCCGAGATCGATTGGGCGCGCTCCGCCAAGCGCGTGATGACGCTGGATTGGATCGATGGTGCGGCGCTGACTGACTTGCGCGCGCTCGACAAAGCCGGCGCCGACCGCAGCGAACTCGCCATCGCCATCACACGCGGCTTCCTCGCCGCCGCGCTCGATTACGGCTTCTTCCACGCCGACATGCACGAGGGCAATTTGCTCTACGGCAAAGACGGCAAGCTCTGGATCGTCGACTTCGGCATCATGGGGCGCATCGGCCACAAGGAACGCCGCTACCTTGCGGAGATTCTCTACGGCTTCCTACGCCGCGACTATCGACGCGTGGCCGAGGTGCATCAGGAAGCGGGCTACGTCCCGGAAAAGTTCACGGTCGAGGAGTTCGCGCAGGCGCTGCGCGCCATCGGCGAGCCGATCTTCGGTAAGACCGCCGAAGGCATCTCGATGAGCCGCCTGCTTCTGCAGCTCTTCGATGTCACCCATATGTTCGGCATGCACCTCAGGCCGGAACTCGTTCTGTTGCAAAAGACGATGGTGCAGGTCGAAGGCGTCGCCCGCGGCCTCGACCCGCAGCACGACATGTGGACCGCCTCGCGCCCAATCGTGGAGCGCTGGGTCGAGCGCGAGCTGGGCGCTGACGCGGTCGCAAAGCGCGCCATCGACGAAGCGGCGATGGGCTTCCAAGCCATGCGCCGCCTGCCGCAAACGCTGACCATGATCGAAGCCGCTGCGCGCAAAGTCGCTACCGAAGCGCCGCGCAAGGAATTGCACTGGTACGAGATGCCAGCGGTCTGGATCGCTTTCCTCGGCGGTGCGATCCTGGCGCTAGCGCTCACAGCCGGCGGCGGTCGCGAGCCGCAACCGCTGCCCGAGCCCGCGCGTATTGAAACGCCATCACCGGTGTTCGTGCGGCCGTCGGTTGAGACTGAGAATCCGCCGGTGGTCGATGCGCCGGCCGAACCGATCGGCGCTGAAACCGCGGTTGAACCTGAAGCTGAGAAAGCAGCGCCAACGCCATGAAGCGCGTCCTGCTCATCATCGGCGGCGGCATCGCCGCCTATAAGAGCCTCGAGCTCATCCGGCGCCTCCGCGAGCGCAGCGTGTCCGTGCGCGTGGTGATGACCGAGGCGGCGCAGCAATTCGTCACCTCGCTCGCGGCCGGCGCGATTTCAGGCGAGCGCGTGTTCACCGATCTGTTCGATCAGTCGCAAGAGTTCGACGTCGGCCATATCCGGCTGGCGCGCGAATGCGACCTGGTCATTGTGGCGCCAGCGACGGCGGACCTGATGGCGAAGATGGCCAACGGCCTCGCCAACGATCTGGCGTCCGCGGTGCTGCTCGCCACCGACAAGCCTGTGTTGATTGCCCCGGCGATGAACCCGCACATGTGGGCCAACGCCGCGACGCAACGCAATCTCGCGGTGCTGCAATCCGATAAGCGGCGCTTCATCGGGCCGAACGAAGGCGAGATGGCTGAGAGCGGCGAACGCGGTGTGGGCCGCATGGCGGAACCCGAAGAAATCCGCGACGCTGCGCTCGCCCTCCTCACTGATGGTCCGCTCAAAGGCAAACGCGCGCTCGTCACCGCTGGGCCGACGCTGGAACCGATCGATCCGGTGCGCTTCATTTCCAACCGCTCAAGCGGCAAGCAGGGATACGCCATCGCGGCGGCGCTCGCCGAGCTAGGGGCTGACGTTACGCTTGTCTCCGGTCCTACCAGTCTCGCCGTCCCGCACGGCGTGAGGCGCGTCGATGTCGAAAGCGCGCAGGAGATGCTGGCGGCTTCAGAAAAGGCATTGCCGCTCGATGTCGCCGTAATGGTGGCCGCCGTCGCCGATTGGCGCCCGGAACACGCGGCGCACGACAAGATCAAGAAGGACAAAACCGGCATCCCGAAGATTGAGCTGACCGAGAACCCGGACATCCTCGCGACGCTCTCGAAACTCACCAAGCGGCGTCCGAAACTCGTTGTCGGCTTCGCCGCCGAGACCCAGAACGTCGAGGACAACGCCCGCGCCAAAATCGCCAAGAAGGGCTGCGATTGGATCGTCGCCAACGACGTTTCCGGCGACGTCATGGGCGGCGCCGAGAACCAGGTGCTCCTGATCACCAAGGACAGCGCCGAAACCTGGCCGCGCATGGCCAAGGAAGCCGTCGCTCGCAAACTCGCCGCTGAAATCACAAAAACGCTTACCGCCAAGGCGCCTCGCAAATAGCACGCGTTGCTTCGCCGCAGCTGACCCCTTTGTAAGGTTGCACGCCGGGGCTTGAGCCTGCCGCGTATGGCGCTATGTAGAGCGCCTCACATCAGACCACTCGATTCCAACCCGAGCGCGAGCGCGCGCCCAGAGGATGACGCCACCGCATGAGCTTCCAGAACCACAACGACCGCCGCGAAGCCGCCGAAGCCGCCAAGAAGGCGATGCTCGAGAAGTTCAGGACCAAGGCCACGGCGCCGGTCGATCCGGAAGTCGCAGCGCAACGCGCAGCGGAAGCCAAGGCGCGCGAAGAAAAGCGCGTCGCCGCCGAGCAGAAGCGCCGCGAGCGTGTCGAACTCGAAAAGCTCGAACGCAAGGTCGCTGCCGAAGAAAAGGCCAAGGCTGAGGCAGAAGCCGAGAAGCAGGCCGCCGACGCGGCGGCGCGCAAGGCTATCGAGGACGCCGAAAACGCCGAGATCCTGGCGTTCGAACAAAAGGCTCGCCGCGATCTCAAGTACGCTGCACGCAAGGCGCGCCAGGGCGGCAAGCGCTAACTCTTCCGCTTCTTCTTGCCGCGCGCGATCTCGGTCGCCAACGCGTCGAGCTTGACCTCCCAGAAGCCGCGGAAGCGCTCGACCCATTCGTCGATCTGTTTCAGCGGCGCGGCGTCCACCACATAGATCCGTCTCGGGCCCTCACTACGCACGCTGGCGAAGCCGCTTTCGCGCAGCACTTTGAGATGTTGCGACACAGCCGGCTGGCTGATGCCGAATTCACCCTGGATCACTTCGACGATCTCGCCGGACGCATGTTCGCCGTCGGCCAGCAGCTCCAGAATGCGCCGCCGCACCGGATCGCCCAGAACGTCGAAGGCGTGCATCAGGCCTCGCCGGTGTAGAACTTCACGGTGCGCTCCGCGCGTTCGGTTGCCGCTACTGCCTCCTCGCCATTGGCAATCTCCGCCTTGCCCCAAGCGGCGCCGGACGCGCGCATGAAGGACTTGGCTTCATCTGTGGCCGCCCACGCCGGATCTGCCTCCGGTGGCTTCTCCGCAGCGTTGGGGTTGGCGATGTGGATGCCGAGCCCCATCAGCCCGAGCTCCCAGCCGATCCCGACCGCGCCCGCGCCGAATTGCTCCCAATGCGCTTCGGGATACGCGGTGTGCTTCAGTTCCAGCCGCGCGCCATCGCCGTCCGGACGAAGCGAGACCTCCACCCAGCTCACGCCGCCCAACATCTCCCACGTCGCCGCCAGCTCTCGCGGCGGCTCGCAGCGCGTGATGGTGCCGCCCGCATTGCCTTTGAACTGGTATTTGCCGCCGAGCCGAAGATCGCCTTCGATCGGCAGGAACCATCGCGGAATGCGCTCGCCGTTGCTGATCGCATCCCACAGATCTTCGACGCTGGTGTCATAGGTCCGCGTGGCGACGACGACGCGAGCCGTTCTCCCCTCGCGCTCCACGTCGCGGACCTCGCGGTTGGTGGCGCCGATCAGAAAGGGGACATCGATGCTCATGCCTGTTCTCCTGCCGGAATCATATAAGTTATGGCTTATATGATGGCAAGGCGAATCCCGCTAAGTTCCGGCACATGAGCAAGACTGTCAGAATCGAAGTCGCCACCCTTCCTCATTTCGAAGGCCTGCAATTGCCTGCCTACGAGACCGCGCTCTCCGCCGGCATGGATTTGCGCGCCGCGGTTCCCGAGGACGAGCCGATGAGCGTGGCGCCCGGCCAACGCGTGCTTGCGCCGACCGGGCTCACCATCGCACTGCCCGCAGGTTACGAAGCACAGATTCGTCCGCGTTCGGGACTCGCGCTGAAGCACGGCCTCACCTGCCTCAACACGCCGGGCACGGTCGACGCTGATTATCGCGGCGAAGTGAAAGTGATCCTGATCAATCTCGGTCAAGAGACGTTCGTCATCAAACGCGGCGAGCGCATCGCGCAAATGGTGATCGCACCGGTGACTCAGGGCGAATGGGTTCAGGTCGAGACGCTCAGCGAAACCGCACGCGGCGCGGGCGGCTTTGGCTCGACCGGCCGCGGCTAACGCCGCGCGCGCAGGCCGATGAAGCTCCGACGCTTGCGCGGACGCTCATCGTGCTCCGGCTCGGCCTCGCGGACGCCTTCGACGCCCTCCGGCTCGTTCGCATTGGCCGCATCAGCGCTCGCCTCGGCCGCGCGATGCAGCGCTGCGCGATCCTCGCGCGCCAAATGCACCTCACCGCCGCAGTCCGCGCGCGCGGCTTCGATCGCGCGTCGGAACTCGACGGGGTGCGCCATCGGCGGAAACACGATGATCGCTTCGCCCGTGCCGGTCACCACGACGCGGCCATAACCGAACAGCCGCGCCCAGATCGATTGATCCAGCGAAACGCCTTCGACGCTTTCAACGGCGAGCTCGTGCGTCTTCCGGTTCAGCCAGCCCTGCTTCAGGATCACGCGGCGGTTGGTGACGGCGAAATCCGTGGTCTTCATCTTGATCGCCATGCCGGCGAAGATGAACACGCCGACGAGAATGATCCCCAGCACCAACAGCGCGATCCACGCGAGCGCCCAGAGGACCGTCGGCCATTTGCCCCGCGCGATGATGGTTTCGCCTGGCGCCAGGCTTTCGTCGATATAACGCATGTGAGGCCAACGCCTCGCCTGCTTCAGCGTTCCGCGTTGGAACCTGCGCCGCAATCGCCTAGGTAGAGCGCGTGAGTTTCACCCCTGACGAACACGAGCGTTACGCGCGCCACATCCTGCTGAAGGAAATCGGCGGGCCTGGGCAACAGAGCCTGAAAGCGGCAACCGTCGCCGTTGTCGGCGCTGGCGGCTTGGGTGCGCCGGCGGCGCTTTATCTCGCCGCGGCGGGCGTCGGGCGCATCCGCATCATCGATCACGACGACGTCTCGCTCTCGAACCTGCAGCGTCAGGTGATTTATCGCGGCGCGGATGTCGGCGTAGCTAAGGCGGAGCGCGTGCGCGCCGTGCTAGGAGCACTCAACGCCCACGTCGATGTGGAGCCGATGGCGCATAAGCTTGATGCAAGCAACGCGGAGCATTTGCTCAAGGGCGCCACCATCGTGCTCGATGGAACGGACGATTTCGCCACGCGCTTCGCCGTGAACGCTGCCTGCCGTGCGCTGGACATCACACTCGTCTCAGGCGCCGTTGGCCGTTGGGATGGTCAGGTCTCCGCCTTCAAGCGCGGCGGCCCGTGCTACCAATGCCTTGTGCCCGCAGCGCCGCCTGATGCGGAAACTTGCGCGCAAACCGGTATCGTCGGCGCGCTCACCGGCGTGATCGGTTCGATGATGGCGCTCGAAGCGATCAAGGAAATCACCGGCGCAGGTGAAAGTCTTGCGGGCCGCCTGCTCCTCTTCGATGGGCTCAACGCCAACGTACGCACAGTCGCGTTGCCGCGCGATCCGAACTGCCCCGTTTGCAGTCATGAGTGATTGGTCAGGGCAACTCATTGCTGCTGCGCATCGCGATATCGAGGCGCGCACGCGGCTCGCGCAAAGCGGCGACCTCTTCGCTGGTTATCATCCCGATATGGAAGCCGTGCACCTCGAAAACGCGGCGCTGCTCGAAAGCGCAATCGCCGACATCGGTTGGCCTGGCCGCAGCGCCGTTGGCGAAGATGCAGCGCGCGCCGCCTTTCTCATTCTGCAGCACGCGATCAGCCGGCCCGATCTGCAGCGCCGCGGACTCGCGCTCATTCTCGACGCCATTCCGCTCGGCCAAGCCAACGCGCTCGACGCCGCTTATCTGTCCGATCGCATCGCCATGTTCGAAGGCAGCGAGCAAACCTTCGGCACCCAGTTCGATTGGGACGAGAACGGCCAACTCTCGCCTGCGCCGACGCGCGATCTCGGCACGCTCGACGAGCGGCGCGCCAGCGTCGGACTGCCGCCGATGGCGGAAACCATCGCGCATATGCGCGCCAGCGCCGCTGCGGAAGGCGAGCATGCGCCTGCGGACTTGGCGCAACGCCGCGCGGATTTCGAAGCCTGGGCGCGCCGCGTCGGCTGGCGCGCTTGACCATGGCGCACTCCGCGCCGCAATTTGCGGCCCGCGGAGGGTGGTTCCATGAAATGGCTCATTGGTGGGATTTTGTCGATCGTCGGCTTAGCCGCCTTGATCGCAGTTGGCGGCTACTTTGTCCTGAAGCGCCCTGACATTCCGTATGAGACATTGGCTTCGCGTTATGAGAGCGCGGCGTCGCGGTATGTCGATCTCCCTGGCGGCATTCACATGCACTATCGCGACGAAGGCATGGCCGATGCGCCGGTCATTCTCGCGATCCACGGCTTCTCCGCATCGCTCCAAACCTGGGAGCCCTGGGTGAGCGAACTCGCCACGGGCGAAAATCGTCCGAACGACTATCGCATCATCACACTCGATCTCCCGGGTCACGGCCTCACGCGCGCACCCGCCGGCTACCAAGCCTCGATCGAAGGCTACCGTGACATCGTTGCTGAGTTTGTGCGCTCGCAGAATCTCACGACATTTGCGCTCGCAGGCAGTTCGATGGGCGGCAACGTGGCGTGGGAGTACGCGCTCGCGCATCCGGATCAGGTCAATGCTCTGATCCTGGTGGATGCATCCGGTTGGCCCGAGGTGCGCGCGGACCTGAGCGACGAACCGCAAGTCTTCAAGCTGCTGCGTAATCCGGTGCTCGGACCGCTTCTGATCGATCTCGACAACACGCGCCTCGTTCGCGAGGGCCTTGAATCATCCTTCGGCAACAAGTCTCTCGTCACCGACGCCATGGTGCAACGTTACGTCGAGCTTTCGCGTGCGCCAGGCCATCGCGAGATCCTGCTCCAGCTGACCCTCGGCTTCGGTGAGCGCAACTACGCCACCGCCGAGCGGCTCGCGCCGCTCGCGAACATGCCGGTGCTCATTCTTACCGGCGATCAGGACGTCCTCGTCCCGCCCGAACACGCGCAACAATTTCACGACGCCATCCCTGGCTCGCGGATGATGACCTTCCGCGGCGTCGGCCACATCCCGCAGGAAGAAGTGCCGGGCGATTCCGCGCTCGCGGTGCACGAATTCCTATACGAGGTGCTCAACGCAGAGGAAGCGCTACCGATCGCCTCCACTGCAGCGCCCGCCGTCCCTCGCTAGCGTCACGGAGCTGTTGCACAGCGTCGGTAAGGGCTCGCGCATGTTGCTGTCACGCCGTTCACTTCTCGTCGCCGCTTCCGTCACCGCGGCCGCGCGCCCCGCTTGGGCGCAGAATTTGCCGCGGGGCGTGTTCACCCACGGCGTCGCCTCAGGCGATCCACTGCCGGATGCCGTTATCCTGTGGACCCGATTCGTAGGCGCCGAAGGCAACGTCGGCTGGGAAATTTCTGAGGACGAGAGCTTCGCAACCGTCGCACGACGCGGCACGGCGCGGGCTTCGATCGTCAACGACTACTGCGTGAAGGTCGACGCGCGCGGCCTGACGCCGGCGCGCACCTACTACTACCGCTTCCTATGCGGGTCCGGTCCGTCGGTCACAGGCCGCACCAAGACAGCGCCCGCGCAAGGCGGTGAGAGCCTCACGATCGCGCTCTTCTCCTGCGCCAATTTCCCGTTCGGCTACTTCCACGCCTATCAACATGCGGCGGCGCGTGAAGATATCGACCTCGTCATTCACGCCGGCGACTACATCTACGAATACGCGCGGGGCAATTATCCGAGCGATCAAGACACCGTGCCAGGCCGCGTCATCGATCCGCTCGCCGAGATTGTTCGCCTCTCAGATTACTACCAGCGCTACGCGGTTTATCACGAAGACGCCGACCTCCAGGAGCTCCGTCGCCTGAAGCCTATGTCCGTGGTGTGGGACGACCACGAGATCACCAACGACACCTGGCGCGAAGGCGCACAGAACCATCAGCCTGAATTCGAAGGCACATGGCCCGATCGCATTGCGGCGGCGTCGAAGGCGTATTTCGACTGGATGCCAATCCGGCGTCCGGACCAGCGCGCGGCGCGCATCTATCGCAGCCTTGATTGGGGTGATCTCGCCCGCATCGTGCTGCTCGACACGCGCTATATCGGGCGCGATCGTCAGCTCGACTATCGCAACACGCTGCTGCCGCAACTCGCCGAGGCCGGCGCCAACGGCACTGCGCTCGCCGCCGAATTCCGCCGCGCCGTGCTCGACGATCCGAACCGCACCATGCTGGGCCACGCGCAGGAGCAATGGTTCGCCGACACGCTGGCGCAATCGAAGCAACGCGGCCAGCCCTGGCAGATCGTGGCGCAGCAAGTCGTGATGGGCGAGCAGATCGCCTCGCCGGCGCTCGTCGGTCTGCTGCCGGCGGACATGCCCGCGGGGTCGCGCGCGTGGTTCGAGTCGGGTGAACGCGTGAGCAGCCTGGGTCTGCCGTGGAACCTAGATTCGTGGAACGGCTATCCTGCCGCTCGCGCGCGCTTCCTCGAAGCCTGCGCGGCCAACGCCAACAACGCCGTCGTGCTCGGCGGCGACAGCCACAATTGCTGGGTGAACAATCTTACGACCGCCAATAACCGCCTTGCGGCGCTTGAGTTCGCCGGCGGCAGCGTCACGTCGCCCGGCTTCGAACGTTCACTCACAAATGCCCAACTCGGTCAGCGTGAACAAGTCATGCGCGACGCGAACCGGAACCTAGCATTTTGCGATCTGAGCAACCGCGGCTACGCCGCTCTGCGCTTCACACGCGCTGCGTGCGACGCGGAGTGGGTCGCGTTCAACAATATTCGCTCACCGCAGATGAACGCACCCGTCGTCACGCGCATGAACGCCGCCGCAAGCATCAATGGCGGACCAGGCGCGTGGTCGGTGCAAAACGCGTAACTTTCCACAGCATGGCCAGCCTTTAACGGAACGCGACTCAGCGTTCGTAGTTTTTTCGCGCTGTAGCAGAAGCAGCTGCGGAGGCGCTCATGAATTGGGAATCCATCAAAGCCGATTGGGAACGTTACAGCAGCCACATGCAGGATCGCTGGGGCCGTCTGACTGATGACGATCTCGCCCTTGCCCAGGCCGGGCGCAACGCGCTCGTCGGTTGCGTGCAATCCCGCTACAAGATCGAACGCAATCTGGCCGAGCGCCACGTCGACCAGTGGATCAACAGCTTCGGCTAAGGATTGCACCGCGCCGCGACCTCGGCCATGCCTAAAGCATGACTGACTGGCTACGCGGCGCGGTGATCTACCAGATCTACCCGCGCTCGTTCCGTGACACCAACGGCGATGGCGTCGGCGATCTGAAGGGCGTGATCGAGAAACTCGATTACATCGCTTCGCTCGGCGTCGATGCAATGTGGCTCTCGCCTTTCTTCCGTTCGCCGATGAAGGATTACGGCTACGATGTCAGCGATTACGTTGACGTCGATCCGCTCTTCGGCTCGCTCGCCGACGCGGATGCGCTGATCGAGCGTGCGCATAAGCTTGGCCTCAAGTTGATCATCGACCAAGTCTGGTCGCATTCTTCCGATCAGCACGCCTGGTTCACCGAAAGCCGCGCCAGCTGCGACAACCCGAAGGCCGATTGGTATGTCTGGGCCGACGCCAAGCCGGAAGGATCGCCGCCGAACAATTGGCAAGCGATGTTCGGTGGCTGCGCGTGGACTTGGGATGCGCGCCGGCGGCAGTACTACCTGCACAATTTTTTGCCGGAACAGCCGGACCTCAACGTGCGCAATCCTGCTGTCCAGGATGCACTTCTGAACGTCGCACGGTTTTGGCTTGAGCGCGGCGTCGACGGTTTCCGGCTCGATGTGGTGAACTTCTTCACGCATGACGAACAGCTGCGCGACAATCCGCCG
>Ga0268265_10003060_pt1 | contig 12194 bp, 3 predicted proteins | sample KBSSwiS52_FD_190355 | JGI IMG/M metagenome (GOLD analysis project Ga0268265, IMG submission 190355) | Switchgrass rhizosphere microbial communities from Kellogg Biological Station, Michigan, USA - KBS Switchgrass S5-2 (SPAdes) (version 2) | ecosystem: Host-associated > Plants > Roots >... | reverse complement strand
CGGCGACGGTCATCGGTTACGACGTGGTGTGCGCGGCGCCGAAGTCGGTGAGCCTGCTGTGGGCGTTCGGCGACGACGCGCTGCGCGCCGACGTCGCCGACGCGCTGAACGCGGCGGTGGACGCGACGATCGGCTATCTGGAACGCCATGGCGCGTTCGGGGTCGTGCAGGGCGAGAGCCGGCACGCGTTGGGCCTGGCGGTGGCGTCCTATCTGCACGACGTCTCTCGCAGCGTCGAGGCGCACCTGCACATCCACAACATCGTGATCAACGCGGTCGTCGTCCCCACCGAGCCCGACGGCGAGCCGCGGACGGGGGAGGAACGCTGCGAGTGGCGGGCGCTCGACGGCGAGCTGTTCCTCGCCGAGGTCAAGACCGCCGGCCATGTCGGCGCGGCGGTGCTGCGCCACGAGCTGTCCGCGCGCCGTGGGGTCGTGTGGGAGCCGGCGCGTAACGGGGTCGCCGAGATCGCGTCGTTTCCGGTCGACCTGTTGGCGGCGTTCTCGACGCGGCATGGCGAGGTCTTCGAGGAGTTCGCCCAGCTCGTCGCGGCCGGTTTCGAACCGTCCGCCGCGACCGAGGCCGCGGCGCAGCGCGGTTCCCGCGCGGCCAAGCGGGTGCTCGCCGACGCCGAGGTGCAGGCGTTGCAGGCCGAACGGCTGGCTGCCGCGGGCTTCACGGTCGAGCAGATCCGCGGCCTCGCCCCGCCGCGGCCAAAGCCTGTCCGCACGGCCGTCCTGGACGAGGAGACGATCGCAGGGCTGTTCACTCGGCTGGCCGGGCCGTTCGGGCTGACCGAGCACGCCACGACGTTCACCCGCCGCGACGTCGTCCAGCACGTCGCCACGTTCGCCGCAGACCGGCTCGACGCGGACGGCATCGAGCAGCTCGCCGACCGGTTCCTCGCCGACCAGCGGGTCGTCGTCCTACACGACACCGGGCGCACCCGGCGCCGGCATCAACCCGAGACCCTCTACACCGTCGAAAGCCTGCTCGCCGCCGAGGACACCGTGTTCGCCCTGATCCGCCAGGGCCAGGTCGCCGCAGGCGCCCCACCCAGGCTGCTCGCTGACCCGGCACGGCTCGACACCCAGCTGGCCGCGCACACCCGCCCAGCCACCACGGCAAGCGCCACCGCGGCGCGGCCGGCGGTGTCCGCCGAGCAGATCGAGCTGGTCCGCCGACTGCTGGCCAGCGGCGACCTGGCCCGCCCCGTCGTCGGCCCGGCCGGGACGGGCAAGACCGAGGCCATGCGCGCCCTGACCGCCATCGTCACCGCCACAGGGCGCCGCGTGTTCGCCACGGCGCATGGCGGCCGCCAGGCCGAGGAGCTCGCCGAGAGGATCGGCATCCCCGCGCGGGTCGTCACCAGCTGGCTGACGCTGCTCGACAACGCCGACGACCCGGCCGCCGTATGGCCACTGGGGTCGGTGCTGATCGTCGACGAGGCGACCCAGGTCTCCACCCGGCACGCCGAACGCCTCCTGCGCCACGCCACCCGCACCGGCACCGTGGTGATCCTGCTCGGCGATCCCGCCCAGCTCGGCTCCGTCGACGCCGGCGGCTGGTTCACTCACCTGGCCACCCATACCGCCGACGTCCCCATGCTCACGACCGTGCACCGCCAGGCCGGCGCCGAGATGGCGCCGATCCGCGCCGCGCTCGCCGCCCTGCGCGCCGACACCGCCCCGGCGACCCGCGCCGCCCTGACCCGGCTCGCCGACACCGGCCACATCGCCCTCGCCGACACTGCCGACGCCCTCCTCGAGCGCGCCGTCACCGACTGGTACACCGAACGCCGCCACACTCTTGCTCCCGCGGCTGGCGACACCGCAGGCAGCGGCGCGCCGGAACGCGCCGAACCCGACGGCGCGAACGGCGCGAACGGCGCGAACGGCGCGGACGCGCGCCGCGCAGGCGGCGCGAACCAGATGAGCGCACCGGTACGCGCGCCGATCCGCGCCGCCTCTCCCGGCCCGGCCGCGCCGACCGCTGCCGCCTCGGATGTGGGGCCCGTGCCGACGGGAGCGCGCCGTGTCCGGCGGAGTCCGAGAACCGCGTCGGCCCGGCCGGCGATGGTGCGCATGATGGCCGAGCGGCAACGCGACGTCGACACCCTCAACGCCAACGCCCGCGTCCTGCTCGCTGCCGATGGAACCCTGACCGGCCCGGTCCTGACCGCCGCGGGGCGGCAGTTCCAGGCCGGCGACGAGGTCATCACCCTCACTCAGGCCGGCCACACCCTCATCCCCACCGGCCGGCCAACGTCCGCCTACATCCGCACCGGCACCGTCGGCGTCATCACCGCCGTCCACCTCGCCGAGACCGCCGACGAGCAGACACTCGACGTGTACTTCCCGAGCAAAGGCACCGTGCGCGTCCCCTGGGAGTACCTCACGCACCGGTTCGAGGACGGCCGTGACGGCGGCCTGGGCCACGCCTACGCCATCACCGCCGCCAAGGCCCAAGGCGCCACCCTGGACACCGCCCGCGCCGTCGTCCCCGACGACACCACCCGCCCCGCGCTCTACGTCATGCTCTCGCGCGCCCGCACCGACCTGCACGCCTACGTCCTACGCCGCGACGAGCTCCGCCACCGCGACGACGACGAGAACTGGCTACCCCAGATCGCCGACGCCGAGGCCGGCGGCCCGCTCGACCGACTCGCCGACCAGCTCGCCCGCACCCGGACCGAACGCCTCGCCACCGACCACGGCCCCGACGCCGCCGCCGTCCACCAACTCCGCCTCCGCCACAACCTCGCCGAACTCGCGGCCCTGCGCCTCACCGCCGGACCGGCATACCGGCCCATCGCCGCGAGCACGAACCGCGCCAGCGCGGCCGCGCCGGATCGCGAGCCGGACGCGCCGCGCCAAGCGCCGCCGGCGCCCGTCGACGCGCCGCACGCTCCGCCGTCCGCGCCACCCAACGGCATGGCCGCGCCGGACGGGGCGCCGTTCGCGCCGACCCGCGCCGGTCTCCCACGCCAGGTGGCGCTGCGGCGCGCCGAACTCGCCGCCGAAGCCGCGCTCCGCGCCGCCGCGCTCGCAGCCCCACCGGCCGCACTGCTGACTCGGATCGGCCCACGGCCCACGGCAGGTTCCCAGCAGGCCGGCTGGGAGGACGCGGTCGCCACGCTGGCGATCTACCGAGCCCGCCACGACCCGGCCGCCCTCGCCCACGACCCGGGCCCGCCACCCGGCGCCCGCCCCGACGACCGGCGCCGCGACCCGTGGCTACGCCACCACGATCAGGCCGTACACCTCGCCGCCACTTGGGCCAGCACCCTCCCGGAACCGGCCCGCGCCCGGTTCCACAGCCCGCGCGAGAGCGTGCCGCGCGACCAGGCGATCGCCGGTCTGCACGCCCTGCTCGACCACGGTCACCCCGCTGACCAGATCCACACCGCGCTCACCCGCCAGGCCGTCACCGACGCCCAGGCGGCCGCCGCGGTCCTGGCGCACCGCGTCGTCGACCTGTGCACGCAGGCCGGACTCGACCCGTTGCTCTACGACCTCCCCGTGCCACGCACTGCCCAGGACGAGTGGAATCAGGCCACGCACCTCCTGGAGACGGCCGAGATCGGGCACCTCGCCACCCGGCCTACCGGCGGCTTGGCCTCCGAACGCCGCACCCTCGACGAACAGCTCCGCGCGACGGACGACGCTGACGCGGGGGAGCTGTCGGTGCGAGACCGCGCCTTGGTGCAGACCCAGCTGGCCCGGCTCGACGCCGCACTCGACCGCCAGACCAGCCACGCCCTCCTACGCGCACAAGCCGAACCGCCTGACTACCTCGTCGCGCTGCTCGGCCCCCGCCCCACCGGCCAGCACACAACCGCGTGGGACGACGCCGCGAGGCGCGTCGAGCACTACCGCCACCACCACCTCGGCCTGCCCCACGGCACCCCCGCCATCTCAGGAGACGCCAACCCCGCCCACGCAGCGCTCGGGAGCCGCCCGCCCGACCCGCGCGCCGCCGCAGCCTACGACCAGACTGTCCAACTCGGACCTGACCTCGACCCGCAACTACCGCTGTAATCGGTCGCGGGGTTCGGCGTGTGGGCCGACCCCGGTTCGGCCGAAGCGCGATATCGGCTATCTCGACAGGCACGGAGCCAGGCCGTTTGGCTCCCGCACGCCTGCTCGGCGACGCCAGCAGAGCGCTACGCCCGGATGATGCTCGAGGCCCCAGCATCCGGCGGCCGTATGCACGTCGCGTGCCATGCCTCTCCCGCAGCACCAGAATCCCGTTCGACGGCAGCTTGCCCAATGACCGTCGCGAAGATCATAAAATGGCGTCGTAATGCTATAGATCTTGTATTGAAAAGTATCTACCTACAACCTTGAACCAGCCTGGACCAGCCCGCCCATGAATTGCCCGCACCGCCTCCAGCATCGCCCCTGCGCCGGTGGCGGGCACGGCCCGCGGGTAGGAGCAACTACAACCCCTCGGGGGTCACCGCGACGCTCCGGCACCTATGGCGGTGGCGGCTACGCCGCCACCCCCAAGGACCTCACCGTCCACTCTGCAACCTGGAGTGCCGAGAAATCCCTCGGTATCTCTGGTCGCCATGAATCTAGCCAGGCCACAGCAAGATGACCTTGCCTCGCTGCTCGCCGCCGGATCGGACACAAAATCATACCGAAAGCACCGAAAGCACCATAAACGTGCATAAACTACGATTGTGCTGCACTGCCGAACGCTCTTGCCACCCGCTTGGGGCTATGTCGTAGCATGGTTGGGAACGGGCGCACGGTCGACAAGGTATCCGGGGGGGAACCAGTGGCCCGAGTCTTTATCAGCTACGCCACCGGGGACCGGGAGCTCGCAAATGAGATCCGCGATTCACTTGACACCTTCGGTCACTGGGTATTTCTAGATAATCATCGCCGTGACGGCATCCTCATAGGGGAGGATTGGCAAGACCGGCTCCTGGAAGAGTTGCGTCGAGCCGATGCGCTTATATCCGTCGTGACGTCCGACTTTCTCCACTCAGATTGGTGCATGGTCGAGGTCGCAACCGCGCATGAGCAGGGAAAGCATTTGTTTCCGCTCGCCGCAGGCGCCGATCCCACCGCGGTTCCGCTGCTGGGCCGGCTGCAGCATTTCCCCTGGCTCACGGACCGGGACGAGGCGATCGCCAGGGTAGATGCAGCGCTGCGAGCACTGGACACCGGAGGCGCTCTCGGGATACCGGATGCCCGTTCCCCGTACCCAGGATTGGAACCATTCGACCGAGATACGGCCTGGGCATTCGTCGGCCGCGGATCCGAGGTTCGGAGGCTCAGCGATTTGGTGCGTTCCCCCGGGGTCGGATCCGACGGCGCACTTGTGGTGGTGGTTGGTCCTTCGGGGTGTGGGAAGTCTTCGTTGGTCCGGGCTGGGCTGTTACCGGCACTCCTGGCAGATCCGGGCTGGTGGGCGCTGCCACCGCTAGTACCGGGTGCCGACCCGGTAGGTGCACTGGCTCGTGCCTTCACGGAGTGCGGTCGGGATCTCGGTCTGCCGTGGACACTCGACCGCGTTAGGGCGAGATTGGCAGGCGGTATCGCCGAAAATCCGGTCTACGGTACGGGACAGACCTCGGCCAGTGGCAACGTTGGTTCCGTAGTCGCAATGTTGGGTTCGGAGATCCTTGCCGCCGCGCCTCGGGGTCACCGAGACCGGCTTCTGGTAGTCGTCGACCAACTTGAGGAGCTGCTCACTCGCGCAGCATTGGCGCAGCGGGCGCAGTTAATTCAACTTCTCGCACCCGCGCTTAAGGGGTCTGTGCGGGTAGTGGCGACGCTCAGGTCAGAGTCCGTGGGATCGCTGCAGCAGTCCGCCGAACTTTGCCGCCTTCCCAAGGACCTCTTCCTACTGGATTCGATCAATTCAACGATGCTGCCGGTAGTGATCGAAGAGCCCGCCCGGCGCGCACGCATAAAAATATCTAAAGATTTGCTTGGCACACTGGTTGCGGATACCACGGAAGGCGATGCACTCCCCCTCCTAGCCTTCACTCTCAACCAGCTCGGCGACGGCGTGAAACCGGGCGGTGAGCTGTCGATGGAACGCTACGTGAGACTAGGCGGCGTTTCCGGAACGTTGGCTCGGCAAGCAGATCTAGCAGTCGCCGACAGAACCCGGAACGGCCGGAGCCGCGACGAGGTGCTCGCGAGTTTGCTGCGACTGGTGACGGTCGATGATGAGGATCGACCAGTACGTCGGCGGATTTTCTCCGATAGCCTGACAGAATCCGAGGCGGCCGACCTCACCGCATTCCTCGACCGCCGGCTACTCTCAAGCAGTACCGAGGACGGCCGAACCGTCATTGCGGTCGCTCATGAGCGTTTCATTACGCAGTGGTCGCCGCTCAAAACGGCGATAGAGGCGCAGGCGTCCGTGCTGTGGGCGCGGCGTGCCCTAGAACAGACGGCCGGCGAGTGGGATCGTGCTGGCAGACCGCGGTCGTACCTGTGGGAGCGTGAGCGGGTCGCTGCGGCGAAGGTCCACCTGGATCGGGGATGGTGGCGGCACCGTCCGCGGACCCGCCTAGGCCCGATAGTGGAAACACTTGGCCAGCAAGCCACCGCATTCGTGGACGCGAGTCTCAGACGCCACCACCAACGTCTCCGCGCTCGGGCTACCGCTCTGACAGCGGTCTTTCTAGTCCTTACCGGAACCACCATCGTTGCATTGGTCCAACGCCAGGATGCAGTCGAGTCGCGGCGTGAAGCGGAGCACCAACGCGACACGGCGACGGCCCGTCAGCTCGTTGCGCAGGCGGCCGCTGTCCGCGATAGCGACCCTCGCCTTGCAATCCAGCTTGAACTGGCCGCGCTACGTCTATCTTCTACCCCGGCGCTGCGATCTGTACTGATCGAGACGCTCGCCGCCGACCGTTACCTCGGTACGATCTACTATCAACCTAGAGGGCGGGTAAACACGGTTACGTACTCGCCGGACGGGCGCACGCTTGCACTCGGCGGCAAGGCCGGCGCTGCTCTCGTCGATGCCGTGGACGGGGGGCCAGCCTATAGGCAGCTTCCGGCACATCGAAAAGGCGGCGTCAACGCCACCGCCTTCAGCGCATCGGGTAAGATTCTAGCCACGGGCGGCGAGGAGGTCGCCGAAGCAGTGAGGCTGTGGGATGTCTCCGACCCGCACCAGCCGCGCCCCCTCGGCTCAGCGTTCGGCGACGGCGGAGGTGCGAACACCCTCGCGATTTCGCCGGATGGCAGTATTCTCGTAGTCGGGGGAGGAGGAGATCAGCCCACTCCGACCTTGTGGAATATATCTGACCCTGCGCGACCCAGGCGTCTGCCGGTCCTAGGCGGCAAGAAAGTGCAGGTCCGATCTATCGCCTTTTCCCCCGATGGTAAATTGATCGCCGTCGGAGGAACCGACGGATCGATAACTCTCTGGTCGATGGCTCGTGGAGAAAGCGGGCCCGAACTCGTCCGCCATCGTGAACTTGTCGGGCTCACCGGACTCGTTCATTCGCTCTCCTTCTCCCCCGACGGCGCGAGCCTGGCCGGGGGATCTTTGGATGGCCAGACAGCGGTCTGGGACCTCTCCGGAGGCATACATCCCCAATTCCTGGCGACGGGAAGCCAGGTCAATGCCGTCGCCTTCTCGCCTGACGGTCGAACGCTCGCATCCGCTGGAAACGATCATAGGGTAACTCTCTGGGACCTGTCGGACGTTGACAATCCCACGGTGGTCGGATCGCCACTGGCAGGCCATTCGGACAACGTCCAGTCCATAGCCTTCTCTCCTGACGGCGCGAGGCTGGCATCGGCCGGGATAGACGGGAGCGTCATTCTCTGGGATCTCGCCGAACGAGCTACCGCTCCTGCGCTGGTTGGTGCGCCGCGAGACGTTCCCCACGACCCTATTTCATCCCTTTCCACGTCGCCGGACGGGTCGTTGCTAGCGGCAGGGAGCCCCAGCGGAGTTGAGATCTGGAATCTTACGGGACGTAGTCGGCCGCAGCTTCGCTCGATCTCGGGCGAGCGCGGCGGGATAGCAGCGGTCGCGTTCGCCCCTCGACTAGGAATTCTCGCGACTGGAAGCACCGACAACACGGTGTCCCTATGGAGGATCGACGGAAACGAGGTACTCCGGACGCTCGGTTCTCCCATTACGGGTCCCACCAGCCCGGTCTCGTCGGTTTCTTTCTCTGCAGACGGCCGTCTCCTCGCGGTCGGTAGCGGCGACAAAACGGTGACAGTTTTCGATGTTTCTGACCCTGCGGCGCCCCGACAGGCTGGCATGCCGTTACACGAGCCGCAGGGACCGGTCTCCTCCGTCGCGTGGTCCCGAGGCGGGCGCGTCCTAGCCGCAGGCAGTACGGATGGGAAGGTCTACCTATGGGACTACAGCGCCGCGAACAGGCCTGTCGCGACCGGCGTGCCCCTCACCGGCCCGCGTAGCCCGATCAACTCGGTGACCTTCTCGCCCGACGGTCGTACTGTCGCCGCAGGTAGCGACGACCACGGCACCTGGCTTTGGGACATCGTTGGCGGGGAAGATCGGAAGGCGCCAGGAAGGCGCCTTTCTGGCCCGTCCAGCCCAGTAAACTCGATCGCTTTTTCGCCGGATGGCCTGACTGTCGCAGCAGGCAGCAACGACTTCAGCGTTACGCTTTGGGATCGCACCGACCCGGGCCAGCCTAGGCTTTTAGGGCGGCCGCTGTCGGGGCCGACTCGCCCGGTGAGGGCGATCTTGTTTTCCGAGAACGGCCGATCTGTCATCGCCGGCAGTGACGACCACGTGCTCACAGTAGAGAGCCTCGATAAGCTTTACGATATACGCGGAAAGGCTGTCGAACACGCCTGCGCCCGAACCGGAGGCGGTCTCAGTCGCGAGCAGTGGAACAGCTTCGTGCCCGGAATTCCCTTTCAAAACAGTTGCCCATAGTGAGACCGAGTATTCGCAACTTCCTGACGGCGGGTTAGTTAGGGATGTGTATGAGGATAGCCTTGAGATCAGTTCTCTCGCTGGTCACACTGCTTCTCGCCCCGTCTGCTGGTGCCTGCTCCGGCTCGATGGGCCAGAATATCTCCGCGGACCACGACCGGCCGAGTTCCGCCGCGCCGCGGCTTGTCGTCGGGTGGCCGGCGCCCGGGTCAATCCTGAGTGGCATCCAGAATTTTTCGGCGCGAGTCGACGGAAGGCCATGTTACGATGTCTATTGGAGTGCTGACACTGGTCCTGCCCAGGAAATGCCAAACTCGGCATTCGGGCGCCCGGGCAGAGAGGCTACGGTCGACATCGAGCGATGGCGTGCTCACCCCTATGGGTCCCACAGAGTGACCATTTCAGCAATAGATTGCTCGGGTGCCATGATTGGCTACACGGAACTCGACGTGTTCGGAACACGGCTGACGACAACGCTACCCGAAGGCGAGCCCACTGAACCTCTCGTGACCCTTAGAGGTGAGCTGGAAGGCGTGCCGGCCGCCTTGTATCACCTCTATTGGAGAGTAGACTACGGCGAACGAACGGAGATGGCCCTATCCCGTACCGATTCAACCGCCCACGAATATCTCCTTAGTATAGCAAACTGGAATTGGCGCCCGTCGGGAAAGTACGTCATATCAATTGAAGCGACAGACCTTGCGGGACGCGTGGTTACTCCGCCGCACAGTGGCACGATCACGGTAGCGAGCGGTCCCAGAGTAACGCTAAACTAGTAGTAAATGGTCGCCTACTGCGCGGACCAGGGGTCGGTCGCAACGCGCGTATTGCCGCAGGCCAAGCCATACATTTTTGGCTATGTGAGTGCGACCTCGACCCCATGGTCGCCCCGCACAACTTCGGGCGGCGACCCCCAAGACCCCGCGCAAGAGGCATGTCGTTGTGAGCGCGGGGTGGGCGCGGATGCGCGTGCAGGAGCCGTCACACGGCGGCACCACGCGCGGGTCGGTGACGCCGAGGATCTGGATGTATATGAGTAGGGGGTCCCAGTCACGCTCGCCCTCGCTGGTGTCGTCGAGCGGCCCTCGGGAAGACTTGGGTCATCGCGAACGACATCGTCTCCGACATCCATGACGAGCCGCAGCATCGCACAGCGCCCGTGGTCCTGGCCGCTCCGCGGCCCTGTAGGACTCTGTTGTCTTATTGCTGGGCGCTGAGGGCCGCGCCTCGCGGGTGATGATCGTGGAGGATGGTGCGGCGCGGCTGGCCCTGACCCTGGCTCGCGGGAGGAGTCGGTCGATGTCGATGCAGCCACGTCCGTGGCCGCGGGTTCCTGAACAGACCGCGGCGGTGGCCCGTGCGGCGTTCCCGAAAGGCACACTAGCGATCCGTGTCCGTGACGAACTTGTAGTGTGCCAAAACTCGATTCGGCGCCGTGGCCTGGGGTTTCGCTGCTCGGTCAGGCGGCGCGGTGGTATTCGCTGATCACGCCGCCCAGTACCTTGCGGCGACGGACCGGACCGTCGAGGGGTGTGACGGCAGCTGGGTCGTGATTCGGTGGGCGTTGGTCTCGCCCTTGGTGGGGTCGGTGGGCGTTGTTGCGACACGAAGTCGCACGTTGTGAGTGAGCTCGTGGAGGAGGTTCGACGTATGTCGAAGACGTAGCTCCGGGTCTGTGTTCGACCTGTCCCCACCGTGGCGTGCGTGGCCGGTTCCTGATCGGTCGGGTGCGAAGCCCACGGGAAAGCCCAAGGACCGTCGTCCCAGCCAGGACGGTCACAGGTGAGGGGAAGGACCGGTAGAGGGCGACTGTCAGGGAACTCTTGCTGATGCCTCGTTACACCGACATCCCGGGCTGGGACGTGGCACCGGGGTGGTAGGGATCGGCCGTTGTGAGGCGGCAGGCGGCGGCCACGGACAACACGATGGCCAGCGAACACCGTCATCCCCGGGGTAAAGAGAGCGCCCGGCCCGGTCCGGGTCTCACGCGTGTGGAACGTGGTAAACCCGCGTCTGGGTCCACGCCGCGTGCGCAGGTAGGCGCGTGCGGTGGTGGTAGGCCGAGAGTGATCGGGGCGGAATTTCCCGGCGGACAGGGTGCCCAAGAAGCGAATGCCGGTGGTCGAAAGACAACGGGAAACCGACGACGGCGTGTCCAGGTCCTTCTCCTGGATCGTGGTCGGATAACCGGCCGGATACCAGACCTGGTGTCTGGAGCCCCGGGTGGGGCGCTGACGTGGGCAGGTGAGCCTTTGACGACGAAGCGGACGTGGATGTCGGAACCGAAGGGCATGTTGGACACCTCGGTGAACGGACCGGAGGACCCGCCTGGGGTGTTCGACGGGGACGCCTGGCAGCAGGTGGACTGGCGGATGCACGAGGAGCGGGTACGGCGGCTGCGGCGCAGGATCTTCAAGGCGGTACGGGACGGGGACCTGGCGAAAGCGAGGAACCTGCAGAAGCTCATGCTGCGGAGCTGGTCGAACACGCTGGTCAGCGTGCGGCAGGTTACGCAGCGCAACGCGGGCCGTGTGACCGCGGGGATTGACGGGCGGGTCGCGTTGACCGCCCAGGCCCGGGCCGAGATGGCGGTGCAGGTGCACGCCACCCGCGGTTCGTGGCAGCCCGTCGCGGTCAAGCGGGTGTACATCCGGAAGGGTCGTGACAAGACCAGGATGAGGCCACTCGGCATACCGGTGATCATGGACAGGTGTCATCAGGCACGTGTTCGCCAGGCGCTGGAGCCGGAATGGGAGGCCCGGTTCGAGGCTCGATCGTATGGGTTTCGGCCGGGTCGTGGCTGTCATGACGCGATCGAGTCGCTGTTCAACACCTTGGCCGGCCGCGGCACGCGGGTGTGGATTCTCGATGCGGACCTGGCCGGCGCGTTCGACACCATCGACCATGGTCATCTTCTCGCGGTACTGGGGACGTTTCCGGCGCGAGGGATGATCGCTGGTTGGCTCAAGGCCGGTGTGGTCGAGGCCGGGGTGGGTTTCACGCCCACCGCGGAGGGCGTGCCGCAAGGCGGTGTGATCAGTCCGTTGATCCTGAACATTGCCTTGCATGGGCTGGAGGAGGCCGCCGGGGTGCGCTACCGAGGCGGCATGCACGCCGACGATGTCGTACCCGGCAGCCCGGCGATGACCAGGTATGCCGATGACCGTGCGCCACGAACGCTAACGGAGGTAGCTGTGTAGAAGCGGAAGCCACCGGAGGCGGTGTCGTGTCGGAGATGAGGGTGGGCCCCTCGGAGGCGCTCTGCAGGGGGAGCCTCCAAACCACTG
>Ga0268265_10003055_pt1 | contig 12206 bp, 17 predicted proteins | sample KBSSwiS52_FD_190355 | JGI IMG/M metagenome (GOLD analysis project Ga0268265, IMG submission 190355) | Switchgrass rhizosphere microbial communities from Kellogg Biological Station, Michigan, USA - KBS Switchgrass S5-2 (SPAdes) (version 2) | ecosystem: Host-associated > Plants > Roots >... | reverse complement strand
TCGCTGTCGCGTCCGCGCCGGTGCCCGCGCCCTCGCGGCCCTGCGAAACCATGTGCTATGGCTGATCCGCTCGCGCGGCCTCTCGGTGCCAGAGGCCCGCGAGAACTTCCGCGAGGATCGCGCCGAGGCCGTGGCCATCGTTACCGGGCAGAATCTTTGAATGGCCCTGATTGCCCTGTCTGACCACTAGGCAATACGCGCGACTCGTCTCAGAATGGGTTAGGGCGGCTTGAGGAGGCGCTTGCCGCGTCCAAGGAGGCCACCGACATTTGTCGGGCGATTGCCAAGGACCGCCCCAACGCGTTCCTCCCCGATCTCGCGGGTAGCCTGCATAGCCCTGGCAGGGTGCTTTCGGCTCTCGGGCAGTTCGAAGAAGCGCTTGCCGCGTGCAAGGAGGCTGCCGACATCAAAAGGGCACTGGCCAAGGACCGGCCCGACGCTTTCGTCCCCGATCTCGCAAGGAGCCTAGGCCAACTCTCCCGAATCCTAGTGGCGACGGGACGTCACGCCGAGGCAATCCATGCGGCAAGGGAGGGCCTGGAGGTGATCGCGCCATTTGCGGAGAGATTGCCTCATGTATTTGGGGATCTCGCTGATGCCGTGCGTCGAGGGTACACCGAAGCGTGCGAGGCCGGGGGCAGAGCGCCCGAAACGGGCTTGCTTCAGCGTGCAGCACCGACTCTGTCGCCGCGTCGCGGCCCGCCGCCCGCCCTAAAGGTGGCTCTCACCGTGCTGCTGCTCGCCGTCGCGCTAGCCCTCGCGGCGGTCGCACTGCATATCGATCTCGGTGGCCTTCTGCGCTCCCTTACGCCGGCCTCGGCGGGCCACTTTCGTGAAGCGACCGGCCGCGGGGATGCAGTACTGGCAAAGCCCATTTACAACGGGGAGTTTGGTCACGAGCGGGACAAAAACGCATCAAGGGGAATTTGGGTCAGAAGCACGTATGCCGGATCGCTCCTGGGGACGGGGTAAGTACCTCTGTTTCCTGACAGAAATCTGGTGCCACTCCATGACTGCGCCCGGCAGCGGCGTGATCCGGCTGGGAACGGTGTTACATTCGCCGAGTGCAAGCGCCTGGTGCAGCGGGGAAAAATGACCCAAAGCCGCTGTTTCCGGTCGTGGTCAGCCATATGCCCTGTAGCCACTAACATCCGGTGCTAGTTGAGCGCTTCTGGTTCTGGGGCGCTACTCAACGCGACGCGGGCGGCATCGGCGGAGCGCGCCCGGCCCTCTATTCCACATGCCATGTTGCGAGCGCAGATTGACATCCAACGCACTGGTTTCCCAAGAGGCGGCCGATCAGGTAGCATAATTCGATGCTGCAAAAGCCCATTGACGGGATGGCTCTCATGCGCTGGGTAGTTCTCACCTTCCTTTTTCTGCTGCTAGGCATGCAGGGGTCCAACACCGCGCACGCCGACGATGTGGCCGATTGCAAGTCACGCGATCCCGACATCGCTATCGCCGGCTGCAGCAAGATCCTGCGGCGGAGCGGCCTCAGCGCCCAAGACCGAGCCGCCGCACTCAACTATCGCGGCATTGCCTACTCCCACAAAGGGATGACCGACGAAGCACTCTCGGACGGCATTCGTGCTGTCGAAGCCGACCCGAAGAGCCCGCTCGGCTATATTGCCAGAGGCCGGATGTACCTGCTCCGGGGCGACCTCGATTCGGCGATTGCTGATGCCGACCGTGCGATCCGAGCCGACCCACGCACGCCCCAGGCGTACCAATTGCGCGCCAATGCGCTGGCCCGCCGGGGCGAAAACGATCTCGCGTTGCGCGATTACGATAGGGCCAACGCGCTCAAACCTGACGATCCCTTCATTCTGGGCGATCGCGGCACTGCTCATACGCGCAAGGGTGATTTCGAGAAGGCCATCGCCGACTTCAGCCGTTCGATCCAGATCAATCCCAAACTCGCGGGCGCATACGTTTTCCGCGGGAGCGCATACGCCTATTTGGCCGAGTACGAGCGCGCGCTGGCCGACCTGTCGAGAGCCATTGCCTTAGAGCCCAAGAACTCGGAGGCTTACGCGACGCGCGGCCGCATCTACGTCGTCATGAATGAAACGGAGCGCGGGCTCGCCGACATTCAACGCGCTCTGGAGCTCAATCCCAATTCGATCGTCGCACTTCTTGGCCGCGGCGCCGCCTATACCAATCAGGGCGCACTGGACCGTGCCCTAAAGGACTACAACCGGGCAATCGATCTGAACCCTAAGGAGGCCGGCGCCTATAGCAGCCGCTGCATTACGTACCTGATGAGGGACGAGCCGGAGCGTGCGCGTGCTGATTGCGATCACGCCATTGAGCTGAACCCCAAGCTGTCGGCCGCCTACGTGGGGCGCGGGCGCCTCTTCGCCAGTCGCAAGGATTTTGGAAAGGCACTTGCCGATTTTGACCGTGCGCTCGAACTGGTGCCAAAAAATCATGTAGCTCTCGTACTACGCGGCCGAACCAACGTGGAAATGGGCCAGCCCGATCGCGCATTGCCTGATCTGGAGCGGGCGATCCTGCTACTGCCGAAGTACCAGTATGCGTTTGCCTACAGGGGCATAGCCTACGTCAAAAAAGGTCAGCTTGAGCGCGGTCTTGCCGACCTCACGAAAGCCATACAGTTCGACCCGCGACTGGCAGAAGCGTTCTGTGCACGCGCCGAAGTCTACCTCGCCACCAACGAATGGGGGCAGGCGATTGCGGACCTGCGCAAGGTCCTAAGTTTGCCAGCGCGCACTGAGTTCGAGCGCGCCGCGCAACTCAGGGCCGCCGAAATCTTGTCGTCGCTCGCACAGAAAACGCCACCAGTGCCCGCCGGAATTCCGGCGGCGGCCGCGAAAACGATGGTGGCCCCTGTACCCAACGTGCCGGTCGTCACGGCGGTATCAGGCAGCGGCAAGCGCATCGCCCTCGTCATTGGTAACTCGGCCTACGCCTACGCGGGCGAACTCAGGAACCCCGCCAACGATGCCAAAGCCATCACCGCCGTGCTGCGGCGCGTCGGCTTCACCGAGGTCGTCGACAAATACGATCTGGGACTGGCGCAAATGACGGCGGCGCTCAAGGACTTCGGCGATCGAGCGGCCGGCGCCGACTGGGCCATCATCTATTTCGCGGGCCACGGCGTCGAGATGGGCGGCAGCGCCTACCTGGTGCCGGCGGACGCCAAGCTGGAGAAAGACGCGCACGTGCCCTATGAGGCGATGCCGCTTGACCGCATGCTGCAGACCGTGGACAGCGCCAGGAAGCTTCGGCTCGTAATCCTCGATGCCTGTCGCAACAATCCGTTCGTCGCCCGCATGGCACGTTCGGGCGGCGGGTCGCGTGCCATCGGGCGAGGGTTGCCCGCGCTCGAAGTAGAGGGCGACGTGTTGGTCGCCTATGCCACCAAGCACGGCACGACCGCATTGGATGGAGAGGGCCAGAACAGCCCTTATGCCCTCGCGCTGGTCGAAAACATGCCGGCCCCCAACGTCGACATCCGCATAATGTTCGGGCGAGTGCGCGACACGGTGCGCCGGACGACCAACAACCAGCAGGAGCCCTACACCTACGGCTCGATCGGCGGCGATCTGCTGTATTTCGCCTCGGCGGCGAAATAGTGCCGCTCCGAAGGCATGTACTTTACCGGCTCGCTTCGGATTCATTTTCGGCAGGCGTGGACTTCCGTTTCTGGCACTGATCGCCCGTTCGCCGCACCGCAGCGAGCACTTCCGCTCATTGGGATACTTCTGCCGTCGCCATCAGGCGGGACGCTTGCCTGTCCCGAGCAGCCCTCTGTCCGGCCCCTGTCGGTGTAGGATGCAGGGCGGGGCGGCAGCGGGCCGCGGCAATCGAGGGAGGCTCGGCTGGGATGTGGTGGCGGTCGCTAGCCCTGCTGCTCGCTGGAGGCGTGCTGGGCACGGGCTTTGGTGTAGCGCTCGGCTTCTTCCTATTTCCATTCGTGTTTCCCCCGCCGCCGGCGACGGACCGCCCCACCGAAGCCGATCGCGTGGCGCCGATCCTCGCTGTGGGGACGTTCATCCGCGCCAACCCAGGCGATCCCATCCACTGGGGCAAGGGGAGTGTGACGGTGCGGCAGGACAGCGTGTTCCTGGGGCCGGACTTCGAGGTCGGTCCGGGCCCCAAGTACCACGACTACCTGGTTCCGAAGGCGCCGATCCGGGCCTCCAGCGACTTGCGCGACGAGATGTTCATCGATCTGGGCCGTCTGCGCGCCTTCAAGGGCAGCCAGCGCTACGCGGTGCCCGCGGGCGTCGATCTGTCGAGGTTCCGCAGCGTAGTGATCTGGTGCGAGCAGTTCTCGGTCCTGATCTCGCCGGCCGATCTATCCACCAAGAGCTGAGCTGAAGCCGCGCTCTCCGCCTAGGCCGCGACGCCGGAATCGCTCCGGGGCGGCAGCCATTGCTTGGGTCGGGACCGAGGGTGTGCCGATTGGCACACCCTCGGATGCGCCGGTCTACACTCCCTTCGCGAACTGACCGACGCCGGCAAGCGTGAAGATGCCCTTGAGCAGCTTGGTGACCGCCTCATTGGTCGCCTTGCCGACGCTCATCGGCTCAGCTTCCATTTTCGGCGTTCGCCTGCGGACCCTGAGGGTCGATGCCCGACCACTGAAACCAGAAAAGGACCTCTGCACAGGCCACGAGGTCACGCGACGTTCGCACCGGCTCGGCGAGGATCGCGTCGGCGACCACGTTGACCATCTCCACGTGGGTGTTGATGCGCGCGTCGTCGGCCTTGCCGGGCTCGAACTCGCGAACGTGCTCCTCAATGAGACCGCGCAGCTCGTGATAGAGCGCCGCGGTCGCCGGAGACATGGCGTCCATCGACGTGGTGCCGGAGGGCACGACCTTGGCAATGATCGCTCGATCTCGGCCTGCGTCGGGCTGGTGGGCTTGGAGTTGATGAGCTGGACGATCGCTGCGGCGGCTTGCGATGCGCCCTTGGTGGTGTCGATATTCATGGGGTCAAATCCTCTCCTTGCTAATCCCTTGAGCCTACAGGCTCCGGTCGCCGTCGCGCAACTCAGCCAGCACGCCGGATTTCGGCCGTCTCGGCGTGCCATCCGACGGCACGCGCGGCGGCAGCACGGGCGGATCGGCCGCCCTGAGCAGTCGCTTGCACTCGTTGGCCAGCCGCATGCGCTCGAACGGCGGCACCATCGCCCTCGCCATGCTGCTGGCCACGGCCTCTCTGGCGCAGACCGGCTCCATCGAGATCGTCGACCGTGACACCGTGAAGGTGGGCGGCGTGTCATGGCGCTTCCCGGGCTACGACACACCCGAGACTTACTACGCCCAATGCGATGCCGAGCGGCAGGCCGGCGTGCTCGCCACCAAGGGGCTGGAGGCGCTGTCCGCTGGAGCCGCAAGATGACCGCATGTTTGCCTGCCTGGCCGGTGCCGGCTCGGGGGGCGCGCTCGGCGCGTGGCACGCAAGCCGCGAGCCTTGCGATCCACAGATATTGCGCCGCGCGCCTGAGGCCGGCTACGATCTGCTGTGGCTGGATGACCGCCAGCCGATGAACCCGGTCCACGGGCAGACATGTTCAATTGATCGAATTGTATTGGAGTATCGAAATGCTTGCTGCCGGCGCAAATCATCGAAGGCGCGTTGTCCGCGCGCTCGTGACGCTTCTCCTTTCCGTGCTCGTGGCGATGGCCGCCGTTTGCAGCGAGCTTGCCGCCCAAACGACAAAGCGATCCAAGCAACTCAACGTCCGCGGCTTCATCGCTGCTCCGCGAGCAACCCTTCTCACGTTCGAGCCGGATCCACGAGCGCGTGAATTGCTGAAACCGGTGCTCAAGGCCGCCATGATGGACGGCATGGATGACAGAATCGTCTTTCGCGAGTCCCCGGGCATCCGCTACGCGGAAGCCGTCTTCGACGCATCGGACCAGGCGAAACGCAGGTACATCATCTACAATGCGAAAGACATCGAGAGCCTAGCCGCCATGGCATTTGACCACAGCCGCTCGCGGTGGCTTGGGATCAGCGACCTGATCACCGAACCCGAAGGGCCCTCCATCATCTCCAGTACAGTTGCGCAGCGCCGTGTGGACCGGCGATGCTCGTGACGCAAGGCACTCTGGCTCGGAACGAACGTGTATATTATCAACGTTCGTTCCCAGCTTCAGGGCTCCGCAACTCCGGCCTTGAGCAGCGGGTCGCGCTTGGATGCCGATAGGGGTCAATGCGTGGCGCCGATCCGCAATCAAGTATGCTGGGGAATTGTTCGCCTTGTGCTCGGGGGCGCTATCGAGCGCCCCCGAGCATCACTCCGAATATGAAGGTCAATACGAACAGGGCTAGGCCGCCCACCAGGACAATCGCCGGAATCGCGATCATGAGCCAGACCACACTGGCAAAGATCCAAGCCATAGCTGTGCCGATCCACTTCAGCACCGATCTCTTAGATGGCCCCCTGATTGTGCGCTTTCTGAGCACTATCCGGCAACGAAGCCGCCATCGTGTCAAGGATCGGGAGCAGCTCTTCCTTCGAGGGCAGCGTGTCCGCCGATAGCCTCTGGACAGGCGGAGCGCAATGGGAGGGTGTCGTCATTACCGACACCCTTGGGCGTCGCACCCACGAGCGCAGGGTCAGCCTTCGCCGTAGACCCCACCCCAAAACCGGGCTGTGTGGTTCGCGCCGTAGGCGATGGCGTGGATGGTCTCCAGCTTCGCCTGCGCCTCGGGCACGCGTCAGCCCCTGTGGTCCTCTGATCACAGGTGTGCCTCGCTATAGACACCTTCCGGCCGTTGAAATCTTCGCGTTCGGTAACACCGAGGCGGATCATGACACGCGCCCTGGTTCTTGCGACTCCGAAGGCGACTGCGAAGTCGAAGGCCGAGGACAGGTTCATCGTAGGGTTGGCGGGCTTCCTGTGGGGCGTCCTCCTCGGCGGCTTCGCCGCATACTGGGGCGCCCCCGGCTAGTGAATTCCCTTCGCAGCCCCAGCGAGCCGAGCTTTGCGTCGAGGCACGAGAGGACGTGCGCAGCCTATCGAGCGCCGTCGAGGTTGTGTGCCGCCGTTGCATCGCCCGACCCTACCGTAAGCGGCTCAGCAGTGCGGGGCCGCCGTACGCAGCGCGAAGCCGGTCCACTTTGTCGAAACCTACCTGGACGATGATCTTGTCGGAGGGTACCCGCGTGCCAGGGCCAGGGCCTCGTCGGTCGAGCCGGTCAGCCCACGTCGCTCGTCCTCGCGCGTGAGCAGGACCGGCATCCTCTCGTGATTGACGGTGGTCCAGGCGCCGCCGTCCCTGACGCTGTGAGGGAATCTTCCGTCAAATTTCAGGGAATTTTCAGGACCGGCCAGCGTGGCCGTGCGTACTTTGCGTATTCGTACTTTTTCAAATCGAGGGGAGCAATATACGCCATGCCCGCTACCATACGCCAGATTGTCATCGCCACCCTTGCTTTGGTCAGCTTGACCGTCGTCGTCTATGTAGCGACCGCAAGAACTGCGACCGCGCCACAAGGTGCCGCATACGGTGTGGCCGCACTCCCGATCGGCATTGCGGACCTGATGAAGAGCGCAAAGGACCTGCCAGAGCAGCGATACGACGCGTTCTAGCGGGAACGAGCCTTTCACTTCGCAGGTCGAACTATGGCGTCCATGGTTGCTATCAAATGTCCGGAGACGGATGAGGAGGTTGCGACCGGTTTTGTCACAGATCTGCACCACTTCGACGATCTGCCCGACCGAGAGTTCGCGCTGCGGGTTTGTTCGGCCTGTGGAAAGGAGCATCGCTGGTCAAAGGCGGACGCCTACCTGTCGATCAGGTTTAGCGTCGACGGGGATGGCGCGCGTGGATCAATAAAACGGCGGCGGTGACGTATGCCAGATCAGGGCCTCACCCGTACCTACTCTATCCCAGGTAGGCAGGGTCTTGGTCTCCGCAGCTAGAATGGCCCGCCGGGGGACGTGGCCGGGGCAGGTGTGAGGGCGCCCCGCTGTGCTACCGCTCCCGAGCGGCGGCCAAGTTCACGACGTCGGTCGGAGGCCGCTCACGAGCCGCAGGAGGCCGGGGACGTCCGTGACCTCGCTCAGGTGTTCGAGCACGCCGGCACCGCTGCCGCATCCCGCGCAGGGTCGACAGCAGTAGGGCCTTAACCTGCGACCGCTATCCTGACCGCGTTCACCAGAGCCCTGTTCGGTGCTGCGGCGGGGCTCCTAGGAACGATGGCCCCGGTCACCTCCCCCGGCCGGGACCTTCCCGCCAATCAATGCACCGGCGTTGATATGCGTTGACTTGGCGCCCTCAGCGCGGCCCATATCTGACCTGTGCGGGCACGGAGCCCCGGTTCGGTGCGGCCGGGGCTTTTGCTTATGGGGATCTGCGCCTGGCCGCGCTCGGCCCGATTGGGTTTAGAGCTACGGCCTAGCGGGAGCCCCCGGCAGGGACCGCGTCCGCCCTGGTCCGCAAGCAGACGAGCACCCCCGGCGCTCTTGACCCTGAGGAGACGTCGATTGTGCGGTGCAGGGAGCCCAGTTTTGTCGGCACGACGAAACAACGCAATCGGGGAAAGACCCGATCGTCGCGAGCCCGCCAGTATGCCAAGCTCGACGATGGCCTTGGGTGCCCTCATGCGAACCTTGCTTTTGACAGCTTCGCTATCGTTGACCTTGGCCGGCACAACGGTGCTCGCTCAGAACGATTCCTCAACCAAGTCGCGAAAGCTGTTCGCTGAATATTTCGGGAAGTGCATGAACGACTGGGACGCTACCACCCACATGACAAAGAAGGACTGGGAGCGTACATGCCGCCGCTTGGCGGGCCAGCGCGTCAAGTTTCGTCTTGAGCATGGCTTCAAGTAGACTGTCGGCAGTCCAGGCCCATTTTCGCGATACGCTGACGCGAACGGTGCAGCCGGCTAACGCCGGCATTGGTCTCCGCGTGGCACCGCCTTGGGCATGAAGGTCAGAGTAGTTTTAGGACGATGTGTACGACGCCGTCCTTCTGCTTGGCGCTGAGGGGCAAGCCGCTCTTCTTGAACACCTTCAGCATCGGGAAGTTATCCGACAGCACCTCTGCGACCAGCTCTTTGATGCCCACCTGACGAGCAACATGCGCAAGGTGCTTCATCAGCGCGGCCCCGACACCTTGCCCCTGGCATTTGTCGACCACGGCGAATGCGACCTCGGCACTTCCGGGTTGCACCACGATGCAACGCGCTCCACCGACAATTGTAGGACGGCCGCCGTCGCGCGAGACCACGACGAGAGCCAGATGCTCGACGAAGTCGACGTTCAAGAAGAAGGCAATTTCCCCCTCCGTGAACGCTCGCTTTGGCGAGAAGAAGCGGCGATACAGAGACTGAGTGCTGCTGCCGGCCACGGCCTCCAAAAGCCCATCGCGGTCGCCGGGTCTGAGAGCCCGGATAGTGACCTGCCGCCCGTCCCGCAGCGTCTCGACGGCTTCATACTTTGCTACTTCCACGCGGTCAGTCCTTTTTGTGTGGTCATAATAGCGACTCGGTGCGCGCTGCGAGTGCGGACCCTCGCCAGGGCTTTCATATACGCGATTAACCTGTATGGACCCGCCTGCGATCAGACCTTCCAGACCTCCCCCTCTACAATCGGCATTTACCCTGATTGCGTATTAACCACCTCCCGCCTCATTGCTGATACGGTGCAGAAACTATTAGCGGCCCATGGCGAATAAATACCAACCCACTGGTGTCCAACAGAGGGCCTACATCCCGATGGGTCCAGCCATCGCGCTCACCGCGTGGAGTTCACTTCTGACAGGAGTTAACACCCAAGCAGTCGGAGAACTCGGCAACATTGCCGACGAATGGCGGAATTTCGTGGGTCTCCGCCTGAAGGAGGATGTCGCCTTTCTGCAGCGCCTCACACAAAGTACTGGACCAGATCAGGTCCTCGCAGCGTATGCAGACTTCTGGCGCAAGGCCGGGGAGGACTACAGCAACGAGATCGCTACGATGACGAAGCTAATGACAGACATGACGAACAAGATGGCGGTCGCGGGGCAATCTGCGACCGAGGAAGCAAGTACAAAGCTGTTCTACCGGGAAGCAGCCTAGGACGAAGCTCGTTCCTAGGGGGCGATGCCCACGTGCCGCAATGCGAGCATACGGTAGGGGTTTTTGATAGCGGACGATCATGAAGTGGTCCGCATTGGATTGCGATCGTTTCTGGAGGCACGGCCGAAGTGGCGGGTGATTGGCGAGGCCGCCGATGGTAGGGACGCCGTCAACGAAGCGATCAGATTGAAGCCCGACCTGGTAGTCATCGACCCCGCACTACCAGTGCTCAACGGCTTGGACGCAACCCGCGCAATCCGGTCACATCTTCCAGGCGTCCAGATCCTGTTTTTCACAACGTACGACGACGATCAAATGCTCCGCGATGCCGTCGTGGCCGGGGCACGCGGCTACCTGCTCAAATCCGACGGCAAACAAGCTCTGTACATGGCCGTTGAGGCACTGATCGAAGAACGGCCCTACTTCGCCGCCCTTGTCTTACAGCGGATGCTTGACTCCTACCTGTCGAATGAAAAGGCCGACTCTGATCCGCTGACCAGTCGGGAACGGCGCGTCGTACAATTGATTGCGGAAGGCAAGGCGAACAGAGAGGCCGCGAAAATCCTGAACAAGAGCGTAAAGGCCGTCGAAGCGAACCGGGCCACAGCAATGGACAAGCTCGGCCTATCTTCGATGGCTGACCTCGTTCGATACGCCGTCCGCACCAAGCTCGCCGAAGCCTGATAGTTTGAAATTTCGTGTGAAATATATGGTGGCTGATGCAGACGATGCGGGCCGCCAGATCTTAGGGGTCAGAACCGTTATTGGCTGGGCCAGAACTGCCCTCCGCCCTGCCCGTCCTTCAGCGTCGCCCTGCACGCACGCCACCACGAAAACCGCCCACACGCGCTGCGCGCACACCAACTCCGTAACCGCGGAAACCAGCCCGGCGGCCAAAGCCACGCCAGCCAGCCCAGTAGCCGTAGCCGCGCCAACCCCAGCGTCGGCCGTAGAAGCCGCCGTAGTAGCGGGGAGCATAGCCGTAGTACCCGTACCTACGAGGCGCGTAGCCGTAGTAGCCATAGCTACGAGGCGTGTAGCCATAATAACCGTAGTTACGAGGCGCGGTGTAACCGTAACCGCTTCCCGATCCCCAGCCGCACGCCGCAGCCGGTTTGCTTTCAAGGGCGAGGAGAGGTGCTGCGATCAGCAAGGCGAAGATAAGCTTGCGCATGTGATCACTCCTATCCGACATTCCCCGTTCCGAGGGAAATGCGGGTGCAGGCTGGTGTGACACTCGGGAGGAACCCTGAAAGGATGGGGCAAGGTTCCCGGTCAGGAACGAGGTGATACGGCCGAGAAACGTGCCGATGGCCCGCGCGGGGAAGAGAACAATCTCAGGCGCGTTGGCGACGACGTGGCTCACCCATGCATGAAGGCTCCGATGGGCGGAACGTCGCGTGACCATCGTGCTCGCTATTTCACTGCGGCGACTCTCGAAGCTTCGTAGGCGTCCCGGTAGCCGCGCGCCACGTCCGAACACCTCGCCCAATGTCGTCGTAGGCCTCATCAGGCAGGTTGGCGAGCGGCACCCTGAGCGACCAGTCGGGAGCTTCGAAGCGCCCGCCGTTCAGGAGCACAATGCCGTGGTCTTCGGCCAAGCGAAAGGCGAGATCGAGAGGATGGACGTTCTTCTTCAGGTACTCGACAGCCTCCTCGCCGATGTTCTTGCGCGCCCAGAACTCGAAATCGATCAGGCCATAGTAGGCATCGAAGCTCGGATTGGGGGTGAGATGGAGACCTAGACTCTCGATCATGGACCATACGCGACCTTGCACGCTGCCTGGTAGCGCTTCTGCATGTCCATCATCTCGCAGAAGCGAGAACAGGCTCATCATGACCTGCTGGGGCAGCGACAGGCCGGCGGTGTGGTTCAAGCCCACATCGCGGCTATCGGCGACGATGCGATCGATGAACTTCATTTTGCCCGGCTCCAGCGTCAGCGGGCTATAGCGCTTGTCTAGCCCGGATATCTCACGAGAGCTTTGGCATCGGCCGGGCCGAATCAGTGAAAGTGGTTGTGCGAACAATCACTTCTGCTGACGTAGGAGACCCGGCCGATGGGAACAGACTGTAGCGCGACGACTCTGGTCTTTGAAGGCTTCGCGGGGCGCCAGGTTGTGGGTGGCTTCGACGGCGGCGATGTCACCTC
>Ga0268265_10003050_pt1 | contig 12220 bp, 13 predicted proteins | sample KBSSwiS52_FD_190355 | JGI IMG/M metagenome (GOLD analysis project Ga0268265, IMG submission 190355) | Switchgrass rhizosphere microbial communities from Kellogg Biological Station, Michigan, USA - KBS Switchgrass S5-2 (SPAdes) (version 2) | ecosystem: Host-associated > Plants > Roots >... | reverse complement strand
CCAGTCGATCAGGATGGCCAGCCCGTGCGCGGCCTGGGCCTCGGCCAGCAGCCCGGCGAGGGCGGCGTGATAGGGCTGGTGGGCGCTCTCGATCCGCCGGGTCGCTTCGGCGAAGGTGAGCTTGCGGCTGTAGATCTCCTGGCCTTCGGACACCACGCGCGCGATCGCGCCCAGGCCCGCGGCCACCCGGGCGCTGCGCGCCCTGGCGAACTCCGGCAGCTCGTCGGCGAACATCCCCGGGTCCAGCTCGAAGGGTTCGCGGTTGACGTCGATATAGGCCCGCGCCAGCCGCGCGGTGATCAGGGCCGCGCCCAGCTTCGGGGCGGCGGACACCAGTTCGTCGACGAAGGCGTCCTCGGAGCGGCGGATCGCCAGGGCGTCCAGCGCCGCGGCCGCCATCATGTCGTCCGGATAGTCGCGGCCCGAATGCGGCGAGGCGAACACCAGCGGGGTGGGCGGCGGCGCCCCGGCAGGCCCTGCGCGGCGCACCTCGAACGCCGCCGGGGCTTCCTCGTTGGCGGCGATGGACTCCCAGGCGGTCATTCGCCGCATAGAACGCCGAGCCGTCCCCACGGTCAAAGGTTCATCGCGGGTTTACGTCTGGGAGGCTATGGTTTGATCCGAACCGATCAGCCAGCGCCGCCGCAACCGCTCAAGAGCGTCATGACCCGTATCCTGCTCGCCGAAGACGATGATTCCCTGCGCGGCTTCCTCACGCGCGCGCTCGAGCGCGCCGGCTATGAGGTGTTCGCCTGCGCCGACGGCGACGAGGCGGCCGCGGCCCTGGACGAAACCTGGGACCTGCTGCTCACCGACATCGTCATGCCGGGGCTCGACGGGATCGAGGTGGCCCGCCGGGCCGCCGCGCGCGACCCTTCCCTGCGGATCATGTTCATCACCGGCTTCGCCGCCGTGGCGCTCGCCGCCGGCGACGCCGCGCCCCTGGGGGCGAAGGTGCTGTCCAAGCCCATCCACCTGCGCGAGATCGTCTCCGAGGTGGAACGGATGATCGCCGCCTGACCTAGGCGACAGCCGCGCTTGCGCGGGCGCAGGCCCGCCGGTATACCGCGCCTTCCCGCCCCGCCGGCCGCCCGGCCACGGGGTTCTCCGGTCCGGACGCGTAGCTCAGCGGGAGAGCACCTCGTTGACATCGAGGGGGTCACAGGTTCGATCCCTGTCGCGTCCACCATTCCTTCCGCCGCTAACCTGGCGTGATTTTTCCTCCCTCGAATACCTCCGAGAAGTCCGTCGGTTAGGCGGTGGAGAGCCCATATGCCCAGCTCTCCGAGAGCCGCAGGGCGGTCCAAGGACGCCCGTTTCGGCCTTTTCTCTCCATGCCCACATGAGAAGTGTGACTTTCGCCTTCTGCCCTGAAAACAGGAGCGGCCGAACGGCGGCGACCGCCAGCGGACGCGATCACATCCAAGATGTTGGATGCATTAGCCGATTGCGGCGAAGCGCCAGGCCGGGCGCCCGGATGCCGTGGCGGTCGCACATCTTGCGCAGGGCGGTGTCACTGACGCCGAACTCGGCGGCGATGCGGGACAGCGGCCGCGTCCAGGCGTCCTCGAACAGCGCCGTGCGGGAGACCGTCTTCATGTGAAGGCTCGCAGCCAGGCGGATGGGGCGGCCATCAAACCACATCGGGCGCGCGGCGCGCAAGCGAATGTTCCTATTTTGTTCTCGGCGCACCAGCTTTGCTGTGGGATGATGAGGCTTCTGGATCAGCGCCCAGTCACCCGCATCGCGGACAAGTCCGGCGCCAGGATACCGGTGAGCATCTGAGCTTTTCAGGACCTGTGCGGCAATGCCGCGCGGGCGCAGACCGCCTCGCGCGGCGCCCCAGCCTCATGGAGAAACACGATGGTGAGAGTGCCTCGCGGCGAACCGAGGAGCGTGCCGGACCCTGCCGGCGAACTTTACGACAGGGAGATGGCCAGGATCAGGGCCCAGCGGGAAGCTGAGGATCGCGGCTTCCGCTCACCACTGGACATGGCGCAGGACGCACTGCACGACTTCCAGAACGGTCCGAAGATCCAGCGGCCGAATACCCTGGAATCCTTCATTCCGGTCGTTGGCCCTGCCTGGGAGGCGGCTGCCGACCTTCAGGACGGGAACTACGGCGGCGCAGCGTTCAACGCCGCTATGGCCGTAGGTGACGCCTTGCCGGTCGGTGCGATCGTCAAAGGAACAAGAGCGGCCACCAAGGGTATCGGTCTTGTCACGGGAAAATCGATGAGCGCGGGCGCCACGGCGAAGCGGATTCGCGCGGCGGGCCTGGCAGGCAAGGGGGATGAAATTCACCACACGGTCGCACTCGACGGCTTGAGCCGCTCAGCGCAGAGCTGGAAAAATAGCCCTGCGCTACTCAAAACACTGCCCCAGGAAACGCATCGTCGCCTGCACGGCGCCTGGAACGGTAAACCGCAGTTCAATCCGATCATGCGGGCCTGGCACGGCACAACGGATTGGCAGAAGTCGGTTCCGGGCGCCATCGGCTCTTATTCTGCTGATGCGTGGGAGAACGTGACCCGCCCGTTCTCACCGCCTCCGCCGCGCCGCAAATAGCTCGGGTCCCTCCTGGGGCCCTCGAAGGAGATATGGGCCCCCAACTGACATCTAAGCTGTTGTATTGTTCTTTATTTGTTCTAGATTGGCCGCGTGAACGATCCACGGGATGCGACATGTCCCTTTTCAAAAAGCTGTTTGGCATTTTTGCGAAGGGAAACGTTGATCCGCCCCGCGATCCAGCGGAGCGCGCGAACGCCGTAGTCGCTCAATTGCAGGCGCTGGCGCAGCCGTGCGTTCGCATATCCACCGGTGGGGCTGGAAATTCCCGTCTGGGCGGCGCTCCGGACCTCACCATCCCATGGCCGCGCTATGAGGGCCGCCCTCTCTCCTGTGTCGCGCAGCTTGACCTCGCGGAGCTTAGGGCGGCGGGCGGACCCGAGTGGCTACCGGATGACGGTCGGCTCATGTTCTTCTACGAGCTCAAGCATGGTTCATGGGGCCTGGAGACGAAGGACGCGGGCAGTTCAGCTGTCATCTATGAGGTGGGTGACCCGAAGCCAGCCGCAGAGCCCAATGACCTTGATGAAGACGCCAAGTTTCCAGCCTATCCCGTCAAGTTCTCACCAGCGGCTTCGCTTCCGTCAGAGGAACGGCTGCAGCTCGACTGGAGGAAAATGACGAAGGCGGAAAACCTTGCCGTTGAAGCCGCGATCGAGGCGCTGCAGCCTCCTGAACCTGTTCACCAGGTCGCCGGGTTTCCTCGTCCTGTGCAAGCTGTTGAGATGGAGGAGCAATGCCAGGAGGTGATGCGGGGACTGAATCTTGAAGGCGCGGACTTGAAGACCGAGGAGCACATGTCTTCCACTGCGGAATGGCGGCTTCTTCTCCAGGTAGATACAGACAACGACGCCGGCATGATGTGGGGCGACACCGGCATGCTGTACTTCTGGATCCGTGAGCAAGATGCGCGCGCCCGTGATTTCTCCAAAGTCTGGATGATCCTGCAGTGCTATTGAAGTCCAGGTGCTGGAGACGAGTCGCCGCCTGACTGCCCACGCCACCATTCTTTCCGCCGCTAAACCGGCGTGAGTGCTTCCTCGTGAATAGCTCCGAGAAGTCCGCTGGTTACGCGATGGCGCGGCCATGCGCCCAGCTCTCCGAGAGCCGCAGTTCGAGCCGAATGGTCTCGTCAGGCACTGGCGAAAAATCTCCGCCGTCAAATTGAGCCGTGCCGCTGCGCCACAGGTTGAAGCGTAGAGGCGCGCGTGGCTGGCTTGGTGCGCGAGCCACCACGACTTGGAAGTGGCGCGGCTCGCTCGGCGGGCGTTTTCAGGGGCCGCGAAATATTTGCGCGCTCCGGGTTGGAAGCGCCGAAGCCGTTTCAGCCCTCAAGATGTTCCGAAGAAAGCACATTGATGATCTGCGGCAGCGACGCGGCGGTGCGGACCGAAGCCTCCAGTTCATCCAGAAGTTCTTGTTCCTCCCGGGGCGGACCGGCTTCGCCGGCGATCGCCTCGTCATCGCGCCAGTCGTCAGGATTGGCCTGAATCGACGCGGCCACCCGATCCTTCACCTGTTCCAACGTCATCGGATCGACCGCCTCGATCCGATGATCGATCCGGTGAACGCTTTGTCTCACCAACAAGCGGAGCAGTCGCTCCCAGAATGGTCCGACAACGCCCCGGTCAATGACCCCAACGATCTTCCAGCACTGTAGGTCGGGCCCGACCAACACCATGCCTAACCGAATTCCATGCTGCAGTTCCCATGACGTGCAGGTGGAAAAGTCCGCAGGGGCGAGAAAATACTCCATCTTCTCACGTCCAGCCTCGGCGTGGCGACCGACATCGCGGCAAAACGCCAGTGCGGGAAATGTCAGGCTCACCGGCGCTTGTCCGACTGAGCCTTGGCCGCTCCGGCCGGATGACCGACAGCTGCGCCCGTCCCCATTTTGGACCAGGTCGGTGTGCCGTGAACGTACTGTTCGATCGCATTGAACTGTGGCTTCCCCTTGTAGGAACCCGTCAGTCGTCCATGCATCTCGGCGCCCGCAGGCCCTTCCGGCATAGCCTTAATGTTCCACGGCTGGTTCTTGACCCGTTCAGGCACGCTTTTGCCCCATCCGTTTTGCGGAATGGCCCAGTGGTGTCCGTGCTGGCCCTTCTTTAGATAGCCCCGCTCGACCATCCAGGGCCGGACCTCCTTCTTCCAAGCATACGGCGCCCTCTTGGCAGCATTCCGAGCCACGTAGACACCGCCTTTCGCAACCCCCTTTGCGATCGAGCCAGCGAGAAACAGATCAGAGGCGGCGAGAGCTCCGTTTAGAGCCGCGCCGCGCAGTCGCCCTCCTGAAAATCGGCCACAGCTTCGCGGCCTGACCCCCAAACGGGAATCAAAGAATCGGCGAACCCAGGATGGCCGACCGAGTTCACTGGCGGTCGAGCGACGGCGGCTTCAGCGCGCTCTCGCTTCAACCGTTCTTGCCTGATCATCTCATCATAGCGTTCACCCGCCGGGTCCGGAACGGAACGCGGCCCTCCTTTCGGCATCTGCGCCATCGAGCATCCTTCGCCATGTTGTGATTGCAGCGCCCTCGACCCGGCAAGCCGCGGCGGCGCGAGATCAAACCATGCCCCGAACGCCCTGGATGGTTAAGAACAAAACGAGAACTCTTCTCGCTATTGGGAGACCTTTGACGTCAGGACTGCGCACGCCACCATCTTTGATCAGAAATTCAAAGCCCCGCGCGGACGCGCAAGGTCGCCGGCGTCTCGTGCAATTCGAGGATCGCGAGTTAGGCTCTCGCGCCCTCGCCGCCGCGCTGCTCGCGACGTTCGTCGTGGGCCTGCGTGGCCAGCCTGTGCCAGTGCAAGGCCTCGTCGATCAGCCGACCGCGGTCCCGCATGTTCGAGGCTTCGCTGGCCTGGCGAAGCAGGTCGTCGGCTCTGAGGCGGTACTGGTCTTCTGACATTTACGCACGCTTGTGTCGGGTGGCTGACTGACGTCCCAACCCGCGGCGGCGGCCGAAGGTTTCGCAGTGCGGGAAAGAATCGACGGCCCTGCGGCGGCGGGCGCGGTCAGGCGCGGGCGCGACCGGCTGCGGTCGGCCCGAGGTCTTCGCCCCCGTCCGCACCGAGGTGGCGGGCCACGACCCGGAGGAAGGCGTCGGCGTCGAAGGGCTTGGAGACGAAGTCGTTCATGCCGGCGGACAGGCAGTCGTCGCGATCGCTGGCCATGGCGTTGGCGGTCATCGCGATGATCGGAACCGACCTGGCGGCGCCGTCGAGGGCGCGGATCCGTCGGGTCGCCTCCAGGCCGTCCATGACCGGCATGTGGACATCCATCAGGATGAGGTCGAATGCGGCGCGCCCGGCCGCCTCGACGGCCTCGGCGCCGTTGAGCACGGCCTCGACGCTGTAGCCGACGGTCTCCAGCAGGGTGGTGGCGAGCAGGATGTTGATGACGTTGTCCTCCGCCAGCAGCACCCGCGCCGATCCGGCTGCATGGGCCTGGTTCGCGGTCGGCGCCGCCTCGGGCGTCGCCTCGGGTTCCACTGGCGTGATCAGGGCGCCCAGGCAATCGAGCAGCGCCTCGTGCCGGACCGGCTTGGTGAGGAAGGCGTCGAAGCCCGCGCCGGCGGCGCGGTCGGTGCTCAGCGGCGCGCCCACCGAAGACGCGAGCACCAGCCGCGGCTGATGCAATCCGGCGTCGCCGCGGATCCGTTCGGCGACCATGTCTCCGGCCATGTCCGGCATCTGGTGGTCCATCAGCACCAGGTCATAGGCCTTCGCCTCGACCTGGGCCTGCGCGAGCGCCTCCAGGCAGGCCGGCCCGCCGGCGGCCTCGCCGACGATGGCGCCCTCGTCCTCCAGCTGGCGGCGGAAGATGGTGCGGTTGATCTCCAGGTCGTCCACCACAAGGATGCGCACGCCCTTCAGGTCGGCCGGTCGATGGCGCAGCGCCGGGCGCTCCACGCCGTCGGCCAGGTCGATCTCGATCCAGAAGATGCTGCCGCCGCCACGTCGGCTCTCGACGCCGATTGTCCCACCCATCAGTTCGACCAGCTGGCGGCAGATCGAAAGCCCCAGGCCGGTGCCGCCGAAGCGCCGGGTGATCGAGCCGTCGGCCTGCTGGAACTTCTGGAACAGCTTGCTCTTGGCTTCCGGGGTCAGGCCGATGCCGGTGTCGCTCACCTCGATGCGCAGCCCGGTGCGGCCGTCCAGCCGGGCGTGGGACATCACCTCCACCGAGACGAACCCCCTTTCGGTGAACTTCAGGGAATTGGACAGCAGGTTGAGCAGGATCTGGCGCACGCGCGTCGGATCGCCCCGCAGGGGGCGGCGCGCCCCCTGGTCCAGGTGGCAGACCACTTCCAGGCCCAGGTCTAGCGCACGCGGCGCCAAGAGCTCGGCCACATCCTCGACCACCTTCGCCAAGCTGAAATCGATGCTCTCCAGCTCGACCTTGCCGGCCTCCAGCTTGGCGATGTCGAGGATGTCGTTGATGATTCCCAACAGCGCATCGGCGGAAGTCTTGATGGCCTCGGCGAACCTGCGCTGTTCGGGCTGCAATTCCCCGCGCAGCAGCAGGCTGTTCATGCCGATCACCCCGTTCATCGGCGTGCGGATCTCATGGCTCATATTGGCCAGGAACTCGCTCTTGGCCCGGTTCGCCGCCTCGGCTTCGTCGCGGGCCCTGCGCAGCTCCCCTTCCGCCCGCTTGCGGGCGTCGATGTTCCGCGACACCGCCACCCAGCGGGTGGAGCCGTCCGCGCGGCGTTCCAGAACCTTGGCGTTCAGTTCGAGCCAGACCGAAGTCCCGTCGCGGCGTGGCGCCTGCAGCTCGACCGCAGCCTCATCGCCCTTGGTCAGCAAGGCCCGAACCTTCTCCCAGGTTTCGCCCCAACCCTCCATCACCCGGATCGGTCGTCCGATCAGTTCGTTGGCCGGCCAGCCGGTGGCCTGCTCGAACGCGGGATTGACGTAGACGGTGACGGACTGGCCGTCGGGTTCTGCATGGGCGATGTGAATGCTGTCGGTGGCGTGGGTCACCGCCGATCGCAACAGCTCGAACTGGTCCTCGGCGAGCTTTTCGCGCGTGACGTCGCGAACCCGCAAGGACAGCAAGACGGCGCCATCGGGCCCCCGGGTCGCCGACATGGAATGCCGGATCCATCTCAACCGGTCGTTCGAGCCGCGGTACCGACAATCGAACCAGCCTGGCGTCAGGCTTTGCGCCGCCTCATCCAGGAGGGTCTTGAAGTACCGGTTCTCCGCCTCGGTCATCGTCACCCGCGCCAGGACCGCCGCCGTGTCCGTCAGGTCGAAGTCGGGCGCGAGGCCGAAGACCGTGGCGTAGGCCTTCGTGAAAGGCGACATCGCCATGGCGCCATCGGGCTGAACGCGCATCTCGACGACCGCCTCGGCGGCGGGATCGCCGTCGAGGGACCATGTTTCGTCGCCCTGGGCGAAGGCGACGCTCGTTCCGCGCTCGGCCGTCACGTCGCGCGCGGTGCGCACCAGGCCGCCGGCGCGCGTGGGCTCCTCCTTGACGCGAAGGATCCGGCCGGCGCGGTCGCGGTAGTCGAAAGCGCGCGACCGCGCGTCGGCGATCGCCTGTGCGTCGGTCCAATCCTTCGTCAGCTCGAACTGCGAGCCCGCCGCCAGGTCGGCGCGCGCCAAGTCATCGTCCGGATGGGCGCGAAGAAGCAGGGCGCGCAGCGACGCGCCCGGTGCGATCAGGTCCTTCGCCGCGGCGAATTCGCCCGCGAAGCCGGCGTCCCAATCCAGCAACGCGCCGGCCCGATCGAACAAGGCGAAACTTCCTCCGGGCAGCCTGGCCGTCTCTGCGGCGTCTTGCATGACCTGTCATCCTGACGCGACGCGCTTGGCGGCGTCGAAACACCTGGGCGCAGGCTGAGGCTCCGGGATGGACAACCGGTTATCGGTGGCGGGGATGCGTCCCTCGGCCGCACCAGGCGCGTGGCGCCCCCGCGGCAGGACCGCGGCCGCGCAGCGCGTCACGGCCCGCCCACGGTGTTGACGGCGACCCGCAGGGCGCGTCCACTCACGATCGCTTTCAGCGAGCGTCAAGAAACCCCTCCCGCCGGCCTGGAAGAACACCGGCGGGAGGTAGTCGGGTGGCGGTCAACACCAAGGGGGACGCGAGGCGCGGACCGTGTGTTCAGATTTCCTCGTTCGATGGGGCGTGGCAATAACAAATAGCTGAGGGGGAAGGATTTACGCCGATACTGTACACACTGTTCGTCAACCTGGGCGGGGAGAGCCCTTGTCCCCTGATTGTCCAGGAATACTAAGGCGCCGCCACGGCGTCCGGTCCGTATCGGCCGTCATAATGTCCGAAACTGAAATATTATGTTCGATGTACGATATATGTGACATTGACAGACGAGGGTCGCGCAAGCGACCGCAGAGGAAGCGTGGCCATGGACAGGCAACCCGCCTACTTGCGTGAAATGGCCATCCGATATCGTCGGCTGGCCGTGGCGATGTCCGATCCGCACACCATCGGCGCGCTAAGGACGATGGCCGCCGGGTTTGACCAGCAGGCGGAACAACTCGAAACCAAGGGGTCCGCGCGCCGCAACCCGCACTAGACTAGCGGTCGCGATGTCCTCGGCGGATCGCCCCGATCCCCATCCCCAACCGCTCAGGCCGGGTTGGTCCAGGGCAGCTCGTATTTGAAGCTGACCCGCAGCTTGATGCGGAACGTCTCCACCTGGCCTTCCGGACCGAGGCTGAGGTCCTGCTCCACCACCTCGGCGATGCGCAGGTCGCGCAGAGTGCGCGCCGCCGCCGCGATGGCGGCCTTCGCCGCCTCCTCCCAGCTCGTCTCGCTGGTCCCGATGATCTCCGTCACCCGATAGACGCTCATGTGGCGCTCCGTTGAACCCCGCCGGGGCCAGTAGGTCGACGGAACGGGATCGGGCGCAAGAGCAAGGCTAGGGGAGGGACTTCTTCGGCAGCGCCGCGACTTCCTGGGGGGTGAGTTTGGTCAGGGTCTGCACCGGGCAGCGCTGCCGGCCGATCGGCGTGCTGGAGATCACATCGACGTCCAGGCCGGTGCAGATGAAGGAGCTGCCGCCGCGGGAGAACAGGGCGATGCGCTCGTTCCAGTCGACGTTAGGGCAGGCGGACATCAGGTCGAGCCGATAGACGTCCTTGACCCCGACGCGGAGGTAGACGGTCTTGTCGTCGCTCGCCCGGAAGCCCGAGACATTGCTGGCGGGGAAGCAGCTCCGGTTCGTCGTCTTGGCCGTCGCCTCGGCGTGGGCCGATCCGGCGAGCATGAGCAGGGCTGCGAGGGGCGCCGCCCAGGCCAGATTCCAGGTCATGGTTCCGTTCCTTGTTCAGGATCCGCCCTCGAGCGCCGATATAGGCGTGGGCGTCAGCCGGAGGAAGGGGCGCGTCGGGCCGCCCGGCGCGCGAACCGGCCGGGCTCGACCACCGCCTGCAGCGATGCGGGGAGCGGCGACGGCGCGCCGAGCGCCAGGGCCGCCACATGCTCGGCCAGCAGGGGAGCGTGGGCGAAGCCGCGCGAGCCGAAGCCGCTCAGCACATAGAGCCCCGCTGCGCCGCCCGGAACGGCCCCGGCCAGCGGCAGGCGGTCGGGGGTGACCGCGCGGACCGAAGCGCGCCCGGCGAGGGCCGCCCCGGCCAGCCGTTCGGCCAGGCGCGGCCGGACCTGCGCCAGGGCGTCCAGGTTGCGCGCATGGTCCGCCGCCCGCAGGTCGGTCGCCGTCTCGCCGCGATCGTGGGTGGCGCCGAACAGCAGGCCGTCCGGCGCCGGCGCGAGGTAGCCGCCCCAGGCCAGGGCGGGCGCCGTCTCGCCGTCGGTGGTCCAGCTCGCCTGGCCGCGCACCGGGGCGAGCGGCAGTCCGGGCGCAAGGTCGGCGCAGGCCAGCCCCGCGGCCAGGATCACCGCATCCGCGCGCGCCAGCACCATGCCGTCGGCGTCCAGCGCCACCCAGCCCTCGCCCGCGCGGCGCAGGGTTGCGACCCGGCCCTTGCGGGGCTCTCCCGCCCAGGCGGCCAGCAGGGCCGCCGGCGCCACGACCAGCGCGTCCGCCTGGTCGAGCGCCGCCACGGGCTCGTCGCCCGTGCGCGCGGCCGTCGCCTCGGGGGCGAGCGGCGTCAGGGCGCCGGGCTCGAACAATCCGCTGGCGGCGATCTTGCCGAACCGCGCCGCATCGCCCGGGCGGGCGGCGAGTTGCAGGACGCCGCGGGCGATCACCGCGCCCGGGAGTTCCGCATAGAGCCGCACGGCCCGCCCGAAGGCCTGGGCGAAGAGTTGCGCCGGCGCGCCCAGGCCGGCGTCCAGGCGCGGCGTGACCAGGGCGGCGGGATTGCCGGAGGCGCCCGCGCCGGGCCCCTCGGCCTCGATCAGCAGCGCCGCGCCGCCCAGCGCGCGCACCGCCCGGGCGGCGGCCGCGCCGGCTATGCCTGCGCCTACGATCACCACGGTGCGGCGCGGGCGGGGCCGATCGGGCGAGCCGGGCAGGCGCGCCTCCAGGCGCTCGCGTTTGCGGCCGAAGCCGGGTCGCTTGGCGACGTCGAAGCCTGCCGCCGCCAGCCCGCGCCGGACCGCTCCGGCCACCGTGAAGGTCGCCGCCGCCGCGCCGGGCGTCGAGCGGGCCGCCGCCAGGGCCAGCAGCGCGTCCGTCCACATGGCCGGGTTCAGGGCGGGCGAGAAGCCGTCGAGGAACCAGGCGTCGGCGCGGCCGGTCCAGCCCTGCAAGGCCTCGGCGGCGTCCATCACGGCGATGTCGAGGATGGCGCGCAGGCCGGGCAGCTCCAGCCGGTGGACGCCGTGCGCCTGGCCGGGCCAGCGGCTGATGAGGGCCTGCGCCAGGTCCGCCAGCTCCGGCCAGGCGGCCAGCGCCCGGGCGGCGTCTGCGGCGTCCAGCGGATGGGCTTCCACGGAGAAGACGTGCAGCCAGCCTTCCGGCGGACCCTCGCGCCGCCACAGGTCCAGGAGCGCCAGGATGTTCAGGCCGGTGCCGAACCCCAGCTCGCCCACCACGAAGCGGTCGCGCCCGCGCCAGGCTTGCGGCAGGCCGCAGCCGGCCAGGAACACGGCGCGCGCCTCGGCCAGCCCGTCCGCCGTGGAGAAATAGACGTCGCCGTAGAGGCGCGAGCGCGGCTGGCCGTCATCGGTCCAGGCGATCGGGCTCGCGGAGGGGTCGGGATCGGGGCTCATCTACCGCCCAAACGAAAAGGGCCGCCCGGTTAGGGCGGCCCTCCGTAACGCGATTGGCGTCGGAAGCTTAGTGCTTCTCGGCCGGAGCAGCGTCGGCGGCCGGGGCCGCCGGAGCCGTGGCGTCGGTCTTCGGCGCTTCAGCAGCGGCGGCGGCGTCGGCGGCCGGAGCGGCGGCGGCGGTCGAAGCGTCGGCGGCGGCCTTGCTGGCGTCGGCGGCGGCGTCGGTGGCGGTCGCGGCGGCGTCGGTCGCCGTGGCGGCGGCGGCGTTGGCGTCAGCGGCCGGTTCGGCGGGCTTGTTGCAAGCCGCGACGGAGAGAGCGGCGACGGCGGCGCCGGCGACGAGCAGATTGCGAAGAATGGAGGAGGTCATGTCCCTGGTCCCCTTAAGACGAAGGTGTGGAACGCCCGACCCTCTCTGCCCCAGGCTCTGTCTCCAGAACACAGGTAAGTGATCGCCGGCGCGTGCGCTGGAATATGCCGTGGTTTTCGC
>Ga0268265_10003045_pt1 | contig 12224 bp, 10 predicted proteins | sample KBSSwiS52_FD_190355 | JGI IMG/M metagenome (GOLD analysis project Ga0268265, IMG submission 190355) | Switchgrass rhizosphere microbial communities from Kellogg Biological Station, Michigan, USA - KBS Switchgrass S5-2 (SPAdes) (version 2) | ecosystem: Host-associated > Plants > Roots >... | reverse complement strand
AGATCGTGGCCGAATACGCCTTCCGCCACCGTGTGAAGCCCGGCATCACCGGTCTGGCGCAGGTGAAGGGGCACCGCGGCGCGATCAGTACGGCAGAGGCGCTGAAGTCGCGGATCGCCTACGATCTCTACTACATCGACCACTGGTCGCTCTGGCTCGACCTGAAGATACTGGCTCTGACCAGCACGGTCTGCGTGTTCGGGAAGAATGCCTTCTAGTCACTTGCCTGGACAACGCGGCGCTGCGCGTCGAATATCACCACGTCATCTCGTTCTCGGGGTCTGAATGCGCATTTCGGTTTTTGGCATCGGCTATGTCGGCGCCGTGTCCGCGGCTTGCCTTGCGGCCGACGGCCATGACGTCGTCGCGGTCGATACCAATCCCAGCAAGGTCAAGATGATCAACGACGGCGTGGCGCCGATCGTCGAGACCGGCCTCGCCGAACTGGTGCGCGAGGGTGCCAGGAGCGGCAAGCTCCGCGCCACCACCAGCGCTCCCGAGGCGATCAAGGCCAGCGCCTGCTCGCTGGTCTGCGTCGGCACGCCCAGTCTTGCCAACGGCAACCTCGATCTCTCCCAGGTCGAACGGGTCTGCGAGAGCATCGGTGCGGTCCTGGCGGAGAAGCGCGATTTCCATGTCGTCATCATCCGTTCGACCATGCTCCCCGGTTCGATGGCCGAGCTGGTAAAGCCCGCGCTGGAGCGGAGCTCCGGCAGACGCGCCGACAGCGATTTCGGCCTCGCGATCTTCCCGGAATTCCTGCGCGAAGGCTCGGCGATCCGCGACTATCGCGAGGCCGGCGCCGTTATCTTCGGCGTCTCCGACCCGGAGACCGAGCGCGTGCTCAAGGAAATCAACAAGGGCGTGCCCGGCCAGGTCCACGTGACCGATCTTGGGACTGCGGAAGCGACCAAATACGCCAGCAACGCCTGGCACGCGACCAAGGTGGTGTTCGCCAACGAGATCGGCGCGCTCTGCAAGGCCCACGGTCTCGACAGCCACAAGGTGATGGAGATCGTCTGCGCGGACCGTCGGCTGAACATCTCCACCGCCTATCTCCGGCCGGGCTTCGCCTATGGCGGCTCCTGCCTGCCGAAGGATCTCAGGGCTTTGCGTTATCGTGCCCGCGCGCGGGATCTCCATCTGCCGATGCTGAACGCGCTCTCGGAATCGAACGAGCTCAGCATTCAGAACGTCGCCGAGCTGGTGATGAACGCCGGCGGCCGGAAGGTCGGCCTGATCGGGCTCTCCTTCAAGGCCGGCACCGACGATCTGCGCGAGAGCCCGGCCGTGGGCCTGGCCGAGCGCCTGTTCGGCAAGGGCTACGACCTCAAGATCTTCGATGCCAATGTGAACTACGCGAAGCTGATGGGCTCGAACCTGAGCTACATCCAGCAGCACATCCCGCATCTCTCCGAGCGGCTGACCGACGACCTGAATGCGGTCGCCGCGCATGGCGACACCATCGTCGTCACCCATTCCGATCTCGGCGGCGTGCCCTTTCCGAAGCTGCGACCGGAGCAGACGGTGATCGATCTGGTCCGCCTGCCCGAAGCGGCGCAGGCCGGCGGCCGCTATATCGGGCTCTGCTGGTAAAGCGCGAGCCGACTTCCCGATTCGGTATGGCTGGCGCAAGGTCCGACGGCTAGGATCACGGTCATGTTCGATCCTGGACAAAAGAAAGCGCGCAACAAATACGCGGTCGAGGTGGAGCTCGAGGACGGCAAGGTGCAGACCCTGTTCGTCTTCGTCGCACCCGGCACCCGCGTCATCGACATGCTGAACGACGAGCGGATGTTCATCCCGTTCGAGACGACAGAAGCCACCATCGTCATCTACAAGAAGAACGCCATCAAGCGGCTGACCGAGCTGTTCGCGGCCGAGCGCTCGGCGACCCGCGATCCCTACGACATCATCGACGTCTCGGCGAAGGCGACCGACAAGGAGCTGCACGAGGCCTACCGCCGCGCCATCGCCTCGGTGCATCCCGACCACATCCAGTCGCTCGGCCTGCCGCAGGAATTCATCGAGCTCGCGACCAGGCGGGCGATGGCGGTCAACGACGCTTATGACCGGATCAAGAAAGAGCGCGGAATGGCCGGCGGCGAGCAGCCGCCGTTCAACTAGGCGCCGTCGCGCCAGCCGCAGGCCTTCAGCGCGGCACGCATGTGCGGCGGCACCGGCGCTTCCGCGCTGACCGGCGGCTTTGCCGGGTAGAGCTTGAACGAGACCGCGCGCGAAAGCAGATGCAGCGGCCGCTCGCCCGGCGTCTTGTCGCCATACTGCGGATCGCCCAGCAGCGGCGCGCCGAGGGCCGCCAGGTGCACGCGGATCTGATGGGTGCGGCCGGTTTTCGGATGGCACTCGATCCAGGCCAGTTTTTGGCCAGTGGGGTCGTTGCCGGCGCCCAGCAAACGATACTCCGTGACTGACGCCTGGCCTTCCGGATCGATCACCATCTTCCAGCCGCCGGTGCGGTTGGTGATCTTCTTCAGCGGTTGATCGATGACGCCTTCCGCTTCCGTCGGCACACCCGAGGTCACCGCCCAATAGGTCTTCGCGACGCCGCCGCTCTGGAACAGCTTGCCGAGGCGCGACAGCGCCTTACGATGCCGGCCCAGCACCAGGCAGCCGCTGGTGTCGCGGTCGAGCCGATGGGCCAGCGTCGGGGCATGCGGCAGGCCGAAGCGCAAGGCGTCGAGATATTGCTCGAGATTGGCGCCGCCGCCCGGCCCGGCATGGACCGGCAGCCCGGCGGGCTTGTCGATGATCAGGCAGAGCCCGTCGCGATAGAGCAGACGCTGCAGCAGCTCGGCTTCGCGCATCAGTCCCCCGGCTTCAATGCCCCAGTTTCAATCCCCCAGCTTCAATCTAGAGTCACGACGACTTGACCGTCGACCTTGCCGGATTCGACGGCTTCATGCGCGGCGACGATCTCGCTCAAGGGATAGCGCGCGGCGATCGAATGGATCAGCTTGCCCTGGCGCAGCCATTCGTTGATTTCGTTCGAGCCGCGGCAGCGCAGTTCCGGCGGCTGGTTGTAGACGATGAAAAACCGGTAGCCGATATTGCCGAGGATCGAGGCGCCGAAACTGACCGGCACGTCCCGCGCGCCCGAGCCATAGACCACGATCATGCCGTAATCGGCGACCAGTGCCGGCAGCTTGGCGATGTTGGCGGCGAGATCGACCTCGATCACCCGGTCGACGCCTTTGCCGCCGGTGAGGTCCTTCACCCGCTGCACCAGGTCGTCGTTCTTATAGTTCACGACCGCGTCGGCGCCGGCGGCTTTCGCCCGTGCCGCCTTTGCATCCGAACTGACGGTGGCGATCACCCGCGCGCCCTTCAGCCTCGCCATCTGCACGGCGTAGTGGCCGACCGACCCGGCGCCGCCCTGGATCAGGACCCATTGATCCCCCATGGATGTAGGGGCGACGCCGCCATCGGTCTCGACCGCCTGCCAGGCGGTCAAAGCGGGGATGCCGAGGCAAGCGCCGGCGGCGAAATCGGTGTTGTCAGGTAGCTGAACCGCCTGGACCGCGGGCAGAGCGACGTATTCCGCCGCCGTGCCGAAGGCACGCTTCCAGCGCGCGTTCCAGAGCCAGACCCGCTCGCCGATCCGGGTGCCCGGAACGCCGGTCCCGACCGCTTCGATGATGCCGGCGCCGTCGCTGTGCGGGATGATGCTGGCGAATTCGTTGGTGGCGCTGCTGGTCCCGATCCGCATCTTCACATCGGACGGATTGACGCCGGAGGCATGGACCCGCACCAGGACCTCGCCCGCCTGCGGTGCGGGTTTTGGAGCATCGCCGACCTTGAGCACATCCCTGGCGGGACCGAGTTTCTCGTAACTGGCGGCGCGCATCCGGTGAGCCTCCAAAATGAAAACGGGCGGCCGGCCCCGAATGGAACGGGGCGGTCGCCCAAAAATAAAACGGGCGGCCGCCCATGGCGACCGCCCGTCTTGAAGCGTTCGTCGGGCTTAGATCGCCTTCAGATTGACCGCGGCAGTCTTGCCACGCTCGGTCGCGAGGTCATAGCTGACCTTCTGGCCTTCGGCCAAACCGCTCATGCCGGCCCGCTCGACGGCGGTCACATGCACGAACACGTCGCTGGAACCGTCGGACGGGCGGATGAAACCGAAGCCCTTAACGGAGTTGAACCACTTCACAGTACCCTGAGCCATACCGGCCTCCTCAAGCTTAAAACAACCGCGCAACATCACGCGGACCACACAAAACAACCAGTGATGGGAAGCTTGAAGAACCGCCGGCGGGGACTGCCGGGCCGCCAAGACCAGCCAAAACGTCGATTGCGGGCGCATCTGTGCGGGTTTCCCCGTCCGGTGTCAAGCCATTGGCCCCAGTGGTTCTATTTGCCCGCCAAGCCGGTGCCCCAGGTTTGAAATCCTGGAAACGGCCCTTGCATCAACCCGTTATCAGCCTGGAACGGAGCGCATGGCTGGCACGTTGACGCGCCGGATTTGGTTAAATTAGTGTTTCACCCAAGAGCGCGTATCCATCTTGGGGATGATGGGGAAATGTTCGGAACCCTGCTGAAGCATGGCCTGAAACAAGGCCGGATCCATCTGATTGATCACCGCGGTCGCAAGGCCACCTACGGGTCGGGCGAGCCGGAGGTCACCCTGCGTCTGCGCGACGCCCGCATCGCCTGGGAAATCGGGCTCAACCCCTTTCTCAAGGTGGGCGAGGCCTATATGGACGGCCGGCTCATCATCGAGCAGGGCACGCTCTACGATCTGATGGATATCGGGCTCGCCAACACCAACGAGCTGAGCGGCGCCTGGACCCAGGCGCTGAGCAACGGTCTCAACCGGGTCCTGCGCTGGTGGCACCAGAACAATCCGATCGGCCGAGCGCGCGAGAACGTCGCGCACCACTATGATCTCAGCCGTAAGCTGTTCTCGCTCTTCCTCGACGAGAGCATGCAGTATTCCTGTGCCTATTGGCCGAAGCTCAACATCACCTTGGGCGAGGCGCAGCAGGCCAAGATGCGCCATATCGCCTCGAAACTGCTCCTCGAGCCGGGCCAGCTGGTGCTCGACATCGGCTGCGGCTGGGGCGCGCTCGGCATCTACCTCGCGAAGACCGCCGGGGTGAAGGTGATCGGCGTGACGCTTTCCAAGGAGCAGCTCGAGATCGCGCAGCAACGCGCCAAGGAAGCCGGCCTCGAGGGCCAGGTCGAGTTCCGCCTGCAGGACTATCGCGAGGTGCCGGAGCGCTTCGACCGGATCGTCTCGGTCGGCATGTTCGAGCATGTCGGCATCAAGCACTACCCGGAGTTCTTCCAGCAGGTCGAAAAGCTGCTGAAGCCCGCGGGTGCGGCGCTGCTGCACGCGATCGGCCGCCGCGATGGACCGGGCTACACCAACCCCTGGCTGCGGAAATACATCTTCCCCGGCGGCTACAGCCCGGCGCTCTCGGAAGTCCTGCCCTGGATCGAGAAGACCGGTCTCTGGGTCACCGACGTCGAGGTGCTGCGGCTGCATTACGCCGAGACGATCAAGCATTGGCGCGCCAACTTCGAAAAGCACCGCAACGAGATCAAGGCGCTCTACGACGAGCGCTTCTGCCGGATGTGGGAATTCTACCTGATCGGCAGCGAGCTCTCCTTCCGCTACGACTACAACATGGTGTTCCAGATCCAGATGGCGCGCGGCATCAACACCGTGCCGATCACCCGGGACTACATGTTCGACTGGGAGCGCAACGAAGCCGCCCGCGACTTCCCGGCCGTGCCGTGGAAAGAGGGCCGCGCGGCGGAGTAGCGGCGGCATCTAATTATTGCGATATTCCCTAGTCAACTGATGGGATTTGAGGAGTTCCAAAATCATTTGATCTAGGCTGCTAAATACATAGCTATTGTCTAAGCCGTACCAACTCTCATGCTTCGCTATGTAGTCCGGGTCTTGAAGAGCTTGCATAGTTCTCCGAGCGAAGCCCTGCTGGATCTTAGCCATCAGATCGGGTGTCATAAAGTAAGCAACGAATTCTACTTTATCGTCCGGCATAATCTTTATAAGGCCAATGCCCTTCGTCTTGGCGGTCCGTATGGCAGTTGCGGCAAACCCCTTTCTTGTTACGACATAAGCCTTCATCTGGAAGCCGAGCGGCGCATTTAGTCTGCCTATGACTTCGTCGATCTTGCCAACCTCTACATTCCTCGTGGTGTGATCTTTGCACTCGAAGAAGAGAACAAGAGCGGGCTGAGCATCCGGTTGATCAAAGTTCGCAGGCAGAAAGAACTCAATCACATTCTCAAAGTCAATTTCAGCTCCCCTGCTGGGCGAGAAGTATGACTTGCGCCTGTGCAGCTTACAGAGGTGCTTCGGCAGGCCAAGATCACCGCCCTCTAACATTCTCGTAAGTTGACCGAATACTTCTTCCTCCAGCGCCATCCCATCGTTTCTTGCAAGGTTGCTCATGGATACGCGGAGTCCTTCGGTGATTGTAGGGAAACGACTGTCTAGGATAGCGCCGCGTCCAGATCGCTATCTTCAACGAGGGCGCTTCCGACGATCCTGCCCACTATGTTCTGCAGAGAATCGCGCCCGATTTTCCTAGTTAGCTGGCCGTCAGTCCCCTTTACCGAGTACATGTGACCGAGCTTGCGCCGAACTGTAACGGATTCTTGATCTTCGAACTGATCATCGAGAATTTCCCGGAGCTGATCATGCTCAAGCGCAACTAAGCCATCCTTGCCGCAGACCAGAACGGTGACACAGTTGCGATACCGGCTTACCAACTCGCTGTACTGTTTCTGATGATCCTTCTGAAAGTTGAACGACCAAGGACCTTTTCGTGTCCTGCTGAATTTGATGTAGAGCGGGACCGTCTCGTTCACGATGTAGAACCCCTGCACACCGACAGAGAGGCGCCTGATCGATATCGTTGATTGCAGCCGGTCCACCAGAAAGCAAAAGACGCAACCGTAATATCGATTGTAGTCTGAGATCATTAGCGTCTGTTCTGCATAAACGTTACGGAGTGCCCATTTATCTTGTAGTAGAGGCGCGCATCCCCCTGTGCATTGAAAAAGAACTTGAGGTGGTGCCGTGCATCAGGGCGCGACCCTCGCTTAAATTCATTATTTGAGAAGATACCTTTTCGACGCCGAATGTTGGCGATCTCTTCGGTCGCGTAGGTTCTTGCTTTTGCACCAAACTCACTTGCAGCATGGAAACAAACCGTTCCATCAGACACTCCGGCCTCTTCGCATATGAAACTGAAAACGTACTCTGGGAATTGCTCCTCGGACATTACTCCTCTGAGCTTGTGAAGCTTGTCGATGTCGCTTTCAGCAGTACCTTCCATAATCTCGTCGAACCTATTTCGGTCGAACTGGAAGATAGCAAACGACATCTCACCGCCGTCGAAATCGACCGACGAACGGTCAATGGAGGACGACGAAGTTGGAATTGTCTTATGGTCTGAGAGCCAGACCGGCACTCCCTTGCCGGAACGGACAGCTTCGACAGCTAGCTTGTGGAACGTAAAGCACTTGTTCCAAGACTGAATTAGCTCAGATGGTATCCAAAGCTGAAAAAACTCTTTGTACTTGTTGCGCGTCCCAAACATGCGCGCCCGCTGAATGTAAGTGTCCTGTGAGAACTTTCCTTTGACACTCCTCGTAAAATACATCGAGAGGAGATTCTCAAACGTAACGCCTCTTGAAATGATATTCCCACCCACTCCGAATGAAAAAAGGCTTGTCGGGCGCAACAGGTCAGTGACGTTCGCTTTCTTGCCCTTTGAGTTGACGATTACAATTTGGTGCTTGTTGATGTTACGCAGCACGAACTCGACGATCGTGTTCGGCTCATCCTTGTTGTACCGAAGAGCGATCTGCTCAAGTTGCTTGCAGTACTTCTGGAAGTTCTTGCTCTTGGTATCGGAAAGTACGTCTATGGTGTCTTCAATGGCCTTAACGTCTTCGCTGTGCTCGTCTATCTTGCCGCTTGTATGAACAAGCATTGAAAAGTTCTCTAAGAGGCCTCTTTGATTTTGTTCGGCGACGCCGCAAAGGAAATTAAGGACTGCGTTTCTTAGCTCTATGCGCTCATTTCCTTCATCCGCAGGAAAGAGGAAAAGCTTGTATTCAACCTTTCCATCTCTTGGAAAAAAGAAGTCCTGACCAACGTATGCCGAATGTGGTTTGAAGTTGAGCCAGGCCTCGGTGTCGTTGTCGAATGTATTATTGAGGTCAAGCCTCGCCGGCGTTGCTGTTACGCCGATGTATTTTCCATTATCTCCCAGAAGCCGGTAGATCAGATTATTGATCTTGGTTCGCTCGGCCTGATTCACTTTGGCGTTTGGAGACGCATAGTCAGCTTCGTCATCAATGATGACGAACTTGTTCATCAAGCGCAGCGATTCCTGCAGTTTCTCAAGATCGCGCGCGTTCTTCTTCGAGAAAATAATCCATTGTTTCCCTGCGAGCTTTCTAGCGTCGCTCGGCAATTCGGAAAACTCCTTCGGCGAGGGGCTCAATCCGGCATTGCGAAATCTCGACAGATTTTGATGCAAGAGATCAACGCTATCGGTCAGCAGGTTAATGATCACATCCCAACCCTCGTCAAGCAGTCGGGCGTTCAACGCAATCATCATCTCTGTCTTGCCACTCTGTGGTTCGCCAAAGATGACGAACGACTTTGAGCCATGATTTAGATTTTCGATTGCGTTCTCAACGGTAAGTTCAATCTCTGTCGTCGTGATTCCCTTCGCATTCAGCTTCTGAATGCGATCGTGAAACTGCTTCGTACCAACGTTACCGACGACCTTTGACCAATCCATTGCTGACGCTCATCTTTGAAAAGACCAGCACAACTTCGCGCCTCATTCTCGCATTCAAACTGCCGGAGTCTCCGCCTCGAGGCGGGGGCAGATATCGACGGTTCTCAGGAAGCTTTCGAGAATGGCGTGAGATCAACTGCATTCCATGGCGCCTTGCGGCGGCTACAACAATTGAAGAGTTTCGGATGAAAGTTCCGCGGACCGTAGAGTCACCGACAACGTAGATGGCTCGCCCATGTGCCTTCAGTACGCGAGAAACTTCGGCAACTGACCGATCGATGTCTGATACGTATTGGCAAAGGATTGCAGTTCCACGGTCAGAAAGTGCCGGCGTTAGCCTGAGCTTTTTGATCACCATTGCCACGCTGAGGTCGGCCGAAGCAGTTGCCCCTCCAGCCTCAGCGCCGACGCTTTCGCGCCGGATCGCGCGAATCTTCTCGACTTTGTGTCCCATCCAAACAAGAGAGAACTTGCTGCAGCGCATGTAGTCGATTGCGTTCAAATACGGCGGCGACGTCAGCACTAGATCGACCGATGCTGCCCGAACTTTCAATTCTCTCGCGTCGCCGCGCCGAGTTATTGCGACAGGACCAAGTTGCTCACTGCCTACCTGGGGACAATTCGATACGACGACATTGACAGCTAGCATGAAGCGATCGAATGGCTTCACAGGCGCGCGCTTATGGGTTTTGTGAGGACGGCTGTGCGCCAAGTCCATCGCCAAGGAGGCGCCCATACTCTTGGTAATTATAAGGCGAGAAAATCCACACCATAGGACGTCACGGGTAGTTGAATTTCTTACGCTAGCTATTGCCCGCGCCAGAGACGTCAACTGCCTACGTGCGTGTTCGTCAAACCAGTATCTGATAAACTCTTTAGTTTCGTCGTCACTCCCGGTGGGATATGCAGAACCAACAGCCAGATTACTGAAAGTTTTTTTCGCGCGGGAAAGGACGCGTTCCGCTGCCGTAAGGACACTTTGGGGATCGATTGTGGTTGTCCAGACTTTTGTGAGTAGGACGGCCAAGGGATCCAAATCGAAACCTAGGGCCTCATGTCCCTTAGATCGAGCGACGGCAAGGACCGTCCCGGAGCCCATCATAGGATCGAGTACCCTGAGGCGCCCGTTGGCGTTAGCAAGTGCCTCTAGCGCGATTCCCGGAGCCATTCGCGCAGGGAATGGATGTATCGGGTTCCGGCCGAGTGCTTCAAAGACAGATTTTCTATGCGATCCAAGCATCCAAACACACATTTTGCCAGAACAAGGCTGTGCGAAGTTCGGTGCTTCGCCTTCAGCGACTCGCAAGCTAACTGTTATCCCCGGCCGCTATCTTATCGCGGGAATTTCTTGTTCGCCAGTTTCTCTATAAAGGTGCGTGGTTACTTCCGATTTAGAATCCTTGGAATCCCACCACTCTAGCGGCTAAGGCATTGATCTCAAGGAGAGTCTAGAATCTTGGCCTGTGATTCCAGCCAGGAGGTTTTCACAAAGCGTCCCCAGCATCACGCCGCAGCCTTGTCGAGTTCGACGCCGAACGGGCCGCTGGCCTTTGGTCGGGAATATCCCCCGCGGGGTCGCTTCAGCTGATCGAATATTTGTGTGCTCGTGTTTTCAGAACGCCTCGGCCGGCAGTGCCATCAGCGTTGCTTTGCCCGCGGTCAGCATGGTGAACAGGCTATTGGTCTCCGGCAGCAGGCGGGCCATGAAGAAGCGGGCGGCGGCGAGCTTCGCTTCGTAGAAGGCCGCCTCGTCGCCGCCCTTCTTCTCCAGCGCGATCTCGGCCATGCGGCACCACATGTAGGCCAATGCGGTGAGCGCGAAGAGGCGAAGATAGTCGGTCGCCGCGGCGCCGGCTTCCTCCGGATCGGCGAGGCCGGCTTGCGCCAGCCAGGCCGTCGCTTGCTGCAGCTTCGCGAAAGCCTTGGCGGTCGGCAGGACGAATTCCTGCATCTCCGGCTTCTCGCTCGCGCTCTCGATGAACTCGGAGACTGGGTGGAAGAAGCGGCGCGCCATGCGGCCCACGCCCGTGCCGAGCTTGCGGCCGACGAGATCCAAAGCCTGGATGCCGTTGGTGCCTTCGTAGATCTGGGTGATCCGGGCGTCGCGGACCAGCTGCTCCATGCCCCATTCGCGGATATAGCCGTGGCCGCCGAACACCTGCACACCCAAGTTGGCGGCGTCGAAGCCGTGGTCGGTCAGGAACGCCTTCACGATCGGCGTCAACAGGGCGACCAGATCGTCGGCCGCTGCGCGGCGCTCGGGATCGGGGTGATGCGACGCGATGTCGAGCTCCATGCCCATCCAATAGGAGAGCGCGCGCGAGGCCTCGGTCAGCGAACGCATCTTCAGCAGCATGCGGCGGACATCGGGATGGACGATGATCGGGTCGGCCGGCTTCTCGGGGAACTTCGCGCCGGCGAGCGCGCGCATCTGCAAGCGATCGCGCGCATAAGTGACGGCGCCCTGATAGGCGGCTTCGGCGATGCCGAGGCCTTGCATGCCGACGGCCAACCGGGCGGTGTTCATCATGGTGAACATCGCCGACATGCCTTTGTTGGGCTTGCCGACCAGCCAGGCTTGCGCACCGTCGAAATTGATGACGCAGGTTGAGGAGGCCTTGATCCCCATCTTCTTCTCGATCGAGCCGCAGGCGACCTTGTTGCGCGCACCGGGATTGCCTTGCGCATCCGGCAAAAATTTCGGGCAGACGAACAGCGAGATGCCGCGGATCCCGGCCGGCGCATCGGGCAGGCGTGCCAGAACCAGATGGATGATGTTTTCGGTCAGATCATGCTCGCCGGCCGAGATGAAGATCTTGGTGCCGAAAAGATTGTAGGAACCGTCGGCATTGGCCTCCGCGCGGGTCTTGCAGAGGCCGAGATCGGTGCCGCATTGCGGCTCGGTCAGGCACATCGTGCCGGACCATTCGCCGGTCACCAGCTTGGGCAGATAGAGCGCCTTCTGCTCATCTGAGCCATGGGCGTGGATGGCGTTGTAATTGCCATTGGAGAGACCGGGATACATGCCGAAGGAGAGATTGGCCGAGCAGATCATCTCCTCGACCGCGAAGTTGATGAGTTTGGGGAGGCCCTGCCCGCCGTAGTCCGGATCGCAGGGCAGGCCGGGCCAGCCGGACTCCACGAACTTGGCATAAGCTTCCTTGAAACCCTTCGGCGTGGTGACGACGCCGTTGTCGAAATGACAGCCTTCCTCGTCGCCCGGATGGTTGAGCGGCTGCAACTCCTCCTCGCAGAACTGCCCGGCCGCTTCGAGGATCGCGTCAATCGTTTCGGGTGTGGCCTCTGCGTAAGCGGGGACGGTGTTCGAGAGCGCGTCGGCTTTCAAGAGCTCGTAGAGGACGAACTTGATCTCGCGCAGCGGGGCTTTATAGGCGGGCATGGCGGCCTCAG
>Ga0268265_10003044_pt1 | contig 12224 bp, 15 predicted proteins | sample KBSSwiS52_FD_190355 | JGI IMG/M metagenome (GOLD analysis project Ga0268265, IMG submission 190355) | Switchgrass rhizosphere microbial communities from Kellogg Biological Station, Michigan, USA - KBS Switchgrass S5-2 (SPAdes) (version 2) | ecosystem: Host-associated > Plants > Roots >... | reverse complement strand
CGCCAGGGGGATCCACCGTGATGACGGTCCGAAGATCGCCTGGTTCAAGGATCCAGCTGGCAACTTCCTGTCGGTGCTCGAAGCGGAGTAGTTCCCCGCCGACATTACCGGACCAGTCTGTTCGCAGCGACAACGGCCGCTCTCGCCTCGAGGCGAGGGCGGCATTGTCGTTTACTGGATGACCACCGTGGCTGGTATGACAGGTCTCCGACGCCGGTAGGCAAGCGCTGGCGAAGCGTTCACTCGGCCGGGTCACGGTGACCACACATGTTGCGCCTGACGACACCCAGGTTGCACGCAACTCCAATCGCCTGAAATCGCAACACGATTGCTCAGTCCAGGCCGAAGCGCCCGATAGAGTCTCCCGATCGAACGCTGTCTTCGTACTTCGACGCCGGGAGGCGGTGATGCGCACGCATCGGGGAATTACGCGAGTTACGCGGAATACATGGATTGCGGCGGTCGTGGTCGGCACGGGGTGTGGAACGAAACCGGACGTTGCATCGCCGAACGCCGGGGCGATGCCGACCGAGGTCTCGCTGGACAACGGCCACGGCAGCCACGCCAAGGAAGCGACGACGCTCTACGTGTGGGCGAGCGACCAGGATGGCGGGGCGCCTGACTTCCTCGCGGTCGTCGACTTCGATCGCAAGTCGCCCAGCTACGGGCAGGTCCTTCGGACCGTGCCGCTCCCACCGCCCGGCAACTTCGGAAACGAGCCACATCACTGCCACACATCCCCCGACCAGACGATCCTCGCCTGCGGTGGGCTTCTCAGCGTGCTGAAAGGCCAGAACGACATCTTCTTCTTCGACATCACCGACGCCCGAAACCCCAGGTTCCTGAAATCGACGCGGGCGCCCAACTCGAGCATCACCGACGACTTTCTGCCGCTGCCCGGCGGAGGATTTCTCGTCACCAACATGGGGTCGGCGTCGGGCGGACCAGGAGGGCGCCTGGTGGAGTTCGACAAGAACCTGAACCTCGTTGCCGAACATCCGTCCGTGCAGCCGGCTGATGGAAAGTTCAATCCGCACGGCATCGACGCCGACTTCTCGCGGAACCTGCTCGTGACAGCCGATTTCGTGAATCCCGCGACGACGCTGAACGTGGTCCCCGGGGACATCGAGCTGAGAAGCTCGCTCCGTTTCTGGGATCTCCGGAATCGCAGCATCTCGCGGTCGGTCTTCCTCCCCGACAATGCCGGGACGATGGACGTGAAGCTCATCCCCGGCGACCAGAACGGGCGTGCCGTCACGGTCAACATGTTCACGGGTCGTATGTATTCGGTCGACCCAACCGATGGCAGCTACGAGCAGGCGTTCGATCTCGAGGAGGACATCACGCCCCACGTGGCAACGCCGGTGCGCGGCGGCATGGCGGGGCTGCTGGCAGTCCCGAAGAGTGGGCGACGCCTCATTTTCGCGACGTTCATGGCGGGCCAGGTCGGGATGCTCGACATGTCGAACCCAAAGCGGTTCGAGCAGCTCTCCGTCGTGAGCTTCGGGATGGGCACGGGACCGCATTCCGTCCACCTGACGCATGACGACAAGCGGCTCGTGGTGACCGACTATTTCCTCGACCAGGATGACTTCGGGAAGGTCCACGCGGAGGGCGACCACAAGGTCCACGTGCTCGACGTGGGGGAAAAGACCCTCACAGTGGATCCGGCGTTTCACGTGATCGATTTCAACACCGCGTTCTCGACGGGGCCGGCGCGCCCCCACGGGATCGGCATGAAGTGATGCGCGAGAAGGATCCTTCGCCCAGGGTGCGGCTGGAGGTGGCGTTCCTCGACGCCGACCAGGCCGCGCCCGCGCCAGCCCCTCCGGCGGCGCTCGACGAGCGAACGTGCCTAACGGTGCTCGTCGTCGCCGCCGAGGCGGACTTCCGGCGCTACGTGCGTGAATGCCTCCGCGAGCGCACGGACGTGCGGGTCGTCGAGGCGACGACGGTCACGGCCGCAGTCCCGCTCGCGGGGGTGTATTCGCCGGAGCTCCTCGTCGTTGACGGGCCCCAGCGTGATGTCGTCGTCACACTATCGCAGCTCCGCGCCATCGTCATCGTCGACGATGTGCCACACGATGCGCCGGAGTCTGGACCACGAGTTCGGTTGCTCGCCCGTCCGTTCACGGCCGAGGGACTGGTGGCGGCAGTCGGACAGCTGCTCGGGTAGGCTGCTCGAACCTGTACAGATTTCGCAGGGGACGAAGGCGCACGACCCGAACGGCGCAGGCCCGAACGGCGCAGGCCCGAACGGCGCAGGCCCGAACGGCGCAAGCCCGAACGGCGCAAGCCCGAAGGGCGCAGATCGCACGGGATTCGGAGTTGTGAACGACGGACGTGATGGTCATTGTGATGCCGCCCGAACTGCGGACCATCAGAACCGTGTCTGGGTCGACGCGAACGTCGACGTACCGCTCGTGCAGGACGTGCACGACACGGCCTGGGGAACGAGTGAATGCGTCATCAAGGACACTGCGGGTCACACACTGTATTTCGGAGAGCGCCGGCAGCGCGTTAGGCCGCGCGTCGCGAAGCTAGCTCGGCGGACGGAAGGAGGTGGGCGATGAATGAGATCGGAGCGCTCTTTCGCCGGCTCTCACTCGGCGTGTACGTCGTCGGAGTCGCGCATGACGAACAGCGCAACGCGTTCACTGCGGCCTGGGTCACACAGGCGTCGTTCGACCCCCTGTTGCTGGCGCTGAGCATCAACCCGCAGAACGCCTCCTCCCCTCTCCTGCACGCCAGCGGCGCCTTCACCGTGAGCGTGTTGAAGCAGGGACAGACGGACCTCGCTCGGCGATTCGGCACCCGGTCGGGACGGGATCAGGACAAGCTCGCGGGCGTCCAATGGGAACCGGGGCGTTGTGGGGCGCCGTACCTGAGTGAGGCGCTGGCGTACTTCGACTGCGAGCTGACGCAGAGCCTGCCGGCCGGCGACCACGAGCTCATCATCGGCCGGGTTGTCGGGGGCCAGATCCTCGACCCCGAGGCCGTGCCGCTCACATACGCGGAGACCGGCGACATGGACAGCAGTAGTGCGCTCTATCCGTCGCGGTTCTGAGCTCGCCGACACGGCCTGATAGCAGACGGCCGGACGGCTCCCGGTTCCAACAAGCTGGACTTTATCTAATCGGTGAGCCGCCCGTCGTCCGGTACACCTTTGGGTAAGGTGCGTCGGGATGTCACGCCATCCTATAGTTGGCTGTATCCGGGATCGACGCGATTGCGCACCGACCGGCCTCTCTAGAGGAAGCATCGCCAGATGAATCCCACACTTCGGTGTCGGCCGTTCGACCGGTTGCGCCCCGGCCTGCTCGTCGGCGCCGCCATGCTCGTGGCGGGCACGCGCACAGGGACGGCCCAGCAGGTGGCGCCCGCGGCCGCCACGAGCAAGCCCGCGCAAGGGCCTGCGCCCGCGCCCACGCCCGCGCCTGACAGCGCGAAGAAGCTGGCGCCCGAAGCGCTTCAGGCGCTTGTCGCGCCGGTTGCGCTCTATCCGGACGATCTGCTGATGCAGACCCTCGTCGCGTCCACGTATCCACTCGAGATCGTTCAGCTCCAGCAGTGGATGGCGAAGAACCCCGGCCTCAAGGACAAGGCGCTGGTGGATTCCGTCGCCAAACAGCCCTGGGACCCGAGCATCCAGTCCATGGCGGCGCTACCGGAGGTCGTCAAACGCCTGTCTGACGACATCCAGTGGACCACCGACCTGGGCAACGCCTTCCTGGCGCAGCAGTCCGATGTGCTGGATGCCGTGCAGGTGATGCGGAAGAAGGCGAAGGACAAAGGCGCGCTCGAGTCCAACGACAAGCAGAAGGTCGAGACCAAGGTCGTCGAGGAGAAGACGGTCATCGTCGTGCAACCGACGAACCCCGAGGTCATCTACGTGCCGTCGTACAGCCCGACGGTAGTGTACGGCGCGCCCTATCCCTACTATCCCTACCCGCCGATCTATTACCCGCCCTACCCGCCAGGTGGGATGTTCATCTCGTTCACGGTCGGCATGGCGTGGGGCGCCGCCATGTGGGGCGGTCCCTGCTGCTACGCTGGCTGGGGCGGTGGCAACGTCTACATCAACAACGGCAACCACTTTAACAGCATCGGTGGTGTCGGTGGTGTCGGTGGTGTCGGCGGAGTTGGCAGTGTCGGTGGTGTTGGCGGAGTTGGTGGCGTTGGCGCAGTTGGCGGAGTGGGTGGTGTCGGCGGTGCGGGTGGTGTCGGTGGTGTCGGGGGCGCCGGCGGTGTGGGCGGTGTCGGAGGCGCTGGCGGTGTCGGCGGCGGCCGCCCCGGTGCCGGCGGCCCCGCTGGCCCCGCCGGCCCCAAAGGCGGTAGCAACTGGTCGCACAACCCGCAGCATCGCGGGGGCGCGCCGTACGCCGACCAGCGCACCGCGGACAAATTCGGCGGATCGACGCGCGGCGGCGGCGCAGGCGTGAGCGACCGCGCTGCGGGAGGCGCGGGCTCGGGTCAGCGTGGCGGTGCTGGCGGCGCGGGCAGCGCCGGTGGAGCGGGTGGCCTAGGTGGAGCGGGCGGCGCTGGCAATCGGGGCGGCGCCGGTGGAGCGGGCGGCGACCGAATCGGAAGCCGAGACATCCCGAGCGATGCCGGTTCGCGAGGAGGGGCATCCGACCGGTCGGCATCGGGCAACCGCGGTGGGGGCTCGAGCTCGAGTGGCTTCGGTGGCAGCTCGAGCGGATTCAGTGGCGGCTCGCGGGGTTTCGACGGTGCGAGCGCTCGAGCCAGCGGATCGCGTGGTTCATCGAGCATGGGTGGCCGCGGTGGCGGCGGAGGACGAGGCGGCGGCGGAGGGCGACGACGATGAGCGCGGCAACTTTACGCAGCGCCGCTTGCCTCGGCGCCTGGGCGATGCTCGGCATCCTGGCTGGGTGCGGCGGCACGAAGGACTCGGAGGAGTCATACGGGTCCGTTTCGGTGGCGCCGCAGCAGTACGCGACTCCGGAGGAAGCGGCAGCGGCGCTGGTCAGTGCCGCGGAGAAGTATGACGTACCGACGCTGAAAGCGATTCTTGGCTCCGAGGGCCGGCAGATCGTGCAGTCCGGGGATTCCGTACGCGACCGCAATGAAGCCATCGCGTTCGCCGCGCAGGCTCGGGCAAAGCAAACCCTCGAGCTGGATTCAGCGAAGGGGACGGCTCATCTCGTCGTCGGCCTGGATCTGTGGCCGCTTCCGATTCCGCTCGTGAAGCGCGACGGCAAGTGGTCGTTCGACGCAGCGACCGGTGAGGAGGAGATCCTGCGCCGCCGCATCGGTCGCAACGAGCTCGATGCAATCGAGGTGTGTCGCGGCTACGTCGAGGCGCAGCACACCTATGCATTGGTGAAGCACGACGGGGCGCGTGTGAATCAGTACGCGCAGCGGGTCATCAGCACGCCTGGCAAGCAGGATGGTCTCGCGTGGCAGGCGAAAGACGGCACGTGGCAAGGTCCTGTTGGCGAGCGGATCGCCGAGTTCATAAAGGAAGGCTACACGGAAAAGTCCCCGCCGTACCACGGCTATTACTTCAAGATTCTCAAGGGTCAGGGTCCGGCCGCACCGTTGGGTGAGATCGACTTCCTGGTGGACAGCGCGATGATCGGTGGGTTCGCGCTCGTGGCTGCGCCAGCGGAGTATCTCGTGACCGGGGTGAAGACCTTCATCGTGAGTCACGACGGCATCGTGTACGAGAAGGACCTCGGCGAGAAGACGCTCGAGCAGTTCAAGGCAATGGAGCGCTACAACCCGGACTTGACCTGGACGCCGTTGGTCGCGCCCTGAGCGCGGCAGGCGCGCTGCCCAAGGGAATTGGGATCAGACTCGATTTTCGAGTCTGATTTTCAAGGGAATTTTCAAGGGGTCAGACCCCTTGAAAATCCCTTGAAAAATCCTGACCCCTTTCCCGGCGCTCGTGTTTCGCCTCAGGTGGCGGCGAGGAACTTCCGGATGTTCTCCGCCTGTCCGCTCCAGCCACTGGAGTTCATCGCGAAGGCCTTCGCGCGGCGCGACTCCGGAATGGCATCGAAGCCCGACTCGACGATCGTGAGCCGCGTGCCCTTTCCCGAGTCTTCGAGTGTGAACGACACCAGCGTCGTCGGCTCGTCCGCGTAGTCGATCCCGGGCTCGATAGCGTACGGGTGCCAGCGGAAGGAGAAGAACCGCTCCGGCTCCATCGTCTCGATCCAGATCGTCATCGTCACATGGTCGTAATCGCGAATGGTGATCTGCCCGCTGACCTCGGCCCCCGGGACGAACGGCGCGGAGAGCTTCACGCCGAACCAGGCGTTGAATTGCGCCACGTCGGTGAGCGCGCGCCAGACGCGTGAACGCGGCGCGTCGAGGGTCACCTGCTTTTCGATGCGATCGGGAGTCACGGTGGTGGTCGGCATTGAGGTCCTCACCTGGAGTCTGACGGGTCGTTGTCGGGATGGCGCAGCAGCTCGACGAGCCGCTCGATGCGCGTATCCCAGAGGCGTTCGTAGCCGCGGAGCCAGTCGTCGGCGCGCGAGAGCGGCCGCGGGTCGATGCGGCAGTAGTGGATGCGGCCGCGCACGGTGCGTTTCACGAGGCCGGCGCGTTCGAGGGTCTGGATGTGCTTCGACGCCGCGGCGAGCGACATCCGATACGGTGCCGCGAGCTCGCCAACCGTGTGCTCGCCCGTGGCGAGCCGCTCGAGCATCGCCCGCCGGGTGTGGTCGCCGAGCGCGCGGAAGACGAGGTCGAGCCGTGCCTGATAATGTTCAACCATACGGTTGAACATATCGACCGTGGAATAATTGTCAACCGTTTTGTTGAATGTTGTGGTGCTCCCCTGGCGCCGGCAGCGCTCCATAGCATAGACTCGTTCTCTCCTCGTCGATCGCTCTCATGTCCGAACCGAGCGCCACGCCGTCGTCCGCGTTCCCGTACGCGACACACCTGAACGTCCTGTTCGCGCCCCTCGAGACGATCGCGCTCGATCCGCTCGTCGCCGCCGTGCGGGACACCTGGTACAATCAGACCCTCGCGCGGGTCAACGAGTCAGTGGTTCGTCTCGGCGTGATGCAGGGTGAGTATCACTGGCACGAGCACACAGACGACGATGAGTTCTTCTTCGTGCTCGAGGGCCGCTTCCTGATCGACCTCGAGCCGCAGGCAGACGGTCTCACACCGGGCCGGGTCGTCACGCTCGAGCCGCACGAAGGATTCGTCGTCCCCAAGGGCGTTCGGCATCGCACCCGGGCGCCTGAGCGTGCGGTGATTCTGATGATCGAAACTGCCGGGATCGTCCCTACGGGCAGTTGACTGGCCGACGCAGGCGGTCCGTTCGACTTGCGCCGCAGTGGCCGACGCTCTGGTCATCGCCGGTGGTGTTGCGTACGCTAGCCGCGTGGTTGTCGCGCGATCTTAACTCACTTCGGTACCGGAGGTCGCTCATGTCAGTGGAGTCCCTGCTCGACTACCAACGCATCTGGGTCGACGGTCTCAACCGCGGGGATGTCTCCGCGGCGGACGCCGCGTTTGCGCCAGACTGCGTCGTTCACATCACGGGCGTCCCTGCACCGCTCCGCGGCGTCGGCGCCTGGAAAGAGCTGGTGGCTGGCATGCTGGCCGCGTTCCCCGACCTCCACTTTACGATGGAGGGTCAGCTCGTCGACGGAGACCGCGTAGCGCATCGGTGGCACGCGACGGGTACCCACACCGGCCCCCTCGGCCCCGTGCCCCCAACGGGCAAGGCCATGGCGATCGACGGTCTCATTCTCGATCACGTCGTCGGCGGCAAGGTACAGGAGCGATGGGAACAGTGGGATCAGTCGATCATGCTCCAACAGCTGGGGCTCGCCTGACCTCCCTGCTCGCTGACGGGCGGGTTCCGGCGTTAGGCATCACCCGATGACTCGGAGAGCACCGGTTCCGTGATTCGCGTCTGTCTCGCAGGAGCAACCGGGTGGGCCGGCTCCGAGCTCGCGCGTGCGATCGCTCGCACGTCCGACGTCGCGCTCGTCACGGCCATCGCTCGACGACACGCCGGCGCCCGCCTCGGCGACGTGCTGGGCGAGCCACGCCTCACGACCGCGATCGCTGCTTCCGCCGCCGAGGCGCTGACGACGCCGTGCGATGTCTTCGTCGAATACACGACGCCCGATACGGCGAAGGCGAACATTCTGGCCGCGCTCGAGCACGGCGCGCACGTCGTCGTCGGAACGTCCGGCCTTACCGAGGCGGACTTCGCCGAGATCGACGCGGTCGCTCGCCGCAACGAGCGCGGCGTCCTCGCCTGCGGCAACTTCGCGCTGACTGTCGTCCTGCTGCAGCGGTTCGCCGAGATGGCGGCGCGGCTGATCCCTCAATGGGAGATCGTCGACTATGCGCACGACGGGAAGGTCGATGCGCCCAGTGGCACAACCCGCGAGCTCGCTGATCGATTGGCGCGCGTACGCGCGCCCGCCGCGACCGTGCCCGTCGAGCAGACCGTAGGTCTCCGAGACGCGAGAGGCGCCACGCTCGCCGGCTCGCAGATCCACTCGGTCCGTCTCCCGGGGTTCGTGATCAGCGCCGAGATCATCTTCGGGATGCCGGACCAGAAGCTCACGATCCGGCATGACTCGGGCACCAGCGCGGTGCCGTACGTCGATGGTGCGCTCCTCGCGATTCGCCGCGTGGATACGCTGGTTGGTGTGCATCGAGGTCTCGACACCGTGCTCAAATTCTAGAGGGTGTGATGAATTTTGTTTGACCTTTGATGGTTTTTGCGCTGACAGTGATGAGTCAGTCATCGGGCAACAGTCACCAGTCGCGGTACTGAGAGGGCAGTCCCGAGTCCGGAGTCCTGAGAACTGCCTCCACTGGATCCGGCCGAAGGAACTCGTGGGAAGTGCGGCCACGATGATCCCCGCGAGATCCCTCGCTTCGCTCGCTTCGCTCGGGATGACATGGTGTGCTGGATGACTCATACTGGAGAGTCTGCCGTACGTACAGCCGCGCCTGGAGACACCACCATGCCAGAGCGATCGCCGCCGGGCTTCGATCCCGCCATCAAGGACTATTACGATCGAGCGTCGGAGGAATCGCGTCTCGAGCTCGACGTGTTCCGCCTCGAGGAACTTCGAAGCCGAGAGCTCATTCTCCGCCACGCGCCTCAGGCGCCCGCAGTTGTGTTGGATGTCGGTGGGGCCGCCGGTGCGTACGCGTTCTGGTTGGCCGAGCAGGGGTACGACGTTCGGTTGATCGATGCCGTGCCGCGCCTGGTGGATGTGGCTCGCCAGCGAAACGAACAGGCCGCCCACCCCATCACCTCCTGCCGCGTCGGCGATGCGCGGGCGCTGCCCGAACCGGACGACTCGGCGGCGATGGTGTTGATGCTTGGGCCGCTCTACCATCTCGTGCACGCGCACGATCGGCAGGCGGCGCTCGCGGAGGCGTCACGTGTGCTGCGCCCCGGGGGCGTCGTGATGGCGGCCGGGATCGCCCGATGGGCGTCGGCACTCGACGGGCTTGCGCGCGAGCTACTGAACGATCGCGAGTTCGGTCGCATCGTCGACGGCGACCTCCGCGACGGGCACCATCGGAACCCGACCGACCGGCTCGACTTTTTCACGACCGCGTATTTCCATCGGCCCGATGAGCTGCGGAGCGAGGTCGCGGGCGCCGGGTTCGAGATCGAGGGGCTCTACGGGATCGAGGGACCGGGCTGGATCCTGCCCGACCTCGGCGACCGCTGGGAAGATCCGGCCCGTCGCGAGATCGTGCTCCGAGTGGCGCGAGCGCTCGAGTCCGAGTCCTCCGTGCTCGGGTGCAGCGCGCACCTCATGGTGGTTGGGCGCAAACCGACCACGCGCCTGACATCGGCGGAGCTGCTATCTTCCTGAATCGTCACGGTCCGAGTCGGCATCCGTGACGTGAACGATGGTCAACCAGTACACGTCCCGAGCACTATCCACCGCGAGGATACGACCATGACCGACCCGACGACGTTCACCGCCGAGCACCGGTCCTGGCAGTGGGAGCTGGTGCTGCGGTACGAAGACGGGTCGCTCCCGGCGGCGGAGTGGAACCCGAGCACGCTCGGCGTCGTTGCGGCGTGGTATGCGAAGAATCTGACGCGTGAGCAGGCCACGACGCGTTACGAGCAGTACTTTCACCGGAATCGCCGCCGGCTCACGCACCGTCTCGACGGCGCGGTGGTGGCCACCGATGCGATCGCGGCGGTGGATGGGGTATGGGAGTCGCTGCTGGCACAGGCGCTGGAAGGCAAGGCCTAGGCATTCCGGGTGCGTTAGGCAGCACGTGGTTGTCACCGCGACGCCGATGGCATGGTCCCGGTTGGTCCCGCCTAACGTTGTAACCGCCGCCTGAGCTGACGTGGCCCGTCTGCGCCTCGGCATCAGCCGGTATGCCTCCGTCACGGACGCGATTGAGCGACGGCTCGCGGTTGGCGGCCGGGTGTCGTGCCACATCGGACACGGCCGGCTGTACGTCGTGCTTCGCGGCATAGGTGCGACGCGATGGGAGCCGGCGACGCAGCTCGCCCGCGCTCTCGACATCGTGGCCATTACTCGCGAGGTTCTGTCGAGCGATGTGCGGGCCTCCGTCCGCGGCCGCGCAGGGCACGCCGTCGTCGTCCGCTTCGAGGATGTCGAGGTCGCGCGTGGCTGCGAGGTCCACGCGCAGTGGGAGTGCGTCGTGCCAGCCCCACGCTGACACGCCGCGACCAACGACGAGCGCCCGAGCCTTTCCGACGTAGCAGCCACGTGCGACGCACCATCCTCGTCTACGGCCTCATCGGCGGCGCGGTCATCGCCGCGCTCAAGCTCGCGGAATACCGGTTCCTGGTCGTCGAGCACTCGCTCGAGATCTACGGGGGACTCGTCGCGCTGGTCTTCGCCACCCTCGGCATCTGGCTCGGGCTCAAGCTCACGCGTACCACCGAGCGCATCGTCGTCCGCGAAGTGCCGGTGCCGACCGAAGCCCCGTTCGTCGTCCGTACCGAGAGCGTCGAGCGCCTCGGTGTCACCCCCCGCGAGATGGAGATCCTGCAGCTCATCGCGGCGGGGCTCAGCAACCGCGAGATCGCCGAACGGCTCAACGTGAGCGAGAACACCGTGAAGACGCATGCGGCCCGACTCTTCGCCAAGCTGAACGCGCGGCGGCGGACGCAGGTGGTGCAGATCGCGAAAGAGGCCGGCCTCATCCCCTAGAGCGGCTGTTGTCATTCCGAGCGGACGCGAGAAATCACCGGGGAGTTGTCCTGCCGAGCGGAGCCCGCGCGAAGCGCCGGCGGAGGCGAGGAATCGCCATCCTCCCGGCAGAGGGGCCGCTCGATCGGGACGAGTGCGATTCCTCGCCTCCGCGCCTGCGGCGCTGCGCTCGGAATGACACGATCTTCCTGCGCTGCGCGGTGGTTCCGCTCGGAATGACACGGTCGCCCGAACGGACGATTTTCAGGCGATTCGGCGAAAATCACCCGTTGGGGTGATGGGCGACGCGGTCGGGCGCGGCTAGACTGGCGCCCGTCCAGCAGCGCAATATCCAATCGGGAGGCCATTCATATGAAGAAGACGGTGCTGACGTTCGGCCTGCTGTCCGGCGTCGTGATGTCGGCGATGTTGGTTCTGACGATCCCGTTCATGCACCAGATCGGCCTGGATCGGGGACTGGTGGTCGGATACGCGAGCATGCTCGCGGCATTCCTCCTCGTCTACTTCGGGATCCGGACGTACCGGGACAACGTCGCTGGAGGGACCATAAGCTTCGGGCGGGCGTTCACGGTGGGCGCTCTGATCGCCCTGATCGCGAGCCTCTGTTACGTGGTCACGTGGGAGGTCTACTACTTCGGCTTCGACTCAGACTTCACGGCGAAGTACACGGCGCTCACGCTGGAGTCGGCACGCGCGAAGGGTGCGTCGCCGGCAGAGCTCGAGCAGAAGGCGGCCGAGATGAAGAAGTTTGCGGAGATGTACGAGAACCCGGTGATCAACGCGGCATACACCCTGGTCGAGCCGCTGCCGCTCGGTTTGGTCGTGGCGCTGGTGTCGGCCGGGGTGCTCAGTCGCAGGCGTCGGGACGCAACCAAAGCAGCTACAGTCGCACAAACCGTGTAGCGTGACGGCGCGGACGATAAAGGCGCAGGCCCGAACGGCGCCAAATGCCAGACGGCGCGGAATGCCAGACGGCGCGAATGCCAGACGGCGCGAATGCCAGACGGCGCGAATGCCAGACGACGCGAATGCCAGACGGCGCGAATG
>Ga0268265_10003035_pt1 | contig 12239 bp, 13 predicted proteins | sample KBSSwiS52_FD_190355 | JGI IMG/M metagenome (GOLD analysis project Ga0268265, IMG submission 190355) | Switchgrass rhizosphere microbial communities from Kellogg Biological Station, Michigan, USA - KBS Switchgrass S5-2 (SPAdes) (version 2) | ecosystem: Host-associated > Plants > Roots >... | reverse complement strand
GGCACGCCCACAATCGTAGCGCCGGTCACGTTATTACCGCCAGTACCTACGATAATAGTTCCAGCCGCTTTCCATTTCGGGTTTTTTGGTAGCTTGTCTGTGTACCAGGCATCATTAAGCCTGCCAGACTTCAACACTTCTGTCGCTTCGGGTGATTCAAATGACTTTGCGATCAACTGATCAACAGAATCAGTAAAGCCCTGCGTACCGCCACCCATCTGGCCCCCTTTGGCTTTCATTTCTTTCACTTCATCCTGGATCTGTTTAATAGTAGCGTCTTTAGCCGCTAATGCTGTGTTTAGCTCTTTTACTTTATCCGTATATTCTTTACGGATTTCTTCCATAGCCGCGCGCGCTTCTTTGGCCTCTTTAACGAGGCCCTTGTTATCATCGTTAAACTGTTTTACCTGGTCGGACAGTTGGCCGATTAAATCTTTAGTCTCCATTTTCTAATGACATTGAAAGGTTAAGTAATTGCAGATTCAACAAATTACTATCATTGCTGCCTTTCTGCTGCTCGCGAGTGCTTTCAGTGCTGCTCTGAGTGCTTACCGGTTGTCCTGACAGTAAGGTTTCTATTTCATTGGCTTCTTTAAGTATATTTTGAATGCACTCGTCAGAAGCCTTCGAATTTGAACAAAAGGATTTTAACTTAGTCAAACGATTGATAAGTTCATCGTTTTCACTTTTTTGTTTTGGCCCGTACCACATGATCTTATATTTAAAATTACTGATTTGATCGGACACGCGGCTAATCATATCGTTAACCCATACCCATAAATCAGAATTTTCATTAAGGCCCTGGCTAAACGTTACAAGATCCTGAAGATTGCTGTTATAAGCCGCGATAAAGTTTTTCAGGTATACGACCTCATCGCTCGATAATTCTTTCAAAATCTCAGGCGCTAATGTAAAATCACCCGCAGCTTTTGCAACTGCTTTAATTTTACTTTCAGGGTGCGCACCCCAGTGAGTTAGGACCGATACTTCCTTATGGAATACCTCAGTATATGAGTAATTGCCACTACCCAGGTCTTTGCCCTTCTGTGGTACAAATAAGTAGGATGAATCTTTAATAATCTCGTCCTGTATCTGTAACAGAGTATCATTGCCAAGCGTGTGTCGTCCCATTTTAATCTTCGCATAAGCCTGCTTATCATCATCCCACAACTCATCAATTTTACCAGGGGCTTTAGTCTTATCGTGATTTTCAAATACCCTTACGTCCGTAAATTCTTTCCACGACTTTGTAAACATGCCTTTATTGGCAATATCCCCATCGCGATCTTTCGAGCCGTAAGTAGCAAAGGCGGTAACTACTTGTCTTTTTTCAAGATCGACGTCTTTATAGACGTTCTGTGCGGATTTGCGTACTTCTTTATACATAATATCGTTTATTTGTTGTAGTTAATAAATGCTTTGTCGGTTTTATGATCAGTTCATCGTTTTCATCGCGACGCGGTACTAAAGCTCTCGTACATCTACAATTTATAATGTTACCTGCTGATGCTGTTGGGTCACCAGGGCCTGTCATCTGTTCAGTCAATCCGGTACTTTTCTTACCTTTGTAGATTGGCACCGTAAACGTTTCACCTGTCTTTATTACCACACCATCCATTACAGCGTGTGAACTTCTAACCCTATGATCATGCGCAGTTATCCACTCTTCATCCGTTTCAAACTCCACTTCCTGAGAAGCCAGATTACAACCAAAATTAGAAGCTATTCCTAATTCTGTACGAACTATCCGGCGAGCTCTGAAAGCGCTCATTTCGTCTACTGTGGCGAGCTCTGTTATAATTCTTTCAATACTCCAACCTTTCTGCTGCCCTTCCTCCAACACATCCATTATCAGCTTACGGGTTGTGTTTGTAACCGGTACAACAGCGCGTTCTAATAGATGCTGTGACAGAAAGTCGATAATGGCAAAATTCCAACTCTCGCTAAAACCAAACGCTGCGCTCTCTTTTTTAACCGGTGCTGCTGCAAGCTCATTAGCGTGTTTATATTGATATAGACCAAACTCTTTAACGGCTTCCATATACAACTTTTGAAGCTGTACACTTATAGCCGGATCGTACACTTGCTCACGTAGCCAGACTGTAGCGCGCTGTAAGCCGTCTTTACGTAACCGCGATTTGAAAGATCTAATTTGCTTTTTTATCAACTTCTGAACACGTCCAGCGTATTTATTTTCTAACCTGGTTTCTATTTCCAGGTGAGTAAGTCGAAAACTCTTACGCTTTTTCTTGTTCATTTAACCATTGTTCTTTTTGGTCGTCTGGTACACTTTGATACCAGAATGTTATGCGCTTCAAATAGAAATCCTGCTGCTGTTGTTGATTTAACGCCCTGACTGCACAGAACGCTGTAACAGGCCGTGTACGCTCTGCTATAGCCTTCAGCCGCTCATCAATAGTCATCATCGTCTAATTTATCGCTTTCTTCCTGAAACGTCTGTTCTTTTCCATATTGACTAAGCGGTACAATACCCTGCGGTATCCAGGGCTCGTCAAATAATGGATTAGGATTAGGATCAAAACCTGATGCGATCAATTTTTGATTTGGCGGTACCCACCACATAGAATTGAAAGCCGTTGCTAGTTCAGAAAGGTTACGTTGCAATTCAGGTAATGACATGAAGTCAGCACATATTTCCGCCTTATCTTCAAGACCAAAGGCTTTCATCAACGCCTCTGATAACTTCTCGTCGAATCGTTGACAGGTAGGCATAACGCTATTATATATCCAACTCTTCTGCCATTCACCTGCATTCGAATATTTGGCGTTCTGATCGAAGAAATTGAACGGCACATCGAACAGAAAACAAAGCTCCTGCCATTTCAGTTTCTTTGCGGCCAGCGTATCAAGATCAACTGACTTCTTGCCAATTTCTTTATAATCCCAGTCGCCGCCAACGGCCACGACGGCACCTTTTACATCGTTTACATTAACCCTTTTCTCTACAGTATCCTTTAAATTAGCCTTCTGTTCTTCTGTCAGGTCGTCCCAACTTAAACCCTTATTTATCATCAAGCCCTTTGCCCCATCATTCTTATGCATCCGCATTGACGACTTTGATATTTCCTTGTACTCCTGCACATCACAGCTACCGACTTCAACAGGTGACAGGCCCCGTAAATGAGTACCATCACTATAATTAAACAGCGGGTTATACCGTTTCCAATGTATTATATCGACCTTACGGATAAATTTACGCTGCCCATCCCCGGTCTCAAACCAGTACCCCAATACGCCAAATACATTAGCCGGATCTGGTATTATGCCCACAAACGCAGAAGGCAGCACATACATTTCAAGCACCGGCATGCGTTCAACCTCTTCATCTGTGCGTTCCCTTAATTGGATATTGCCGTTAATATCTACTGCAAAATCGCCTAACTCATCTTTAACAACTTGCCTGGTATCGCCCCGGTTCAGCCATACTATGGCCTCACCGGTCGCCTGGTACATTATTTTGACAGCTTCTAAAAACTCACTCTGTGTCTGCTCAGGATTGGGCTTTCGTAACAGCTTCATTAAATCACGGTACTGATCGCCTGACAATTTAACCTTACGGCCCGTACCATCTTCATTAGCTTGTAGATCGTAAACAAACCGCGGTATCATTGCAAATTTAGAGGCATCTTTATTGATCAGCGCAAATATGGCAAGCACTTTCGAATAACCTTCATAGATACCACGTTCACCGTGCAAAACAGGCCATACAGCATCTACGCCTATAGCGTAAGCCAGGATATTGCCTAAAGAACGTGCGCCATTAAACGCTATACGCGCTCCTAATTTAATACCGTTTATAACGTTGCGTAAAAAGGCCATTTAATAAAGTTTTATATAACCCAAATATTTTGTTTTGGCATGATCTCAAAAAACACACGCATCATAATAGCACTCCAATAATCCGGTGATCGGCCTATCATCTTTACAATACCTTCGCGATCCACTACATCCATTTTACCGTCGCCGTCCAGATTCTTACGTTTGACCTGTTCCATTTCTTCAATCGCTAATGTTTTTTCCCGCTCCTGATTACCCGCTTCTATAGATAGCTTCATAATACCCATGTTGGCCTTTTCTGCTGATCTATAATAACATTGCGCCTTCAGGTTTGCATAATTCTCAGGTACGGGTTTATTGTTCTTATCTCTTGCCGGATTGACCGGTGCGGGCAACGGCCTGGAATTATTGATAAAACTCATGCATCTAAGTTGATCGACCACACCGCCGCCTACACCGTCTGCGTCTACTACAACCCGTGAAACCGGTATATTGTATAGCGCCATTAATTCTTTGATCTTACTCGCTGTAGCTACTGTATTAAGTTTCGCAAACTTATACAACTTACAACTCCAACCCTTCCACAAACCTATAACTGTAAAATCTTTACCATGCCTGGCAACGTCACATGTAATGTAATACTTCAGCTTCTCATCATCAACAGGCCATGTGAAGTCCTGAAATAGTCTACCAATTGCGTCGGTTTCTATTAAACAGGCAGGATCATTTTCGTATTCCCAGTTACCGTCGCGCAGCCTGGCACCCATAGCGCCGATAAACTTACCTAATATCTTTATATAACCTGATTCGCCGTATCTGTTATCCTTCGCTAACGCTTGTATAAATGCCTTATCTAACGGTAGTGTACCTTCCTTCCAGGGCAGGTAAAAATCATAATACAGCCAGTTCTTTTTCGGATTGCAGGTAATCAATGTTTTTCCTAATAGACCGTAATGATCATTCATATGCCTGCCAACCCTGCTACATATCATCATCTTTGCGTCGCTTTCAACCTCCCCACCTTCCTCTATCATACCGCCTGTATATTCAAGTGATCCGAAACGCTCAAACATCGGATCTGATGGTATATACTTTAATTCCAGCAGATCGATCTGGCTACCGTTACGGAACTTAAACGCATTATCCTGCCCGTTAAACCGGAAAATACTGTCCGGTGGTATTCCGTAATGTCGAAGAACTTTATAAATTGTTACGACTGTTGATTGTCGTATCTTTTTCAACTCATCGCGCCCAATAAAATATCGAACGCCTGGATACATCAAACATTGTGTAATTTCCCATTCTGCGCCCAACCAGGTCTTACCACCACCGGCGCCGCCGCCGAACAACACATCTTCCGTAACCGTATCCTGCAACTTCTGCCAGGCTAAATGTTGCTGCCACGTCGGGGCAAGGGTGGGGATCATAACACAATCGCTTCCTCAAATACTGCTGTGTTTACTGGCTTAGTAACTTGTTTGCCGCGATCGATTATAACCAACTTATCCTGCGCTGCGGCCTTACACGCCTGGTCATACATATCATGCAAAGGTGAGCGCCCAAAATACCCTTCATGTGGGTTATAAGTTCTGAACTGACCGCCGTGAGCACTATATTTTGTTTTCCGCGCGTACTCATCAAAACCACCTTTGGCAAATCCTGGATTAGCACGACCTTTATACTTAGCATTTAGCCATTTACGGATCGAATCGAAATACCGTTGATAGTGCTCATATTCTTTGTCTGTCATAGCTTAACTGTTTTATAATTTAAAATCGATGCACCTTATAATATTGTTAACCGCAGGGTACGTAATAATCAGATGACCTAATATATCCAAGGCTGTAGAACCATCTCTAAAGAAGTACACAGCTTTTACATTTTCATCCACCTTTTTATAACCTGCTATATTTAACGCCTCGTTCCAATTCTGCACTATAATAGAGGTATCCTTTAACGTGCTGTATATATTCCTGACAATATCACGCCTGTTACACATCCATTCAGTGACTTCCAGGCGCGGTATTATTATCTTCTTGCCCGCGGTATCGATGGTAACAACCAATGGCGTGATCAATTGCCTTTCCCAACTTACTTTGGCACTGTCCAATGAGAAGAAGGTATACGACACTTTAGTATAAGTTACTTTCTGCGCTGCGCAAATACCTGGCAGCACCATCAGTAATATTGTAATAATCTTTTTCATAGCTTACTGTTTACCAGGTTATAAATAAGTTACATTGGCCCTCCTGCTCTATTTTAAAGCCTCTGCTTTTATAATGCGCAATAAAAAAATTATGCGCATTATACCACAATTCGCCCAATTCATTATACCCGTTTACTTTACCTGCGCAAAAATTAATATGGCATTCCGTCTTGCCGTCCAATGCGGCTTTTGCGATTATAGCATCGACCTGATCAATAAAATTATTCGCCTTTTTGGCCACTACCTGTGCCTCGCTGGCTTTAAATCTGTTTGACAACATAGCTTAACTGTTTTTTATTTTTCAATATTGTTTTCTTCATTACGTGGATCTTCCGGCTGCTGTGGCGGCTGCGGGACCACGTAATTAAATCCTTTAATAACTTTATCGCTGTAATCGTTATAAACCTCCTGTTTTTGCTTCCAGTCATCAGACTGAATATTCGTCAGCGCAAATATAGAACCAAAGCATTTTGCACCGTGTAAATTACCCTCATAACCGTGTGCCACACGTGCAATTCCGTAGTTAACAATGTCCACAAAGCCGTCATGGTCTTTTTTATATCTTAGAAGGGCAGAACGGCCACTAAAACCTAAATAAAGACACATACCGGTAATGGTTGGGGGCTCAGGCTTTCTAATCCAAACTTCCTCTTCTGCTATTATATAACCTCTAGCGTTAGCTGCTGGTATTTTAGTTTTACGGATCTCTACTTCACCCTGTATCCATTCGAAGTAAGCCTCTATCTCATTATACATCTGTTCGGGCGTTTCAAAATAGCGTGGTTGGCCGCCGAATCTTGAGTACGGGTGTACTTTCTTTGGTGGGTTATCTTTGACCTTCTGCTTAAATTCCTGTATTTGCTTTTTGCGCTTCGGGGTGTTTTTGGGGATAATAGGCTTTGGCCCTGTTTTTTTAGAGCCCGGCTTATGGGGATTGCCTGGTTTCTTTTTGATCTTCTTAGCCATTGCAAATTTTAAAAAGGCGTCAACCAGGACAGTAAGCTATTAAACTAACCTGATCAACGCCACGCGGCGATAAATAGTGCATCCAGTGCAATACTACAATTTATTTATATAACCAAAAAATTTTATTTAGAATGCCCGTATACCCTGGCTTTTACCGCGTCTATGAGGGCCTTTTGGCTGCTTATCTTCTGCGCAACGGCCTCAATCATATCCTCATCAATAGTACCTTTAACAGCGATCGTATGGCTTAAAACAGTGAACTTCTGGCCCTGCCGATGCAGACGTTTCAGAGCCTGCAACCTGAGCTCTGCTGACCAGATAGGCCCATACCACAATATATAATTACCGCCGTCCTGTAAATTTAACCCGTGACCGCCGCTGGCCGGATGCAGGCATGCCAAATCAATCTTTCTTTTATTCCAATCCTGCAGATCCTGAGCGGACTTTAATATGCGGGGCTTTAACTTACTGAAGCGTTTAAGTATGCGCTTTATATCATGTTTAAACCAATAAAACAACAGCACAGGATTACCATTAGCAGCTTCTATTAATTCATCAAGGGCCTCTAACTTATAACTGTGTATATCATGCGCCTGTTTATCTTCATCGTATACAAACCCGTTAGCGAACTGCTGTAGCTTCATAGATAGCGCTGCGGCATTAATAGCTGTTATTTCTTTACCGGCCAATTCAGCTATTTTTTCACGTTCAAACTTCTTATACAGCTTCATTGTGTTCTCAGGTAGTTCAATTTCATGCGCGCGTTCTATCAACTTTGGCAGCTTTAAATAATCATCCGCATCCATGCTTATACATATATCGCCGATTAGCTTGTGTATTTTTTTATCGGTGCCGGGCTTTGGTTCATACTTATAAACTACATGCCCGTTAGATGATGCGGGCGAAAACAAATTCTCGCGAAACCAGGTTATAGTACTGCCCAAACGTTCCCCCTGATCGAGTAAATATATTTGAGCCCACAGATCAATAAGACTGTTTGGTGCCGGTGTGCCGGTAAGTAGTACAACTCTGTACGCATGATCTAAGACGCTCCTTAAAGCCTTAAATCGATTCGAGTTGTGATTTTTAAAACTACTGGACTCATCGACTATAATCATATCCCATTTCCAACGCAACTTATAATTAGCTACCAGCCATGCAATGTTGTCACGGCTGATCGTATATACGTGTGCATCTGCTGAAAGCGCTTTTATACGTTGCCTTTCTGTGCCTGCAATCCGTGAAATATCTATACGTTTTAAATGATCCCATTTGTCACGTTCAACCGTCCAAACATTTTCAGCTACCCTTTTAGGCGCTATTACCAATACCTTACTGGCTGCCAAATATTGAAACAGCAGCCTGTAAATAGCCGTTAAAGTAATTACAGTCTTTCCAAGGCCCATATCGAGAAACAAACCGCAATGCGTGTTAAATACTATATGGTTTCCCGCATGCTGCTGGTATCTGTGTGGTGTATACTTCATATGTTGTTTGTTACATGAATCATAAAATTATCTATACTCTCGTGGTCATTGATGACCCAAACATTAAAACCTAAATTTTTCAACCTGATGTGCATCCATCGCTGAATTGCTGAAGGCTCTGTTGGTTTTCCGTTTTTTATACATTTAGTTTCAACCAGGTAAACGCGAGAACCCGGCATAAGTATAAGTCTGTCAGGTAGACCGCTAACCGACATACAATATAATTTTATGCACATTCCACCTACGCTTTCCACGCGCTCGCGCAATCTTGATTCTACCATTTTTTCGGTTATGTCCTTACGTTGGTAATTTTTCATCATTTTTTGGTTAAAAGTGAACAGTGAACGAAAGTGCACAGATTATTTTCTACATAGTATTTCTATAGGATTTTATACCCCCTATTTATATGTACCTATGTATTATAATACATCATTAAATACTATCTTTTTTATATAATACTCTATTTGATAATAATCTGTTCACTCTGTTCACTAGTAAATAAAATACAGTACAGATAAGGGTTTCAGGGTTGACAACATGGTGAACTGAATACCGGAAAGTTGACAGATTATTGTTCACCAACACGGAACCGATCCTTAGCATATTTGGACTCAAAAAAAGGTGAACAGAACGGGTTTTGAGCTTGTACACCCAAGTGTTCACTACTTTTTCATATATTGATAATATTAATATTATAGTCGAAATCAGCGTATGTGAAGAAACGTTAGTTAAGTGAATTTTCATATAGTTTACCCTCCCGTACAAACCCTCTGAACACTGAGTTATTCTTTTTGATTCTCGTATACTTCCAACCGCCAACACTTTTGATCATATCATTCAATTCGCGGGCTACACGTAACGAGAAGTCTTTAGGCGAGCCTCCCAGGCATTCTGTATATACCTCCAAAGCCGTTACGCTCATGCGTTTTACTACGCCTTCCTGGTTAATGCCATCCCCGGCCAGAAACTCCCGTCTTTGCCAAACAGTCATTGACGGCCAATTTTCAGGAAGCAATTTATTGAGGTATTCCATTACCAGGGTTTCACGGTCGTCCGTCTCCATATGGCTTGCCTGCATTTCCTTTGCCTGCTCTTCAATAGTATCTTCCAGGTACAGCGGTTCATCGGCTTTATACAAAGCCACAGCTTCAGCCCACAGTAAATCCCTCAGTTCATTTATTTCTTTTTCATCGGCGGGTGATAACTTCTTATGAACCGGCACCACCCAAAACCTGCGATTACCTGTTATATCCCTTAGAAAGCGCTCCCTGTTGGTGGTGCCTACTAATATACACTGGCGTTTATATACTACAGTTTGTCTGCCATAGGCTGGCCTGAAACTATCTTCACGCTTTGTAATGAAATGCTTAATTGTTTCCTCTTCAGCTTTACGCATACCGGCAAGCTCACCAACCTCAATAAACCAATGTCCCTGTATCTGCTCATACGCTTCTTTGCCCTGCATCGTGGTAAACGTGTCGCTGAAAAACTCACCGGCCAGGATATTGAAGAACGTACTTTTTTTGTACCCTTGTTCACTCTTCAATACCAGCATGTAATCAAATTTACACCCCGGTTCAAATACCCTGGCAACAGCCCCTACCATTGTTTTACGCATCGCAGCCCGTACGTATTCACTGTCATCCGCACCAAAGTAATCTATCAACAATGTGTCTATTCTGAAATCGCCATCCCATACCAGCGGTTCCAGATAATCACGCACTGGGTGGAAAGTATGCCGTTGCAACACCACGTCGATGGCGTCTCTGACTTTTCCTGGCGAACTTATACCGTAAACATGCTCTACGTACCATCGCATACTAGCCTCATCCGTATCACTCCACACGTTATCGCTGTTATCTTTACGCCACGGTAACCTTCTCATAATAGTATTACGGCACCTGAATTGATCATACGCTATACAACCTTTAAGTAAAGGGTCATTTTCAAGGATCATGATTACATTGTCGATGGTATGCTTATAATTGCCTTTTTCATCAACTGATAAACCACCAAACCAGTCAACATCTACGTTTTCCAGGTCGATGCCAAGATCTGCGAAATCTTCATACGCGCTTTCAATCTTCTCAAGTCCTATTTGTTTTCTGACCTCCACGTCCTGGGTAGCCAGTTCGCGCATAGCGCTATAAGATGGTAAATCTACCACCGGTGTACCAGGTTCAACGCCTGCATCATCTTCGCCATACAGATTCAATCGTACAAGATCGAAAGCGTTGCATAGCTTACCGCCTATCGGGTCTGTATTGTGGTGCGAATAGGCAAATTTGTTTTCATACACGATAACGCCCGCCGCCGTGGAGCCGCCAACGAAAGTATAACGATCTTCCTTATCCGTTTTTTCATACACATCGGACAGATATTTTTCAACCGCCTCTTCTATACCGTACGTCCTGCAAAACGCGCCAACTACTCCCTTTTTTTCCAGCGGATCGCCTTGTTTTTTCTGACTACGTAATATTAGTTCGCTAACTTTTTCACTGACCGGCCATTCCGATATGTCACGCCAGTTCGAATAGGTGTCCAGTACCTCATCGACTTTTAACAAGCGGCCTTTCTGCCATTGGAATATGTAATCACCGTCTTTTGATACGGACGGCCAGTACATAAGGCGCTCTTCCTGGAAGCCGGTATTGTCGAATTGTTCTATACCCACATCACCGGCGATCCTGCGAGCAACAGGCTGATACATATCGGGCTCAACCGGCCTATCCAGCGGTATTATTAATCTGTACCGCGGTTTGTCGCCGGTATGACTGTGGGTTGAATAAATACATGCTGTGCAATCATACAGCATTTGGAATACCATCCAAAAATCCGGCCCCGCTGTATCCGCGTCCAGGGTGATCAGGGATCTGTAGCTGACAGAACCTTTAATTCGTCTACCACCTACCAGATAGCCGCCTACAAAGCCTCCAATGTCTTTTATATTGTCACGTTGGGCCTTAGTTGCGGCCCAATACTGTCTTACAGTTTCATGCGTTCTATGGGGCCTGGATAGCTTCTCAAGTAGTGCGGGCCAGGTCATTTTAATATTTTTCCAATGCTTATCTTCGCGGCTCCTGCCAACCGCTATCTCCAATTGGTCTACAGATTTTGTCATAGTGAAGGAAAATTATTTTGGCGTAAAGGGAACAAATATTTATATTTGGCGAGTATCGTTTGGACTGGTATTTATCCTTATCAACTTGCAACAATCCCGGCTTAAAATACCGGGATTGTTGTTTTATTTAATGCTCCCAACCATCAGTTAACGGTTCTGCGCCGCTGTAAACGCCTTTACCTATAATTTTTCCGCCTTTTACAGTATCTGAAACCGGCCAGTCGGTGCGGTAATCGCCACGGTTACCACCTATAAAACCCTCTAGAACAACACCGGCAAAAGTTATGTCGTTGCAATAAACATCACATGTACAAACTATTCTGCCACCATCGATAACAATCAAAGCACCTTTAGCGTATAATAATTTTGGCGGTGTGTTCTCTTTAATGGCTATTTCCGCGTAATGTTTATCGCATTCTGCCAAACAGTCGCCCGCCTGCGTGAAGTATACGCCTGTTTCTGTTTCATGTAATAAAATGTTTTGGTTGAATGTGTTTTTTACGACATAGGTTTTTACTACTTTCATAGCGTTTATATTTAAGTGTTAAGAATTATTTTTTACTAAGATCCAATGCTATAAATTTAGGATCGGATTTACAGCATACCAGGAATTCAGTATTGCACTCCCGGCACCGTACCGTTTGCCCTAATATATCATCAG